>FSXZ01001507.1_pt1 | contig 10367 bp, 5 predicted proteins | sample 1638121 | NCBI WGS metagenome assembly FSXZ01 (sample SAMEA3914788, study PRJEB12502) | metagenome | biome: forest; material: soil | place: Canada | collected 2011-07-03 | depth 0.1 m
AATCAGGCCATGTCAGGGGCGCCCCGATTGGGCTATTACGCAACGTAGGAAACAATTCTGTTACGAACACCGAAACGCCCCCCGTAGTGCCTGATAACGTGCAAAGCTGCCGCAAATCTGCCACTCGTTTGTGCTCGTCGGCAGAGGTAAGGTTGTAGGACGTTGACGCCGCCTTCACGGGGTCTCGCGTGCGAACGTGCAACGTTCTGCAGAGGTTTGGTCGGGACGGGGACGAGTTGGGAGGGCTACCGTGGCGCAGGTGGTCAAGGCTCACGACGGGCGCCATCTGGCGGTTAAGAGCCTGGGCGACCCAGTTGGGCGGCCGGTGTTCCTGTTGCACGGAACGCCTGGAACGCTTGACGGACCTCTGCCGCGTGGGATTTTTCTCTATCGTCTCGGTATCCGCCTCATCAGTTACACGCGACCCGGCTATCCAGGATCGGATCGCCTCGAAGGCCGGACCGTCGCCGACGCGGCCGCCGATGTCGAGGCCATTGCCGACAAATTGGACCTTGGCCAGTTTAGCGTAATAGGCCGGTCGGGCGGCGCCCCGCACGCGCTCGCCTGCGCCGCCGCCAAATCCCTGCGCGACAGGGTTATCTGCACCGCCGCCCTGAGCAGCCTCGCCCCCTACGATGCGCATGGCAAAGGGCTGGACTGGTTCGCAGGCATGGCCGACTCGAACATTGAAGCATATCGAAATGCCACCAGTTTTCATAAAGTCGCCAATTCTGAGCCCATCCTGCAGTCGCTGATCGCCACGTTTAACGAGCATGCGCGACAAGTCCGAAGCAATTCACAAGGCCTACTGAATACACTCTGGCCGGAATTGGGTGAATCCGATAGACGAATTATCGGGGATGTCGCGCTGCGCCGCATTATTGCCCGCGTTCATGCCGAGGCCGTGCGCGACTCGATAGACGGATGGCTTGATGATGTCATGGCTCTCGGTAGCCCGTGGGGCTTTGAGCTATCTGATATAACCTCACCCGTGCTGCTATGGCACGGCGTGGACGACAAGCAATCCCCGGCCAGTCACGCGAAATGGCTGGCCAAGAAGATCCGTACCGCCGATCTCGATCTGGACCCAGGTGTGGCCCATTTCGGCGCGGTCGAGATTCTGCCGGAGACGCTTAACTGGGTTCTTCGCCAGGCGAGCACGGCCGTCCCGATCGCGGCGCCGCCAGCTTACTCAGAGCCGCCCGCCTACTCAGAACGGCTGCGGATTGATTACGCAGAACAGTCGGCGGGAAGCGCCGGCGGCGGTGACGTCGGGATGATTCGGGCCGAGCACCGACCCTAGCTCGCTGATAACCTGCTGCCGCTCGGTTGCCTGGCCGTTGGCGCCTTGCTGGTGCCGAGTCAGCAACAGGTTAGCCTGGCAGCGAAGGGTGTCCGGGTGCTCCGGCCCGAGCCACTTGGTCCGCTCGGCCAAGACCAGTTCTTCCAACTCCGCCGCCTCTTCCAGTCTCCCGAGATGCGCGAGCACGCTCGCCCACACCAGCTTCGCGGACAGCGTGTACGGATGATTGGGCCTCAGCGCATCCGACAACCCGTGGACAGCGCGCTCCGCGTTGGTCAGTGCGTCGGCGTACCTGTCCTCGAGACAGAGCGCGGTGGCAACGTTCAGTCGGCAAATGAGCACGTTCGGGTGCTCCGTCCCGAGCCATCCTTCATAGACGGCCAGTACCTCGGCGAGGGCGTTCCTGCCCTCCGCGACCTGGTTGAGCGCGAGTTGGTTCAGCGCCTGGCTGAGCCGGCTCGCAAGCGCGTCGTTGCTTTCCGGGCCGAATCCGCGACTCAGGCCAGTCACCGCCGCGGCGATATTGTCCGCCGCCCGCTCCGGGTCGCCGGCCGAGCGCTGCGCCACGCCGAGCCAGAGCCGTGCGTTCAGCGTGATGCGGGCGTCATCCCCGAGCCACCGATGGGACTGCATCACAACGTCTGCCAGCAGGCTCGCCGCTTCCTCGTAATTTCCGCCCTCGATCAGGTCGCGGGCGACGGCCGTCCCCGAGTCCAGCGTCCTCGGGTGCCCGACGCCATACAGCCCCGTCCGCCGCTTGAGGGTCAGCCGGTCACGGCGCAGCGCGTCCCGGTACCTGCCATTGAGAAGATTGGACAGCGCCAGGTTGTTCGCGGCCGAGAGCGTGCCACCGTAGTCCTCACCAAACCCGCTGCTCAATGCCCACGACTCGTAGGTCGCCTGGTCAAGCTCCTGCGCCTCCCGGTACTTGCCCTGGGCGCGCAGGTCGGCCGCTAGGCTGCTGCGGGTCTGCAGGGTATGCGGATGGGCGACCCCCAGCTCAGCCTCCTGTCCGCGCAGCACCGCCTCGTCCAGCTCTTGGGACTGCTTGAACTCCCCGAGGTCGCGCAGGATGTTCGCCAGGTTGAACCGGAGCCGGTACAGCTGTTTCCGCAGCAACTCGGCGCTAGCGCTGTCCGGGTCCGGCTCGGCCGCCAGCATCTCCTCCCAGGCGTCCTCGATGTGCTGCGCGCGTCGGCGCCCCGGGCCGAGGTCGTCGCGCTGCCGGAGATAACGGATCCGGTCGACGAGCAGGTCGCGGACGTCCTCCCTGCCCGAGCGTTCTGCCTGCGACGGGCGGACGTGCGGCCACAGCAGCCGGAAGCCCTGCCACTTCTGAGGGTCGTCCACGTCGCCCTTCGGGCGGGCCGCGACCAGCAGGGAGTGCACGTTGCGGCGGGCGGCATCCAGCTTCTCGGCCGACATGCGCTCTTGCATGATCGTCTGGAAGACGCGGTGGACCTGGATCTGGCGGGCGCCGCGGTCGACCTTGATCAGAGCCTGGTCGTTGATCTGGGTGACGAGCTTCGCCACCATCGGGGGCTCGGAGATCGTCGGGTCGAGATCTCGCACCATCCCCACCATGGGCTCGCTGTAGATCAGGTCGAAGCTTATCTCCGGCACCATCACCGAGCTGATCTCGAGCAGCCGAACGGCCGCACCCGACCTGCGCTCGAGTCGGTCGATCGACAGGTGCCACGCCTTGACGACCGCTTCCGGGTACGCGCGGAGCGGGTGGTCCGGCGGGAGCGGGCGAACCGGTTCCGCTTCGAGCAGGCTCAGGTACTCGGGGACGGACAACTTCTCCGTGTTGAGCAACGCGCCCGCCGCCGCGACCGCCAGCGGCATGTCAGCCAGTTCCGCTGCCAGTCGATCGGCGTCGTCGGCGGTGATGGCGGGCAGCCGCCGTCGCAGATGGTCGACGCTTTCCCGGCGCTCGAAGAGGCCGAGTTTCAGCGTCTGGCTCTGCGCGCCCTGCGCTTCCCAGCCCTGGTTGCGCGACGTGATCAGCACGTCGCCGCCACCGGAAGGGAGCAGACCATCGGTTATGCGCTCGATGTCCTCGGCGTTGTCGTAGATGAGCAGCCACCGCTGGGTGGCCCGGTCGCTCAGGTACTCCAGGACCTGCCGGGCGACCTCGGTTACGCCGCCCTCCTCGGGCAGGCTCGCTCCGAACTCCTCCCGCAACTGCTTGCCCAGGTCCACCAACGACGCGTCGACGTACTGGGCCGGCTCGCAGTTCAGCCAGAAGACGACGTCGTAGTCCTCTCTGAACCGGTGCGCGTACTCCAACGCCACCTGCGTCTTGCCGATACCGCCGGGGCCCTCGATATCCGGCTGCTGCAGGACCACGGCCCGGCCACCCGACCGCAGTGCCTCACGAAGCCTCCGCAGGAAGGCGTCCCGGCCCGTGAAGTTGGCGTTACGGGCGGGAATTCGCTCGATCCGGCGGCCGCTTTCGCCGGGGTAGCGAACGCCGCCGGCCACCAGTTCTTCCTCCGGCAGTCGGTGACCCCCGAGCCGTTCAACCAGGCGGTTCGCCGCTCGTTCCTCGGACAGGTCGCCCAGAGCGACGACGGGCACGCCGTCGAGCACTCCCGGCGGCACCTGAGTATCGGCAATGTCGATGAGGTACTCGGGATCGGGAAGCTCGTCGACCCCCGACCCGGCCTCCTGGACCGGAGCGAGCTCGGAGTCCTCGAGCCGGGAGACGTAGAAGTCAGAAAGGACCCCGACCACCCGGACGGGCTGTCCGCCGTCAGCGGGACGGCGAGCCTGCTCGCCGACCAGCCGAGCGGTGTGACCGGCGCTGGCCAGCACGGCGGCGATCCACTCGGCCCAGAGCTGGTCCTGCGGGCTGAAGTCGACGACTATCTCGGCCCGGCTCACCGACGCCGACCGGGAGAACATCCGCGCGGTGCTCAGCCGCAGCCATTCCTGCCTCGGCGGGAGCTTGTTGACCTTGTTGCCGGTGATCTTGGCCGCGATCCGCTCGTACGACGACAGCAGGGAGTCCGGGGTCCCGGGGCGATCGCCGAAGGCGGCGAGCGTCTCCTCGTACGCGTACAGCGGCCGGTACGGCACCTCGACGTCGGCCCAGTACTGGGTGCGTTCGTCGTCCGATATGTTCGCCGGCAGCCCCGCGAACAGGCTTCGTGCGGTGGCCAGCCCGTCGGCCACTTTGTCCTCGCGCGAGTGGTCGATGCGCATGGGCACCGGCAAGACCTTGATGTCCCTGGACGTATGCGCCTTGATCTGCCCGGCCACCCTCGCCGCGCCCTCAATTCCCTGCGTGCTCAGGGTGAAGCAGTCGATGACGGTGTCGGGCAGATGGAGCGTGCAGATGCTCGCGATATCGGAAAGGCCGGTCCGGCTGTCGATCAGGATCCAGTCGTAGCTGCCCTTCAGCCGCTTGCGCAGCGCGTCGAGGAACTGGCCGCCATTCAGATCGTCGTAGAGGGTGTCCCATTCAAGCGCGCTGAGCGCCGATTCGTAGACGCCGTTGTTGGTCTGCCGACCGGGCGAGAGGAAATCGATGGTGCCGTCACCGGGGAACTGCCAGCCAACCGGGACGACGCAGCCGCTCACCAGGGAGGCGCTCTCGCTGATAAGCGCCGCGATCGCTTCTAGCGCGGCCGGCTCGCACACCCCCTCCTCGTCGATCAGGCCATCCGCCGCTAGCCGATCGATCTCTTCCCTCATCTGCCATTCATACATGCGAATGAAATCGACGACGCCCGGCAGCTGAGCAACACCGGGATCCATAAACGGCTGGAAGAACCGGTGCAGACCGGGGGACTCCAGGTCCCAGTCGGCGATGAGCACGCGCTCCCCGTTGGCCGCAAGAATCCAGGCCACGTTGGCGAGCGCCATCGTCCGTCCCGTTCCGCCCTTGAACGAGTAGAACGTGACAATCTGGCCGACGCCTCGCCCCGGCTCAGCGGTCACATCAGGCATCTCGCACCCCTTATAATTCTTCCGCCGCACCGGGCCTATCAGGACGTTCGGACTGCCCCCAACGGGGACGTCGGGCCGGTCGGGGTGACAGTACACGACTACTTCGTCGAAGGTATTGCTTCCCGGCTTCCGCCACGAGCACCGGGACAATGGCCACGAATGCGTCGAGGGAATCGACACCACGTGCCCCCCGGCGGGCCGATTCTGTCGGCAGGGCCTTGGCCTTTGAGAGTATATCGAAGACGCCTTCAGCAAGCTTCTGTGTGCGGGTGTCTTCCGGTCGGTCCACGACAACCAGTGGCAGAACCCACCGGGGGAGTTTAGCGGCAACCTCGGCGAGCGCTTCTCGTCCCGCCTGGAGGGCGATGAACTCCGGATCGATCACGACTATCCCGGGTCGCCGTCCGACCAGGTCCCCGGCCAGACCGGCCTCGCCGACCCGGACATCGAAGTCGAACCGCTCGGTGACCAGCCGGGCGTATTCGGCGAGCGAGAGTTCCTGCTCAGCGAACGGTCGCCAGTCCGAGGGGAAATCACCGTAAGCTCGCGGATCGCTGCTCTCGGGGGCGCTGGCAGTCGTGGGGGCGGCGACCTCGATGCGGAAGACCGGGAGCCGCCTTTCCGACGGGAATGCGCTTGGCGCCTTCTCGATGTCTCCGACCTGCTCCGGTTCGACGGGTTCGATGGGATCACGCTCCGCGATCTCGACGATCTGCGCCCCCATACGGTCCACCACAGCCTGATACAAATCGTGGTAAGGCTGGAGCCTCAACAGCGCCCATAGGCCATTGTCGGCGTAGTCAGGCTCGGTGTCGGAGTCCAGCGCCTCGCGCAGCCCGGGCGGGTACTTGACCCCCGCCAGTGGCGCCCACAGCACCGGCACCAACCGTCGGATCGGGTCCAGCCCCCCGGCCACCTTGACCCGCTCCTTGAAACAGGTCAGCTCCCGCCCCGGCCAGGAGTTCGCCAGATAGGCGACCGAGTAGAGCGGGACGAACACCTGAGCCGCGCTGAGCGCCCTGGTGATGAACTGCTTCCAGTCCGAGCCAGGGGGCATCTCACGGTCGAGAAACCCGGCCACGCCGACGCCGTCGCCCGACGCGTGACGGCGGACCGCGGCAGAAAGATCCGCGAAAAAGGTCTCGACCGGCTCGTCGGGATCCTCATCCGGATTCCCCGCCAGTGGATCGGAACGCGCGTAGCTGAGAAAAAAATAGGGTGCTGGAATATCGTGGGTCACGGTCATGGCACACCACCCTCAAAGACATTCCTAAGGTCGTCTCGCATAAACTTTTTAGGCTGCAGTCGCTGGCTGTAGTAAATTCCCTGGATACGCTTTGCCAGTTGCCAGATGATTGTGCCGGAGGCGTCCTCATCGCCCGCCTGAAGGAGACGGAAAACGCCTTCCTCTTCGTACAATTTAACAAGATCCGGCTGCTGCCTCGTATTGGTAGGCGTGAAAAACTGGGGCCTGCCGACCGCTTCTGGCAGCGCAAACGGGATGGGCGCCCACCGTACCGGCAAGATCGGGCTCAGATTCGGAGAGGCGCCTGCGCCCGGCGTTGGCTCCCCCTTGCGGAGGGTGAAGGCGTGCCACTCCTTGGCGCACCACTCCCTATTCAGGTACGGGATGCACAGGAGGGCGACGAGCACCTGGCAGGTGCCGAGCGCGTCTGCCAATTCTTCATCCCAGAGCACCGCCGGGTCTATTCCATCTTGGTCGAAGAATCCCAAGGCGGTGCCAACGGGCACGTGCACCAATATCTGCATGTGGGCGCGCAATTGTTTGTAGAAGCGGCTGGCCATCTCGTCGGACTCGGGGCCAGTATGCGCGTAACTTATGAAGAATGGAGTGCTCAAATTGGGTCGACCAGGCTTGGCCAAGCACCCACCTCCCCCATTGCCAATGCTGGTCCCATCGTATCGATCGAGGCGAGCAAACATAAGGTACTGGCAATTATTTGTCACGCGCTGCCCCCCTCGCTCCGGTGCTGTTCCATCCAGCCGATCGCGAAATTGACCGCAGTGCGCATCGGCACGAGACGGGATCCCGCCATTCCGATGTACCCGGAACGGGGGGCGTCCGGACGGTGGCGGAAGTTGGCCTCAAGCGCACTGCCGATCAGTTCGAAATCGCTGTCGTCCAGATCGGCTCCCTGTACTTGCGCTCCGCCGTGGACCCGGTACTCGGCTAGGTGAAAGGCGCTGCAGACGGCGTAGCCGACGCCGAGCAGGAGGATGGCGGCATCTGCGTCATACAGCCAGCGCAGCGGTGACTGCTCCCCCAGGTGGCATTCCGGGTCGTGCCCTGATGCGATGGCCGCCGCCGCGGGGCCAAGCGCGGCGAAAGACGCCTGCGGATGGGCGCTCCGGCACGCCCCCCGGCAGGTCCGCACGTGCTCGGCGAACATCCCCGTGCGGTAGGACGGCGTGCTCTCCGGATCGAAAGCCGGGAGCTCGGCCGCGTACCGGTCGATCCCGTCCTGGTCAAGACCGGCCGTGGCGGTGCGAAAAGCCTGGGATGTGCGCGAGGTCCACGGTGTCTGGGCTGAGACCACGATCGTCGCGGCCGGCCCTGCTATGTCCGCGATCGCCTGCAACAGCGTGGCCGGGCCGCCGTCAACCCACCCGATTGCGCTCAGCGAGCAGTGCACGAGCAGGTCCCGGCCGCGTGCCAGGCCGAGCGACCGGAGATCGGCCGTCAGCAGGCCGAGATCCACCGACGGCCGGCTGGCCGACCTCGGGCCGGGCTCGCGGGCAACTCCAGGGCCCGACGGCGATCTTTCACCAGTCATCGGCCCAGCCCCGCACCGTGCCCAGCATTCCCTCGGCGAAGCGCTCCCCGGTCGGCGACAGGCAGCCGGCCGACAGCATCAGGTCGATCGCGTCCCCGACCCAGGATCGGTACATGCGGTAGCGGTCCACCGTCGGCCGGTCCGGCGTCGCCCGGGCACGGGCGCGCCACAACTCGGCCAGCGCCAGGTGTGCGTAGGTGCCGTGCAGGAGGCCGTAGACCGGCCGGCGATCACGCCGCCAGGGCACCGAGAACAGGCGTCCGGCCGTCTGGTCGAACAGGTCGAACTGATCGGCCAGAACCGCCAGCTTGAGGTGCTGCATCTCGTGCAGGAGCAGTTCGGCGAGCGAGCCCGGGTCGTCGGAGAACGTCACCGCCGCCGCGCCGAAAGCCTCCCGGGTCGACCCGCTCTGCCGCAGGCCGCCGGCTTCCGGGAGGAGCGGCACCACCGAGCGAAGGCCCGTGCAGAGCGCGCCGGCGTAGTCGGGGAGCTCCGCCGCCAGTTGGGTGACCGCAGCGGCCAGCGCCGCCTGCCACGATTCCCAGGCAGCAGCGGGCAGCCGTCCGGCCGGAACCCAGGCCTGGCAGTCACGGAACGGGTCGAGGTCATCAACCGTGATGGTCAGCCCGGTCGTGGTGACCCGGCGGACGGCCTGCCACGGGCCGGTCGAACGATCGCACGAGACCCCGGACGGGGAGACGTGTACCCGCGCGACCGGTCCGGTTCCCGGGACGACGACGAAGGCGCCCACCGCCGGCAGGCAAACGGCACCGTCGCGGACCGGCAGGACTACCTCCGTCTCAATCCCCGCCTGGAGCGCCGCCGCCGCCGCGACCCCGCCCAGATGCGCGCGATCCAGGTCGTCGGCGGTTGCGTTCCGGCTCAGGCAGCGCGTCGCCCACGCCTGGATATAGGGATACGTCAGGATGTCGCGGACCGCCTGCGGGTGCTCGGCGTCCAGGGCCGAAAGCAGCCGCCAGCCGTCGGCGGCCGCCCGTCCGAGAGCGCTTGGCCCATCGCCCAGGCGTCGGGCGACCTCGACCACGAGCGCGCGGTTGGCCGAGTTCATGACGTCGGCGATCTTTGTCATCGCCGCGCGGTCGCCGGGCCCGGCGGCGAAGAGGTCAAGGTCCTCGACGTCGATCGGGTGCCGGTGCGCTCGCTCGGGTCCCGCCGCCGGTGTCCGTGCCAGGCGCTTCGGCTGCGCCCCGGCCCCCTGCGGCGCCCGCCGCGGCGCGCTGATCACCTGCGGGATGAGCACCTTGAGGTCGTCGCAGTAGACCGACGGATTGGCAAAGCCGCTTTTCGAGCGGTAGCGGTGGGCGTACAAGCCACCGCCGCAGGCCCGGACGATGGAGCAGGCACGGCACTGCTGGCACAGGCCGCCGAGGCCGCCCCGGCGGGCGGCGAGTCCCTGATGAGCGGCGGCTTCGTCGACCGAATGGGAGAAGACCTCGAAGCCGGTCGCCGGCGCACCGTCGTAGGCGGTTTTCAGCGAGTCGGCCTGCTCCCACCCGCCGTCGGTGTCAAGGACGAGGAGGTCAACGGGGTCAAGGCCGGCTGCCTCGCTCCCGCTGCCGCGCCCCTCCCAGGCCGCGAGCAGCGAGTCGAAGAGCCGGATAGGCACCGGGCGATTGTCAGCTACCCACCGATCGTGAATCTGGCCGAGCCAGGCCGCGTAGGGCGCGTGCCCGCCAGAGTTGCCTGCGGGCGGGTTATCCCACGTGGCATGGGGCAGCAGGAGGTCGAATTGAGGTGGCGCCTCGGCGAGTACCGCCTCGTAGACGGCCAGTGGGTCGTTCGCCACGTCCACCGTGCAGAGGATCCCCGCGTACAAGTGCCGGTACTCGTCCCTCCGCAGCAGGGCGAGGGCCCGCAGCACCTGGTGGTAGCTACTGCGCCCGTCGGCGTAACGCCGGTGCCGGTCGTTGGCGGCCCGGTCGCCGTCCAGCGAGACTCCCACCCGGACGCCGAACGCGTTGAACAGGTCGCAGAGTCCCTCGTCGAGCAGCACTCCATTGGTGTGAACGGTCAGGGCGAGCCGCGCCACCGGGTCGATCACGGATCGAAGCGTGGACAGCAACCCGTTCAGCCGCTCGGGGCCGAGCAGCAGCGGCTCTCCCCCGTGGAGCACCACCGACACTCGGGCAAGCAGATGACGCTGGGCGTGCTCGCTTATGCGCCGGGCAGCCTCGGCGACCGTTTCCGCGGCTATGACCTTAGGCTTATGCCGCCAACTGTGATCGGCGTGCTCGAAAACATAGCAATGGTCGCAGGCGAGATCACAGCGACCGCAGACCTTCAGGACGTAC
>FSXZ01002419.1_pt1 | contig 10367 bp, 8 predicted proteins | sample 1638121 | NCBI WGS metagenome assembly FSXZ01 (sample SAMEA3914788, study PRJEB12502) | metagenome | biome: forest; material: soil | place: Canada | collected 2011-07-03 | depth 0.1 m
CCTGGTGATCTGGCTGACGATGCGTTACTCGGTGCTGATCATCCGGGTGATCAAGGAGTCCGGGGTGACCCTGGTGACCCGGATCGCCGGTCTGCTGCTGGCGGCGATCGCGGTGCAGATGGTGGCGGACGCGGCGCACTCCTATCTGCTCGAGTGGCACATCGGGCACTGAGACGCGCCGCTGACCCGTACGGCACGGCCCGTATAGGATTCGGCCATGGCGATGGACGAGCGGGGCGCGAAGCGCCGGGCCGAACTGGATCTGCGCGCCTCCGACACGGACCGCGAACGCGTCGCCGACCTGCTGCGCAACGCGGCCGGGCACGGCCGGATCACCCTGGACGAGCTCGAGGAGCGGCTCGAGGCCGTCTACGCCGCGAAGACCTACGGCGAACTCGAGCCGATCACCGCCGACCTGCCGGCCGAGAGCGCCCCGGCACCGCGCGCGAGCGCCCCCGAGGACGCGGCGCCCGCGGCGGGAGTGCCCGGACCGGCCCGGCGCACCGCGATCGCCATCATGTCCGGGGCCAAGCGCTCCGGCGCCTGGCTGGTGGCCCGGCGGCTGCGGGCCTTCGCCTTCTGGGGCGGGGTGGTGCTCGACCTGCGCGACGCCCGGTACCAGAGCGGCGTCACCGACATCACCGCCGTCGCGATCATGGGCGGGGTGCAGATCATCGCCCCCGAGCACGTGCGCATGGACGTGGCCGGAGTCGGCATCATGGGCGGATTCGGCGAGAGCGCCCTCACCGCGGCGCCCCCGGCGAACGCGCCGGTGGTGCGGGTCAAGGGATTCTCCTTCTGGGGCGGCGTCGTGGTGCAGCACGAGGCGCCCGATCCGGACCGGGGCGGCCGCGGTGAACTCGGACGCTGACGCGGCGGTGCTGCGCCGGGCCCGGGCCGAGGACCTCGAGGGCATCGTGGCGCTGCTCGCCGACGACGTGCTCGGCGCCCAGCGCGAGCAGCCGGAGCAGCTCGGCCGGTATCGCGAGGCCTTCGCCCGGATCGCGGCCGACCCGAACCAGTACCTGCTCGTGGCCGAGCGGGCCGGCCGGCTCGTCGGCTGCCTCCAGCTGACCGTGATCCCGGGCCTGGCCCGGTGTGGCGCGACCCGCTCGATCATCGAGGCGGTACGCGTCGGTTCGAGCGAGCGCGGCAGTGGCCTCGGCACCCGGATGATCACCTGGGCGGTGGACGAGTCGCGCCGGCTCGGTGTGGACCTGGTCCAGCTCACCTCGGACCGCACCCGGACCGACGCGCACCGGTTCTACGAGCGGCTCGGCTTCGTGCCCTCGCACCTGGGCTTCAAGCTCCAGCTCTGACGAAAGCCGCGAAGAAGAAACCTGATGCGCCCGGGCCGCGCGCCCGGTTACCGTGGCCGGGTATGGAAAATCAGCAGAATCGGCAAAGTCAGCAGAGCAAGCAGCTCGTCCGGGATTCCAAGTTCCTCGCCCTCGTGCTGCGGCACGATCCGGGCAAGATCGGGATCCGGCTCGACCCGGCGGCCTGGGTGTCCGTCGAGACCCTGCTGGCCGCGGCCGGCGCGCACGGACGCCGGATCAGCCGGGCGCGGCTGGACCAGGTCGTCGCGCAGAACGACAAGAAGCGCTTCGAGTTCGACCAAACCGGGACCAGGATCCGCGCGAGCCAGGGCCACAGTGTCCCGGTAGAGCTCGGATACGCCCCGAGCGAACCGCCGCGGGTGCTCTACCACGGCACCGCGACACGCTTCCTGGCGAGCATCTTCACCGACGGCCTGGTGCCCGGAAAGCGCCACCACGTCCACCTCTCGGCGGACGAGGCGACCGCGGTCCGGGTCGGCACCCGCCACGGCAGGCCCGCGGTGCTGACCGTGGCCGCGGGCCGGATGCGGGCGGCCGGGCACGAGTTCTACCGCAGCACCAACGGCGTCTGGCTCACCGAGCGGGTGCCCGCCGGGTACCTCGGCCGGCTGCCGGACCCGGCCACGCCCGCCCCGCCCGAGCCGCCCTCGGCCTAACGGAACGCGTCCTGGCCCGTCAGGGCCTTGCCGATGACGAGCTGGTGCATCTCCGGGGTGCCCTCGTAAGTGAGCACGGACTCCAGGTTCGCCGCGTGGCGCATCACCGGGTACTCGTAGCTGATGCCGTTGGCGCCCAGGACGGTGCGCGCGGTGTGGGCGATGGTCAGGGCCTCGCGGACGCTGTTGAGCTTGCCGTAGCTGACCTGCTCGGGCCGCAGCGTGCCCGCGTCCATCCGGCGGCCGAGGTGCAGCGCGAGCAGCAGGCCCTTGTTCAGCTCCAGCGACATGTCGGCGAGCTTGGCCTGGGTGAGCTGGAATCCGGCGATGGGGCGGCCGAACTGTTCGCGGGTCAGGCTGTAGGCGCGGGCGGCCTCCAGGCAGGAGCGCGCGGCGCCGAGGGCGCCCCAGACGATGCCGTAACGGGCCTGGTTCAGACAGGAGAGCGGGCCGCGCAGGCCGAGCACCTCGGGCAGCACGGCGTCGCCCGGCAGCCGGACGCCGTCGAACACGAGCTCGCTGGTCACCGAGGCGCGCAGGGAGCCCTTGTGCTTGATCTCGGGCGCGCTGAACCCGGGCGCGTCCGTCGGCACGACGAAGCCGCGCACCCCCTCCTCGGTCCGCGCCCAGACGATCGCCACCCCGGCCACCGAACCGTTGGTGATCCACATCTTGCGGCCGTCGAGGATCCAGTCGGTGCCGTCCCGTTTGGCCGCGGTGCGCATGGAGGCCGGGTCGGAGCCGTGGTCCGGCTCGGTCAGGCCGAAGCAGCCGATCACCTCGCCCGCCGCCATCGACGGCAGCCAGCGCTCCTTCTGTTCGGCCGAACCCCAGCGGTGGATCGCGTACATGGCCAGCGAACCCTGCACCGAGACCAGCGAGCGCAGGCCCGAGTCGGCCGCCTCGAGTTCCACGCAGGCCAGGCCGTACTGCACGGCGGACGCCCCGGCGCAGCCGTAGCCCTCCAGATGCATCCCGAGGGCACCGATCCCGCCGAGTTCCCGGGCCAGCTCGCGCACCACGGGTAGTTCGCCGGCCTCGAACCAGTCGCCCACATACGGCAGGACGCGCTCGGCGCACCAGGCGCGCACGGTGTCGCGGATCGCGAGGTCCTCCGGGCTGAGCAGATCGTCGATACCGAGCGGGTCGCGGGGGTCCAAAGCGGCGGACATGGCCATCAGGTCCTCGTCGTCGGGGAGGTCGCGGCCGCCGGGTGCGCGGGCGCGTCTGGACGTCCACGCTACCGGCCCGCCGCAGGCCGGAACAGTTGCCACGGTTGACACTCCGGCCGCCGGGACGCGACAGCTTGGCAGGATTCCGGGCGGCCGCGGGGCACCTTGGCGCCCCGGCGCCGCATGCTGAAATCCTCGGCGGCGCGGCGCGGCGCGCGGCTAGGGTCGAGCGCAGACCCGGGGAGGACCACCGCTCATGACCGTCACCGCCACCACGCCCACCCTGGGATCCGCACCGCGCCAGGCCTTCGACCGGATGAGCCAGGCCCTGGCCAAGCCGGACTTCCGGATCTGGTTCTTCGGCCAACTCGCCTCCTCCTCCGGCGGCCTGGCCCAGGCGGTGGCGCTGTCCTGGGTGATCCTGCAGACGACCGGGAACGCGGTGTGGCTCACCGCCCTGACCGCGTGCACCTTCGGTCCCACCCTGCTGTTCGGGGCCTGGGCCGGGGCGCTGGTGGACCGGCACGATCGCCGCAGGCTGCTGCTGATCACGCAGAGCCTGCTGCTGGCCGTCGGCCTCGTCTTCGCCGCGCTGACGGCCCTCGGCGAGCTGCGGCTGTGGCTGATGCTGGCGCTCACCGCCTGCTCCGGTCTGGTCAGCACGGTGGACTCCCCGGCCCGGCAGGTGTTCGTGGTGGACCTGGTCGGCGCGGACGCGGTGGCCAGCGCGGTCGGGCTGTGGGAGGTCGCGCTCAACGGTTCCCGGGTGCTCGGGCCGGGCGCGGCGGGGGCGCTGCTGGCGCTGAGCGGGCCGACGCTCTGCTTCCTCGTCAATGGCCTGGCTTACCTGGCGCCGCTGCTGGTGCTGATCCGGCTGCGCCCGGCCGGCGGGCCGCCGGCGCCGGACTGCGCGGCTCGGCCCGCCGCGCGCCCGAAGGTGCGGGCGCGCGAGGGGCTGGCCTATGCGCGCCGCTCCCCGATCATCAGGGCCCTGCTGCCGGTGAGCGCGGCCAGCGGCCTGATCTTCTCGATGAGCCTGTCCCTGCCCACCCTGGCCAGCCGCGCGCTGCACTTCGGCGGCGGCGGATACGGCGCGTTGATGGCGGCCTTCGGCATCGGCGGACTGCCCGGGGCGTTGATGGCGGCCTCCGCGCCGGTGCCGACGCCGTTGCGGGTGCGCCGGCTCGCCCTGGCCACCGTCGCCGCGATCCTGGCCACGGCCTGGGCGCCGCAGCGCGACCTCGCCTTCGTCGCCATGGCCGCGACCGGGCTGACCTCGATCTGGTTCATCGCCAGCGCGAACACCCTGGCCCAGCTGCGGTCCGACCCGGCCATGCGCGGGCGGGTGATGTCGTTGTGGGGTATGGCGATGACCGGCACGCTGCCGCTGACCGGCTTCGCCGTGACCGCGATCGGACAGCACGTCGGGGCGCGCGAGGGCTTCAGCGTCTCCGCGGTCGCGCTCGCCGCGGCGGTGGCGGCGGGCTGGCGCGCGCTGGGGGAGCGGACCCCGGCCGACCGGGCACTGTAGCAGCGCCCTGGCCGCCGCCGCGGCGAAACCCGGGAAAGCCCGGTCGCCGCGTCACCCCCAGGGCTGAATCCGGTGACACTCCCGTACTCGGCCGGTGACTGCGTGTCAGGATGGCGCGACGTCAGGCGTGGAGCGCCGCCCGACGCCGCCGCGGTGCCGGCGGCGGACAAGAACGAAGAGCGAGGGGGTCGCCTTCGCCTGCCCATAATCAGGGCAGGAATATGAGGCCCGGAATTCACTCCGTGTCCTCGGGCCGCCGCTCTCGTTAGGTAGACACGCCAGGTCATCGGACCTGCGATCACCAGGGGAGGAATGCACCCGATGAGCACCACCGCGCTGGAGAGCGCAGACGCCCACCCGCTCAACGGCTCCGGCCGGCCCGTCGTGCCCGACGTGCTGGTGGCGCCGCTCGCCCCGGCCCGCGCGGCCACCGTCAGCCTGGTCATCCCGGCGCTCAACGAGGCCCGCAACATCACCTGGGTGCTCGAGCAGATCCCGGACTGCGTCGACGAGGTGCTGCTGATCGACGGCAGCTCACAGGACGCCACGCTGCTGATGGCCAGTCGCTGCATGCCGAAGATCCGCGCCATCGCGCAGGAGGGGCCGGGCAAGGGCAACGCGCTGCGCACCGGATTCCGGCACGCCACCGGCGAGACCATCGTGATGATGGACGCCGACGGCAGCATGTCGCCGCGCGAGATCCCGCACTACCTGCACTTCCTGGACAACGGTTATGACTTCGTGAAAGGTTCCCGCTTCGTGGCCGGCGGCGGTTCGCTGGACATCACCCCGTTGCGCCGAGCCGGAAACCTGGCCCTGCTGGCCACCGTCCGCCGCCTCTACCGCACCACCATCACCGACCTGTGCTACGGCTTCTGCGCCTTCCACCGCTGTTTCCTGGACCTGCTCGACCTGCGTTCGCCCGGGTTCGAGATCGAGACCGAGATGGTGCTGCACGCGGTCCGGGCCGGCCTGCGGGTGGCCGAGGTGCCCAGCCTGGAGTTGCCGCGCCGCAGCGGCCGGTCGAACCTGCGCACCTTCCGCGACGGGGCCCGCGTGCTGCGCACGGTCCTGGCCGAGCATCGGGACGCCGCGTGAGCCTCGCGACCTCGAGCCCGCGCGGCGGAGCGGCCGAGCGGATAGACCCGGCGCACACCCCCATAGCCGTGGTCGACATCGACCTCGACGACGCCCGGGTGACCGAGGCCGGCGGCGCGGCCGCGGCCGCCTGCGCGCCCGGGCAGGCCGTGTTCGGCCTGGTCCGGCTGCACCGTCGGCCGATCGGCGTGCTGGCCACCCGGATCAGCGCGAGCGGTGAGGGCCCGGTCGAGCTGATCAAACTGGCCTGGGACCACTGCGCCGCGGCCGTATCCGTGCACTGCGAGGACGACGAGGCGGTGGGCGGCTCGTGCGCGCGGGCCCGGCAGCGGATGCTGCTGGATCCGCCGCGGGTGAGCGTCATCGTGGCCACCCGGCACCGCGCCGAGTCCCTCGCGCGCTGCCTCGACTCGCTGCTCCGGATGCCGTATCCGGACCTTGAGATCATCGTGGTGGACAACGATCCGGCCGACTCGGTCACCGCGGACCTCATATCCGCCCGCTACCGGGACCGGGTGCACTACGCGGTGGAACCCCGCCGCGGCCTGGCCTGCGCGCACAACCACGCTCTCGCCCTCGCCTCCGGCTCGATCCTCGCCTTCACCGACGACGACGTGGTGGTCGACCCGGACTGGGCCGCCGCCCTGGTCGAGGCCTTCCGATCCCGCCCCGGCGCCGGCTGCGTCACCGGCCTGATCCTCCCGGCCCGGCTCGAGACCAGGCCGCAGGCGATGCTGGAGCGGCGCGGCGGATACGCCAAGGGCTTCCGGCTCCTCGAGCACAGCGTCACCACGCCCGGCACCCATCCGCTCTTCCCGTTCACCGCCGGGCGCCTCGGCTCCGGCGCGAACATGGCCTTCACCGCCGACGCGCTGCGCGAGATCGGCGGCTTCGACCGGGCCCTGGGCACCGGGACGTGCGCCCGCGGCGGAGACGATCTGCTCGCCTTCTTCCGCGTCGCCACCGCCGGATACGCCATCGTCTACCAGCCGGACGCGCTGGTCTGGCACCACCACCGCCGCGAGATCGGCGCCCTGGCCCAGCAGGCGCGCGGATACGGCGTCGGCCTCGGCGCCTATCTGACCGCCGCGCTGGTCCACGAGCCGCGCATGATCGCGGCGCTGGTGCGCAAACTGCCGCGCGGGGTGGCCTACGCCTTCGGCAACAGCCGCGGGGACGCGGCCGATCCGGTGGCCTGGCCCGCCCGCCTGGCCCGACTCGAGCGCTACGGGCTCTGCCTCGGCCCGTTCGCCTACGCCCGCAGCCGGCGGCGCGCACGCAAGGCGGCGCGCAACACACCCGCGTCCCCGGGCGGCGGCCGTGTATGAGGACAAGCTCGTCGAGCGCCCGGCCGGTTCGCCCGGCTCGGGCGCCCCGGCCCGCGTCGCGGCAGCAGTGGATCTGTACGCTGACATCCCCGAACTCGTGTCCCGACTCGGCCGCGCGGTCCGCCGCGACGACGCCCTGGACGCGTATCTCAGCGCCGGGGCGATCGCGCAGATCATGGACGACCGCGCGGAGGGCACCGACACCCTCGTCCGGCGGCTGACCGCGCTGCTGGGGGACGGCCGCGGCCCGCTGGCCCGGGCCGCCCGGGTACTCGGCCGGCTCCAGGCGGCAAGGCGCGGCCTGCTGGGCGGCCGCGCCTTGCGCGCGCACCGCGAGGAGGCGGGCCGGCTCGTCAGCCTGCTGGCCGAGGACGTGGTGGGCGGCCGGGGAGTCGGCGAGCAGACCAGAGCCCTGCTTCAGTCGGCGCCGGCCCGGGCCTGGGCGGCGGCGGCCGACGCGGCGGTGGCCCGGCCGCCGTCCTGCTTCCGCAGCTTTGACCAGCACCCGCGCGACTGCGCCGAACTGGCCCGGCGCTTCGCCCAGCGCCATCCCGACCGCGGCGCGCCCGTCGTGGTGCTCGGGGTGCGCACCTCCGGCGCCTACCTGGCCCCGCTGATCGCCGCCTTCCTACGCCGCCAGGGCTATGACGCCGCGCCCGCGAACATGCGCCCGGGTGGCCCGCTGCCGCGCCGGGCCCTGGCCCGGCTGCGCGCTGCGGCCCAGCCGGGCCGGGTCATCGTGGTCGACGATCCGCCGAGCAGCGGCGCCGCCCTGGCCAAGGCCGTGCGGGCGGCGCGGGCCTGCGGCCTCACGGCCACCCAGGTCGTGGCGGTGTACGCGGCCTTCGCCGACGAGGCCGCGCCCGCCCTGCCGCGCGAGGTGCCGCGGATCGTGCTCGGCGCCCAGGACTGGCACATCAGGAAACTGCTCAGCCCGCAGTCGGTGGCCGAGTTCGTGCGCGAGACCTTCGCCGACCACGACATCCTCGAGGTCCTCTCGGACGAACCCGGGCTGCCCGGACGTTCGGGCCACCTCGGCGTGCGCGCGACCGTATGGCTGCGCAGCGACCAGGGCGTGCACCTGCTGGATCTGCGGGCCGAGGGCGTCGGTACCGGCTACCTCGGCCGCCGCGCGTACGACGTGGCCGCCCGGATGCCGGGGATCACGCCGCGGGTCTTCGCCCTGCGCGACGCGGTGATGCTGCGGGCGGCCGGGGAACCGGTGCCCCCGGCCGCGGTTCCGCTCGACGCCGCGGCCGACTACGCCGTCGCCCGGCGCGAGCGGCTGCGGGTGGGCGCGGATCGCAGTGCCCTGCTGCGCGGCCGGCAGCCGGCCTGGGAGGTGGCCGGCCGGATCTTCGCCGCCGGCTTCGGGCGGCTCGGCCCGGCCCTGCGGCCGCTGCTGGTGGACCCGCCGCTGCGCGCGCTCACCGCCGCGCGCACCCCGTGTCTGACCGACGGCACCACCGTGCTGGCCGGCTGGGAGACCGCGCCCGGTGGCGGCCTGCACAAATCCGACTTCGACGACGGCAGCTTCAGCCATCTCGACCTGGCCTGCTACGACGCCGGATTCGACCTGGCCGGGGTGGCGGTGGGCCAGCCCGAGTCGGAATCCGCGCTGCTGGCCCGGTACGCGGCGCGCACCGGCGAGTGGATCGATCCGGCGCGCTGGTGCGTGTACCGCTGCGTGCACGCGTGGCACCAGCGGCGGATCGGGGAGGCCGGGCCGCAGGCCGAGGTGGACGCGGTCCGGGCCCAGACCAGGGCCTTGCAGGACCTGTTCGGGCGGCTCTACCTCGGCGATCTGGCCGAGGAACCCGCCGGACCCTGGGTCTTGCTGGACGTGGACGGCGTCGTCGAACTCGACTTCGGCGGCGTGTCCGCCCCCACCATCGCGTCGATGACCGCGCTGCGGGCGCTGCGGGCGCACGGCTACCGGGTGCTGCTCGCCACCGGCCGCTCGCTGCCGGAGGTGCGCGACCGCTGCGTCGCCTACCGCCTGGCCGGCGGCGTCGCCGAGTACGGAGCCGTGGCCACCGACGCGCGCACCGGCTCCGTCTACGACCTCGTCACCGCGGCGGACTGGCACCGACAGCGCAGGGTACTGATGGAAGAGCTGGCCGCGTTCCCGCAGGTGCGGCTGGATCCGCGCTACCGCTGGGTGGTGCGAGCCGTCGGGCTGCGGGCCCGGCTCGGCACGCTGCCCGGCACGGTCACGGTGCCCGGCGACGCCCAGACCGACTTCGTCCCGGCCGGGGTGGAGAAGGCCACCGCCGTCAGGGCCCTGCTGGCGCTGCTCGGCGAGCACCGCGCCGAGGTCGCCCTGGCCGTCGGCGACACCGCGACGGACCTCGGCATCCTGCGCCTGGCCAAGCTCGGCCTCGCCCCCGCCCACGCCGGCCGGGCCGTGCGCGACGAGGGAGTGCGCTGCACCCGGGCGCCCTACCAGGCCGGCCTCGCCCAGGCCGTGGGCCGGCTGATCGGCCACCGGCCCGGCACCTGCCCGCAGTGCGCGCCGCCGGAACTCACGCCCGCCGAACGCTTTCTCACGTCGCTGGTGAGCGTGGGTGAACGCGGCCGGCTCGGCCTCGCGCCCGCGCTGCTCGGACTGGCCGCACAACGGGTGCGGCTCGGTTCGGGCGGAACGGAACCGAAGGAGGCGGCGCCGTGCCGTTGACCATGCCCCCCGGGCGATCCGGTCCGCACCCGCCGCGCCGGACCCGCCACCGCCGCGTCAACCACTTGCTGCGCACCGGACACCTGCTCACCGCGAGCTCCGTGGCCACCTCCGGACTCGGCGCCGCCTACTGGGTGTTCGTCGCCCGCTGGTACGCCCCGGACGAGGTCGGCCGGGGCTACGCGGCCGTCTCCGCGATGATGTTCCTGGCCGGCTTCGGCCAGCTGAACCTGGCCAACACGCTGGTGCGCTTCATCCCCTCGGCCGGGACCGGCACGACGCGGCTGATCCGGCGCGTCTACCTGGTCGCCGCCGGCGTCACGGCCCTGTTCGCCGGGATCTTCGTGCTCGCCGTGCGCGGGATCTCCGGGCAGCTCGGCTTCCTGCACAGCCCGGTCGCGGGCTTCGAGTTCGTCCTGGCCGCCGCGGCGTACGCGGTGTTCGTGGTGCAGGACGGGGCGCTGACCGGACTGGTCCGGGCGGACTGGGTGCTGCTGGAGAACGCCGTCTTCGCCGTCGCGAAGATCCTCTTCATGCTCGTGCTCGCCGCCTTCTCAGTGCGGCA
>FSXZ01000989.1_pt1 | contig 10358 bp, 8 predicted proteins | sample 1638121 | NCBI WGS metagenome assembly FSXZ01 (sample SAMEA3914788, study PRJEB12502) | metagenome | biome: forest; material: soil | place: Canada | collected 2011-07-03 | depth 0.1 m
CGGCGTGGAGTTCGCGGCCGCCCGGGAGGCCCAGTTCGATCGCCTGGCCGACGCGGTGGACGCGTACGTCGACACGGCGGCGCTGCTGCGGCTGATCGATGAGGGACCGACGCCGGGGCTGGCGATCCTCCCGCCGGGGCGGGACCGGTGAGCGTCGGCGACGTCACCGGCATCACTCGCCGCCTCGGGCGAGCATGCGCACCGAACGGCGCCGGACGCGGGCGAGCAGGTAGACGTTGAACAGATGGAAGACTCCGAGCACGAGTAGCACCGTACCGATCTTGACCGAGAGTGCCTCGAAACACGCCCGAATAGAGCCGACGGTGCCGCCGATGCGCATGAACAGAGTCACGAATCCGAGGTCGAGCAGGTAGAACCCGACCACCAGCAGCCGGTTGACCGCCCCGGCCACGGGCTCGTCCCCGCGCAGCATGGCCACCAGGAAGACCTGGCCGGTCCGGCTGAGTGTGCGTGCCACCCAGACCGTGAGTATGACGGACAACAGCAGATAGACGACGTAGGTGAGTACCGTGAGGTTCACCCGACCCTCCCATGGATACCAGTGCCTTGATGATTCCCCGCGGATGTGATGCCCCCTCAGAAATCCGGCAAACGGGTGAAATCAGGCAATCTGCTTGGCGTATCCGTGGCGCAGCGCAACCAGAGTGCGGGACGGGACGTCAAGAGGCAGTGGGCAGCACAGCGGGTAGAGGGAAAGCCGAGGAATGGTGCTTGATCGCTTGAGCCGTCTGGCCGGACGGATCCGCCGCGAGGTGGTGCGCACGGACCGCACCCCCGGGCCCGCGTTCTGGGGGACGCGGGAGAGTCTCGCCCTGGGCCTCGCGATGATCGTCTTCGGCACCCTCGGCGCCGGGCTGTGGGGACTGACCAGCGCCGCGCACGGCTCGCTGCTGAACGGCGCGACGGTGGAGGCGACGACCGAGATGGCCCCGGCCCGCCTGGTGCAGAGCGCCGCGGCCGACTTCGTCTATCCGGGCGGCTCGCCCCGGCTCACCTTCCCCTCGGCCGGCTCGGCCGCGGTCGAGGTCGAGGGCTACGGGCTGATGGGGCACTCCGGCTCGCTCGACCAGCAGGCCGCCATCGCGAGCATCACCAAGACGATGACCGCGTACGTGGTGCTTCGGGACCATCCGCTCGGCGCGACCGAGTCCGGGCCGAGCATCACACTGACGGCCGAGATGGCCGCGGAGTACAGCAAGGCGATCGACCAGGACGAGTCGGCCGTGGCGGTGCGCACCGGCGAGCGGCTGACCGAGCGTCAGGCGCTGGAGGCGATGATGCTCGCCTCGGCCGGCGACATGGCCGACATCCTCGCGATCTGGGACGCCGGCTCGGTGGACGCGTTCCTGGTGAAGATGAACGCCCAGGCCCGCGCGCTCGGCATGACCGGGAGCGACTACACCGATCCGACCGGACTGGCCGCGAGTACGGTCTCGACCATGGCCGACCAGCTCAAGCTGGCCGAGGCGGTACAGCAGCTGCCCGCGCTCACCTCGATCGTCGCCGAGTCGGACGCCGAGGTGCCGGTGGCCGGAACGGTGCACAACTACAACGAGGATCTCGGCACGTACGGGATCGACGGCATCAAGACCGGCACCACCGCCGCGGCGGGCTCCTGCCTGCTCTTCTCGGCGCACTACACGGTAGCCGGGAAGACGGTCACGATCCTCGGGATCGTGCTCGGGCTCTCCGGCAGCACCGGCACGCCCTGGTCCGCGCTGACGGCGGCGGGCAAGCTGGTGGCGAGCGCGGAACGGGCCTTGGGGACCGCCACCGTCGCGAGCGCGGGGCAGACGATGGCTCTGGTCACCAAGACCGGTTCGGCGACCGAGCGGTTCGGGCCGAGCCGGGCGGTCGAGGTGTTCGGCTGGGCCGGGCTCGCCTTCCGGGTCACGGTCGAGGGCTCGGCCTCGGCACCGCGGCTGCGGGTCACCCGGACGGGCGCAACGGGGGACGAGGTGAGCACGGCTCTGCACGTGCTGGCGCGGCGGGCGAGCCCGGCCGGATCCACCGTCAGGAAACCGGAATCGACCCCGTCCGCGTCGAACTGAGGCCGGTGTTCGCTGCGGGGGCACACGGATGGTGCCGGTAAGGAGCGCGACTCCCGGTTCGGCTACGATCGACGGTGTTTTCACGATCACGAGCGCGCCCTGAGCCGGGGCGGACCAAGGGGGTGGAGCGGGTGGCGTTCTCGTCCGCCCGGCGTCGGCCGAGCCGTCGTCAGGGCGTGCTGACGGCTCTGATGCTGGCGGTTTTCTGCGCGTGCCTGCTGACCTGGCAGCACGGTTCCCTCAACCTCGGCGTCTACCGCCTGGACCTGGACGTCTACCGGATCGGCGCGCAGGCCTGGCTGCACAACCATTCGATCTACGGGCCGCTGCCGGACACCCAGGGCGGCCTGCCCGAACCCTTCACCTACCCGCCGATCTCGGCCGTGGTGATGTCGCCGCTCGCGGTGATCTCCTCGACCCTGGCCGGCGTGCTGATGACGGCGGTGAGCCTGGCCCTGCTGGTGTGCGTGCTCGCGCTGTTCTTCCGGGCCACGAAGCTGGCCACCGGCCGGGCCTCGTGGCGGCTGGCGGCGACGCTGCTGCCGCTGGCGGTCCTGCTCGAGCCGGTGCGCACCACGCTGGCCTACGGCCAGATCAACATCGTGCTGATGGCGCTGGTCGCGTTCGACTGCCTGCTGCCGAGCACCTGGTTCACCGTGCGCGGGCGCAGGGTGGGCTGGCCGCGCGGCTTCCTGACCGGAGTCGCGGGCGCGCTCAAGCTGACGCCGATGGTGTTCCTGCTCTACTTCATCGCGCGCCGGGACTGGAAGGGCTGCCTCAGCCTGCTGGCCGGGTTCGCCACGATAGGCCTGATCGGCGCCGTGTTCGCGCCGCACGACTCGTGGGAGTACTGGACCCAGACGGTGTTCCAGACGAACCGGATAGGCCCGCACGTCTTCTCCGGGAACCAGTCGCTCACCGGCGTGCTGTTCCGGGCGCACCTGTCCGGCCAGACCGAGAACCGGGTCTGGCTGGGCCTGTCCGCGGTGGTCGCGGTGGTCGCGTTCATCGCGGTGCGCCGCTCGGTGCGGGCGGACCGGACGGTGACGGCGGTCGCGCTCACCGCCTGCACGCAGCTGCTCGTCTCCCCGGTCTCCTGGTCGCACCACTGGGTCTGGTGCGCGCCCGTGCTGCTGTGCGCGCTGGTGCGCGGCCGGCGGATGTGGCGGGCGGGCCGGGGCAAGCGGTACTTCTGGATCGCCGCGGCCGTCGCGGCCGTGTTCCTGTCCGAGCCGCAGGTCTGGTTCCCGCACACGGACAACCGGGAGTACGGCTGGGCGCTGTGGGAGCAGATCATCGGCAGCGCGTACGTGTGGGTGGCGGTGGTGGCGCTCTTCCTGGTCGCCTTCCGGCGCGAACCGGCGGCCCCGGCGGCCGCCCGGTCCGAGGACGAGGACAAGGACGCTCTGGTGCGGACCCGGTGAGGTCCCACTCAGGTCCCGCCCGCTGAGGCCCGCTGAAGTCCCGGTAAGGGCGGCGGGCCGCGGCGAGCCGGAGGGTCGAGCGAGTGGCCTGCCGGCTTGAGACCGGCGAGAGATCGACGAAGAGCATGAAGCGCGGCGGGCTCCACCGAGGCTCCGGCCTCGCTCGCGGGCGCCGGGCGCTGGGTGGTGACGGCGGCGTCGACCGAGGCCGGGTCGAGCGGGCCGGCGGGCTCCGGCGCGGCCTTCGCGCCGCTGCCGAACCGGGCGTGCAGGTGGCGTGGCAGCAAGGGCCCCTCCACCGAGGAGACCCACATGTCGCGGAACCCGATGACGGTCGCGGCGATCAGCAGCAGGTCGCGCACCAGGACCACGAGCACCGCCGCGAGATGGGCGTGCAGCAGCTGCTGGAAGAAGAACGGGAACTCGTACTGCGTCAACGGCAGCGCGAGCAGCACCAGCAGCGCGCTGCGGCGCTGGGTGGTGTCCTTGTAGAGCAGGCAGAAGCCGGCCACGGCCAGCGCCCAGATCATGTACTGCGGGCTGATCACCCGGCTGACCACGATCATCATCAGCGTCGCGACGAAGGTCGCGTCCGCCACCATCGCCGGGCGCCAGGTCTTGCGCCACCACCAGTAGGCCAGCAGCGCGAAGCCGAGCACCGTCAAGCCCACCGAGGCGTAGGAGGCCAGGCTCACCAGGTGCGCCATGAACCGGCTGTCCGGGAGGGTCTGGTAGGAGCCGTAGACCAGCTTGACCTTCACGTGATCGAAGCCGAGCCGCTTGCCGAGCAGGAACAGCACGCCCCAGACCGACTCGATCTCGATGCCGCGCCCGCTCTGGTTGCCGATGAAGCTGAGCGTGCCGGTGTAGAAGAGCGAGAGCAGCGCGATCACGCCCACCGCGGAGGCCGCCACCGCGACGATGGTCTCCCAGCCGCGGCGGGTGCGCGGCATGCCGAAGATCGCCAGGCCCGGCCAGATCTTCACCGCGGCGCCGAAGCCGATCAGGATGCCGGCCAGCCAGCGCTTGCGCCGCGAGCGCGGGCCGTCCGAGCCCTCGGCCAGCGCGGCCGGGATGCCCTTGCCCAGCAGGACCAGCGCGAACACCACGAACAGGGCCGGGAAGACGTCGTAGCGCCCGTACACTATCGGGCCGAGCAGCGGGACGCCGACGATCCAGTACCACGGGCCCGACCACACGTCGCGGTGCGCCGCCGTCCACAGCAGCAGCGCCGTGATCAGCGCGTCCGCGAGGAGGGTCATCGTGGTGAAGGTGGTCAGGTAGTGCAGCCCGAACGCGTCCGAGAGCCACTGCGGGAAGGCCAGGAACGGCGCGAGCAGCGGCGGGTACTGCCACTTCGTGTCGACCGGGATGTGTCCCTGGACGAGCCACTTCTCGGCCCAGACCATGTAGACCTTGACGTCGCCGACGCTGGGTACGCCCCAGTGCCGGAAGATGTGGCCGGTGGCCGTGATGAAAAGCACGGCCCTGGTGGCGAGCCAGACGGTCAGGGCCGTGATGACCCGTCTGCGGGTGGGTGACATGTGGCGCGCCTTCTTCTCCCCGGCAAAGGACGGTGTGGCCTGACGGATCGTCATCGTCCGCCCCGGCAACTCGGACCGGCGAAATCATACGGTTTCCGGCTATGGTGAGACCGCCCACCGCCCGCTCTATGACGGAACCGTTCCACGATGTTTATCTTCATCCCACCTTCGGAATCCAAGGCCGTCCCTGGTGACGCGCCCGCGGCCGATCTCGGTTCCCTGGCCCTGCCCGCGCTCGCCGCGACGCGCGAGACGATCCGGGAAAGCCTCATCGGGCTATGCCGCGGACCGGTCCAGGACGCGCTCGCGGCCCTGGGCCTGAGCGCCGGACTGGCCGGCGAACTGACGTACAACCTGCACCTGCGCGAGGCTCCGGCCGCGGCTGCGGCCGAGGTCTACACCGGCGTGCTCTACGACGCGTTCGACCTGCCCTCGCTGCGTCATCGCGGGGTCACTCTCGATCACGTGCTGATCTTCTCCGGTCTCTGGGGCGTGGTGCGGCCGAACGACCGCATCCCGCACTACCGTTGCTCCGCCGGGGTGAAGCTGCCCGGCCTCGGTTCGGTGAGCACGGCCTGGCGGGAGGCGCTGCGCGCCCCGCTGGCCGCGCACGTGGGCGACCGGCTCGTGGTGGATCTGCGTTCGGGCGCGTACGCCGCGCTCTGGCAGCCCGGGACGAACGCGGTGGCGGTGCGCGTCCTGCACGAGTACCGGGTCGGCGGGAAGACCGTGCGCAAGGTCATCTCGCACCACAACAAGGCGACGAAGGGCCGGCTGGCCCGGGCACTGGTGGAGTCCGGAGCGCGCCCGGGCAAGCCGGCCGAGTTCGTCGACGTCGTCCGGGACCTCGGCTTCACCGTGCAGCCGGGGCCCGAGCCGACCCGGGCACACTCCCCCACGACCTTGGACGTCGTGGTGAGCGAGCTGTGAGATTCGGCTGAGGATACGCGCCGTGCCGGTTCGCATGCGCCGGGTCAGTCCAGGTGCGCGGTGTCGTTGACGCAGCGCACGTTGCTCAGGCCGTCGTCGTAGTAGTCGATGACGCTGAGCGAGGCCGCGGCCAGCTCCATCCGGTTCACCGCGGACAGCGGCGCGCCGAGCGCCGCGCACACCAGTGCCTTGATCGGGGTGACGTGGGTGACCACGAGCACGGTCTGGCGCGGATGGCGCTCCAGCAGCCGGTCCCTGGCCTGGCCGGCCCGGTGGGCGAGCGCGCCGAGGGTCTCCCCGCCGGGCGGCGCGACCTCGCTGGAGCCGAGGAACGCGGAGAGCTCGGCCGGGTAGCGCTCGTGCGCCTCGGCGAAGGTCAGGCCCTCGAGCAGGCCGAAGTCAATCTCGCGCACGCCCGGCTCCGGGGTGACCGGCAGGCCCACCGCGTCGGCCACGGCCTGGGCGGTGGCGAGGGTGCGCTGGAGCGGCGAGGCCACGATCGCGTCGATCGGGCCGTAGCGGGCGTCGGCGCGCAGGCGGGCGGCGGCGCGCCGGGCCTGCGCCCGACCGTCGTCGGTGAGCGGCGGGTCGCCGATGCCGGCGAAGCGCTTCTCCAGGGTCAGCGGGGTCACGCCGTGGCGCAGCAGCAGCAGCCGGGTGGGGCGGCCGAGATCCGGGGACCAGGCGGCCCGGGCCGCGGCGGGCTCGGCGGCGGCCGCGGCGCCCGGCCCGGCCGCGCCGGTCGCGGTGGCCGGCTCCGGCACCTCGCCGCCCGGGGCCGACGGCGTCTTCGAGACCCAGGCGCGCCCCGCGGCCGCCGCGTCCAGCGCCTCGTTGGCCAGCCGGTCGGCGTGCCGGTTGAGGCTGCGCGGGATCCACTCGTAGGTCACCGCCGCGTTCGGCAGGATGCCGCGGGCGCGCTCGGCCAGCGGCTTCATGTCCGGATGCTTGACCTGCCAGCGCCCTGACATCTGCTCGACCACGAGCTTCGAGTCCATCCGGACCTTCACCCGGGCGCCGGGGTCGATCGCCGCGACGGCCTCGAGGCCCGCGATCAGGCCCCGGTACTCGGCCACGTTGTTGGTGGCGCGGCCGAGGTACTCGGCGCGTTCGGCCAGCAGCGCGCCGGTGTCCTCATCCGTGACCACGGCCCCGTACGAGGCCTCGCCGGGGTTGCCGCGGGAGGCGCCGTCCGCCTCGATGATCAATGTGCGCATACCGAGGATTGTGCCGGATCTACAGGCCGGATTCGCTCGTGCGCACCAGGATCCGGCGGCAGGAGTCGTGTCGCAGGATCGTGTCGGGGGCGGCCGACTTGGCCGCGTTGACCTCGGCGATGTCGAGCTCGATCTGACAGGCCTGGCAGCGGCGGCGCACGATCGCGGCCACGCCGACGCCGTTGTACTGGGCGCGCAGCTTCTCGTACAGGGCCAGCAGGTCGGCCGGGATCTTCGCCACGGTCAGCTCGCGCTGGCCCTTGGTGAACTCGGTGTCCTTGTCCAGGCCCGCCTGGTCGCCGGCGAGTTCGTGCGCGACCCGGCCGCGCTCGTCCTCGACCGCGGCCCGGTCCTTGGCCAGCTTCGCCGTGCGGGCGCCCGAGGACTCCACCTTCTCCATCACCTCGAGCACCACGTCCTCGAGCGCGCTCTGGCGCTTGGCCAGGGACTCGAGCTCGTGCTGGAGGTTCTCCAGGTCCTTGGCGCTGCCGCGGCCGGAGTCGAGCATGGTGCGGTCGCGCTCGGCGCGGGAGCGCACCTGGTCCACGTCGGCCTCGGCCTTGGCCTGCTCGCGGGCGAGGTCGGAGTCCGCAGCCGCCGAGACGGCGTGTACGTCGCGCAGCTGGCCGAGCCGGGTGTCGAGCGCCTGGAGCTCGGCCAGCTTCGGCAGGGTGCGGCGACGGTGCGCGAGCTGGTCCAGCTTGGAGTCGAGCGCCTGGAGATCGAGCAGGCTCAGCTGGTCGGCGGGCTCGGCATTCACGTGGCGGTACTCCTCGGCTCTTCGGGATGCACGGCTGGGCCGTGCTCACGGCATGTGGGCGGTCCACGGGTCGGTGACGAGGGTGGACACCCGCGTGTCTACGGTACCGCCTGCCAGCAACGCGGCGGCGACCGGCAGCCAGGGCCACTCGCTGGCGAAGTGCGCGACGTCCACCAGCGCCGGGCCGCCGCCGAAACGGGCCTCCTCCATGGCCTCGGCGGCCGGGTGGTGGCGCAGGTCGGCGGTGACGTAGGCGTCCGCCCCGGCCGCGCGCACCGCGGCCAGCAGCTCCCGGTCGTCCCCCGCGCCGCCGCAGACCGCGACGGTCCGGATCGGCCGGTCCGGATCGCCGGAGACCCGGACCCCGGCGGCGGTGCGCGGCAGCGCGGCGGCGACACGCTCGGCGAAAGCGCCGAGCGGCTCGGCCGCGGGCAGGGAGCCGAAGCGGCCGAGGCCGCGCAGCCCGTCCGGCGCCGCGCCGCGCAGCGGCAGGATCGGGCCGGCCACGCTCAGGCCGAGCGCGAGCGCGAGGGCGTCGGAGACGCCGGGGCGGGCGAGGTCGGCATTGGTGTGCGCGGTCAGCAGCGCGCAGCCGCCGGCGATCAGGCGGTGCACCGAGCGGCCCTTGAAGGTGGTCGCGGGGACCCCGTGGACCGGCTTGAGCAGCAGCGGATGGTGGGTCACCAACAGGTCGGCGCCCCAGTCCAGGGCTTCGTCGAGGACGGTGTCGACCGGGTCGACGGCGAACATCACCCGGCGCACCACGGTCTCGGGGTCGCCGCAGACCAGGCCCACGGCGTCCCAGGGCTCTGCGGTCTCGGGCGGGTAGGCGGCGTCGAAGACGGCCTTGATCTCGGCGAGGGTCGACATGGCTCCTCATCCTAGCCAACCCGCGAATAGTCGCGATCTTCGACCTCTGTGATTTCAGCCGGGAAAACTTCAAGATCACCTCGGCCTCATGAGGAAAATATCATGTTAACTGTGATGGACGGGTATTTCCCCGCGTGACGTGTCGCGCTAGTTTCACATCGACCCACCGTTCACCCGGGCATTCGCGCACCCAGTCGTCCCACAGTGCCCGGGCTGTAACACCGCGGGGCTAACCCTGCCTTCGCGGCTCACTCGTCTGTTCCCTCATACCCACAGGAATGGTCGTGCGTAGAAACATTCGAATAATCGGCGTGCTCGCAGCGCCCCTGCCCATCCTCGCGCTCGCCGTGCCGGCGAACGCCGCCACCTCGGCTGTCACCAGCCGGGTCGTGCTCTCCGGCGAGGCCGTGCCCGGCCTGGCCAGGGCCACCCACACCGGCTCGCTGGCCACCAGCCAGAAGCTCGACCTCGAGGTCAGCCTCGCGCCGCGCAACCAGGCGCAGCTCGCGAAGTTCATCAGCGAGGTCTCCAACCCGAAGTCGGCTCTGTACAAGCACTACCTCACGGTGGCGCAGTACGCGGCCGAGTACGGTGCGACCGACGCCCAGGTCCAGCAGGTCACCTCGTACCTGAAGTCCGAGGGCCTGTCCGTCGGCAAGGTGACGGCCAACCACCTGACCCTGGCCGTCAGCGGCACCACGGCGCAGGTGGAGAAGGCGTTCGACGTCTCCATCGGCACCTACAAGGACAGCACGCACTCCTTCTACGCGAACGCGGCGGCTCCCTCGCTGCCCTCGAGCATCGCCTCGGTCGTGTCCGGAGTCGCGGGTCTGTCCACCTCGTCGGTGCGCACCGCCGCGTACACGGTCAAGTCGAACGCCGTCACGTCGAAGGCGACCCTGGCGATCACGCCGACCATCGCGCGTGACGCGTACAACCTGGCCACCCCGATCAGCTCGGGCTACAACGGCTCGGGCGAGACGATCGGCCTGGTCGAGTTCTCGGCGTACGCCTCCTCCGCGGTCGCGGCCTACAACACCAAGTACAGCCTCGGCGCGACGGCCGCCACGGTGGTCAAGGTCGACGGCGGCACCACCGACACCTCGGGTGAGGTGGAGGACGAGCTCGATATCGAGGTCGATTACGCCCTCGCGCCCAAGGCGACGGTGAAGGCGTACGAGGCCCCGAACTCGGACGCCGGCGAGGTCGCCCTGTACGCGGCGCTGGCCAGCGCCGACGTCCCGGTGATCTCCAGCAGCTGGGGCGAGCCGGAGACCGAGGAGGACAACCTCACCTCGGACAACACCGACTTCACCGAGATGGCGGCCCAGGGCCAGTCCATCTACTCGGCTTCCGGTGACGACGGCGCCGACGACAACGGCAGCAGCCTCTCGGTGGACTACCCGGCCTCCGACCCGTACGTCAGCGGCGTCGGCGGCACGCAGCTCTCGGTGACCTCCGCGGACGCGTGGAAGAGCGAGACCGCGTGGTCCGACAGCGGCGGCGGCGAGTCCGTCGAGTACGCCACCCCGAGCTTCCAG
>FSXZ01001634.1_pt1 | contig 10355 bp, 9 predicted proteins | sample 1638121 | NCBI WGS metagenome assembly FSXZ01 (sample SAMEA3914788, study PRJEB12502) | metagenome | biome: forest; material: soil | place: Canada | collected 2011-07-03 | depth 0.1 m
CCTTTCACCTCCGCTCGAACATGCAGAACTTCGTGACGCACCGTGCTCGCGCACCACGCGGCCAGCGGGTGATGTCCAAACGTCTTCTTGAACGTGCCCGCGGCACCTTCCTTGTTCGAAGCGGCGGTGATGATCGTGGCGTCCATGTCGATCACGACCCAGCCGAGGAGCTGCTTGCCGAGGACGGTGAGCCACGGGAATCCCGCCTCGCGCGCCTCGAGCAGCATCCAGACCCGGGCGCGAACCAGCGCACGCGCCCTCCCGATCTGCTCCCGGGTCCTGGTGTCGATCTCCTCGAGCGTGCGCCACAGCGTCGAGTCCGAGGCCTGCCCGCCCAACACCATGGTGTGGTGGCGGGCCAGCAGCTCGGCCTGGGCCAGGTTCACCGCGCCCAGCCCGATCCCGACGATCAGCGAGACCAGCACGTCCGCGCGATCGAGCAGCCACGGGCTCGCCCGCAACACCCCGCGCAGCCGCCCGACCAGGCCGATCCGGTCCGCGGTGCGGTGCGGTGCAACAACACGCACCCGCATGCCCGACCATCCCCTGCCCCGACGCCTCGAGTTTCAGAGCGCGGTCCCATCGATTACGCTGCTTCACCGGGAAGGTGCCTCGCTTCACCTGGGTTTATCAGACTTCGCAATCCGATCATCCCAGGTAGCAGGCACCTTCTCTCCACACGGCATCAGATCACACCCCAGGCTGAATTCGCGAGGCTGGTAGTTTTTCGCGAAGTAGTGACTACCCCTGTCGGTATGCATGATCGCGTTGCCGGCGGTGAGGCCGCGTTCGTGCCCATCGTGAGCGTGTCGGCCACGAAGCTGGTTCGCATGTGCGGCGCGATCGCCCTGCCGATCACCTCCTTGCTGCAAAGATCGATCACTGTTGCGAGGTAGGTCCAGCCCTCGGACGTGCGGAAGCACGAGATGTCGCTGGAGCAGGTCCGGGATCGCTGCGGCGTCGTTGTCGGGTCTGCCGCCACGTCGTCCACCAGCACGGCCGCGAGCTGCGGAAATAGTACATCAATACCCTGGGATATGCGTACGGCTATTTTGCCCGACGATCCCTGAAACCCCATACGTGACACGCCGACCAGCGCACATCACGTGATCAGCGCCACAGCCGAAAACCGTGTCGACTCCACACAGAAGACCGGCACCCGTAACCGCACCGAGGGCTCTCACCCTCGCGCGTACCAGGGGCTGGCTCTGACGTCTGAAACTCCGCCCGACGCCCGATGTCCGACTACTCGCGTGCGAAGGACCGGACGAGGGCGGCGATGCGCCGGCTGGCCTGGCCGTCGCCGTACGGGCTCGGCGTCGAGGCCAGGCGCGCCGGAAGGTCCGGGTCGGCCAGCAACCGGGCGCACGTCTCGCCGATCTCCCGGCCGGCGTCGCAGAGCCCGGCGAATCCGGCCTCGACCGCCTCGGGCCGTTCGGTCGAGGTGCGCACGACCACGAGCGGCTTCTTGAGCACCGTGCACTCCTCTTGGATGCCGCCCGAGTCGGACACCAGCAGACGCGCGTGGTGTGCCAGGGCCAGGAAGTCGCCGTAGCTGAGCGGCGGCACCGGCGAGAGCCGGTCGAGAGCCGGCTTGAGACCGTGGGATCGGGCGGCCGCCGTGGTGCGCGGGTGCGCCGGAAAGACCACGGGCAGCGGGAGTTTGGCCAGTTCGGTCAGGATCGCGTGGAGGCGGACCGGGTCGTCGGTGTTCTCGGCGCGGTGGACGGTGGCTAGGATGTAGCGCCCGGGCTGGAGGCCGTGGCGCTCGAGGACGGCGTCCGCCTCGGCGCCCCGGGGCAGGCAGGAGACGGTCGCCTCGACGACGGTGTTGCCTGTGACGTGCACGGAGCCGGGATCGGTCCCAGCGCGCAGCAGGTTCTCCGCGGCCTGCCGCGTCGGAGCGCAGTGCAGGTCGGCCAGCACGCCGATCAGCATGCGGTTGATTTCCTCCGGCATCGCCCGGTCGTATGACCGCAGACCCGCCTCCACGTGGGCGACGGGCACGTCGGCGAACCGGGCGGCCTGGGCGGCGGCGGCCGCGGTGTTCGTGTCCCCCTGCACGACCACCACGGCCGGCCGGGTCTGCGCGAAGTGCGGCCACAGGCCCTCGATGATCCGGATGAACTGCTCGCCCTGGCTGGCTCCCCCGACGCAGTCCAGGCGGACCGGCGGCCGGGACAGGCCGAAGGTGTCGAGGAACGAGCCGGAGAGGTTCTCGTCGAAGTGCTGCCCGGTGTGCACGAGGTAGGCCTCGTCGCCGAGGATCCTCGCGAGCACCCCCAACTTGATGATCTCGGGCCTGGTTCCGACGACGAGGGCGATGCGCGGCCGGCCGCGAGGGCCCGTGTCGGGCCCGGCATCGGTGTGCACGGATGTTTGCCCAGGTGCTGACAGAAGTGCGCTCACGGTGCCCAGTAGCGCGCATCGGGCGCCTCGCGTGCGGGACCGGCCGGCCGCGCCCGAGGCGAATTCATCCGTTTAGTCTAGGTATGTTTTTCATGTGTTTGTCATGATAAACGCCGGTCGGCCCAGAGTCGGCGTGTCGGACGCGGCCGCGTCTCCGCGGCCCGCTTAGATTCTCCGCAGGCAGATGTCAACCGTCTTATCGATGGGAGAGAGAACGAATGTATCGCGGGTGGGGTAAGGCCGGAGGCGCCGGTGCGGGTCTGGCCGCGACGGGTGCGCCCTACGTCGCCGTGTACGTCGGACTGGCGCTCGCCCTGGTCGTCATCGGAGCCTGCGTGCTGCGCGGCGAGATCCTCCTGCGTCAGCCGGACCGGTGAGCCGGTTCCCGGGTCGGTCGCAGAACGCTGCCGAGCTCGCGCCGGACCTGCTCCGGGTCCCCGGCGCCGGCTCGCGGTGGCGGATTCTCGCGTGGCGCCTGTTCCGGTACACGGCGGGGCTCACGGCCTGGGTGCTGGCCGTGCTCCTGCTGGTGCGCGAGACCTGGTTCCGCGGCATGGAGGCCGCGGTGGCGGGCCACACCATCAGCGGCTGGCTCGGCTATCCGGTGCTGGTCGCCCGCGCCCGGCAGACCGTTTTCTTCGCCTTCCACGGCACCGGCTCGGCGCACATGCTCGGTCTGCAGGTCACCCTCGGCTGCAGCAGCGACCTGCTGCTGATCCCCATCCTGGTGACCACGGGCATCCTGCTGTGCGTCGGCGGGGCCTCGCCGTTCCGGGTGATGGCCGCCTCGGTGACCGCTGCCCTCATCGTCGTAGTCATCAATATGCTGCGACTGGTGATGATCGCGGCCCTGGTCAGCTCCTGGGGGGTGCAGGCGGGCTTCGGCTGGGGGCACACCCTGTTCGGCTCCCTGCTGACCCTGCTCGGCATGTTCGTGGCACTGGCCGCATTCGTCATCGTCGTGGGCCGCGCCCGCGGCGTCCGGGCCGCATAGAAAACACAGGCTGCGCCGAACACGGCGCCACATCCACGACCACCACGGGGTGCCAATGCTCGAGCTCTGCATCGTCATGTCGCTCGTCTTAGGCTTCAGCTTCCTATCCTACGTGGTCGCGCTCGTGACCACCTTCCTGCGCCGCCTGCCCGACACCCCGGGCGATCCGGCGAGCTTCGACTGGCACTTCGTGGTCCCCTGCCTCAACGAGGCCGCGGTGATCGGGGCGACCGTCGACTACCTGCGCGGCGCCTTCCCGGCCGCGCACCTGTGGGCGGTCGACGACGCCTCGAACGACGCGACCCCCGCGATCCTGGGCGAGGCCGCCGCTCGCGACGGCCACGTCCACGTGGTGCGCCGGCAGCTGCCGGACGCACGCACCGGCAAGGGCGACGCGCTCAACGCCGCCTATCAGGCGATCTGCGCCGCCCTGCACCCCGGCGCGGACCGGCGGCGGATCGCGCTGTGCGTCGTCGACGCCGACGGGCGGCCCTCGCCCAACCTGCTCGAGGTGTGCGCCGGCCCCGCCGTCTTCGGCGATTCGCGGATCGGCGCCTGCCAGGTCGAGGTGCGCATGTCGAACCGGGACGTGCGCAGGCCGCTGCCGCATCAGGGCCCGGTGGCCAACCTTGGCGCGATGGTGCTGGCGCGGCTGCAGGACATCGAGTTCCGCTGCCCCATCTCGGCGATGCAGATGCTGCGCATGCGCAGCGGCACCGTGAACCTCGGTGGCAACGGACAGGCGGCCCGCCTGTCCGCGCTCGACACGGTCGCGGCCGGATCCGGGCGGCCGTGGGGGAACGCGCTCCTGGAGGACTACGAGATCGGGCTGCGCCTGATGCTCGCCGGCAGCGTCATCGCCTACACGACCGACGCGTGGGTGGACCAGGAGGCGCTGTGGAGCCTTCGCAGCCTCCTGGTACAGCGCACCCGGTGGGCGCAGGGCTCGATGCAGTGCCTGCGCTATCTGCCGCACGTGTGGCGCTCGCGGCGCTTCAGCAACGCGGGGCTGCTCGAGGTGACGTACTTCATGGCACAGCCCTGGCTTCAGATCATCGGCTCCCTGATCTATCCCGTGCCGATGTTCGTCCTGCTGGCCAACGCGGCACGCTACCCCGAGTTCACCGAGACCTTCCTGCGCTACGGCGGCGCCGCGCTGCTCGCGCTCTACACGCTGATCGGGATCGGCGAGTTCGCGGTTTGGGCGTGGGTCTACCGGCGCCGGTGCGCACCGGGACTCAGCCGCCGGAACATGGTCGTGATCGGCGCGGGGCTGACCGCGTACGCGTGGCTCACCTACGTCATCGCCTGGCGTGCGTTCGCCCGTCTCGTCTTCCGACGCTCGTCCTGGCCCAAGACGCGGCGGAACGCCGAGATGGAGGCCCTCGGCGCCCAGAGCGGACCGGCTCCGGCCGCACCGCGCGCCGCCGCCGACGCGACCGCCGCCTCGCGCGAAACGGTGGCGCTGTGAGCACCCGGCGCCGGCTCTCGATGATCTGCGCGGCGAGCACGGTCGCGTTGTCCGGGTGCTCGCTGCCGCCGCTCGAGCACGTCGGGATGGGAGTCGGCAGTTACCGGACGACATGGACGGTCGGCTCCTGCCACCGCCTCGACCAACCCGTCGAGACGGATCCCATGTTCGCCTCGGACACCTCGCCCGCGGTGCCCTGCACCAGCCCGCACCAGAGCGAGACCTTCGCCGACGCCCCGATCACCGGCGCCGTCGCCCGGCCCGCGCAACGGCCCAGCCCGCTCTGGCTGGAGTCCGCGCTCACCGGGGCGTGCAGCTGGCAGCGGATGGGCGACTACCTCGGCGATCAGGCCCCGGACATCACCCAGGACGTCGTCGTCCTGCAGATCGTCCCGAGCGTCGACGAGTGGAAGGCGGGAGTGCGCGAAGTGCGCTGCGACGCGCTGATCGGACCGCGCACGAGCGCCTCCGTCGCCACGATCTCCCAGTCGCTGCGAGGCATCGTCCGCACCCCGGCGGCGGCGCGCTTCCGCGTGTGCCGCCTCGGCGACGACCACGTCCCCTGCGACGGCCTGCACAACACAGAACTCGTATACCCGTACATCCCCTTCACGGACGCGCAACTGGCGGCGGACTACGGGACGAAACTGGCCAGGATGACGGCCGCCTGCAAGGCCGAGGTCGCGGCCTACGTCGGCGCGCCGCTCGCCCGGCGGCCGGACCTCGTCCTGCGGCCCGAGCTGCCCGGCGACTATCCCGACACCGACAGCCGGGCGGGAAGGTGCTGGGTCGCCCCCGCGTCCGGGATGTCCGTGACCGGGAGCGTGCGGCGCACCGGCGCCGTCATCGGCACGGCAGGAACGGCGTGAGAACGTTGACGAAACACGACACGGCCACGGCCCGCCTTCACCTGCCGCGGTCCTCCGGCGTTCTCGTCTGCGCGCGAGGCCGGACGGCGAACGCGGCACGCGGCGCGGGGCGGTTCGCGCGAACCCACTTCGCGTGGAGCACCGGCTCCTTGTGGACGCTGCTGATCCTGGCGCACCTGTTCGTCGGCGGCGCGGTCGGCATGGCGGACAACTTCGACGGCCACCGCCTCATGTGCCAGTTGGGCCTCGCTCCTGCGGCGCTTCCGGATGCGCAGCCGCTGTGGGCCTACATCACCCCGCACTACAGCCCGTACACCTGGTACGGAGAGGCGTGCAGCGCGGGCGGCAGCGGACAGCCCTACCTGTCCACCGAGTACTTCCCGCTCTGGATCGCGAAGCAGCTCACCGGCCTGTTCGGCCCGCCCGGGTCGCTGGACCTGCGGCTGCTCGGCGTCGTCTTCGCAGTCGCGGTGGGCGCGGCCGTCGGCTGGACCGCGCGTGAACTGCCGGGACCGCGCTGGACCAGGGTCCTGATCGCCTCGGCGATCGGCCTGGTGGCGGACGACAGCACCATCGCACCGTATTACGTCTCCCCGTTCAGCGAGCCCGCCGCCCTGCTCGGCATCCTGCTGTTCATCCCGGCGGCGCTGCGGCTGCTCGGCCGCGACCAGGTGCGGGCCCGCGACATCTGCCTGCTGACCGTGATCGCGGCGTGGACGATCGGGGCCAAGACCCAGACGGCGACCCTGCTTCTCGTCGCTGTCCCGGTCCTGCTGTGGCGGCCGTGGGTCCGCTACGGCACACGGCGGGGGCGCGGCGGCCGCGTGTCGCGGGCCCTGATCGCTTTCGCCGGGCGAGCCCCGGCCCTGATCGCGTGCATGTTCCTGGTCGGCGCGACGGCGGAGTTCCAGGAGCACCAGTCCCGGTGGATGAGCGAGATCGTCCTGTACGACGACGTCTTCCGCGACGTGCTCGGACACAGCCCGAACGTCCCCGCGGACCTGCGAGCCCTGCACCTGCCCGCGAACTTCGCCTCCGCCGCCGGATCGACGGTACTCTCGCAGAACTCTGCAGCGGGGCTACCCGATTATCCGGTCTTCCTGCACAACGAGTCGCTCGGCACCGTTCTGGGGTTCTACGCCGAGCATCCGCTGCGGCTGTTCAGACTCGCGGGGCGCGGGCTCGACGGCCTCTCCGCGACCCGTCCCACGTATCTCGGCAACTACGAGGCCGGCAGCGGGGCGGCGCCCTACGCCAGGGAATGCCGGGTGTGCATCGCGACCGCGGCGTTCACACTGACGCAGCCGCTGCGCTGGCTGGTGATCCCCGAGCTCTGGATCGCCGCCCTCGTGGGCGGGGTCTACGTCTCGCGCCGCCGCCGGGCCCCGGCGCGGGCCCGCGGCGTGGGAGTCGTACTCGCCGCGGTGAGCGCGGCGACTATCGGACAGTTCTGGGCCGTCATGCTCACCGAGGGTGACAGCGACATTCAGAAGCACATGGTTTTCGTGCTGCTCGGCACGATGCTGCTCGGTCCGTTGTGCGCGGCCGCGGTCGTTGCGTTGGACCAGGAGCCCGGACCGGTGCCCGTCGACGGGTGGCCAGGCTCGGTCCCGTCCGCCGCGTCAGAGCTGATCCCGGCCCGCCGCGCCGACCAGGCCGCCGAGGTCGCGGCGGAGGTCATGTGAGCCATTAGCTTGATTTTCTGGTACGAACATATGTCGCGCACTGCATGTCGGCGGGACCGCGGGCCGTAGGCACCGGATCGTGATGCGAAGCATCCCTATGCCGTTTTTGAACTCGAGAAGGAAAGAACCGATGAGATCGACCACCCCGCGTCGCCTTGCCGCCGGTGCCGCCGTCCTCGGCGCGACGCTGTGCGCCGCCGCGCCTGCCCACGCGCAGCTCACCACGCCCCAGGCCAACGCCTACGTCGTGTCCGCTGACGCCGTCGCGGGCCTCCTCGCGGTGACGCCGACCCCGAACTCCACCTACGCGCCCGGCGGGACGAACACCCTGCTCGGCATCAGCGCCGGCCCCTTCGCGTCGAGCGACACGCTGACGGCCACCACCTCGGGAGACCCGACCTCCGGAACCTCCGCCGCGTCCGCGACCGTCCAGGACCTCGGGATCAACCTCCCGGCGATCGCCAACATCTCCGTGACCGGCGTCAACTCCCAGTGCATGGCGACGCCGGCCGGGGCCACCGGCAACGGGTTCGTCTCGGGCGGTACCGTCAGCATTCTCGGTCTCCCGGTCGCCACCCTCCAGGCGAACGCGCCCGAGAACACGATCCTCAACATCGCCAACCTCGGAACGCTGACCCTCAACGAGCAGGCGGTGGACCCCACCACCGAGGTGCGGACGATCAACGCGATCCACCTCGTTCTGCTGCCCCAACTGGGCGGCGCGAACGTCATCGTCGGCCACGTTTCCTGTGGCGGCGCGCCGGCCACCGAGCCGGTCCCGATGATCAGCGCCCCGATCGCCGGAGGCACCACGGCCGCGGCCGCCATCGGCGGCGTGGTCTATATGCGCCGTCGTCGTCGCAGCATCTTCGACGCCTCCTAATTCACCGGACCGGTCGGCCGGGCTCCCGGGTGACGGTGCTTCAGGCACACGTCGTCGCCTGGGAGTCCGTCGCGCCCGTGAACCGTGCGCCCGCGGCGGGCCTGACGCCGCGTTGGAGTCGACACGGTTCTGGGCTGTGGCGCTGATCACGTGATGTGCTCTGGTGCGCACGGGCTATTTTGCCCGACGATCCCTGAAACCCCATACGTGACACGCCGACCAGCGCAGATCACGTGATCAGCGCCACAGCCATCTTGCCGTGGCCGCCGACAGTGCTGTCGGAGTCTGCGGCCGGAATGGATCCGAGCACGCGGTATTCGCTCGTCCGGGCGGCCGAGCTGGGCACACCCACGGGCACCGGGGTGTACTGGAGGCGCGTTGCGGTTCGGCGTCGCGGTACGGCGTAGGCGGGACGCAGGATCATTTCCGCGAGACGGGACGGCGATCACAACATGTCGGAGACCGCATCATCACTGCGCTATGAGACGCTGTGCGTACGTCGGCCGGGTCTCACCCACGACCTTCCCCCCGGCACGGAAGAACTCCAGTGGGTGGCCAATACGGCAACGCTGATCTTCGGCGAGCGTGACGCCGTGCTCGTAGACACGTATCTCACCATCGAGCAGAACCAACAGCTCATCGACTGGGTCAAGGCCCATGACCGGAACCTGACCCACATCTACATCACCCACGGCCACGGCGACCACGCCTTCGGAGTCAAGCAGCTCACCGAGGCCTTCCCCGGCGCCAAAGCGATCTCCACCGCGGCGGTGGTGGCCAAGGCGAAGCGGGAAGGCACGGCGCCGTTCGTCGACAGCTTCTGGATCGCCCGGTTCCCCGGCCAGGTTCCGCAACCACAGGTGGTTCCCGAGGTCCTCGAAGGCGACTCCTTCACCCTTGAGGAGCATCCGCTGAAGGTGATCGAGGTCGGCTTCACCGACACCGAGGCCAGCACGGCGCTGTGGGTCGCGGATTTGGAGCTGGTCGTCGCGGGTGACGCGGCCTACAACGGGATCCACCTGTACATGGGCGAGACCACCACGGACTCGAGGCAGGAATGGATGCGTGCCACCGACACGCTCGCCGCGCTCGACCCAGCCTACGTCGTGGCCGGCCACAAGAACCCCGACCTGCCCGACGGCCCGGCGATCCTTGCCGAGACCAAGCAGTACCTCGCCGATTTCAACCGGCTCGACGCACAGACGGCAACAGCAGCAGAACTCTACGAGGCGATGCTCGGGCTCTACCCTCGCCGCGCCAACCCCGGATCCCTGTGGGGCGCAGCGAACAAGGCCAAGCAGACGGATCGGTGAGGGCCGTCCAATGCGCGCGTGCACTTGCGCTACGCCAATGTCACGTGCCGTGCTTGTCTCATCGTCTCGTCCTTTTGTCCCGATGGGCGCCATACGTGCAGACGCGTGCGAGGGATGAGACAACGAGACGATAGACAAACTCTCGGACAGGGACGGAGAGCTGGCTCCGTCCCTGCGAGCGTGAACGCGCCTCGCGCCTGCACGTAAGAGGCATACGTGCCGTTCCCGTTCCCGTTCGCGACGCGCCGAATCCGAAGGGCAAGCGCGGGAACCCCCTGATCTGCCTGCCCTTGTAACGCGCGCCGCGCCGCAGGTAACGGGCGTGCACGCAGCTCGAGTGTCGCCCACGCCACGAACAGGCCGCATCACTCGCCTTCGCCCGCACCCGAAACCGCACGGCGTTCCCGTCGGCCGCAATGTCGCCACGAGCACCGCCGCGAGCTGCGGAAATAGTACATCAACACCCTGGGGTACGCGTGCGGGCCATTTTTGGCCGACGATCCCTGAGACCCATGCGCGACGCGCCGACCAGCGCACACCACATGATCAGCGCCAGAGCCAGGTCGAGACCTACACGAACACCAGCTCGAACTCCTCGACCGGGCCCGGGACTGTACCGTCTTCGGTGTAATCCATGAACATGATGGAGTTGCATTCGAATGAGCGTGATGGAAGTGGAACAGTCCGTGATCGGGCCGCAGGCTGAGAAGATGCCGTCGGGGCTCGACGCG
>FSXZ01000249.1_pt1 | contig 10330 bp, 6 predicted proteins | sample 1638121 | NCBI WGS metagenome assembly FSXZ01 (sample SAMEA3914788, study PRJEB12502) | metagenome | biome: forest; material: soil | place: Canada | collected 2011-07-03 | depth 0.1 m
CCCCCCCCCCCCCGGGCGGGGCCGGCCAGCGGCGCCCCGTCCCCCGCCGCTTCCGCGCGCTGGCGCTGGCCCACCCCCACGTCGTGCCCCTGATCGTCACCCGCCCGCTGGCCACTCCCCTCGGCCTGCGCCCGCCCGGCACGCTGCGCCCCCTCGAGGACATCCTGGAGCTGCTCACCCGCGCCGGGTTCGCCGGACCCGACGCGCTGCACATCTACCGGGCCCTGTTCGGGTTCCTGCACGGCCACGTCCTGAACGAGCTCCAGGAACTCGTCGAGAACCCCGACGAGACCGACGACCTGCTGCGCCTCGGCCTGCACCGGCTGCCCATCGGCGAATTCCCCCTGCTCCGCGGCCTCGCCTCAGCCCTGGCCGCCTACGACGGCGCCGCCGAGCTCGAGCGCGGCCTCGACATCCTCCTCGACGGCCTCACCGCCGCACTCGTGCCCGCAGGCGGCATGCCAGCACTGCCGCGCACGACGCCCGCCCAGCCCGCAGGCTGACCGGCCACGCGGACGCGCGCGTTGCCCGCCCCGGCAGCGTCGGGGGCGGACCGGCCCTATGAGGGGCGCGAGCGGCGCTACTGCGATCGGGTGCTGCGCGGCCGCCCGCGTCATGATCGCTGCCCGTCCCAGCTGTCCGGGGGTCAGTATGCGGAGCGTCCCGGCCGTAGTGGAAGCAATATGCAAATAGCAATTGTCTCCCGACTTGTATGCACGTAGCGTATGTAGTCGTCTGCGGAGAGCGAACGGAGGCCTGGGTGGGTCCGGGGTGGGGACGTTCTTTCTTGGGCTCGCGGCCGAGGCTGCCCGGCCGCGGGCGGGCAGCCGGGTCCCAGCCCGAGGCCCAGCTAGCAGCGGATGCTGAGCGTTTCATCACCTTGTTCCATGAGGAGACCGCCGCCGGGCCGCCGGACCGGCGCGTCCGGCAGATCCGGTCGCAGATCGATGCCACCGGGACCTACCGGCACACGCCCGGCGAGCTCGCGTTCGCGGCCCGCGTGGCCTGGCGGAACAGCTCGCGCTGCATCGGGCGGCTGTACTGGCGGAGCCTGCGGGTGCGCGACTGCCGCGAGGTGACCGGGGCCGCCGGTGTGGCGGCGGAGTCGGTCGCGCACCTGCGGGAGGCGACTAACGGCGGCCGCATCCGGCCGACGGTCACCGTGTTCGCGCCGGACTCGCCCGGCACGCCCGGCCCGCGGATCATTAACTCCCAGCTGGTCGGGTACGCCGGCTATGCCGCGGGCGACTCGGTCATCGGCGATCCGGGCAGCGCGGAGATCACCCGGCTGGCCCGGGCGCTGGGCTGGCCGGGCGGCCGGCCGCGCGGCTCATTCGACATCCTGCCGTTAGTCGTTCAGGAGGCAGACGGCACGCGGACGTGGCATGCGCTGCCCGACGACGCGGTGCTGGAGGTGCCGGTCCGCCACCCGGAGTACGGCTGGTTCGCCGACCTGGGACTGCGCTGGTATGCCGTGCCCGTGGTCAGTGACATGTACCTGGAGGCGGGCGGCGTCCGCTACCCCGCTGCCCCTTTCAACGGCTGGTACATGTGCACGGAGGTCGGCTCCCGCGACCTGGGCGACAGCGGCCGGTATAACCAGCTTCCGGTGATCGCCAGGCGGATGGGCCTGCGCATGGACAGCGACCGGACGCTGTGGAAGGACAAGTCGATGACGGAGCTGAACCTCGCCGTGCTGCACTCCTTCAGCGAGGCGGGCGTCACCATGACCGACCACCACGCCGAATCGGCTCGCTTCCTCCAGCACGTCGCGCGGGAACAGCGGGAAGGACGCGCGTGTCCCGCCGACTGGACCTGGATCGTGCCGCCGGCGGCGTCCTCGGCCACGCCGGTCTTTCACCGGTACTACCAGGACTTCAACCAGTCGCCGAACTTCTACCGCCACCCAGGTTCAGCCGGCGGCCTGTGAGCTCACGTTCCGCTTCCGGCGCGCGGGCGGGACGCCAGCAGGGCGTCGTCGAAGTGGATCCGCTCGGGCGGGATGCCTGCCCTCGACAGGACGCGAAGGGTCTCGCGGACCATGGCGGGCGGTCCGGCCAGGTAGGCCTCGCAGCCCTGGTGCGGGAGGTAACGCGCGGCGACGCGGCCCACGTTCCCCTGCATTCCGTCGAAGGCAGGATCGTCGGACGTGACTGGAGTGACCTGCAGGCTGTCGCAGGCGTCGGCCAGGTGCCACAGGTCACGCAAGTCATAAAGCTCCTCGCGGCGCCGGGCTCCGTAGAAGAGGAAGACCCGGCGCTTCCGCCCTGCCGCGTAGTCCCTGATGACCTGCTCGGCGATCGCCTTCAGCGGGGACAGGCCGGTGCCGCCGGCCACGCACAGCAGGTCCCGGTCCTCGGCGTGCGCCACGGTCATGGTCCCGAGCGGCGGCCCGAGGATGAGCTCGTCGCCCGGCCCGGTGTGCGACACCAGGGCGTTGCTGACCCAGCCGCCCGGTACCGCCCGGACATGCAGCCGGATCAGGCCGTCGTCGCGCGGGGCGCAGGCCACCGAGTAGGGGCGCCAGACATGCGGCCAGCGGGGCGTCTGGACTGTCACATGCTGGCCCGCCTCATACCGGAACTCCTGGTCAGGCGCGATGGTCAGGACGGCTATCCCGTGGCTGCGCTCCTCGCGCTCGACAACCTCGGCGGTCCAGAAGGCCGGCGCGGAGACGGCGTCGTCCTCGGCCGCCCGGATCATGATCCCCGACGCGGCGGCATACGCCTGCGTCCAGGCGGCCTCGGCCTCCGCCGTGAAGGCGTCGCCCGAGAATGCCCGCAGCGTCACGACCAGCGACTCGCCGACGACCTCGTACATGGCGGGCTCCACGGCGTACTTGCGGTGATCCCGCCCGAGCTGCGTGAGGTAGGCCGCCATCTCCTCGGGCGTGCTCAGGCTCTCCACGATCCGGGTCAGCGCGGTGAGCAGCCGGTCCCGCTGCTCGTCCATCGCCGGCGGGAACAGCTCGCGCAGCCCGGGGCGCCGCAGGAACAGCGACGCGTAGAAGTAGGCCGCCGCGTCATCCCCCGCGGACGCCGTTCTCGCGAATGTCTCCCTGATAGCCGCGATGGCCGGGTCGGGCCCGGCGCTCCCCGGGCGGGCGGCCGGGCCAGCCTCCTCGGGGGACGGGCCGGCCGGAGCGCCCGGCTGGCTGCCCGAGCTGGCCGCGCCGGCCGGAGGGCTCGCCGCCTCGGGCTGATCATCTCCGAGCGAGTCGTCGGGTATCGCCCGCAGGCCATCCCGGAGCCGGGCCAGCACGTCCAGGTCCTTGCGCCAGGACCGCATCCGCCACCAGGGCGAGGGCCGGTCATCACCGGCCTCCGTGACCAGCTGGCCACCGGGATCAGGCCTGGTCACCGTCGCCGATGCTGGCGAGTGGGGGCGAGATGCCATGACGCCTGTGTCCTCCCCTGGCTTACGGCAGGGAGTTCACCGCGGCGCAGCCCGGCCCGGGCCTGGGCTCCCCCCTGGCTCTTACTCTGAGCATATGACGCGTCACCCAGCGAAACTAGCCATTTGCACAATGCAACGCCAACATCCTCAATAAACGGCTTCGCGGCCCCGGTGGCCGTGGTCACGAGGGGAACATTTCTTCAAGATGCCGGGCCGTCGCGCCTGTAACACTGCGAGCATGTCCACGGACCGGAATGACTCCCCGCCACCGCACATTCAGTGGCCCCCGTACGGTGTTGACGGGCCGCCCTTCCCGGCGGTTCTCGGCGCCGCCGGGGTGGCCTGCTGCCTGGCCGCCGTCCGGTGGCGGCCCGGGCGGATCGCGATGGCGACCGCGGGGACGGTACTGCTCGCTCACACCGGCGTTTACCTGCACACCACGCTGCGCGGCAAGCTGCGCATCTGGGAGCGAGTGCTGGAGCAGGCTGGCTTGGCGGGTAACGAGCAGCTGCTGGACCTGGGCTGCGGCCGCGGCGCGGTGCTTATCGCGGCGGCCAGGCGGCTGCCGGCGGGACACGCCGTCGGCGCGGACCTGTGGTCCGGGGAACAGAGCGGTAACCGTCCCGAAGCCACGCTCGCCAACGCCGCCGCGGCCGGGGTCGCCGGCCGGGTAGAAGTGCACACGGCCGACATGACCGCCTTGCCGTTCGCGGACGGCTCGTTCGACGTCGTCACGAGCGCGCTGGCGATCCACAACATCCCGTCGCCCGAGGGACGCTACCGCGCGGTGGACGAGGCCATGCGGGTGCTGCGCCCGGGCGGGCAGTTGCTCGTCGCCGACATCTGGCCCATGGCCAGGAAATATGCCGCGCACATCGGCCAGGGCACGCTGCGCCCACTCGGGCCGGGGTACTGGTACGGAGGCCCGTGGCTGAGCGTCACGCTGCTGCATGCCGTCAAGGAGGGCTAGCAGCGGAATGCCGTGCCGGTGCCACTGTTTGGAGATGGCTCGTAAGATCGCGAATGTGCGACCCGCCAATCCGGTCCGCGCCGAAGCGCCTTCATGGGATATTGCGGTCCCGGCACGGCCGGGCCGCCTGGCCGGGGTCGCCATGGCCGGGCTCAGCGACCGAGAGAATGACCTCGTCGATGTCGGCCTGGTCCCCCACCCGGCCGTCATGGTGATCTTCGACCTCGGCGACGAGCAACTCGTCGTCGAGGACGGCAGTGGTCAGCGGCAGCGAGAGCGCGTCGTCGCCGGGCTCGCTCCCGTGGGCGCCCGAGGGCGGGGGCGGGCCGGAAGCTTCGAGTGCCTCCAGGTACGGCTGCCGCCCGCGGTCGCGCACGCGGTCCTGGGTACCTCTTCGGAGCTCGGCGGGACGCTGGTCGCCCTCGACGACCTCTGGGGGCGCGACGCGGTCCGGGTCCAGGAGCAACTGCGCGCCGCCGGGTCCTGGCACGACCGGTTCGCGATCGCTGAGGCCGCGCTGGCTCGGCATCACGACCCGAGGCGGGTGGTTGACCCGGAAGTCGCCTTCTGCTGGGCGCAGCTAGTGGTCAGCCGAGGGCGGGTGCGGGTCGAGCGGCTCGCGGCCGAGACCGGGTGGAGCCGCAAGCGCCTGTGGTCCCGGTTCCGGTCCCAGGTCGGCCTCACCCCGAAGCGCGCCGCCCAGCTCGTCCGTTTCGACCACGCGGCGCACCGTCTCGCCGCTGGTCAAAGCCCCGCCCTGGTGGCGGCCGAGACCGGCTACGCCGACCAGTCCCACCTCCATCGAGACGTCGTGGCCTTCTCCGGGCTGACGCCCGCGGCGGTCGCGGTCTCGCCGTTCCTTGCGGCCGAGAATACGGCCGGGCCCCAGCCCTGGCGGAACCGGACCGGGTACGAGGGACAGCGGAATAGCAGCCCTGGCCTCGCGGCGAAGGATGTCAAGGTTTAGCCGTCTGCAACTGCAGCCCGCGCTTCCGCCTCTGTTACTGTCGGAATTCAAGCGAGGTGGATTCTCCGGGCGGGGGTGCCCGATGCCTGCGGACAATGCTCCCGGTGGCGTCATCCCGGCGGGTCAGGCCGGCCAGCCCGACCCGCGGCGCTGGTTCGTGCTGGGGGTCGTCGGGCTGGCCCAGCTGATGATCGTGCTCGACCTCACGATCATGAACATCGCGCTGCCGTCGGCGCAGCGGGCACTGCACTTCTCCAACACCGACCGGCAGTGGGTCATCACCGCCTACGCGCTCGCGTTCGGCAGCCTGCTGCTGTTCGGCGGGCGCCTGGGCGACCTGTTCGGCCGGAAGGCGACCTTCCTCACCGGGCTGATCGGCTTTGCGGCCGCCTCCGCGGTGGGCGGCGCTTCGGTGAACTTCGCCATGCTCATCACGGCGCGGGCCTGTCAGGGCGTGTTCGCCGCGGCGCTGGCGCCTGCGGCGCTGGGGCTGCTCACTACGACGTTCAGCGAGCCGCGGGACCGCGGGCGGGCGTTCGGCGTGTACGGGGCCATCGCGGGCGGCGGCGGGCTGGTCGGCCTCCTGCTCGGCGGCGTGCTCACCGAGTACCTCGACTGGCGCTGGTGCCTGTACGTGAACCTGCTCTTCGCCGCCGTGACGGCGGCCGGGGCGGCGGTCTTCCTGGCCGCCGGCCGTCCGGCCGGGACCCGGCCGCGGCTGGACGTGACGGGCGTGCTGCTCGTGTCCGGGTCGATGTTCTGCCTCGTCTACGGGTTCTCCAACGCCGCGACCCATAACTGGCACACGCCGTCGACGTGGGGCTTCCTGGCCGCCGGCGTCGCCCTGCTCGCCGCGTTCGCCGCCTGGCAGGCCCGCGCGACGAGCCCGCTGCTGCCGCCCCGGGTGCTGCTGGACCGGAACCGCGGCGGCGCGTACCTGGCGGTGCTGGTGATCGGGGCCGCCATGTTCGGCATCTTCCTGTTCCTCACCTACTACCTGCAGACGATTCTCGGGTACTCACCGGTGATCACGGGCGTCGCGTTCCTGCCGACCATCGCCATGGTCATGCTCTTCGCGCAGGTCTCCAACATCGTCCTGATGCCCCGCACCGGGCCGAAGCCGCTGGTCGGGCTGGGCATGCTGATCGCGGCGGCCGGGATGGCATGGCTCACCCGGATCGGCGTGCATTCCGGGTACGCGTCCGCGGTGCTCGGGCCGCTGGTGGTCACCGGGGCCGGCATCGGCCTGTCGATGCCGCCGTCGATGAACACCGGGACGTTCGGCGTAGCCGGAAGCGACGCCGGCGTCGCCTCGGCGACCCTGAACGTCGGGCAGCAGCTGGGCGGCTCCATCGGGACCGCGCTGCTCAACACCATCGCCACCAGCGCTGCCGCGGCGTACGTGACCAGCCACCTGACCCCCGCGGTCGCGACGTCACCGTCGTCCCAGGCGGCGCTCCGGGCCACCGCGGCGGTGCACGGCTACACGACTGCTTTCTGGTGGACGGCGGGCATCTTCGCCGGCGGCGCCGTCGTCTGCGGGACCCTGCTGCGCCGGGGCCCGCTGGCCCGGCAGACCGGAGCGGCCAGCGCCGGCGCCCAGGCACCGCAGCGGCAGCCGGGGCCGTCGCTCCGGCCCTGACCCCCGGCGGCCAGGTCGAACCCTGAGGCGGGTGCCGCGAGGGTCCCGGCGGATGATAATGGCGAGGTGGAGGAGCTGCCTTCAGGGACCATCACGATGCTCTTCACTGACATCGAAGGGTCGACGGCCCTGGTGAACCGCCTGGGTGACAGGTACGGCGAGGCGCTGTCGGCCCAGCGGGCGCTGATGCGCGCCGCGATCGCGGAGTGCCGCGGCCGCGAGATGGGAACTGAAGGAGACAGCTTCTTCGTCGTGTTCGAGTCCGCGGGCGACGCGGTCGGGTGCTGCCTGGCAGCGCAGCGGGCGCTGGCCGGCCACCCCTGGCCGGGCGGCACTGCGGTGCGGGTCCGGATGGGACTGCACTCAGGCGAGCCGGTCCGGCACGAGGACGGCTACATCGGCATGGACGTCCACCGGGCGGCGCGGATCGCGGCCGCTGCGCACGGGGGGCAGGTCGTGCTGTCGGACGCGACCCGGCTGCTGGCCCAGTCCCGGCTGCCCGCCGGGGTGTCGGTCCGTGACCTTGGATTTCACCGGCTGAAGGACATCGAGGCACAGGAGCGGATCTACCAGCTGGTCGGCGCGGGCCTGCGCGAGGACTTCCCGGCGCTGAAGAGCCTTGGCACCCAGGCGAGCCTGCCGGCGCCGCTGACGCCGCTGGTCGGGCGGGATGGCGACCTGGAGCGCCTGCGCGCCGCGATCACCCGGCCCGATGTCCGGCTGATGACGCTGACCGGCACCGGCGGCGTCGGCAAGACCCGGCTGGCCCTGGCTGCGGCCGCATCGCTGGCCGAGGCGTTCCCGCATGGCGTCTTCTTCATAGCGCTGGCGGCGGTCCGCGACGCCGAGATCATGTGGAAGACCCTGGCCGAGAGCCTGGGCGTGGCCGGCGACGGCCCGGCCGCCGACCTGGTGACCGCCTACCTGGGCGAGCGCCGGGCACTGCTGGTGCTGGACAACCTCGAGCAGCTCGACCAGGCGGCGACGGCGGTGGCCGCGCTGCTGGACGCCGCCGCCGGCGTGACGGTGCTGGCCACCTCCCGGCGGCCGCTGCACCTGCCGGGGGAGCATGAGCAGCCGGTACCGGCGCTGGAGCTACCCCGCGACGCCGACGTCGCGGCCGTCGCGGCCAGTGGCGCGGCGCAGCTGTTCGCGCAGCAGGCAGGCATGGTCCGGCCGGGTTTCGCCCTGACCGAGGGCAACGCCGCCGACATCGCCGCCATCTGCGGCCGCCTGGACGGGCTGCCGCTGGCGATCGAGCTGGCCGCATCCCGGGTCCGGCTGCTCGCCCCCAAGGCCCTGCTCGCCCGCCTCGACCAGAGCCTGGGGCTGGCGGCCGCCGATGCCGGGCGGCCACTGCGCCAGCAGACGATGCGGAACCTCGTGGCGTGGAGCTACGACCTGCTGGCGCCAGCGGCCGCCGAGGCGTTCCGGCGGATGAGCGTATTCGCCGGAGGCTGCGACCTGGACGCGCTGGCGGCGGTCGCCGCGGGCGGGGACGGCCCGGCCGCGGCGGCCGATCCCCTGCAGCTGGCCGCTGACCTCATGGATGTCAGCCTGATCACGGTGACCGAGGGCGCCGGCGACGAGCCGCGAGCGGGCATGCTCGAGACGATCCGGCAGTATGCGCTCGAGCAGCTCGAGCTCGCCGGTGACCTGGACGACGCGTGCCGCGCGCACGCGCAGCACTACGCCGGCGTCGCCGAGCGGGCCGACGAGCAGCTGCGCGGCTCCGGCCCGGCGCACCTCGATGCCCTGGACCGGCTGGAAGCCGAGCACGATAACCTGCGCGCCGCGCTGGCCTGGGCGCTGGGCACCTCCGCCGCAGGCCTGGCCGGCAGCGACGACCGGGCCGGCCTCGGGCTGCGGCTGGTCGATGCGCTGGGCCTGTTCTGGTACCGGCGCGGCTACCTGGCCGAAGGGCAGCGATGGCTGCAGCGGGCCGTGGAGCTGACCGCCGCGGACGGCGGAGCGCCGCTGGCCCAGGCGGCGCACTGGCTCGGGGTCCTGCTGGAGCAGCAGGGCGAGACCCGGGCCTCGCTCGCGCTCTTCGAGCGCAGCCTGGCCATCTGGCGTGACCTCGGCGACCAGGACCAGCAAGCACGAGAGCTCAACAGCCTCGGCATCACCCATCATCAGCTCGGCGACCTGGACGCGGCCCGGGCCCTGCTGGAGGAGAGCGCCGCCATTGCCCGCGAGTTGGGCCGTGCCGTCCGGCTCGCCGCCGCCCTGACGAACCTCGGCCAGGCGGAAAGTGATGCGGGCAACTTCGACCGCGCCACCCAGGTCCTGCAGGAGGCGCTCGCGCTCGACCAGAAGGAGGGGGACATGCTGGGCGTGGCCATAGACCAGCAGTCACTGGCCGGGGTCAGCCTCCGGGCCGGCCGGGCCGGGGAGGCACTTGGCCTGCTGGCCGCCATGTCCGGCTACGTCGCCACTTGCGGCGACGCCGAACTGCTGGCCACCACCCTGGAACTGTCCGCCGCCATCACCGCCGAACTGGGCGCGGGCCTGCGGGCCGCCCGCCTGGCGGGCGCCGCGGAAGCCGTCCAGCACGCGGTCGGCGCCCCGCCGCGGGAGCCGGAACTGCTCGAGCGGTTCCTGGCTCCCGCCCGCGCGGCCGTCGCACCCGAGGAGTGGCAGGCCGAGCTGGCCGCCGGCCGCGCGCTCACCCAGCAGGAAGCGATCACGCTCCTGGTCTCGCCCGGCCCGGCACCCGGCCAGCGCGCCTGAGCCAAGAAGCGGCGGGAGATGGCGGCCGGCCGACGGCAACCTCCCGGCCGGACCTGCTCTGCGCCCCCGCCCGGCAGGCCGGGCCGGCCATGCCGCGTACCGGGGCGGTGCTGCTCACCTGCGCGAACTGCTGACCGTGACACCGTGCCCGGGGTGCCTGGTTAGGCGAGTTCGCGCGCTATCTCACGGCCTCCCGTTTTAAGATGCCCGCAGGGAGGGGCCATGAGAAACGGAACCACTGCCAGGGGGACCGCCGGGACGCCGCAGCATCACGGTGTCTGAGGCACAGCAGGACGGTGGTGCGCTGAGCCCTGAGCTGCGCGACCGGCTGCTCTACTACGCGTATCGCGCACCGTCCCCGCACAACGCGCAGGGCTGGCGCATCGACACCGACGGCCCGGTTTTCCGCGTCTCGCGCGACCCGGCCCGTCAGGTGCTGCGGGAGTTCGACCCGGAAGGCCGCGAAAGCGACCTGGCCTGCGGCGCGGTGGTCACCAATCTGCGTGTGGGCGCCCGGGCGTCCGGCTTGGAGGCCCGGGTCCGCTGGCGGCCGGCCGACGGCGCCGCGGCCGAGGTGACGCTGCGGCCCGCCCCGGCGCCGCCCGATGAGGCGGCCCGGGCC
>FSXZ01000796.1_pt1 | contig 10321 bp, 10 predicted proteins | sample 1638121 | NCBI WGS metagenome assembly FSXZ01 (sample SAMEA3914788, study PRJEB12502) | metagenome | biome: forest; material: soil | place: Canada | collected 2011-07-03 | depth 0.1 m
CTCCATCGCCACCCTGATCGAGGGCGGCGCGCTGCAGTGGATGCGCAAGCCGGAGTGGACCCGCGACCCACTCGCCGACCCGGAGCTTTCGCTGCCCACCCGGCTGGCACAGATGGTCTTCGGGCAGATGACCGAGGACGCGGCCGAGAGCTGAGTGGGTACTTTCACCTGCGGTGTCTGTTTGATTAGTGGGCAGGCTCCGTACCAGGTCGGGGTGATCCTCCGGTGAGGCGTCGGCTGAGGAGGTCGGCCATCGCGAGGTGGATCATTGCGGTGGAGCGGGCGGGAAGGGTCTCGTCGTCGTGGGCGAGTCTTCGGTATCTGTTGGCGGTAGCCGCCGCCGACCCAGGCCTGGTGCAGTGCGGCGTGGGCGGTGGCGGCGTGCTCGAGCGAGCCTTGAGGATTCGGATGAGAATCCCCAGCTGAAGTGTTCGCAAGGCCGTCACGGGAGTTCGGCCCCCGGCACGTCGTCCGCATGCCGAATCGTTATCGGAGGCACAAGTCGTTCTCCTCGCGAGAGGAGCCTTCTCCTTAGACTATGTCAGGTCACGTTGACCAGGCGCCCACCCAACGGGCAACAATCCGGGCGGTATAGATATACAGATGAGCCGGCCGGTCGCCGCTCTCATCTGCCCTAGGGAGGAGCACACAGACAATGGGAGAATCGAATCAGGCTGAGGAGATCGAGCTCTCGACGGACGACCTAGACGACCTGGACATCTTCTACGCGGAACTTCGGGGCTTACCAGGCATCACGGTCGGCGCCGAGTCGCCCGCTGCCGAGGACGGTGAGCAGGGATCGATCGTCGATCTGCTGACCGTGGCCTGCTCCGGCGGGGCGATCACCGTATTCCTCCAGATCATCAGAGACCTGGTTGCATCCCGCGGGCCCGGCTTCACGCTGAAGGTGCGTCGAGGCAAGGACAGGCTCGAGGTCACCGCCGAGAACGTCGAGGAGATACTGCCCCTGATCAAGGAGCTGCTCGATGGCTCAGACTCGTGACCTGTCGCACTCTCGCGCGATCCTCATAGGGAACGCCGCATTCGACCACCCGCGGATCCCTCCCCTCCGCCAGGCTCAGGCCTGCCTCGAAGCCATGGGCGAGATGCTGGTCAGTGACCTATGCGGATGGCCGGTGGATTGAGTGTCGAAGCTTGCCGACGTCGCCGATCCAGCGCGACTGGCCGTGCAGGTGCGCGATCTGGTGCGCGATGCGCAAGACGTACTGTTGGTCTACTACGTCGGACACGGCATACGCACCAGCGAGGGGCAGCTTGCCCTGGCCCTGAAGGGGACCGATCCAGACGCGGAGGTACTCGCGTATACCGGCATGCTCTACGAGAACCTCGCTAAGATCCTCCGCGGATGCCGGGCCCGCACCAAGCTGGTTATCCTGGACTGCTGCCATGCCGAGTTGGGCCACAGGGCGAACTACATCTTCCAGTCCGCGAACCTCACCGACGCCTATCCGGTCGATGGCTTGTACTTCATCGGCGCCAGTGCGCGGGACAAGAAGGCCAAGGCGCCTCTAGGCGGCGAACTGACCTACTTCACGCAGGAATTCCTCGCCGTCGTCCGCTCGGGCATCCCCATACCGTCCCCCACCCTGCGCATGGACCAGATCTTCGTGGCGCTGCGTGCTCGTCTCACCAGCGCCGGTCTGCCCGAACCGGTTGAGGCCGGAACACGAGGCGCATATCAGTTCCCCTTCGCCCTCAACGTCGCCGCTCTCGAGTCGGAAGAGGTCAGGGAAAGACCCTTCCGAAAGCATCGACACACTCTCGTCAGGCGAGGCGCCGTGCTCGCCGTGGTAGTGGCGAGCCTGACTGCGGTGACCGTACATTCACTTTCCGAGCTCGGTGGCGCGAACGGGACCTGGAGTATCGACGCCGGCGCTCTCTACGGCGGCCAGGACGCCTACGTGGGAACCTGGACCTCCGCAGATCTGGTCGCTGTGGGCTTCGATGATTCAATCACCGCGTACTCCCTGAACTCAGGCCACGTTCTGTGGACGTGGACGCCGCCCTCCGGGCAGGAACTCTGCGAGATGAGCAGTACGGTGGATGACGGGATCGGGATGATCGCCTACTATTCCGACGAGCGGGCGGCCAGCGCGGGTGGTTACCACATATGCCAGGCGATGACGGCCCTTAACCTGATGACCGGCACTGCGTCGTGGGCGGCTGCGGTCAGTCTCGCGCCTGGGCGTGGTCCGAATTCGGGCTCAGGGGAAGGCATCGTTCTCGACAGAGGCGTCGCGGCGGCACTGGAGGGCGACGACAACATCTATGGCTACAGTCTCGCTACCGGCCGACAACTATGGTCTTCTGCTTCGACATGGCCCCAGGGAGACGTGGTGGCCTGTGGCGGCGAGCAAACCAACTTCAACTATTCGAACATTGCGGAATCAGAATCTACCGCCTATGTAGATTATGCGTGCACGGCCGACGGGGTCAACTACAAGAGCTACGTACTCGGCGTGAGGATGGATACGGGCGCACCCGCGATGAACCTCACGCTGACCGGAGTATGCAAAGCCGGCGCAAGCGGCCTGTGGGCGTACCCGGATTACCTGATCGCCGACTGTGGCAACGAATCCGCCAAGCCCGTGGACGATCTGGATGTGATCACGGCGGCTTCGGCGCAGCTGTCCGAGACTCTGCCGACCGACTCCGTCGACACGCTCCAGAGTCTCGAGAACCAAACCGGCCAGATCGAGTCCCACGAGTTCACCGTGAGCGGGAGCACGCTGTACGCCGAAGGGAGCAGCGCGGAAGGAGGCAATATCGCGCTCGCCGTGGACCTCGACACCGGCGCCACCCTGTGGTCGAAGCCGGTGCCGTCAAATCTCCAGCTGTCCTTTATCGGTTCAAGCAGCTCCGGGGCCATCGCCGCTCTCTTCGGCGCCACGCCCAGCACGAACGGGCAGATCAATATATTGACCTATGCAGAAGCGGACGGTGCGCAGAGCGCCGGCTCAAGTTTGACGGGATCTTCCGTGACGGTGTCGAGCGACAACGCCTTCTTGGAGGACGACGGGTACCTTATCGACGTCGACGGATCGGCCACTGGTTCCACGCCATTCATCAGCGTGTACTCAGGTACACATATGGGCTGAGTCGGAAGGCGGGCCGATCCGTCATTGGCCGCGACGACGCGGACACCGTGTCGAGAGCAATGTGGGTGTTTTGCCCGTATTCCTAGTCAGAGTTGGTGATCATCTTAGATTCATGGCAGTAACTTCGTGCCATACTGTCCCGCCTGGCCTGGCGCGGATGGTCGGGCGCGGCTGCGTGGAGTATGCGGGAAAGGTTGCGGCGGTCATGGGCTTGCTGAGCGTGGCGGGGGTGCCGACGTGGGTCTTCGCGGGGTGTGCCGTGGTGGCAGGTGTGGCTTTGGTGGGGCGGTCTGCGCAGATAGTGAATGGCGAGCGCCGGTTTTCGCCCGCTCTCGGCACGCTCTTGGGCTTGGTGGCGACGGCGGTCGGTGGTATGACGTGGCGGGCTGAGTCGGGCCGGCGTGTCGCGGAGATCTTGGTGCTGGCGGCGGTCTCCTACGTCGTGCCGAGCGTGGGTGCGCTCGATGAGCTTCGCGAGGAGTACCTGGCGCAGAAGGGCGGGGCGGAACCGGGGCCGGTGGCCGCGCGGTTTTTCTACAGGGTGTGTGCTGTCGCTGCCGGAATCACGGTGCTGGCGCTCGTGCTCGCGCGCGGCTGGTAGCTGCGGCGTTCCCCGGGGGGCCGACGGCCGGCTATGGGGAACTCCAGGTGGCCGCGGTGACCATGACGGCGAGTAGCAGTCCGATGCTGTTGGTCAGGATATTGCGCTTCCTGCCTACAATCTTCTTGCCCGGGTCGATTCCCTGGCTGGTCAGGGGGACGTTGGTGGAGGTCTTGACGGACTGGGAGTCGATGTCGCCGACGCTTGGCTCGGCCTCGCGCCCCTCGTTCTCGCGCACCTGGCCGCGCAGCAGGCTGGAGAGCTGCGCGAAGATCCCCTCGGAGTGAAACGGGAGGAAGGGCGCGAAGCTCTTTCTCGTCAGCTCTTCCTGTCGCTGGTAAGCCACAAGGATCACTTCAGTCGCAGCCCGTTGGCCTCGGAGCCGCCTGAAAAGGGCTCTTTAACTTGTACTAATTGGGTGAGAACGCCCACTAAGAGCCCGTCTTTGAGCCTCGAAGTGCTGTTCAGGGTCTTGATCACAGGGTGACGGGGCTCCGAACGTTCGGATGCCCGTTCCGCTGAAGCTCACCCCGGCACCGCTCCGGCTGCGCTACCCGGGGGCGGCGCGGCCGGAGCGGCACCAGTATCAGTCTACTGATTGTCGATGTGCCTCAGCGCTGGATGGTGAGCTGGTCGATCTCGGTGCCGGCCTCGTTCAGCGCCCGCAGCACCAGCTTGGCCGCCGTGCTCCGGCTGCCCACCTGGCTCTCCACCGTCAGCAGCGCGTACCCGGTGTAGCGGATCCGGGACCAGTCCACCGTCTCGGCGGTCTGGCCGCCGGTGGAGTTGCGCACCCAGGACGAGACGGTCGAGGTGTTCTCCACCGCGCCCTGGTAGCTGTCGCCCGCGGTGAACGCGTACAGGCTGTTGCCCGCGCTGCCCGCCACCACGTACGTCGTGCCCTGCGTCGCCGAGTGCACCGTCGCGCCGATCGACGCGGAGGTGGTGACCGCGCCGGCCTTCAGCGGGTCGGTCCGCTCGTAGACGTGGTTGTGGCCGTTGATCACCAGGTCCACCGAGTACTGGTCGAACAGCGGCGTCCAGGCCGCGCGCACGCCGCCGTCGGAAGCGTGCGCGGTCGCGGTGCAGTACGCGCACTCGTGGAAGTACGCGACGATGAAGTCGATGTCCTTGTTCGCCCGGAACGAGGCCAGCTGCCGGCCCAGCCAGGTGGTCTGCGCGCCGCCGGAGTAGCCGTGGTTCGCGGTGTACTCGTAGGTGACGTCGTTCGCGTCGAGCGCGAGGAACGCGACGTTGCCGTAGGTGAAGGAGTAGTAGGACTGGTTCTCCACCGGCTGGGCGAAGCGCTCGAAGAAGCCGCCGTAGCCGTCGGGGGAGTACCAGGGCTCCATCTCGTGGTTGCCCACCACGGCCTGCCACGGCACGGTCGAGGCGAACGACTCGTTCTGCACCAGGAACGAGTCCCACACGCGCGGGTCGTAGGCGTTCGTCAGCAGGCCGCTGCCCCCGTCGTTGGCGTAGGACAGGTCGCCCGCGTGCAGGTGGAACGAGGGGTTGACCGAGCGCACCAGGTTGCCGGTGGCCACCGCGTCATAGCTCTCGCCCTGGTCGCCGAAGGCGGTGAAGGTGAAGTTCGTGGCCTGCTTCGGCGCGGTGGTGAAGGTGCGCACCGGCTCCAGCCCGGGCCGGGTGGCCGGGTCGTAGCCGTCGTGGCCGACCGCGTAGTAGTAGGTCGTGCCGGGCAGCAGGTGCGTGATGCGGGCCTGCACGTAGTACTGCTCGACCGTGGTCGGCGTGGCCAGCGGCACCGAGTCGATCGGCGACACGTCGCCCCACGGCGTGCTCAGCACGGACAGCTCGGCCGAGATCTTCTCGCCGAGGTCCAGCGGCGAGTGGCCGATCCGGACGAAGGGATGGGAGACGACCGCGGGCACCTGCCAGGTCACCGCGAACGAGCTGGTCGGGTCGGCCCCGAACTGCACGTGCCGGGCGAAGGGCGCGAGGAAGGAACCGGACGGCCGCTCGGCGCTCGCCAGCAGCGAGGCGCCGGCGGGCGCGGTGGAGGGAGCGGAAGAGCCGGTGGCGGCGGCGGCCGGGCCGGCCAGTACGGAGCCGGCCGCGGCGAGCGTGCCCGCCCCGACCAGACCGCCGCGCAACAGGCCGCGGCGGGAGGTCGCCTTCGCGAACCATTCGTGCTGTTCGGCTATGGACATACTCGCCAGGTTTTCCGGCGTCAGCTTGGAGTTGGCCATAGGCCGAGGCTAGGAGCGCGAAGTGGACGGGGGACGGGCAACGGGTGAACATCTGCCGGATCAGACCGTTTTTCCGGGAACCCGGCTGAAGCCCGGCTGAGAGTCAGGAGCCCGCGCCGACGATGACGTCTCCGCGGCTGTCGTAGCCGACGAGCCCGGTGAAGTCGATCCCTGTCGCACTCCCGTAGCTCCCCGGAATCCCGAAGGTGTACGCGCCGAGCGAGGCCGCGCCGGCCACCGGCACCACAGTCGCGGAGAAACTCTCGCCCGTGATGCTCAGCGAGACCTTGCTGACATCGCCGGTGACGAAACCGATCGCCACCTGCGATCCCTCCGGGTTGGTGACGCCCGCGACCACGTGCGGAGCGGCGACGCCGTGCCCTTCGACGACGTCGCGCCCACCACCGGGGACTGCGACGGGGAGGCCGGCCCCAGATAGGCGTGCTGCACCAGGTCCTCGGCGGTTCCCGGTTCCCGCAGCACACACCCCTCCGATCGCCGCGTCGGCCGTGCGGCCGCTCACCCTTATATCAACGCGGGTGCGCGGGAGAGTGTTCTATCGCGCGGGAGCGACGAGGGGGATGAAGATGTCATCGACGATCTGGCGCAGGACGTGGTCGGGGACCTGCTTGAGCGTCATCATCATCTCGTGCCGGAACAAATCGAAGGGGAGGGCGATGATGCGCGGGGTGAGGCGGGACGGGTCGATCTCGCCGCGTTCGACGGCGCGGTGCACGATTTGTTCGACCGCGGAGCCGCGTTCGCTCAGGAAGAGCTCGCGCAGCTCGGCCGGGGTGGGGCCGGTCTGGTTGTAGTAGCTGCCGAGCATGCTGCTGACCAGCGCGGCCATCGGGTTGCGGGTGGTGTTGGCGGCGGTGAGCAGGGCGAGCAGATCGCCGCGGAGCGTGCCGGTGTCGGGGATGTCGGGCTGGCCGGTGGCGGCGCCCATGTGGCGGGCGGTCTCGCGCAGCAGGTCCTCGCGGGTCTTCCAGCGGCGATAGAGCACTGGCTTGCTGGTCCGGGCCCGCGCGGCGACGGTGTCGATGGTGAAATGCTCGTACCCCTCGGCGACCAGCTGTTCCCACGCGGCCTCGAGGATCGCCCGCTCGAGTTCGGCGCCGCGTCGGCGGGTCGGGGTGGTGGCGTCCGTCTGCCGCGCCGTTCCGTCCTCGTTCTGCTGGATCTCACCCATGGCCGTATTCTCCGCGCGCCGTGGACCTCGGTTCAAACGCCGCGCCCTGCTCAGTCGCGCCCTTGCCGGGCAACCCGCGCGTCGGGGAGGGTGAACGCGGGGATGACGGCCGCCAGGGTGATGCCGGTGGCCCACCAGAACGCGTCCTGGAACGCGCCGGTGGCGCCGTGCGCGAGCAGGGATTGCAGGGCGACCGCGACGATCGCGGTGCCGAAGGAGGCACCGACCTGCTGGGTGATGCGGGTGTTCATGGTGGCGTGCGGGATGCCCGCGGGCGGGACGTCCTGGTAGGCGACCGACATCGGCGGGATCAGCACCGTGCCGATGCCGAGGCCGCGCACCAGCAGCACGGCGGCGAGCACCCACACGCTGGTGTCCGGTCCGGCCAGCGCGAACGGCACGGTGGCCGCAGCGGCTATCAGGAAACTGACGATGGTGACCAGGCGGGCGCCGAACCGGGCGACCAGCTTGCCCACCACGAGACGGGCGAGCAGCGAGCCGATGCCCTGGGGGATCAGCAGCAGCGCGGCGTGCAGCACGGACTCGCCGTGCAACTGCTGGTAGTAGAGCGGCAGCAGGAACATCCCGGCGTACATGACCGCGCCGGCGGTGAACAGAACCGCGGAGGCGCTGGCCAGCGAGCGGTGTCGCAGCAGTCGGATATCGACGATCGGGTTGCGCCCACCGGGCCGCAGGGCTCGGCCGACGAACGCGCCGAGCAACACGATCCCGGCCGACAGCGGGAGGAGCACCCCGGCGTGGCCGACGCCGCCGTCGGCGGACAGGTTCGACAGGCCCAGCAGGATTCCGGCCAGCGCGGGGCCGAGCAACAGCATTCCGGTCAGGTCCAGGCGGCTTCGGCGCGCGCCGGGCGCGGGGCGGTCGGCGGGCAGCCGCCGCCAGGCCAGGACCAGCCCCACCGCGATGACGGGCACGTTGACCAGGAACAGCCAGCGCCAGCTGAGCCAGTTCAGGATCACTCCGCCGATCACCGGCCCGAGGATGGGGCCGAGGGCCAGCGGCAGGCTGATCGTGGCGATCAGGCTGCTGCCGGCCCGGCCCCCGGCGGCGCGCACGGCCAGGGTCTGCATCAGCGGGAAGATCAGGCCGGCCGCGAAGCCCTGGACCACCCGGAAGCCGATCAGGCTGGCGTCGTTCCAGGCCAGCCCGCACAGCACCGAGCCGACCACGAAGAGCAGCAGTGCGGCCATCCAGACCCGCTTGCCGCCCCACCTGCTCTCCGCCCAGCCGGTCACCGGGATGGCCACCGCCATGGCCAGCAGGAATCCGGTGGTGACCCACTGAATCGTGCCGGTGCTGGAGTGCAGGCTCACCGTCAGCGTGTGCAGCGCGATGGTGACCATGGTCGAGTCGAGGATCGCCGCGATCCCGCCGATGATCAGCGCCACGACGACGCCCCTGACCTCGGGGGTGAGCTTCGACCCGGGCTCCGTACGTTCCGCCGTCACGCTGCTCACGGTGGCCTCCCTCGCTCCATGGATTCTGGATACTACTCAGTATCTTATGGAGGGAGCTGCAGTGCGGTCAAGATACCGCTCAGTTTCTTAACCGCGTCGTCAGTCGGGCGAGGACGTACCAGGCCCCGGCCCCGACCCCGACGTAGAAGCCGACGGGCCAGTTGGTCTGGTAAGACAGCGCGATCGCCGCCCAGACCGTGGCCAACGCGAGCACGACGCCGAGCAGCAGTGCGGCCGACGGGCGCCGAGTGAGCAGGCGGGCGGCCGCGGGCGGCCCCACCATCAGGCTGAACATCAGCAGCGCGCCGACGACGGGGACGCTGGCGGTGGTGGCCAGGGCGACGACGGTGAGGAAGAACATGTCGATGCGGTGGCCGCGGATGCCGCGCGCCTCGGCCGCCTCCGGCAACACGCTCGAGAGCAGCAGCGGGCGATAGAGCAGGGTGATCAGGGCGAGACAGAGTACGCACAATCCCGCCGTCAGCCCGACCTGCTGCGCGCTCACCCCGAGAACCTCGCCGAACAGCAGCGAGTAGACCGCGGGGGCGTACGCGCTGCTGAAGCTCAGGAACAACGCGCCGAGGCCGAGCATCATCGCGATGGTCAGGGCGGTCACCGCGTCGTGCCGCCCGCGACGGGAGAGCAGGCCGATGCCGAGCGCCCCGGTGAGGGAGAAGACGCCGAGCCCGAGCAGGGTGTCGACGCCGAGCAGCCCGGCGCCCGCGGCTCCGGCGAACGCGGCGTTCGGGACGGCGTGGGCGACGAACGCGGCCCCGCGCGCCACGACGAAGAACCCGACGACGCCCGCCACCACCGCCACGAGACTCGCGGTGATCCAGGTGTCGGTCATGAAAGGGGCGAACATGATCAGGCCTCCAGCGTCCGGACGGGGGCGGATTCGCGCCCGCGGCCACGCTCGCGGTGCTCGCGGATCCGCCCGGCCGGACCGCTCAGCAGGTATCCGGTGAAGATCAGGGCCATGACGAAGAAGCTGACCGGCCAGCCGTGCGCCCCGGCCGGGGGCCAGGTGTAGCTGTCGTAGGCCAGCAGCACGCCGAGCCAGGTGGCGCCCAGGCCGAGCCCGGCGGCCAAGGCCATCGCGGTGAAGGGGCGCCGGGTCAGTCGCAGCGCGGTGGCCGCCGGGCCGATCAGCAGGGCCGGGCTCAGGATCGTGCCCACGGTCAGCGCCGCGAGCGAGACCGCGATGCCCATGGTGGCCAGGAAGACCAGGCCGAGCAGCCGCACCCGGACGCCGCGCGCGGCGGCGAGGTCGCGGTCCACCGAGCTGAGCAGCAGCGGCCGGTAGAGCAGGGTGAGCGCGGCGATCCCGAGCAGCCCGAGGCCGACGGTCGCCGGGACGGTGTCGCCGGTGACCGCGAACAGCGAGCCGAACAGGATCGTGACGGCGGCCCCGGTGGTGGAGGAACGGGTGGTGTCGAGGTAGAGCAGCAGCGCCGAACAGCCCAGCACCGCGCCGAGCACGATGCCGGTGGACACGTCCCGGGACCGTCCGCGTTCGGCGCCGAACAGGTCCATCAACCCGGCCACCACGACGCCGACGCCGACGATGCCGAGCAGCGGGTCCACCCCGGCGAGGTACGCGCCGGATCCGCCGAGGGTGCCGAGGTCGCTCAGCGCGTGCCCGGCGAAGGACTGGCTGCGCAGCACGGTGAACACGCCGACCGCGCCGGAGATCAACGCGACCACGGCGCCGGTCA
>FSXZ01002587.1_pt1 | contig 10316 bp, 8 predicted proteins | sample 1638121 | NCBI WGS metagenome assembly FSXZ01 (sample SAMEA3914788, study PRJEB12502) | metagenome | biome: forest; material: soil | place: Canada | collected 2011-07-03 | depth 0.1 m
CAGCCGCCGGGTGTCGACCAGCACCACCGCGCCGATGGCGCCGCGGCACAGGTCGTCCCACATGAACCAGAACCTGCTCTGCCCGGGCGTGCCGAACAGATACAGGATCAGATCCCGGTCCAGCGTGATGCGGCCGAAGTCCATGGCGACGGTGGTGGCGACCTTGTCCGGGGTCTTACTCAGGTCGTCCACGCCGAGGCTGGCGGCGGTCATCACCGCCTCGGTGGTGAGCGGATCGATCTCGGAGACGGCGCCCACGAACGTGGTCTTGCCGACGCCGAAGCCCCCGGCCACCACGATCTTCGCCGAGGTCGCGCCGACCCCGACGGGCCTAGAGTCTCTGGAGTCCACTGAGCACCCTTTCCAGCAGCTGTATGTCGGGCACCGTGTCGGCGCCGGCTTGGGGTTCGATGTCCACGAGCCCGTATTCGGCCAGGTCGCCCACGACCACCTCGGCCACGCCGAGCGGGACGCCGAGCAGCGCGGCGATCTCGGCGACCGATTTCAGCGCGCGGCAGAGCGAACAGACCGCCTCGTACTCGGGTACGAGGGTGTGCATCACCTCGCGGCCGCGCGAGGTGGTGGACACCAGCGCCTCGAGCGCGAGGTGGCGGCGCGAGGAGGTGCGTCCGCCGGTGACCGCGTAGGGACGCACGAAGGGGGACGAACCGTCAGCACCCGGAGCCACGTTCCCACTCCCCTCCTCGCCTCGGCGCGCGGCCCGGCGCCGGTCCCCCGGCGCTCGGCCGCGCGCTCGCGCCCGTCAAGCCCGGCTCATCTCGGCAGCGCGGCCTGGAGCTCGTCGCGCACGGCGGGGGTGAGCACGTCCCCGGTGCGCTCGACCACGAGGGTCATCTGATAGCCCACCAGGCCCATATCGCACTCGGGCGCGGCCATGACGGTGAAGACCGACCCGTCGCTGATCGACATCACGAACATGAATCCGTACTTCATCTCGACTATGGTCTGCGCGACCGGGCCGCCCTCGAAGATCCGCGAGGCGCCCTGGGTCAGGCTGGCCAGTCCGCAGGCCACGGCCGCGAGCTGGTCGGCCCGGTCGCGGGCGAGTCCGTCGGAGAAGGCGAGCACCAGCCCGTCGGCGGAGAGCACCACGGCGTGCGCCACCTTGGGCACCTGGTCCACGAAGTTGTTGATCAGCCAGTTGAGATCCTGGGCGGCCTGGCTCAGGGTTTCCATGCGTCGCTGCTCCGATCTAGGCGGGTCACGGCCGGCTTCCCGGGGACGGATCGTGGCGCAGCCGCGGCGGCGGGGCCGCGGGCGCGGCGCCGACTCCGCCCGCGCGCCCGGGCACCAGGTTCGCCCGGGGGGTGCGCCGGGGCAGGCCGGAGGCGGTGCGCCCGTCGCTGGCCGGATCCGCCAGGGCCTGCGCGGCCCGCCAGCCGTCGTCGCCGGGTGAGCTCCAGCTGCGCACGACGGCGGCGGGCGAGATGGTCGGGGCCGGCACGGTGGCGGGGGCCTCGGCCGGGCCGGGCTGCTGCGGGATGTACGCGGTGCCCGGCGCCGCCTCGGCCGGGGCGACGGACGCGGCGGCCTCGGCGTCCGCCGCGGCGTTGAGGTACGCCGCGCGGGCCTCGTCGCGGCGGCGGAACCACTCGGATTCGATGGCCTCGAAGATCGGGGTGCGCTCCAGGGGTTCGGCCGCGGCGGCGGCCGCGGGAACGGAGTCGGGTTCGGCCGGGGCGGCGGCCGGGCGCACGTGCCGGACCGGACGCTTCGGCAGGGCGGCGCCGGTCTGCGGCTCGGGTGGCCCGGCGTAGGGCGCGGCGGTGAAGGGGACGGCGGGCGGCGGCTGCTGGCGGCGGGCCGCGGCGGCGGAGCGGCCGAAGCTGCCGAGCGGGGTGTCCGCGGCCTCGAGCAGGGGCCGCTGCCCGGCCGCCCGGGCCAGCGCGGCGTCGGCGGCGGAGCGCTTGGGCCCCTCGCCCTCGCCGGGTTTGCGCTCCTCCGAGGGCTGGAACCAGATGCCGCCGGCCGGCGGCAGGTCGGCGAGCCCTGACACGCCGAGGCCGGCGCCGCCCGCCGCGCCCGGACCGCCCGGCGCCGGCGCGTACCGCTGGTCGATGCGGGCCGCGCCGAACGGGACCGGCGCGGCGGGACCGGCCGCGGCGTGCGCGAACTGCCGGGAGAGCGCCGAGAACTCGTCGTCCGGCTGGACTTCGGGGTCGGGGCGCACCGGGTCCGCGCCCTCGCTCAGCAGCGCGGCCGGCAGGTGGATCAGGGCCGCGACACCGCCCGCCTGGGATTCGCCGAGGCGCACCTCGATGCCGTAGCGGGCGGCCAGCCGGCCGACCACGTACAGGCCCATCCGGCGGGCGACGGAGACGTCGATGACCGGCGGGTGGTTGATCCGCTCGTTCGCCTCGTCGAGTTCCGTGCGCTTCATGCCGAGGCCCGCGTCCTCGATCCGCAGCACCACGCCCGTGTCATCCGCCATCCGGGCGGCGATCCAGACCTTGGTGCGCGGGGCGGAGAAGGCGGTGGCGTTCTCCAGCAGTTCGGCCACCAGGTGCGCGAGGTCGGGGGCCGCCTTGCCGAGGATCCCGACGCGGGGCATCTCGCCGAGGATGATCCGCTCGTACTGCTCCACCTCGGCGGCCGCGGCGCGGGCCACGTCCACCAGGCGCACCGCCTCGGTCCACCGGCGCGCGGTCTCCTCGCCCGCGAGCACCAGCAGGTTCTCGTTGTTGCGGCGCATGCGGGTGGCGAGGTGGTCGAGCCGGAAGAGCTGGGCCAGCCGGTCCGGTTCGCGCTCTCCGCCCTCGAGGTCGTCGATGAGCTGGAGTTGGCGTTCCACCAGGGTCTGGCTGCGCCGGGAGAGGTTGGTGAAGACGGCGTTCACGCTCGAGCGCAGCATCGCCTGCTCGCCGGCCAGCCGGACGGCGGCGAGGTGCACCTCGTCGAACGCGCGGGCGACCGAGCCGATCTCCTCCCGGGTGTGGATGGCGATGGGTTCGACCTCGAACCCGGTCTGGGCCTGGCGCGGGTCGCGCAGCCGTTCGATCACGGCGGGCAGCCGGACCCCGGCGATCTCGAGGGCCGAGGTGCGCAGGACGCGCAGCGGCTGGGCGATGGAGCGGGCGATGACCGCGATGGCCCCGAACGCGAACAGCAGCACCGCGATGATGATGCCGACGTTCAGGTACAGCGCGCGCCCGGCCTGGGACAGCAGGGTACTGGTGCGGTCCAGGATGTCCTGGGCCACGACCCGTTCGACCGCGCGGATCTGGTCCACCTTGGCGGTGGTCTGGGTGAACGCGGTGGTGTCGGTGACCCCGACCTGGGAGACCGGGAAGTCCTGCAGCGCGGCGTCGACGGTCTGCTGCACGGTGCTGTCCGCGGCGCCGGTCAGATCGCCGCCGACCTGGGCCTGGTAGAGGTCGACGACGGAGGTCGGGGCCTGGGCGTCGAGGTCGGACAGGGAACTGTTGTACTGGGCTTGGGCCTGGACCAGGTCCTCCTGTTGGGAGAGCAGCTGGCCGCCGCCGCCCAGGATGCCGACCAGGTAGCCGCGTTCCTGGGAGGCCTGTTCGCCGAGCTGCTCGACCTGGCCCAGGGTGCGTACCGAGGAGGCCAGGTCGTGGTCGGTGGTCTCGGTGGCCAGCTGCCCGCTGAAGTTCAGCAGATCGCCGACGATGGTGCTGTAGGCCTGGTAGATCGGCCGGCTCGCGCCGAGGCTGGTGACCGAGGCGCGCAGGGTGGGCAGGTCGCCGAGCCGGGCGACGGCCTGGCGCATCAGCATCTGGTCGGACGGGGGCAGTGCGGCCAGGGCGGTGGTGTGGGACTGTTCGACGCCGTCGAACTCGGTGATGTGGGCCTGGGTGTCGGCTACGGCCCGGGCCAGCGCGGCCTGGTCCGCGCTCTGGCCGCCGTCGGTGAGGTAGACCTCGACCGCGTCGCGCTCGTCCTCCACGGCGTAGACCAGGCCGGCCATGGTGACGGCGACCTGGGCCTGGCCGTCCAGGTCGTTCTCGGAGCCGATGGTGGTGGCCTCGCTGGCCACCCGGACCGAGGCCAGCGCCACTCCGGCCGCCAGCGGGACCAGGACCAGCAGGATCAGGCGCTTGCGCAGCCGGAGGTCGCGCAGGCTCCAGCGCCGCCGGGCCGGCGCGCTCGGCGATTGACGCGGCGAAGGGCTCACCACGGGGCCTGACTCGCGCACTCGTCCTCGCAGGGGTCGGGGGAAAAGAAGAATGGAGGGGACGCGGTGGGATGCGTCGGGAAAGATCGGGAACGTGCCGGAGCCGATCTCGGAACCGAACGTGAACCCTGATTCCGCACGGTGGGTGGTGCGGGTAATCCGTATTTGAGCACAGTCGAAGTTCGACGGCCAAGACCTCGCCAAGGAGCCGCTACTGACTTTAGAAGCATCCGGAATCACCCGGATTCGGGCCGACCAGCTCGCCGATCGCGTGGTGCACGCAGAGCATCGCGTACAGTTCCTGGCGCACCATGTCCGGGTCCTTGGAACGCAGTTCGAGCCGGTCGTCGTGGCCGTAGCCGCCGATCCCGTGGAAGCGGCGCCCGGCCACGGCCGGGGCGGCGTGGCAGGCCGCGATCTGGGCCGCCGGGGCGGCCCGGTGGTCGAGCAGGGAGGTGGCCAGCAGGGCGCCGCGGCCGGTGGCCAGCACCCGGGCGACGAGTTCGGAGCCGTCCTCGGCGGGCAGCTTCGCCAGCACCGAGCCGTCCGGCAGCCGGGTGCCGCCGGTCACCTGCGCGGATTCGGGCAGCGGCCAGAGTACGGGGGTGCCGAGCCGTTCCAGCGCGCTCCACAGCGCGGCCGAGAGCGGCCGGGCGTCGAGGATCAGCAGGTCATCGGGGCCCACCCCGGCCGGCAGCCGGTCCTCCTCCTCGGCGCCGAGCACCTCGGCGTGAGTGATCCGGGAGGAGCCGCACTCCACCAGGAGTCTGATCCGGGCCCGGCCGGGGCGCTGGCCGGACGGACCCGGGGCGTGCGCGGCGGCCAGGCCGGGGAAGCCGAGGAGGTTGGCGGGGGTGGCGGGCATGCCCACGTCCAGATCGCACAGCCGCAGTGGGCGGCGGCCGGGCAGGGCGGGGGCGGGGGGATCCGGCGCGGACTCGCCGGCCTGTTCGAACAGCCGGCGCAGCGGCTCCACGCCGAGCCGGCGCCGGGCCCGGCCGATGGCGGCCGCGCTGGCCTGGTCCTGCGCGGAGACCGGAGGCGCGAGGCCGGGCGCGTCGCGGAGCAGTTCCGCGAGGATCAACTCGTAGGGAAGGGCTCGGAATATCCACATACCGAGGGTGAAATAGACCATGAGCCGAGCGGGCAGCAGGCGCTGGCGCTGCTCTCTGCGGCCGAGGTCGTCGAGGATCTCATCGACGAGCGGGGGAGGGAAGTCGCGCAGCAGAACGCCGAGGGCGACCCGCTGCGGAAGCCTCGTGCCCGGGTCGGGGGAGAAACGGCCGGACGATGGCATGGGCGTACCTTAGGGCACGGCCCAGGGAATCACCGCATCAAAGAACACTAAGTTAGTAACCGCTCCTCGAGCACTCTTGTTGCCCTTGACGCAGTGATGGCATTCTCATCACCCATACACATCAGGGACGAAGGAATTCGGGCAGGACGAGAGGCGGATTGGGTGATGCGAGCGGCGCGCGTGAACCCCGGGGCGCCCGGGTCCGGCGGGCCGCCGCAGCTCGGCCTGCGGGCCCTGACCAAGCGCTTCGCCGATCCGGCCGGCCGGGAACGCACCGTGGTGGCGGACTTCGAGCTGGAGGTGGCGCCGGGCGAGTTCTGCGTGCTGATCGGGCCGAGCGGCTGCGGCAAGTCGACCGTGCTGTCCATGGCCGCGGGGCTGGAACCGCCGAGCGCGGGCACGGTGGAGGTGGACAAGGTGGCCTTGGACGGCACCGATCCGCGCACCGGCTTCGTCTTCCAGCAGGACGCCGTCTTCCCGTGGAAGACGGTGCTGGCGAATGTGGCCGCCGGGCCCCGGTTCCGCGGGCTCGGGCGGCGCGAGGCGACCCGCCACGCCCGGGAGTGGATCGGCCGGGTGGGCCTGGACGGGTTCGAACAGCACTATCCGCACCAGCTGTCCGGCGGCATGCGCAAACGCGTCGCGCTGGCCCAGACCTTCGCCAACCGCCCCGGCCTGCTGTTGATGGACGAACCCTTCTCCGCCCTCGACGCGCAGACGCGGCAGATCATGGCGGGCGAGCTGCTCGCGCTGTGGGAGTCCCTCGGCGCCTCGGTGCTGTTCGTCACGCACGATCTCGAGGAGGCGATCGCGCTGGCGGACCGGGTGGTCGTGCTGACGGCGCGTCCGGCCGCGGTCAAGCGGGAGTTCGTGATCGACCTGCCGCGGCCGCGGCTGATGCGCGAGATCCGGTTCCACCCGCGCTTCCTCGAACTGCACGAGGAGATCTGGACCTGTTTGAGCGACGAGGTGCACACCGCCTACGCCCAGACCACGGCGGCGCGCTGAGATGAGCGCCGCCACCGGCCGCCGCCTGCGCACCGCCGCCCGGCGCTGCTGGGTGCCCGCGGTGCAGGCCGGCCTGCTGCTGGTGCTGTTGGGCGGCTGGCAGCTGGCCGTGTCCACCCGGAGCATCAGCGTGTTCTTCTTCGGCTCGCCCGCCGGGACCTGGCGCGAGCTGGACGACTGGATGCGGCACGGCACGGTGTCCGGATCGCTCTGGCAGCAGGTCTGGGTGACCCTGCAGGAAACGCTGATCGGCTTCGGCGTCGGCGTCGGGGCCGGGGTGCTGGCCGGGCTCGCGCTGGGCCGGATCGGCTGGCTGGCCCGCGTCTTCACCCTCTATGTCGGCACCCTCAACGCGGTGCCGCGGATCGTGCTCGGCTCGGTGTTCGTGATCTGGTTCGGCCTCGGCATGGCCTCGAAGGTGGCCCTGGCGGTCGTGCTGGTGTTCTTCACCGTGTTCTTCAACAGCTTCCAGGGCGCGCGCGAGGTGGATCCGCTGGTGATCGCCAACGCGCGGGTGCTCGGCGCCGGGCGGATGTCGGTGTTCCGCCACGTCGTGCTGCCCTCCACGTTCAGCTGGATCATCGCCAGCCTGCGGGTGGCGTTCGGGCTCGCCATCACCGGCGCGGTGGTCGGCGAGCTGATCGGCGCCACCCAGGGCCTCGGCCTGCTGATCGCCCAGTCCCAGGGGAACATCGACCCGGACGGCGTGTACGCCGGGCTGGTCGTGACCACTGTCCTGGCCGTCTGCGCAGAGGGGCTCATCACGCTCCTCGAACGACGGCTGCTGCGGTGGAAGCCGCGCCGCCGCACCCCCGCGGCCGCGGTGTGAGACGGGGCACCACCCCCGTGTCCCGCCACGCCTTCCACCGTTCCCCTCCCCCACCCACGCACCGCCGTGTTCGAGAAAAAGGTGTCCACCCATGTTCCCCACCTCCCCCCGCCGCGTGAGACCGACGGTGACGCTGCTCGCGGCGCTCACCCTGGCCGCGGCCGGATGTTCCAGCACCGCCTCGGCGCCCGCTGCCGCCACCTCCGGCGGCGCCGATCCGGTCACGGTGAACCTCGCGATCTCCAACGCCACCAACCAGACCTACCTCTCCGTCGTCCTCGCCCAGCAGCTCGGCTACTTCAAGGGCCAGGGGCTCGACGTCCACGTCGTGAGCACCGCCAACGGCAGCCAGAACTGGCTGGACCTGCTCGCCGGGAAGGTGAACGGGGTGGTCGGCTTCTACGACCACAACATCGACATGCGGGCCAAGGGCACCAGTACGGAGTCGGTGATCCAGCTCAACCAGGCGCCCGGAATGGTCGAACTGGTGCGCACGGACGAGGCCGGCGCGATCACGGCGCCGAGCGGCGAGTCGGGTAAGAAGCTCGGCATCACCGGCCTCGGCAGCTCCACCCAGTTCGTGGCGGACTACCTGGCCGTGCACAACGGCGTCTCGCTGGACCAGCTGCACCCGGTCAACATCGGCGCGGGCTCCACCTTCGTGGCGGCGATGAAGAGCGACGAAGTGGACGTCGGCATCACCACCGAGCCGACGATCTCGGCGCTGCTGGCGAAGAAGGCCGCGAAGATCCTGGTGGACATGCGCTCGGTCAGCGGCACCGAGGCGGCGCTGGGCGGCCCGTACCCGGGTACGGCGCTGTCCTTCGAGACCTCGTACGTGCAGCAGAACCAGGGCACGGTGCAGAAGATGGTGAACGCGCTGATGCAGGCGCTGACCTATATCCAGACGCATTCGGCCGCGCAGATCGCGGCGGTGGTCCCGGCCTCGTACTACGGCAGCGCGGGCAAGACGGCGTGGGAGGAGGCGCTGGCCAACGAGATCGGCATGTTCAGCCCGACCGGCCTGATGCCGGCCGACGGGCCGCAGAGCGTGGACCGGGTGCTGTCCGCGTTCGACCCGACGGTGAAGGGCAAGAACGTGGACCTGTCGCTGACCTACACCGACTCGTTCGTGCAGAACGCCCCGAGCGGCAACTGATCCGGCGGCGCGGGCGCGGCCGTACCCCCAGTACGGCCGCGCCGTGCGCCCGGCTCAGCTCCGGACGGCGCTCCAGGCGTGGCAGAGCATCGGCACCCGCACCAGGCCGTCGTCCTGGGCCTGGATCCGCGGGTCGGCCGCGACGTGCCGGGCGAAGATCCGCAGCATCGCGGGCTTGCGCTCCTCGGGCGCGGCGATGAAGGCGTGGAAAGTGGTCAGCAGCCGGGACAGTTCCTCCGCGGTGAGCGCGGCGGACCAGGGCAGCGCCTGGATCCGGACGGCGGCGAAGGGCGAGCCGGCCGGAAGCCAGGGTTCGGTGACGTAGTGCCGGATCCGTCCCTCCACCCAGTCGTCCCCGCCGGTGACCTCGACCCGCAGCCGCTCGAGGTCGGCGACCCAGGGCACCACGCGGTCCCGGCGGTTCCAGACCAGGTGCAGCGTGCCCCCGGGCCGCAGCGCCCGGGCGATCTCCGGGATCGCGGCGTCCGGATCCATCCAGTGCCAGGCGGAGGCGACGACCACGGCGTCCACGCAGGAGTCCGGCAGCGGGATGTGCTCGCCGGTGCCCTCGTGCACCTCGACGCCGGGGCTGGCCTCGGCCAGCAGCCGGGTCATCCGCGGGTCCGGATCCACCGCGTAGACGCGGTCCGCGCGGTCGAGCAGCAGCCGCGTCATCGCGCCCGTGCCGGCGCCGAGGTCGAGGGCAGCCGCGAGGCCGCGCGGCAGGACGGCGTCCGCGACCTCCCGCGGCAGCCCGACCCGGTAGCGGTCGTAGTCCGAGGCAGCCGTGCCGAAGGAGGTCGCCCGCGCCGTCCGGGCAGCTTTCGCAGTGTCCGTAGTCATGCGCGCCATGGTACATACCAGTACTAATCAGGTAAATACCCCGACTCAGTACAGATCGACGCAGTCGTAGCCGTAGCCGGGGCTGAGGTAGCCGGTGCCGCTCGAACCGCTGATCACGGTGATCACCATCGTGTTGGTGCCCACCACGAACGCGCTCGCGGGCACGGCGTAGGTGTAGAGGGTGTTGTTGCCGCGGTAGGTGCCGATGGTCAGGCTGCGCGAACTCGGCTGGGTGGAGGGGGAAGGGGCCGCGGAGGTCCAGCCGTTCACGCTGATCTGCGGCCGGCCGCCGGCGTAGGCCGCGGTGATGCCGATCCGCACGGTGCGCGTGGCGATCTGACTGGAGGTCAGGGTGAACTCGACCGTGGTCGGGTTGTTCTCGCCCTTCCACTGGTAGGCCGGGAAGTCGGCGCTCTGGCTGCTGCCGACGGTGTAGGTGACCGGGCCCCAACTGGAGTTGCGCACGTCGGAGGGGTGCATCAGGGTCAGGTTGGCGAAGTTCTTGAAGCCGGTGGGCGCCCCGTCCCAGGTGCCGATCTGGAAGACGGGAGCGGCCGGGGTGTACCAGCCGCTGTCCAGGTTCTGGCCGGTGGTGGTGGCCCCGGCGGTGACGGTGACGCTACGGGTGGCCACGCCCAGCTCGCCCTGATAGAGCGTCTGGGTATAGGTGCCGGGCTTCATCGCGGGGCTGGCGAAGTCGCCGTCGGACGCGGGGGCGGCCCAGTACTGCGCGGTCGCGTTGGCCCAGCCGATCATGGGCGTGGCGCCCGAGGCGACGCCGATGACCTTGCCCACCACGTATCCGCGCCCGGACGCGCTGACCGTGCCTTCGAAGCCGAGGGAGTCGAGGAAGCTCAGATCGGGCGCGGCCGGAGTGGAGCCGTCGGTGACGATCACCGCGTAGGGGCCGTAGAGCACGTCCAGACGCTGCGCCTCGGTGTCGTTGTGGCCGGACCACAGGTAGTTGTAGACCTGGATCGAGTCCGAGGTGCCCTGCTGCTCGATGTCCCGGAAGAACGGGCCG
>FSXZ01002370.1_pt1 | contig 10314 bp, 6 predicted proteins | sample 1638121 | NCBI WGS metagenome assembly FSXZ01 (sample SAMEA3914788, study PRJEB12502) | metagenome | biome: forest; material: soil | place: Canada | collected 2011-07-03 | depth 0.1 m
GCTGTGGACGTGGTGCGTGCGGCGCGGGTGGAGGACGGGGCGTGTCGGCACATGCTGGCCTGGCGCGCCGGGCCGGGGTGGCGGATGATCGGTTCCGCGGTGCTCGGCGGCGGGCTCGGGGAGCGCGAATGGGTGCTCAACGCGCAGGTGCGGCCGGGCTACGACCGGATGGACCCGCAGGCCCATCTGGGTGAGCTCGCCCGCGGGCTCGGGCTGAGCGGCCCGGGCATGGGCCTGCTGACGGCGGCTTCGGTCGACGCGTTCGTCCACGCCGAGGACGACGGGGTCGAGGCGGTCGTGACGGCCGGGCTCGGGGTGCCGACCTGGGCCGCCGCGCCCGACTACGTGCCCGCGCCGTATCGTCCGGGCACCATCAACATCCTGGCCGCGGTGCCCGCCGCGCTCGCCGACGCCGCGCTGGTCAACTGCGTGACGACGGCGACCGAGGCGAAGGTGCAGGCGCTGCTCGACGCGGGCTACGACTGTTCGGGCACTGCGTCCGACGCCGTCTGCATCGCCGCGCGCGTGCCCGCGGCACCGGGCCGGGGACGGCAGCAGCCCGAACCCTTCGGCGGACCGCGCTCCCGCTGGGGCGCCCGACTCGCCCGCGCCGTATACGAGGCCGTATATCAGGCGGCGGCGGCTGACGTCGCCCGCCGCGCGGCCGGTGAACCCGCCGTGCACCTCGCCACGACCGAAGCCTGCACCGCGCCCGCCCGGCCCTCGGCCGGTCGACTCGTCAGCTCGTCAACGTGGTCAGATCTCCGATCAGCTCGGACGCCGTGATCGGGTCGAGCCGGTCGAACCGCGGGCCGGCCTCGTCCTCCCGGCTCCAGGAGCCGCTCGGCTCGCGGCTGAGGTAGACCTTGCGCAGGGTCTGATCGCCGAGTGCTTCGACGGAGCCCACGGCGATGCCCGGATCGAGGTCGATGACGGCGTGCAGGCGCGGGCCGAGCTCCCGGCTGATCGTGTTCTCGACTCCGGCGTCCATCGGGGTGCCGCGCCGCCAGCCCCGCCTGACCAGGCCGAGCACCCGGCCGACCGGGACGGTGACGCCCTCGAACCGGGTCAGGCGGGTGGCCGCGCCCTCCGGCCCGGTCAGCATCCGGACCGGCCGCCCGAGCTGTGGGAACGGCTGCGCGATCGCGTGGTCGGCGAACAGCTCGACCCACGCGGCGAGCTCGCCGCCGAGGTGGATCGGGTGCGCGAGGCGGATCTGGGCGCCCTCGGCGAGGACGAACGGCTTGCCCTCGACCGTGGCCGGGGCCCCGTCCTCGGCCACCCGGAACGCGCTCTGCGCAGCGGGATCGCTCGCTGCCGACCCGGCCAGCCACACCAGGCGACGGGCGAGGTGCCCGACCAGCGGATGGCCGAGCAGCAGATCCCGGAACTCGGCGGCGGACCAGCGGCGGCCCGTCACCATGCCGGACTCGAGCCGGCGCACCAGGCCGTCGGCTACCGCGCGCACGTCCTTCTTCAGGCCGCTGAACTGCTTGCGGGCGGCGGCGGCGAGCTCGGCGTCGTCCTTGCCGTTCGGCGGTGGCAGGGTTTTGCGAGGGACGCCCGCCTGATCGACGACGTAGGGGCGCAGCCGTTCGTCGAAATCGACCCGGAAGCGGCGCGGACCGTAGTCCAGCCACCGGCCGCCCTCCTCGTCCAGGCCGAAGTCGGGCACGAGGCGGTCGGCGAGCTGCTCGGCCGTCAGGTCGAGCGCGCGGGCGATCTCGGCGATCTTCTCCTGCGCACGGGTCTGGAGACCCTTGAACCGCGCCTTCTGCGCGATCTGATGCAGTTGCCGCAGCGCCGCGTCGGTGCCGATCGCGGCCAGCACGTCCAGCCCGGCCACCGCCCGCTGGTGGCCGCCCTGCGCGGGCCAGGCCCGGATCAGCGGAGCCAGCCGGCGCGCGGTGTCGTCGTCGCCGAACCAGCCCAGGGCCGGGAGCACCCAGTTGTCCTTGGCCGGCAGGTCCGCCGCCTGCCAGGCCTCGAACAGCGCCCAGCCGAACCCGGCCAGGGACGTGCCGTCCGCCAGTTCGCGCACCACCTCGAGGCCCGGGTACGGCGCGTCGGGCTTGGATATCGCGAGCATGGAGAGCACGTGGCGGGTCGATTCGGCGGGCAGCGCGTGCGCCCGGCCGCGCAGCAGGATCTGCGGCAGATACGTGCCCGCCAGCCAGTTCGGGGCCGTCGGCATCCGCCGCGGGTGCAGGTCCAAGGGGTCGAAGTCGAGCACCTGCTCGACCGCGACGACGGCGTCCGGACCGTACCGGGCCGCGGCTTCGCGCACGTCCGTCAGCGGCGCGATCAGGCGAAGCGCGTTCTGCGCCGCGGCCCGGCGGGCCGCGGGCCGGCCCAGGGCGTCGGGGATCAGCAGCAGCGCCGCGTCCGCCGGATGCCGGGTGAGCCAGGAGACGGCATAGCCGCGCACTGATGCGGAGCGGGCCAGCCAGTCGGCCATCATCCGCGCCACGGCCGGGTGGACCATCGGCTGCAGGATCGGGCCGGCCGCGGCCGGAGCGGACTGCTGGATCGCCGGCAGCAGGAACGGCAGCGCCTCCTGCTCGAAGCGCGCGAGCACGGGACCGAACAGCTCGATCAGGTTCCAGTACCGGGTGTCCGGCTGCCACTTCGGCAGCAGCGGCCGGGCCAGTTCCTCAGGGGCGTGCGTGAGGAAGTCCCGGGCCGGCAGGTTCTCGCCGGACAAGCCCCGGTTCCGGTCCCCGGGGAATCCGGACTCGGCGTACGCCTTCGCCGCCGACTCCCAGTCCGGGGACTTGGGCGCCCGACTCCAGGCGAGCCAGCCCGCGCGCTCGGTGACCGCCCAGTCGATCCGGCTCAGCTGGGCCGGCTCGATTCCGGTGAGCACCGCCGGTTCGGCCCTTCCGGCAGCAGCACCCTGACGCGTCCAGGGCGGGGCGAGCAGCAGCGCGGGCAGCTGCTCGGGGCCGGCCACGGGCCGCCCGGCCGCCTCCCCGGCCAAGCTCGCGATCAACGCCGCGTCAGCTTCGGGCAGACTCCCGGCCGCCAGTATCGCCTCGACGAGCTCGGCATGGCCCAGGACGTGGCCGGCCAACAGCCTGCGCGCGGCGTCCGCGGCGGCTGTGCCGCCGGTGGCCGTCGCGGCGAGCAGGCGCAGGGACCGGCGCGGAAAACGCGTCATCGCCTCGAGCGCGGCGGCCGGGACGTACTTCTCGCCCAGGCGGCCCACCAGGGCCTCGAAGGATTCGTCGCTCGGCAGCTGCGCGATCACGGCGTACGCCGCACGCCGCGCCTGCGCCGGGACGTACGCGATATCGGCGAGGAGTTCCAGCAGCAGGGGCAGCGCCGCCGCGCCGAGTGCCTCGGCCACGGTCGCGAGCATGCCGAGGTCGCTCCAGTAGGGGTGGAGCACCTCGCTGCCGGGCCCGAGCCGGACGACGTGCCCGGGGGTGCTCAGCGTGTACGGCAGGATCCTGCTGTACCAGCCCGGGCGGTCGCCGTAGGGCTCCGCCAGCACCTCGTCGGTCCAGGCGGCCTCGGTGGGCAGCAGGTAGGAGGCGAGCAGCCGTCCGTCGAAGTCGCCGCGGCACTCGGCCAGGGCGGCGACGACCTGCGCGTACTCGTCCGCACCCGCCGCCGCCAGGAGCCTGCGCATCCGGGCGGTCGCCTCGAACCGCGCCTTCGAGGTGGACATGTCGCGGGCCAGCTCGAGCGTCGCCGCGGCGGCGAAGACGATCCCGCGCCGCCGGACCCACGCGTCGACGAAGGCGCACAGGTCGGCGTCCTGCGTCGGCCTGGTCCGCAGCGCGAACGTCGCCGCCGCGGCCGGTGTGGCACCGAGCTCCTGCTCCGTCCACGGGCCCGGTTTGAGCGTGAGCGCGGGCCCGGGCACGCCGCCGCGCCGCGGGTGGATGACCCGGCGCCAGGACGCCGGGACGACCAGCACGTCCTCGCCGTCCGCGGCCGCCGCCGCGCCTTCGGCCACTCCCGCGGCCGGGCCCCCGGCTTCGCTCATCGAGGTCGATCCCACGGCGCCTCCCCTGCCTGTCCACCCCTCAATGGATCATCTGAGCCACAATGTAATCGGACGGTCCGACAGAAACCGATCTCGTGCGGAAGGACTGTGCCATGCGTGCTCGAGCGATCTCGCCGGACCTGCTCGTCGAACACGTCGCCGCCGCGATCGAAGCCCTACCCGAGGGCACCGGTGAGCCGCGGCCGCGCGTCGCCGTGGCCATCGACGGCGCCCCGCCGACCCGCACGGACGAACTGGCCGGGCGGCTCGTCGAGGCGCTGCGGCTGCGCGGCCGCCAGACCGTGCACGTCGCGGCCGGCGACTTTCTGCGCCCGGCCTCACTCCGGCTGGAGCTGGGCCGCGAGGACCCGGACGTCTACTACACCGAGTGGCTGGACGTGAAGGCGCTCGACCGCGAGGTCCTCGCCCCGATCGCACCGGGCGGCAGCGGCCGGATCCTGCCCCGGCTCTGGGACGCCGCGGCCGACCGCGCGTACCGCTCGGCCGCCGTGGAACTCGGCCCCGGCGGCGTCGTCCTGGTCGAGGGCGCCCTGCTGCTCGGGGTGGGCCTGGCCTTCGATCTGACGGTGCATCTGGGCATGTCGGCCGCGGCCCTGGAGCGGCGTCTGGCCGCCAAGGAGGCGTGGACACTGCCCGCGTACCAGCGCTACGACGAGGAACAGCAGCCGCTGGAGACCTCCGACATCGCGGTACGCTGCGACGATCCGCGCCACCCGGCGCTGGTGGCCCGGGACTGAAGTTGCGCAGCGCTCCGGGTGGACCGGTTGCGGCGCGCCCCGGCGTCCGCTTGGGTCGGTGCGTATGACCGCGATCGCAGACCTCATATGCCCGGACCGGTATCCGCTCTCGTCCACGTACGATCCGTCCTGGCTGCTCGGGCTGGACATGGGCCCGAACCCGCTGTGGATGCTGGAGGACCTGGCCCGGGAGCTGGACCTGAGGCCGGAGATGCGGGTGCTCGATCTGGGTTCCGGGATGGGCGCGACCTCGGTCTTCCTGGCCCGGGAGTACGGAGTGCGGGTCGTGGCGGCCGACTGGTGGATCGCGGCCGAGGACGCCGCGGCGGTGTTCGCCGAGGCGGGCGTCGCGGACCGGGTCACCGCCGTGCACGCCGAGGCGCACGCCCTCCCGTTCGAGCCCGAGGGCTTCGACGCGATCGTGAGCATCGACGCGTTCGAATACTTCGGCACCGCGGACTCCTACCTGCCCTACCTGCTGCGGTTCCTGCGCCCCGGCGGCCAACTGGGCATGGCCACCCCGGCGATGGCCCGGGAGGTGCGTGAACTCGGCGCGATCCCGGAGCACATCGAGAAGCTGGTGGGCTGGGAGGCGATCGCGTGGCACACCCCGGAGTGGTGGCGCTTCCAGTGGGAGATCACCAAACTGGTCGAGGTGACCTGCGCACGGATGCACCCGCACGGCTGGCGGGACTGGCTGACCTGGGCCCGCGCCGTCGCCGAGGATCAGCCGGAGAAGCGGGCCGAGCACCTCGCCGTCGTCGACATGCTCACCGCCGACGCGGGGCGGCTGCTGTCCTTCGCGATGGTGGCCGCGCGCAAGCTCTGAGCGCGCGCGGCCTCAGGACCGCCGCCGCGGCTTCCCGCCGCCGCGCTTCGCCGCCGACTTCGCCGCGCCCTTCGCCGGCGCCGCCTTCTTCCGGGCCGCCCCGGCGCCCTGCTTGCCCGACTGCTTGGCGGCCGCCGTGCCCGACGGCTTGGCCGCCGCGGCCGGGGCGGCGGTCCGGCCGCGCGAGCTGTTCACGGTACGCCCGCGCACGATCCCGATGAACTCCTCGATCAGGTCCGAGCCCCCGTCCTGCGGCCAGGACAGCGCCACCCCCGAGGCGGGCGCCTGCGGCAGCGGCCGGTACGTCAGGTCCCTGCGGTGGTGCAGCCGGGCCAGCGACTGCGGCACGACCAGGAGTCCGATCCCGGCCGCGACCAGCTCGATCGCGTCCGCCGTGGTGGCCGGGCGGTCCAGCGCGGGGCGCCCGGGCCGGGTGGGCCAGTCCAGGCAGTCGTCCAGCGGATGCAGCACGAGGTAGTCCTCGAGGTCCCCGAGCGTCACCTCGTCGAGCGCGGCCATCTCGTGGTCCTTGGGCACCACGACCACGCTCGTCTCCTCGTACAGCGCGATCGCGTGCAGCCCGGTGCGGTCGATGGGCAGCCGCAGCAGGGCGGCGTCCGCGCCCTGCTCCCGCAGCGTCCGCTCCGCGTCGGCGGTGGCCACCGGGACGAGGTGGAGCGGCACGTCCGGCAGCCGTTCGGCCCAGATGCGCACCCATTTGCCCGGGGTCACGCCGGGGACGTAGGCGAGCCGCAGTGATCCGGTCTGTTCCGTGCCTGTCACCCGGTCAGGGTACCCGCCCTGGTCAAAGCGGCCGGGCAGGACGGCTAATCTTGGACGCATGAGTCCGCACAAGACCACCCAGACGATGAAGCCCGCGACGGCGGCCAAGAAGCTGGGCATCCACCTGCCCGCCGCCCCCGCCGAGTTCCAAGAGGGTGTCGTCTCGCGCGACGAGCTCAACGCGCTGCAGGCCGACCCGCCGCAGTGGCTGCGCGACCTGCGCCGCGACGGCCCGCACCCGCGCTCGGTGGCCGCGTCCAGGCTGGGCGTGTCCATCGCCGGCCTGGCCCGCGGCGGCGTCGAGGAGGCGCTGACCACCGAGCAGATCGACGCCCTCAAGGACGAGGAGCCGCAGTGGCTGGCGCGCGAACGCGCCACCCAGGCCGAGTTCCGCAAGGAGAGCGTCCGGATCAAGGAGAAGCACGCGGCGGACGCCGCCGAGGCGCTGGCGAAGGAGCGGGCACGCGAGCGCGAGGCGAAGCAGGACGTCGGTCCGGCCCGCTTCCGCCGCTCCGCCCGCTGAGCCCGCCCGGCCCGCTCACCCCGGCTCAGGCCGCGGCGTCCGAGCCGGCCGGCTCCGCGGCCGGCTCCTCGTCGTCCAGCGAGAACGCCTCGGCCTGGAGCCGGTAGAGCTCGGCGTAGTGGCCGCGGGCCCGCATCAGTTCGGCGTGGCTGCCCTCCTCGATGATGCGCCCGTGATCGAGCACGACGATGCGGTGGGCGTGCCGGACGCTGTTCATCCGGTGCGTGATGAGGATGACGGTGCGGCCCTCGGCCAGGGTCATCACCGTCTCGAACGCCTTCTGCTCGGCCTTCGGGTCGAGGCTGGCGGTGGGCTCGTCCAGCAGCAGCACCGGGGCGTCGCGCAGGAAGCTGCGGGCCAGGGCGATCTTCTGCCACTGGCCGCCGCTCAGGTTGACCCCGCCGTAGAACTCGCTGGCGATCAGCGTGTCAAGGCCCTGCTGGAGCTCGGCGATCACCGTGTCGGCGCCGCCGCGGGCCGCGGCCAGGTGGATGGCCGCGTCGTCGTGCTCGACCTCGGGGCGGCCGACGGCGATGTTCCAGCGCGCGGTGAAGGGCCAGTGCTCGAAGCTCTGCGGGAGCAGGCCCACGTGCGTGGCCGCGGCCGGACGGCTCAGCTCGGTCAGCGCGAGCCCGTCCCACAGCAGCTGCCCCTCGGTGGGCACGTAGAGGCCGGTCAGCAGTTTGGCCAAGGTGGTCTTGCCCGAGCCGTTCTCGCCGACGAACGCGATCACCTCTCCGGCCCGGATGCTCAGGTCGATGCCGTCGATCGCGTCGGTGTCCTTGTTGGGGTACCGGAAACGCAGTCCGCGCGCCTCGATCAGCTGCGGCGGACCGGGTGGGGCGGGCGCGTCGGTGGGGATCTGCGCGGCTTCGGCCTGCTCGATCGCGTCGGCCAGGTCCACCAGGTAGAGGCCGTACTCCACGGTCGAGTTCAGCGCCTGGACCATACCGGCCAGTTCCCCGGTGCCCTTGCCGATGGCGAACACCGCCGTGCCCGCGGTGGCCAGCGGAATCTCGCCGTGCCAGGTCAGGTAGCCGAGCACCAGGTAGATCAGCGCGGTCGTGGTCCCGGCGATGGCCCGGGAGACGAGCGAAGCCTTCGCGGCGTAGACGGCCAGGCGCGCCTGTTCGGCCTCGTTGTCCTCGGAGAGCCGGTCGTGGTGCGCGAGCAGCAGTGTGTCCACGCCGTGCAGCCGCACCTCCTCGGCCGGATCCTGATCCACCATCAGCTGGGTCAGCCGGGTCTGCTGGCGCACCTTGGCCAGCCACCGCAGCCGGGAGGCGTTGCGCCGCCGGGTGATCACCAGCGTGGTCACGCCGTCCGGGATGACCGCCAGGATCAGCAGCGGCACCAACTGCCATTTGAGCACCGCGAGCACGCCCGCCGCCGCGGTGATCCCGGCCGCGGCCGTCACCAGCGCGGAGATCTGTTCGAGCATGTACTCGGCCCAGCCCGCGCCGAACTGCGCGGCCGCGATCAGGTCCTTGAACTCCGGCTGCTGGAACCGCAGCAGTTCGACCCGCACCGCGCGCTGTAACAGCTCGCGGTAGGCGAGCCGGGCCACCTTCGGCCGCAGCGCGCCGCTCGCGGCCCGGCCGGCGCCGCCGAGCAGCGCCGCGCACATCGCCGCCGCGCCCACCACCAGCAGGGACGGGATCGCCGCGCGCACCCGGCCCGGCGTCGGGCCCTGGGCCAGCAGCGAGACCAGCACCCGCTGGGTGGCCAGCAGGCCGAACGCGGTGAACACGCCGTTGGCGATCTGGCAGGCCAGCAGCGTGATCACGGCCCGCCGGTCGGTGCGCCAGGACAGCCGCAGACACAGCCCCATGACCTCCGGCAGCCGCCGGGCCAGCATGCCCAGCGACATGTCGGCGAACTCTTCGTCGTGCCGGTTCCATCCGGCCGACCACTTGTATCCGGTCCCGAAGAGCGGATCCGAATCGTCCCGCTCCGCTTCGCCAGACCCCGGCTCGCTCTCGACTGCGGGGTCCTCACCGATGCCCTCGACGGCGTCCACGGCCGCCGTCACGCCGCCCACCCCTCACGGTCCATGACCGCACTCTTACCCGCAGTCGCGAAGAAAGCGGCACCGGACCGCGGACCGGGAGATCCGCGCGCACCAACGCGCCGTCCCGGTCGGGGCTGCTACGGCCGTGGCCGAACTGGGCCTTGACACCGTGCGCGCGACTCTCAGGCCATTGCGTCCCCGCCGGATCACGGGCACCATTCCTTCCATGGCACGCCACCTCTACAGCCGCAGACACGTCGATCTGCTGCGCGTCGCCAGTGCCGCGTGTCGCGGCGTGCGCGTGCGCTGACGCGCCCCGCGCCTGTTTCCCCGGTCGTTTACCCCGCACCCGGCCCCCGTGTGTGGCCGCCTGCGCGTCCCCTCGTCACAGTCCGCTGACTGGAGCCTCGCCATGCCCCTGTGGAAGCCCGACCCCACCTTCTACCCCTCGCCCCGCGAAGCGGTCACCGCCCCGCCGGAGAAGCTGGCCTACCTCGCCGCCTTCGACCGGGCCGCCGAGCTGCCCGACGCGATCGCGGTGCTCGACGTGGACCCCGACTCGGCCGAGTACGGCAAGGTCGTGGGCTGGACCGACATGCCGCACCTCGGCGACGAACTGCACCACTTCGGCTGGAACGCGTGCAGCAGCGCCCTGTGCCCCTACGCCCCCCATCCGCACGTGGAGCGGCGCTACCTGGTGGTGCCCGGACTGCGCTCCTCGCGCGTGTACGTGCTCGACACCAAGGAGGATCCGCGCGCGCCGAAGATCGTCAAGACGCTCGAGCCCGAGGAACTGGCCAAGCGCGCGGGGTATTCGAGGCCGCATACGGTGCACTGCGGTCCGGAGGGCCTGTACCTGACCGCGCTCGGCGGCGCGCACGGGGCCGAGGGGCCGGGCGGGATCGCGTTGCTGGACCACGACTCCTTCGAGGTGCGCGGCCGCTGGGAGGTGGACCGGGGGCCGCAGTACCTGGCCTACGACGCCTGGTGGCACCTCGGCCACGACACCGTGGTGACCAGCGAATGGGGCACGCCGGGGCAGATCGAGGACGGTATCGTGCCGGAGCTGCTGCTCGGGCGCCAGTACGGGCACCGGCTGCACTTCTGGGACCTGCGCAAGCGCAAGCACGTCCAGCAGGTCGATCTCGGCGACCAGTACCAGATGCCGCTCGAACTGCGCCCGGCCCACGACCCGACTCAGGCCTATGGCTTCGTGGGCGTCGTGATCAGCGTCGAGGACCTGTCCGCCTCGATCTGGCTCTGGTACCGCGAGGGCGCGCGCGGCCACGAGCGCTGGGCGGTCCGCAAGGTGATCGGCATCCCGGCCGAGCCGGCCGACCCGGACCTGCTGCCGCCCGCGCTCAAGCCCTTCGGCGCGGTGCCGCCGCTGGTCACCGACATCGACCTGTCCGTGGA
>FSXZ01000769.1_pt1 | contig 10265 bp, 11 predicted proteins | sample 1638121 | NCBI WGS metagenome assembly FSXZ01 (sample SAMEA3914788, study PRJEB12502) | metagenome | biome: forest; material: soil | place: Canada | collected 2011-07-03 | depth 0.1 m
CTGAGCGCAGTGAGCCGCCGCCCGCAGCGCGGGTCGGGCGAAGGCGGCGGTGGCGCCCAGGCCGAACAGCCCGGCCGCGGCAATGCACGACCGCACGGGCACGACGTCCAGGACCAGCCCGGCGACCAGGTAGCCGGTCACGCTGGCCCCGTTGGTGACCGCCCCGTAGACCGCGAAGGCGTGGCCCCGGGCCGCCGCCGGCGCCCGCCGGCCGAGCAGCACCGCCGCGGCGACGTTGATGCTGCCGTTCCCGAGCCCGCCGGTGACGAACACCGGGAGGAGCCAGCCAGCGTCCGGCACGACCGCCATCACCGCCACCGCCAGGCACGCCACCGCCAGCCCGCCGAGCAGGATCACGACCAGCGCGGCGTCGCCGGGACTCCGGTGGCCCAGCAGCCAGCTGCCGGCCATGGCCGCCGCGACCCACGCCGTGCTCAGCAGCCCGTACACGCCCGCGGAGGAGTGCAGGTCCTGCCGGATGAAGAACACCTCGGCCACATTGACCATGCTCACCGCGGCCAGCACGGCCCCGACCATGACGACGGCCGGCCGGAGCAGCGGGTCGTGCCGCACCCGCCAGCCGGAATCCGCGGCCGGCCGCGCCGCCGCGGCCGTCGGCCGGGCCAGATCCCCGGACGGCGCCGCCCGACGTGCGCCCGCCGGCCCCGGATTTGCGGCCGGCCGCGCCGGAGCCGGGCGGCGGCCGCGGCGGGTGCGGATCAGCTGCCCGGCGGCGGCGATGGCCAGGTAGCTGGCCGCGTCGGCCAGCAGCGGCACGCGCAGCCCGAACTGGCCGGTCAGCACCCCGCCTAGCGCGGGCGCGATCATGATGCCCAGCGAGCTGGCCGTCTGGCCCAGGGCGGTCACCCGCGGCAGGTCCTGCGCGCTCGCCATCTCGGGCAGCAGGGCGGCCAGAACCGGGCCGGTGACGGCCAGGCCGCAGGCCAGGACCGCGACCAGCGCGATGATCTCGGCCGGGCCGGACGCGAAGGCCAGGGCCAGGCAGGCGGCCGCCTGGGCCAGCCCCGTGGCCACCAGGAGCAGGCGGCTGTCCGCCCGGTCGGCCAGCCGCCCGGCCCAGCGGACCAGCAGGACCGGGGGAGCGGCCGCGGCGACCAGGACCGCGGCGACCGCGAAGCCGCCGTCGCCGCGCTCCTGGAGAGCGAGGACCAGCGCCGTGGCGGCCATGAGGTCACCGCACGCCGACACGCCTCTCGCCCCGGTGGCGAGGTAGACGTCGGGCGGCCAGCGTTTCGATATGAAGCACACACTTCGAAGTATGTGCTTCATATCTTGCTAGCGCAATAGCGGCTACGTGGGGAAGGCCCGGACCGTGACGGACACCATCCGGGCGCCGTCGGGCCGGTCGGCGCGGCTGTTCTCCCGGTACGGCGCGGTCAGGTCCAGCACCGCCTGGCCCAAGGCCTGCAGCTCCTGGGCCGTGACCAGCAGCGCCGAGTCCATGAAGAAGCTGGCGTCCTGCCACTCACCGGGCTCCGCGGCGACGCGGGTGAGGTACTGCCGGGCCCGGCTGTCGCTCAGGACGAACATGGACTCCAGCAGCGCGCGCATGGCCTCGACCGCCGCCGGGCCCTGGCCCGAGACGCCGCCGACCTCCCAGCCCTCCGTGGTCCGGCGCCACCGCCGCTCGCGGCCGTCCCCGCGGCCCGGCGCCTCCTCGACCAGCCCGGCCCGGGCCAGGGCGCGCAGGTGGTAGCTGACCGCGCTCGGGGACAGGCCCACCACCTCGGCGCACTCGGTCGCGGTGGCCGGGCCGCCGTGGCTCAGGCGGTCCAGCAGAGCCAGCCGGGCCGGGTGCGCCAGCGCCCGCATGAGCACCGTGTCGCGGGTGGCGGTCGTGTCCCGGGCGGCCGCGGCGTGCTCCCCGTCCGGTGCTGTTTTCCCGCTCATCAGGCCAACATAGCCAAGTCGCGAAACCGCGGGCCGGCCACTCGCCGAGCCACCGGCCCGGCCGGCCGGGCCGGTGGATAATGTCAGCATGAATGCCGACGTGGCGAGCCAGCCGTGGTACCCCGAGGCGCTGCTGGCCGAGGCGAGAAAGCAGCCCGGCGGCTGGGTGTACGAGATTGATCCCCGGTTCGACCCGCTCGGGGCCGTTCCCCCGGAAGGGATCAAGGGCGCCTGGCGAGTGGGGCCGGATGGCTTTCCGACGGGCGAGTACCAGTCCAACCCGGCTTACCGGCCCGTGCCCTGAGTAACGACCGGGCGCCATTGCCGTCAGCGGCATCGTCGCCGGGGGCACCGGCGGGGGCGGGCGCGCTGGCCATGGTCGTCATCTGCGCGGCGCAGTTCGTGCTCCAGCTCGACTTCAGCATCGTCAACGTGGCGCTGCCCACGATCCAGCGCGAGCTGGGCATGCCCGCGGCCCAGCTCCAGTGGATCGTCACCGGCTACGCCCTGACCTTCGGCTCGCTGCTGCTGGCCGGCGGCCGCCTGGCCGACCGGCTCGGGCGCCGTCGCCTCCTGACCGCGGGCCTGGTCCTGTTCGGGGTCGCGTCGCTGGGCTGCGGGCTGGCTCAGTGGCCGGTGATGCTGATCGTCGCGCGCGTGGCCCAGGGCGCGGCGGGCGCGGTGGTCTCGCCCGCCGCCCTGTCGCTGCTCACGACGACCCACCCGGAAGGCCCGGCCCGGAACCGGGCGCTGGCCATCTGGCAGGCCATCACCGCGGCCGGCGCGACGACCGGGATCGTCGCGGGCGGCCTGCTGACGCAGTACCTCGGCTGGCGCGCGGTCTTCCTGGTCAACCCGCCGCTCATCGTGATCATGCTGGTGCTCATCCCGCGGCTGCCGGCCGCTCAGGCGGCGGGTGGCGGGCGGGTGGACTACCGCGGCGCTCTCCTGGTGACGGCCGCGATCGCGGCGCTGATCTTCGGGCTGAGCACGGGCCAGCAGCACGGGTTCAGCGGGGCCGAGACCATCGCCGCGCTGGTGGCCGCCGTGGTGCTCGGAGCCGCGTTCGTGCGGACCGAGCAGACGACCGCCGCGCCGATGCTGCCGCTGGCGCTGTTCCGGTCGCCGCCCCGGCGGGCGGCGGTGGCGGCGATGCTGATGATGGGCGGCATCCTGGCCGGCTACGTGTACTTCTCCTCGCTGTACCTGCAGCGGGTCCTGGACTTCAGCCCGGTCCGGACCGGGCTGGCCCTGGTGCCCTCCACGGTCACGGTCGTGCTGACCTCCACGCTGGTGACCCGGCGGCTGATCACCCGGCTGTCGATCAAGCACGTGCTGGTCCTCGGCCTGGCCGCGATGGCGGCGGGCCAGGCGTGGCTGGCCCAGGTCACGGCTGGTTCCGCTTACTGGTCGGCGGTCCTGCCGGGGCTGGTCCTGACCGCGCTGGGCATCGGCCTGGCGCTGCCCACGGCGTCCATCGCGATCACCAGCGGGGTCCGCGGGAGCGACCAGGGACTGGCCGGCGCGCTGTTCACCACCAGCCAGCAGACCGGGGCGGCGGTCGGGCTGGCCATCCTGGCCACGGCCGCGGCGGCCCGGACGGCGCGCTCGGCCGGGGCACTGGTCGCCGGGTACCGGCTGTCGTTCCTGATCGCGGCCGGGGTCGCCGTGGCCGGCGGGGTTCTGGTCGCGATCCAGCTCCGCACCCGGGCCGCGGCGCCGGAGCGGCCGGCGGCGGAGCTGACGACGACGGAGCTGACGACGGCGGAGCCTATGGCGCCCGAGCGGCCGTCGGCGGAGGGGCCGGCGCCCGCCGCCGACGGCGCTGTCGCGCCGGCTGAGACCCGGCCGGGCGAGAGCAGTCCCGCGCCATGAGCGTGGCCAGCGTGCGGCGAGGGTGCGGGGTGGGTGGTCTAGCTGACGTGCTCGCCGACGCAGAACTCGTTGCCCTCGGGATCGGCCAGCACCGTCCAGGCCAGTCCCGGCATCTCGTGCTCGCCCAGGATCGCGGCCCCCAGGCCGATCAGCCGGGGGACCTCGGCCGCGCGGCTGCCGCCGCTGAGATCGACGTGCACGCGGTTCTTGCCGGACCGGGCCTCGGGCACCCGCTGCAGCCCCAGCGCCGGCCCGCCCCCGGCCGGCCGCTCCAGGACCACGAAATCCCCGATGTCGGCCTGGACCGCCACCCCCAGCGCCGCGGACCAGAAAGCCGCCAGCCGCTGCGGGTCCGCGCAGTCGATCGTCACCATGCCGATGCCCAGGCTCATTGGGTCAGGCTAGCCCGCGCGCCCCCCGTTCGACCGGCGGTCTTCCCGCCCGGCCGGGCTCGCGGCCCGGCGGCTACTCGCCGGTCTGCCCGTCGACCAGCTCCCGCAGCAGGTCGGCGTGGCCGTTGTGCCGCGCGTACTCCTCGATCATGTGGCACAGCACCCAGCGCAGGCTCGGTGCCCGCCCGTCGGGCCAGGTCCGCCGGGCGGGCTGGTCCAGGCCGCCGCCGTCGGCCAGCGCCGCCGCGACCACGGCCCGGGAGCGGGCCACCGACCCCTGCCACAGGGCGAGCAGCTCCCCGGGCGTGTTCGCCGCGGCCGAGTGCCAGTCCCAGTCGGGGTCGGCGCCCCAGTCCACGGCGTCCCACGGCGCCTGGTCGTGCCCGGCCAGCCAGCGGGAGAACCAGTCGTCCTCGACGTAGGCCAGGTGCTTGAGCAGCCCGCCCAGGGTCATCGGCGACACCCCCACCGTGACCTGCAGGCCGGCCGCGTCCACCCCGTCGCACTTCCACGCCAGGGTGGCCCGCTGGAAGTCGAGGAAGCCCAGCAGGGTGGCCGCCTCGCTGCCGGCCAGCGGAGGCTCCGGGCGGCCTTGCTCGTCCACGTCAGTCATGGCCGGCGAGTCTACCCGGGTGACCCGGCCGAAACCCGGCCGGAACCTACCGCCGGAGCGCGGTCAGCACGCTCTGCCCGCCCGGCAGCCGGGTCACCTCGCTGAGCTCCCAGCCGGCCGCCGCCAGCAGCTCCCGGTACTCGTCCCGGCGGCGCTCCTGGCCGCCGCTCATCACCAGCAGGTGCAGGTTCATCAGCTCGGGCATCAGCGGCCCGGGCTCGTCGGCCAGGATCCCCTCCACGATCAGCAGCCGGGCGCCCCCGGCCGCCGCCCGGTGGCAGGCCGCCAGGATGCGGTGCGCGGCCGCGTCGTCCCAGTCGTGCAGGACATGGGACAGGACGTAGACATCCCCGCCGGCCGGCACGCTGGCCAGGAAGTCGCCGGCGGTGAACTCGATCCGGCCGTCGGCCGGGGCGAGCGCCACCACCTCGGGCTGGTCGAGCACCACGCCCCGGGCCTGCGGCGCACCCGCGAGGAGCGCGCGCAGCATCGTGCCGTGGCCGCCGCCGACATCGACGATGCGCCGCGCCCCGGTGACGTCCACGGCCGCGGCCGCCTGGCCGGCGATCATCGCGGACACCCCGCTCATCGCGCCGGCGAAGGCCGCGCCCTCGCCCGGATGCTCGCGGTAGTACTCCCAGATCGTCTGGCCCAGCCCGGCCTGCGCCGCCGACCGCCCGTCCGCGATCGCCTCGGTCAGGTGCTCCAGCGGGCGCAGCTGGCCGGGGGCCGCGAGCATCAGCACCAGGTCCCGCAGCGAGCCGGGGCCCGCCCGCAGGCAGGCGCCGGCCGCAGTCAGCGCCACGGCCCCGTCCGCCGCCCGCTCGACCAGGCCCAGCACGGCCGCGGCCCGCAGCAGGCGGTCCAGCAGCGCGGGCTCCGCGCCGACGGCGCCCGCCAGGTCGGCCACGCCGCGGGCCCCGCCGGCCAGCTGGTCGGCAATCTCCAGCTGCGCCATCGTCCCCACGATGTGGGTGAACGCGGCCCCGTGGGCCAGCTCGAGGATCAGCGCGGCCGCGGCCGGGGGAGCCCCGTCGATCGGCACGGTCACGCGGCCCGCCCGGCAGTCTGGGACATAAGACGTACCGTAGTGGCCCCGTTCCGGTGCGGCAGCTAGCTTCCGGGATAGACCTGCGGACACCGCCCGCTGCTCGTCAGAGCCGGCTCAGCGCCTCGCGCATCCCGGCTTGCGCCGCGTTCCCCAGCCGCTCCAGGGCCGGCCTGAGCAGCGGCCCGGCCAGGCGCGCCACGCCCTTGAAGGTGAACTCCACGCCGTAGGCCACCTCCGTCCCCGCCGCCAGCGGCCGGAACGTCATCGTGTCCACCGACACGACCGTCTTGTTCTCGCCGCGCAGCCGGATGCGCTGCTGGTCCACCAGCTCGTCCACGACGTAGGTGAGCTGCGTCGTCCGCCCGAGGAACGTGGACGTGTTGAGGTAGGTCGTGCCGACCCCGCCGTCGCCGCCCTGCCGGACCGTGCGCACCGTGCCCGGGTCCCACTCCGTCGTCGTGGTGAAGTCCGCGAGGTAGGCGAACACGGCCGGCACCGGCTGGCCGGTCACGATCGTCCTGAGCAGCTTCATGCGGTTCCGGCCCGGGTCATCTGGAGCTGGCTGACCCCGAGGTACCCGCTCCGGAACCCCGCCTCGCTGTAGGCCAGGTAGAACTCCCACATCCGGCGGAAACTCTCGTCGAAGCCCTGCGCCCGGATGGCCGGCCACTGCGCGGTGAACCGCTCGCGCCACAGCCGCAGCGTCCGGGCGTAGTGCGGCCGCAGCTCGCGCCCCTGCGTCACCCGCAGCGCCGTGTGCGCCGCGAGGACCTCGTCGATCGCCGCCAGCGACGGGATCATCCCGCCGGGGAAGATGTGCTTCTGCAGCCAGCTGAAACTGCGCCGGGTGGCCCGGTACCGCTCGTGCGCCATGGTGATGGCCTGGATGGCGACCCGCCCGCCCGGCGCCAGCAGCCGGTCCAGCGCGGTGAAGTAGGCCGGCCAGTACGCGTCCCCGACCGCCTCGATCATCTCGACGCTGACGATCGCGTCGTACTCCCCGCGGACCTCCCGGTAGTCCTGCACCCGCACCTCGACCAGCCCGCCGACCCCGGCGGCGGCCACCCGCTCGCGGGCCAGCCGCAGCTGCTCGCCGGACAGCGTGATCGTCGTGACCCGCGCGCCGCGCTGCGCGGCCGCGATGGCCAGCGAGCCCCAGCCCGACCCGATCTCCAGTACCCGGCTTCCGGCCCGGACGCCCGCCAGGTCGAGGATGCCGTCGATCTTGCGCAGCTGGGCCGCCTCCAGCCCGCCGTCCTCGTCGCCGGCGAACCAGGCCGAGGAGTAGCTCATGGTCGGGTCCAGGAAGGCGGCGAAGAGCTCGTTGCTGAGGTCATAGTGGGCCGCGATATTGGCCCGCGATCCGTCCGGCGTGTTCTCCTGGCTCGCCGGGACCCTCTTGTCCACGACGAAACGCAGGCGCTGCAGCGAGGCCGGGATCAGCGAGGTCAGCTGCTCGGCGAAGGGAGTCAGCAGGTCGGCCAGGTCAGTCCCCGCCCCGGCCCGCCAGTCCCCGGCCAGGTAGGAATCCCCGAAGCCGATTTTCGCGCCGCTGCCGAGCTGGGCGAAGAACGCGCCCGGCCGGGCGATCCTGAGCTCCGGGGCGGCGGGCGATCCCGCGCCGAGCACCCGCCCGTCGGGATAGCTGACGCGCACCGGCACCCTGGCCACCGCGCGCTCGAAGATCAGCCGGGCCGCGGCGGCCCGCACGGACATCCGCGGCCGGAGGGCGACGGCGGGCCAGCGGACGGGGCTGGAGATGGTCATGTTCAGGCCCTGTCTGTCGAGAGTAACGAGAGTTTGTCTAGGTTATGTCTAGATTCTGTATGGCCAATCTAGGTTCGCCCGGCGCGTGATGTCAAATTTCTGTCTAGGGATTGTAAAGTGTGATCCCATGGAGCCCGACGAGGACGGCCCGCTGCTGCGCATCGGTGAGCTGAGCCGTCGCCTGGGCGTCAGCGACCACGTGCTGCGGGCCTGGGAGAGCCGCTACGGCCTGCTCCGGCCGGTGCGGTCCGCGGGCGGCTTCCGGCTCTACTCCGGGGCCGACGAGCAGCGGGTCCGCCGGATGCAGGCCCACCTGGCCCGCGGCCTGTCCGCCGCCGAGGCGGCCCGGGCGGTGCTGCACGAGGGCGGCGCCCCCGGCATCGATCCGGCCCGGCCGGCCGGGCCGGTCCCGGCCGCGTCCGCGATCGGCGAGCTCGCGGCGGCCCTGCGCCAGGCCCTGGATGCCTTCGACGAGCAGGCCGCGCAGGCCGTGCTGGACCGCCTCGTGTCCGACCTGTCGCTCGCCGCCGTGCTGCGCGACGTCGTGCTGCCCTACCTGGCCGAGCTGGGCGACCGCTGGGCGCGGGGGACGGCCAGCATTGCCCAGGAGCACTTCGCCAGCAACATCATCCGCGGCCGGCTGGCCGGGCTGGCCCGCGGCTGGGGCGGCGGCCAGGGACCCCGCGCCGTGCTGGCCTGCCCGCCCGGCGAGCAGCACGATCTGGGCCTGATGATCTTCGGCATCGTGCTCAACCGCAGCGGCTGGAGCATCGACTTCCTCGGGAGCAGCACTCCTGTCGAGGAAGTCGAGCGGGTCGTCGCCGCGACTCACCCCGACCTCGTCGTGCTCGCCGCCACCCGGCCGGAGTTCCTCGATCCCCTGCGGGCGGAGCTGGCCGCCCTGGCGCGCCGCGCCCCGCTCGCCCTGGCCGGGGCCGGCGCGACCGCGCAGCTCGCGAGCCTGACCGGCGCGCAGCTTATGGGGGGCGACCTGGTGGCCGAGGCCGAGCTGGCCGGCCGCTCCCGCTGAGCGCCTGCTCCGGGGACCTTCCGGCACCGGGCCGGCCCGGGTCCGGGCGCGCCCCGGGTGAGATCTGGGCCACGCTGCGCCATGCTGGGGTGATGGACAGCCAGCGCAGCCAGAGCTTCGCCCCGGCGTCGGTTCCCGGCCACTACGAGCGCTTCATGCTGCCCCAGCTGTTCGAGCCGTGGGCCCGCGACCTGGTCGACCGGGCCGGCCTGCGCCCCGGCGCGGCCGTGCTCGACGTGGCCAGCGGCCTCGGCCCGGTCGCCCGGCTGGCCGCCGCCGCGGCCGGCCCGGAGGGCCGGGTCGTGGCCAGCGACATCAGCGCGGCCATGCTGGCCCGGGCCGCCGCCCGGCCGGCCGGCCCGCAGGCAGCGCCGGTCGAGTACCTGGAGTGCTCCGCGCTCGACATCACGGCCGCCGACGCCAGCTTCGACGCCGTGCTGTGCCAGCAGGGACTGCAGTTCTTCCCCGACCGGGTCGCGGCGCTGCGCGAGATGCACCGGGTGACCCGGCCCGGCGGCGTCGTCCTGATCGCCACCTGGGCCGCCGAGCGCCCGCTGGGCCTGTTCGGCTCGATCTCGGCCACGCTGGCGGAGCTGGGCGTGCCCGAGCCGTTCCCGGGGGCGTACGACGACCGCAGCTTCTGCCTGGGCATCACCGAGTTCGGGGACCTGCTGGAGACGGCCGGCTTCCGCGCGGTCGAGGTGACCACGGCCGAGCTGGGCGCCGTGTGGCCGACGTCCGCGGACGCCGTCAGTGCCGTGCTGGGGACCCCGTTCGGCCCGAGCGTGGCCGCGCTCCCGGCCGCCGCCCGGGAGCAGGTGCGCGCCGCGCTGGCCGCCCGGCTGGGCCAGTCGGCGGACGGGACGGTCACGGTCCCGACGGCCAGCAACATCGCCCGCGGGCTCCGGTAGCCGGAGGACGGCCGCCCGCCGGGCCGCCCGCCGGGGCGGCGCTGACGAGCCGCGAAATTCATTTCCGCCGCGGCGCCACAATGGATCTGTGGACATCTCGCTGACCCGGGCCCTGGCGCCGGTGCTGCGCGACCTGGAGAGGACCGGCCCGGCCGTTCCCGCCACGGTGCGCGATGGCGACTGGTCCGGCGTCGACGGGCAGCTGACGGGAACGGTGTCCGGACCCAGCGGCTCCCGGTGGGGGGTCTACGTGATGGCCGGCGAGCCTGCGCCGGAGCAGATCGCGTCGGTCGCCGATCAGGTCCAGGAGTGGGCGGTCGAGGAGCTGTGGACCATCGGCCTCCCCACGAACTGGCCGCCGTGCCCGGAGCACCCGCACACGCACCCGCTCGCTGCCGTGGTCCGCGACGGCGACGCCGTGTGGATGTGCCCGGCGACGGAAGCCGTGGTCAGCGAGATCGGGCGGCTGCCCGAGCCCAGCCGCCGGGACCGCGCCCGCTGACCGGCAGACTTAGGCCATGCCGCTGACCCTGCATCACGTCGTCGTCGATACGCATGACCTGCCCGCGCTGGCCCGGTTCTGGACGGCGGCGCTGGGCTGGAAGATCCTGTCCGTGCGGGAGCGCGAGATCGTCATCGGCCCGGACGAGAACGCCCCGGTGGGCATGTGCTTCATGCCCGTGGCTGATGTCAAGACGGTGAAGAACCGGCTGCA
>FSXZ01002267.1_pt1 | contig 10262 bp, 7 predicted proteins | sample 1638121 | NCBI WGS metagenome assembly FSXZ01 (sample SAMEA3914788, study PRJEB12502) | metagenome | biome: forest; material: soil | place: Canada | collected 2011-07-03 | depth 0.1 m
GAAGCCGGAGGCCTGGAAGCCCGCGCCGAGGATCCACACCGACAGGATGAACAGGCCGGCCACGATCGAGGGCAGGCCCATCATGACGTCCACGAAGAAGGTCACCCACTGCGCCAGCCGGCTCCGGGTGCCGTACTCGACCAGGTAGATGCCGACCAGCAGCGACAGCGGGATGGTGATCACCGCGGCGATGCCGACCTGCTCGAGCGTGCCGAGGATCGCGTGGTAGGCGCCGCCCCAGCTGTCCGACTCGGCCACGTTGCGCATCGAGTGGAACAGGAAGTACGTGTCGAAGTCCGCGGCGCCCTTGGAGACCACGGTCCACAGGATCGAGATCAGCGGGATGATCGCCACCACGAAGGCCACGCCCGCGATGATGTAGGCGGCCTTGTCCTTGAGCTTGCGGGTGGGGCTGGTGTACGTCAGGGACATCAGGAACCGGCCTTTCCAGCGCGACGGACCACCACGCGGGCGGCGTAGTTCACGATCAGCGTCATCAGGAACAGCACCAGGCCGGAGGCGATCAGCGCCTGGCGGCCGACGGTGAAGGCGTCGCCGAACTGGACCGCGATGTTCGCCGCGATCGTGTTGCCACCGGGCTGCAGGATCCGGGTGACCAGGCCCGGCACCTGGGTGAGCACCATCGCCACCGCGATGGTCTCGCCGAGGGCGCGGCCGAAGCCGAGGATGATCGCGCTGGTCACACCGGAGCGGCCGTAGGGCAGCACGGCCAGCCGGATCATCTCCCAGCGCGTCGCGCCGAGGGCGTAGGCGGCCTCGATCTGCTCGCGCGGGGTCTGCTTGTAGATCTCGCGGGAGATGGCCGCGATGATCGGGAGGATCATGATCGCCAGCACGACGCCGGCGGTGAAGAGCGAGCTGCCGTAGGTCCCGTCGGTCTTGAACATCGGGATCCAGCCGAGCACGTCCTCGATGAGCTTGGAGACCCCGGCCATGTGCTGGTCCAGGACCAGCAGGCCCCACAGGCCGTAGACCACGCTGGGCACCGCGGCGAGCAGGTCGACGATGTAGCCGAAGACCGACCCGATCTTGCGGGGCAGGTACTGCGTGATGAACAGGGCCACCCCGATCGCCACCGGCGCCCCGATGAGCACGCCGATCACCGAGGTGACCAGCGTGCCCCAGGCTATCGCGGCGATACCGAACTCGGGCTGGCCGTTCGGAGTGCTGTTGCCGTCGGGGTCCCAGGTGAAGGAGGTGAAGAAGTTGACCTGGTCCTTGCTGATGGCCTCGACCGCCTGGAAGATCAGGAATCCGGCGATCGCGGCCATCAGGATCAGGATGAACACGGCGGCGCCGCGGGCGCTGCCGCCGAACAGCCGGTCTCCGATGCCCGCCTTCGCGGTCAGTCCGGACTTGGGGTCACGGACCGTCACCTCGTCGGGGCCGGCCACCGGGCTGAGCTGTTCGTTACTCATGGGCTTATCCACCTCCTACCTGGGACGGTGACTACGACAGGCTGGCGATCGCGGTCGCGTCGGCCGTGGCGATGGCCGAGGGCAGCGGCACGTAGCCGAGGCCGGTCAGCTCGCTCTGGGCGGCGCTCGAGGTGATGTAGTTCAGGAAGCCCTTGATCAGCGGCAGCTGGCCGGCGTCGTTCCCGGTGCCACAGGCGATCTCGTAGGTCACCAGGGTGGCCGGGTAGGCGTCCGAGGCGGCGTAGGTGTAGTCGAAGGCCAGCTTGGTGTCCGAGCCGGTCTGGGTGACCTTCGCCTTGGCGATGAAGTTCGCCGCGTTGGCCTGGGTCAGCTGCACGAAGGCGCCGCTGGCGTTGGAGACCTCGGCGTAGCTCAGCTTGTCCTCGGTCGCGTAGGAGTACTCGGCGTAGCCGATGGCGCCGGAGGTCGAGCCGACCTTGGAGGCCACCGCGGAGGAGCCCTTGACGCCCTGGGCGACCTTCGACGGGAACTGCTTGTTGGCGGCCGAGAAGCCACCGAGGGCGGCGAGGTAGGCCGAGAAGTTGTACGAGGTGCCGGACGTGTCCGAGCGCATGAACGGCTGGATCTTCAGGTTCGGCAGCGTGGCGGACGGGTTGTCAGCCTTGATCTGCGTGTCGTTCCAGTTGGTGATGGTGCCGTTGTAGATGCCGGCCAGAACCTTGGCGGACAGGTTCAGGTTGGTGACACCCGGGACGTTGAAGATCACGGCGATGGCACCCGGCACGACCGGGATGTCCACGGCGGAGCCGGTGCCGCAGCGCGCGGCCGAGGTGACCTGGCCGGCCTGGGTGGTGCTGAGCGCGTAGTCCGAACCGGCGAAGTCGGCCTGCTTCTGGATGAAGGCGGTCACACCGGCGCCGGAGCCGTTGCCGTTGTAGTCGACGGTCACGCCGCTGCACTGGCCCTGGTAGTCCTTGGTCCACTGCGAGATCGCGTTGGCCTGCGCGGTCGAGCCGGCGGCCTTGAGCGTGCCCGAGGGGCAGGCGGCGGCGGTCGAGGAGGCAGAGGAACCACCGGCGGCGGCCGCGGTCGTGGGGGCGCTCGAAGCACCGTTGTCGGAGCCACACGCGCTGAGCGCAAGAGCCGCGGCCACCGCTACGCCGGCCACGGAGCCATAACGCTGAAACTTCACGGGGAAGTCCCTTTCGTCCTGGGACCGGCGGGGTCTGCCGCCGGAGGTCATTCTGGAAGTGCTGACCAGCCGAAGGTAGGCAGACAGGGTGAATCACTGGACCTCACCAGGTGAACTAAGGGTGAACGGCCCCGGGACATTCACGCCAGATAGATTAAGAATCGGTCACGGAAGCCCTGGCCAGGGCCGTCTAGCCGGTGCGCGAAGGCATTCAGCGCAGGCCACGAAGATGAACGAGCCGTCGGCTCGGTCCGAGCCGGCTCACCGCCGGCTCGGACGCCGACACCACGACGGGAACTTTGCCGCCGGGCGATGTCCTTTTTATTTGGTTTTTGCCAGTGCCTTACCCGGCGGCCTACCGGCGGACCGCGCCCAGCACGAACTCGCACCAGACCGACTTGCCCTCCGGCAGCTGGCGCGATCCCCAGGACGCGGCCAGGGCGGCGACGATGCCGATACCTCGCCCGTCCTCGTCCGTCTCCTCGGCCAGCCGCCGCCGCGGCAGGTGGTCGTCCCCGTCGCTCACGTCCACGATCAGCCGGCGGTCGGTGCGCCGCAGCCGCAGCCGGACCGGGGCCCGGCCGTGGATCGCGGCGTTCGCCACCAGCTCGCTCACCGCGAGCACCCCGGTGTCGCACAGGTCTTCGCCGAGGTGCCAGCTGCGCAGCACGCCGGAGGCGAAGGCCCGGGCGTGCGCGGCGATCTCGGTCCCGCCGACCAGGTCCACCGCGGCCGAGCGGAACAGCTCGGCCCGTTCGCCCCGCCACTGCGGGACCTGCACCACCAGCAGCGCCACGTCGTCCTGGTGGTCGAGCGGCAGCTGCATCCCGGTCAGCAGGGCGTCGCGGACGTGGTCCACCGGCCCGCCCCGCCGCGGCGAGACCCCGCCGACGGTCACCCCGTTGCCGGTCGAGCTCGCCTCCAGGTCCGCGAACTCGGCCGGGCCCGGCTCGTCCGGCTCCACCAGCGGCGCGTAGCCGAAGATCTCGCGCAGCCGGGCGAACTGCTCGTCGATGTCCACGCCGCGCCGCTCGACCAGCCCGTCGGTGTAGAGCGCGAGGTAGGAATCCGGCGGCACCGAGACGCTGGCCTCCTGCCAGGTCCACTCGCCGGTGCCCAGCGGCGGACCGGTCGCCGCGTCCAGGTCGATCACCACGCCGTCCGGGCGCCGCAGCAGCGGAGCCGGGTGCCCGGCCGCCGCGTAGGTCAGGGCATTGTCATCCGGGTCGTAGACCGCGTACACGCAGGAGGCCAGCGCGCCGAGGTCGCACAGGCCCGCGCGGGCCGAACCCGCGGTGTAGGCCACCCCCTCGAGCTCCGCCGCGTGCCGGTCGAGGTGCAGCAGCAGCTCACCGGGCGGCAGGTTGGCCGCCGCGTACGCGCGCACCGCCGCGCGCAGCTGCCCCATGATGGCGGCCGCGTGCACCCCGCGCCCCATCACATCGCCCATCACGAACGCGGTGCGTCCGGCGCCGAGCGGGATCACGTCGTACCAGTCCCCGCCCACCTGCAGCTCGCCGCCGGCCGGACGCACCGGGCCGGGCCGCAGCGTCTCGCTCAGGTCGGCCTCGCCCGAGGCGGGCAGGTAGCAGCCGGCGATGCGCAGGTCGTCGGGCTGGGAGAGCCGCTGCGGCAGCAGCGCACGCTGCAGCGCCACCGCCGCGTTGCGGTGGCGGCGCTCGGCCCCCTGCAGCCGGCGCAGTTCGGCCGCCTGGTCGGTGGTGTCCACGAACTGCAGCAGCACGCCCTCGATCGGCTCCCCGGCCGAGGCGAGTACCGGCGAACAGGTCACCCGGAGCACCGCCGGACGCCCGGTCGGCCCGTACTCCGGCACCCGCACCTCGGGCGCGGTGAACACCGTCCCGCTCGCCTGAACCAGCGCCAGCGCGTCGAGCAGCCCGAGCCGGGCGAGCACCGGCACGGCCTCGGCCAGCGGCAGGCCGGGCAGCGCGACGACCCCGGCCATGGCGCCGAATCCGTTGCGGAAGGCCGTGTTCGCGTAGTCGAGCACGTATTGCGGACCGGCCACCACCGCCACCGCGCCCGGCGCCGCGTCGAACACCGCGTGCAGCGCCGCCGCGGATCGGGGCGGCGCGGACTCGACCCGCGGCCCGCGCGGACCGGGCAGGCGCCACTCGGGTGCACGCAGGTCGGGGTCGGCCTCGCGGGCCCCCTCGGCATGCCGTGCGGCTCCCCGGTCCCGCTCCCCGTGATAACCGAGGTCGGTGAACCCGTCGCGGGCGGGCGTGGACGTGTCGGACTTCCAAGACACGAGTGGTGACGTCCTTCCCAGACTGCTGCTCTCGGGACCGCCGCGCTCCCCACGGGCCCGGCGCATTCCAGAGTTTCCAGTCTGCCGGACCCGTCGCGGACGGCGGCCTGAGCCGGGCGTTCGAATGTTCGAAATCAAGTCACGCACATTCGTGCCAGGCCTGCGCGAGCCGTACCGCCGCGGCGGCGGCCCGAGGCGCCCGACCACCTGAACGGATGATGCGCCGTCAGCCGGGCGCCGTCACACCGTCAGCTGCATCCCGGGATCGCGGTGGAACCGCCGCCGCTGGTCTCGGCCAGCTGGAGCAGTCCGCACAGGGTCGTGTCGGAAACCAGCCAGGTGCCGTTCTGGTACACCGCGACCCCCGCCATCGAGTTCTCCACCACGTGCCCGTCGAGCGAGATGGAGTAGGTCACGTCGGCCTTGTCCGGCGACGGGAAGGTGACCTGCTGCACGGTCGCGGTGACCTGACCCACCATCGGATTCGTGGAGAACGCCTGCACCGCGCTCGACATCGTCGTGCCGTTCTGCAGCAGCACCTCCTTCTGCGCGATCGGAGTGTTCTTGGAGAAGAAGTCCGTCCACACCGTCTTCACCGCCGCCGCGGAGGCCGCCGTGCTCTGCGCACTCGGACTCGCGGCGCCCGTGGACGAGTTGGAGGGCGAACTGCTGCTACAGGCCGCGAGGCCGAGCGCCGCCGCTGCCAGGACGGCCGCGCCGAGGCGGGCCGAGCGTGCCGTGGATGTCCCGTTCATGATGTGCCTCTCCCGCGTGAGACGTCTCGGCAGATCCGCGTGCGCGCGGCCGGATTCGCCCGAAACCCGTCTCGCTCCGAGCCTCGCAGCGGCGCGGTGTCTGAAATATCATTATGTCGCTGCCTGTAGCGATTGGGGAGGTTTCGCCGTGGTTGGTCCGCCGAAGCGCCTGGCCGCCGCGCTCACCGGTCTCGGCGCCGGGCTGTGCGTGCTGGGCTGGTACCAGGCCTCCGGCCAGCCGACCGTGCCACAGCAGATTCCTTACCTCGCCTCCGCCACCATCCCCGGAGCCGCCCTGCTGGCCGCCGGAGCCGTCGCCCTGCTGCGCCCGTCCGCGCCCGCTGACGCCGCGTCCGCCCGCGCGAGGGCGCTCGCCCCCGGCCGACGAGGGGCGTCCCGCGCACCGGACGCCGGGGCCGCCTTCCTGCGCGTCCCGGACGGCCGCTACCTGCACCGCGCCGACTGCCCGCTGATGGACGGGCGCGCGGACGCCGTCGTACTCAGCCCGGAGCAGGCCCTGGAGCACGCCGGGCCGAGCCCGTGCCCGCTGTGCCAGGCCGAGCCGCCGGCCGACCCCCGCGCCGAGCCGAACGAGCCGCCTGCATGAGCGGCGGGGCCGCCGACCTGGCGGTGGCCGGACTCGGCACCGGCGCCGTCGCCGCGCTCTCCGGACTCGGCGTCATCGCGACCTACCGCGTCACCGGCGTGCTGAACGTGGCCTTCGGCGCGGTCGGCATGTTCGGCGCGTACCTGACCCGGGCGCTCGCGGTGGACCTGCACCTGCCCGCCCTGGCCGCCGGACTGCTCGTGGTCTGCGGGTTCGCCCCGCTGCTCGGCCTCGTGCTCGAGGCCGCGGTCTTCGGCCCGCTGCAGAGCCGCGCGACGGACGCGGGCCGAACGCTGATCGCGGGCTTCGGCGTCACCGTGCTGCTGGTCGGGGTGGCCTCGGCCAGCTGGGGCGAACAACCCCGCACCGACGCGCCCGACCTGCTGCCGAACGGCACCATGCGGCTGGGCGGCGTCGACGTCTCCGCGGCGGTCCCGATCGAGCTGGCGCTGGTGGCCGTGGTCGGGATCGCACTCGCCTGGTTCTCCCGCGGCGGCCCGGCGATCCGCGCGGTGATCGACGACCGGCGGCTGGCGGAACTGGCCGGACTGCCCGCGCGCAGGCTGGCCCGGATCGGCTGGATCGTGGGCACCATGCTCGCCGCGCTGACCGGCGTCCTGCTCGCGCCGCAGCTGCGGTTCGCCCCCGAAACGCTCACCCTCGTCATCTTCGAGACGCTCGGCGTCGCCATCGCCGCCCGCCTGGCCAGCGCGCCACTGGCGATCGCCGTCGCTTTCGGCACCGCGATCGTGCAGGCCGAACTCACCGGCGTGCACCTGTCCGGTTCGGCGGGCTCCGTGCTCGACGCGGTCCGGTCCAACCTGTTCGTGGTGCTGCTGCTGGTGGCGGCCTGGTTCACCCCGTCGTTCGGCGCCGCGCGTCAGGCCGAGGCGGGCGACGCGCGGGGGTGGAACCGGCCGGCCCACAGCGCCTACGCGTCGTATGGCTTGCTCGTCCTGATCGGGTGGGCCGGCTGGGTGCTCAGACCGGTGGACCTGCACACCGCCTTGGCCGTGCCCGCGCTGGCAATGCTGCTGCTCTCGTTCCGCGTGCTGCACGCCGCGGGCCTGCTCTCGCTCGGCCAAGCCGGACTCGCCGGCATCGGCGCGCTCGCCGCGGGCTGGGCGCCCGGCTGGGGCCTGCTCGCCGCCCCGTTCGCCGGGGGCGCCGTGGCGATGCTGCTCGTGCTGCCGGTGCTGCGCCGCGGCAGCCTGCACTGGGCCGTGGCGACGCTGGCCGCGGCCACCGCGCTCAGCAGCTTCCTGTTCGACCAGCCGCTGTTCGCGCCCACGTCGGTGTCGAGGCCGGGCTTCGCCCAGAGCGACCGGGCCTATCTGTACTTTGAGCTGGCTCTGGCGGCGCTGCTGCTGGCGGCGTTGACCGCGTTGGTACGCGGCCCGGGCGCGCTGCGCCTCGCCGCCCTGCGGGAGAGCGACGCGGCCGCGCGTACGGCCGGGGTGGCCGTGGAGCGCGAACGCCTCGCCGTGTTCGCGGCCGCGGGAGCGGTGGCGGCCCTGGGCGGCGCGCTGTGGGCGGCCGGCGACCAGGTCTTCGACCCCACGACCTTCGAACCCGCCCAAGGCCTGGTGTGGTTCGCCGCCGCCGCGGCCGTCGGCTTCGGCGCCACGACCGCCCTGATCGGCGCGGCGATCGTCCTCGTCATCGCCGACGGCTACGTGGCCGGGGCCGCCGCGATCCTGGTCGGCGCCGCGACCTTGCTGCTCCCGCCCCTGCGCGCCCGGCAGCGGGCCCGGGCGCCGCGGCCCCCGGTCCGGCCGGCGGCACGCGACCGCCCCGGACCGGGCGCGGCGGTCCCCTCATGAACGCCGCGGCCACCAGCGCCGCCGGGAGCGCCCCCGCGAGCGCGGGCCGTGCCAGTGCTCTGTCCTGCGACGCCGTCCACGTCCGTTACGGCGGTATCGAGGTGCTGCACGGGGTCGGGCTCGCCCTCGCTCACGGCACCTTCTCAGCCCTCGTGGGCCCGAACGGAGCGGGCAAGACCACCCTGCTGGACTGGTGCGCGGGCGCGGGCCTCGAATCCTCCGGCAGCAGCGGCAGCCTGCGCATCGAGGGAAGGCCGGCGTCGACCTGGCCCGCCGCCCGCCGCGCCCGCGCGGGTCTGCGCTACGTCCCGTTCGAGCGCAACGTCTTCCCCGGTCTCAGCGTGCTGGACAACCTTCGGGCCACCCGCGCGGCCGGGGCCGCGGACGCCACCCGGGCCACGGCGCCGAGCGAGCGCTCGCTTGAGCGCTTCCCCGAACTCGCGCGGCTGCTGGACCGTCCGGCCGGCGTCCTGTCCGGCGGTGAGCGCCAACTGCTGGCCGTGGCCTGCGCGCTACACGGTCCCGGCCGGATCCTGCTGCTCGACGAGCCGACCCACGCCCTCGCCCCGCAGGCCGCCACCCGCGTCATCGAAGCCCTCGCCGACGCGGCGCGGCACGAAGGCCGCGCGATCCTCGTGGCCGAGCCGCCCACCAGCCGCGAAGCCCTGCGCACGCACGCCGACTTCATCTGGCCGCTCGAGCGCGGCCGCCGCCTGCCCGCCGTCGGCGGCTAGCGAGCCGCCTATCCCGACGAGTACGAGATCACCGGCGTGGTGAAGCAGTTCGTGTTCATGTCAGGCACCTGCGTCACCCAGCCGCCGTGCCCGCCGTTCGCCGCATCCTGCCAGCGGGCCACGTTCAGACACGCGCGCTCCGTCGGACCCGGCCGATGCGCGACGAAGCTGGTCGGGAGCAGCAGCCCGTGCCCGGTGTACGGCGTCGGACTGTTCATGAAGGCCTCGACGCATCCGCGCGTCACGTTCGCCCCGCAGGAGCGGACCGCGTCGGTGAGCCACTGCGCCGAGGCCCAGCCGTCCAGCTCCCACATGGACAGTTGCGAAGCCCGCGACGGGAAGTACTGGTTCATCGCCGCACGGAACGCCGCGACCTGCGGGTACTGCGTGTCCTGGTAGCTCAGCTCACCGGAGGTCGCGTACAGGACATTGCGGCACTTCGGTGCGCCGGAGTAGGTGCTGGGCACGGTCTGGTCCCAGCTCTGCGGCGTGGTGACCTTCGCGATCAGCGACACCCCGGCCTGGTCGAGCGCGGTGCACAGGGCGCCGTTGCCGGAGGTGTCGATCGCGTCGAACACGATCTGCACGCCGTGCGCCTTCATGTCGGCGGCAGCGGCAGCGAAGTTCGGCAGGGCGAAGTCGAGCTGCTCGGTGACGACCGTGTACCCCTCGGCGCGCAGCCCGGCGACCTCCTGTTGCCCGTAGCGCAGCGAATCAGGCTGGTTGTACTCGACGACGGCCGCGATCCGCGCATGCAGCTTCTGCTTGAAGTAGGCGTAGATCTCGGTGGAGCTGTAGAGCTGCCCGTTCCACCCGACCGTCCCGTCGCGGGGCGAGGACGACCCGTAGATCGAGTAAAGGTGCTGGTACTGGTCGTAAGCCTGGTCCACCGGCTCCCCGCCGATGTCCGGCACGTCCTCGGAGCTGACGTAGGAGGCGCCTGAGTAGGAGAAGATGGCGTTCCCGGCGAAGGCGAAGACCTGGTCAGAGTCGATGAGCTGGTGCACGCACTGCATGTTGCCGAGCCCGCTGCCGGAGTCATCGCACTGATAGACGTGGATCTTGCGCCCGTCCACCCCGCCCGCCGCATTGAGCGCGTCGAAGTACGCCTGCGCCCCGTACCCGGGCCCCGAGAAGGCCTCGCCGCCGACCGGGCTGGTGATGGAGTCGATCATCCCGACCTTGATCTCGGTCGAGGAGACCCCGTCCACGAACGCGGAACTGCCCGCGCCCGACCCGGAACCCCCCAACCCGCCGCCCGCACCCCCGGTGAAAGCACTAGACGGCAGCCGCGTCCCGCACCCGCCCGCCGCCACCGCGCACACCAGCGCCAGCAAGACCCCCGCCGCCCCGCGGCACGCCGACCAAGGCCGCCGCCGCACCAGTCCCTCGCGCCGCCCCCACGGCCGCGTACGCGCCTCCACACGCAGCCCGTTCCCCGCACCCCGACCCCCCATGCACGCCGCCACCCCCCACCCC
>FSXZ01000493.1_pt1 | contig 10258 bp, 8 predicted proteins | sample 1638121 | NCBI WGS metagenome assembly FSXZ01 (sample SAMEA3914788, study PRJEB12502) | metagenome | biome: forest; material: soil | place: Canada | collected 2011-07-03 | depth 0.1 m
GAGTAGGTGAGCACCCCGCCGGTGAAACCGTTCGAGGTCACGTCGATGGTGGCGCTGACGTCCGTGTAGTCGCAGGAGAGATCGGCCAGGGTCAGCACACTGATCAGCAGGGTGCCGCCCGACGGGCTCGCCGGCGGCGACGCCGAGTCGCTCGCGCTCGCCGAGGCGCCCGCCGACCCCGAAGCCGACGCCGAAGCGCTCGGCGTGCCCCCGCCACCCGTGCCACCTGTGCCGCCTGAGCCGCCTGAGCCGCCCGCGGCCCCGCCGCTCCCTCCACCGCTGCCGGAGCCGCCTGATCCGCCTGATCCGCCCGAGCCTGCCGATCCGCCGCTGCCGCCGGTCCCGCCGGTCCCGCCGCTCTCCGACGTCGAGGTCGAGCCCGGCGATGCGGTGGGCGAGGTAGTCGAGCTCGTGGACGCGGACGGAGCCGCCGTGGCCGACACGGTGGCGGTGGCGCCCGAACCCGGGGTGACCAGCGTCGTCGCGCCCCCCACCGTCGTCGAGGATCCCGGCTCCGCCGAGGACGTCCCCGGCTTGTGCCCGAAGCCGTACGCCGCCGTGACGCCCAGGCCGGCCAGCACGAGCGCGCCCGCGACGCCCGCGCCGAGGGTGGAGCGGGTCAGGTGTCGACGGGCCTTCGCGCCCGCGAGCAGTGCCGCCCCGGCACCCGCCGCCGCGCTCGGCACACCGCCACTGCCCAACTCCGTCATCGCGATCGAGGTGGTGGCGGTCGGTGAAGCGGGCTGCGCGGTGCGCAAGAGCAGCAGCGGCAACAGGGCCAGCAGCGTGGCCAGCTTCCGTTGGCCGCGCTCCTCCCAGTCCTCGCCGTACCCGCCGACCGCGGCGCGCTCGAGTTCCTCGAGGAACGCGAGCGCGGTGGCGGGCCGATCGGCCGGATCCTTCGCCATGCCGTGACGGATCAGGGCCCGTACCGGCGCGGGCGCCTCGCCGTCCGGTATGACGCCGAGAGCGTGTTGCGCCATCAGTTCTATGGCGTTCGCACCCGGATAGGGCCGCTCGCCCGTCACGCACTGGAAGAAGGTCACCGTGGCGGAGTAGACGTCCGCCGCCGGGGACGCGGGCGAGCCGGAGAACTGCTCCGGCGCCATGTACAGCGGAGTCCCCGCCGCCTGCACCGCCTCGCCGGACCGCGCCGCGATCCCGAAGTCCACCAGCTTCGACACCCCGTCCGGCGTGACCAGCACGTTCGCCGGCTTGTAGTCGCGGTGCACCACCCCCACCTCGTGCGCGGCGGCCAGCCCGAGCAGCGAGCCCTTGAGCACCGCCAGCGCCGCCTCGGGCGTCGTAGCCCCCTCCTGCTGCATCAGCGCACGCAGTGAGGACCCTTCGACGGCCTCCATCACGATCGCCGCCCCCCGCGGCCCCTCCACGTACTCGTAGAGGCGTGAGATATGTGGCGAGTCCAGCCCGCCCAGCAACTGCGCCTCGGACCGATACGCCTCCCGGAAGTCGGCGCTCTCGTGCAGCCCCGGCACGAGGTACTTGATCGCCACCGGCAATTCCGTGGCCACGTGCGTCGCCAGCCACACCTGCCCCCCGGCGCCGGACCCGAGCCGCTGTACGTGTTCGTATCCCGGCAGCGTCCAGCCGACCGGCACACTCTCGCCCACCATGGCGTCGTGATTCCCCTCCGCGACCAAGCGGCCTCCCGCGCGCGTCGCGCAGTCATGCTAGGGCCGCCGAGGGACGAGCGAAACCTTCCGAAACCGTCGGACGGGTAACACTTCGCACACGCCCGTACCAGAGCCGAAGCCGGAGGCGGAGCCGAAGCCGGAGCCGGAACTGAAGCTGGAGCCGAAGCCGGAGCCACGGTGAGGCCGCGCGGCCGCGCTCGGCCGAGGGTTCGCTCGCGGGTTCAGCCGAGGGTGAGGCGTATCGCCTTGGGCAGGCCCTCGCGCACGAGGTCGTAGGAGTCCTCGATCATTTCCCGTACGCGCTGGTCCGGCACGCTTCCGTCGATCAGGACCGTGTTCCAGTGCTGTTTGTTCAAGTGGTACCCGGCCGTGACGGCGGGGTACTCGATACGCAGTTTGACCGCCACCTCGGGCACGCACTTGAGGCTGATGCTCAGCGGTTCGGCGCCCAGCGTGGACAGGGCGAACATCTTGCCCGCGACCTTGAACACCGACACCCCGGCGCTGAACGGGAACGTCTCCTCGGCGGCGGCCTGCTCCAGGCAGATCGCTCGGAGTTCGGCCGCGGTCAGCACGCGGCGAGGCCTTCCGTCGCCACCCGCTCGAACAGGTCCATGTCGGCGGCGAACTCGGATTCGGGCACCGGCCAGTGCAGGATCAGCTCCGTGATACCTGCCTCCTGGTACCGCCCGGCCCAGTCGACGAAGGCGTTGAACGAGGTCAGCGGTTGTTCCGGCGCCGACCGGGGCATGTTCAGCAGCGTGAGTTCGAAGTCGGCGAGGTCGCGACCCGCCTCGGCGCAGATCTCGCGCAGCCTCGCGATCTGCTCGCCTGCGACCTTCGGCCCGTTCTCCAGGTCGCCGACCGTGATCCAGCCCTGCCCGAGCTCGGCCGCCAGCCGCATTCCGCGCGGGCCCCCCGCGGCGACGTGGAAGGGCATCCGCGGCCGCTGCGTGCTGCCCGGCAGCATCTCGGCGGCGTCGGCCTTGTAGTACGCACCGTCGAGCGAGGTGGTCTCGTCCTCGCTGAGCAGCCGGGAGAGCAGCCGGGTGAACTCGCCGAAGCGATCCGCGCGCTCGCGCGTGCTCCACGGCGCCTCGCCCAGCACGGACGCGTCGAATCCGGCCCCGCCGGCGCCGATCCCCAGCGTCATTCGGCCCCCGGTCAGGTCGTCGAGCGTCATCAGCTCCTTGGCGAACGGCACCGGATGCCGGAAGTTCGGCGAGGCGACCATCGTCCCGAGCCGCATCCGCGAGGTCACCGCCGCGGCGGCGGCCAGCGTCGGCACCGTCCCGAACCACGGCCCGCCGCGGAAGGACTGCCAGGTCAGATGATCGTAGGTGTAAGCCGCGTGGAAGCCGAGCTCCTCGGCCCGCCGCCACACCGACCGACCCTCGTTCCACCGGTACACGGGCAGGATGACAGTACTGAGACGCATAGCGGGAATCATATCGGCCCGGCCGCGCCGACAGCCCCGGGACACCGAGGCGGTGATCGGTTCGGCTCGCCCCGCGGCCGCCCGCCTCGGCTCACGCGGCCATGGTCAAAAATTGGTCTAGACAATAATGGTCTAGACCTTGACCGGCGATCCGCCCCGCGCTTAACTGGCTCGCAGTCGGCCGACTGTCAGGTATCAGTTCAGTTATTCGGTATCCCGTACTGCGTCATCCTTTCGGTTCACCCACATCCGTCGAAGACGCGGAGACCCCACCATGTCCGCATTGCTTTCCCGCGCCCGCCTCGGTGCGATCGCGGTGGCCACGGCCGCGTTGGCGGCCGCCGTGGTGCTGCTGGCCCCACCCATGTCCGCCCAGGCCACCGCGCCCGCCGTCGCCGCCGCGGCGACCAGCTCCCTGCCCGCGTGTCCCTTCTGGGCATCCGACATCACCCCGCCCGTCCGCAGCACCACGTCCTGGGCGCCGCCGCTGCAAACCGCGCCGGCCGTGGACTTCGCCGGCCGTCCGGCCGCCCCGACGCTGACCGGCACCCTCGCGAACGGCCAGGTCACGATCACCGTCGCGCCGGTCGCCAACGCGGTGGCCTACCGCGTGTGGCGTGACGGCGTGGACATCGGCTACATCAGCTACTGGGGCCAGACCGGCCCGCTGACCGTGACCGACACCGCCCCGTGCCAGGGTGCTTACTACGACGTCGTGGCCATGTACGACACGTCGAACTCGGACGCGTCGCTCGGCCAGCTCTCCGAGCCCTACTGGCTCGGCGCCGACGGCACGATCGCACCCGGCTCGGGCGACGTGCCCGCGGGCACGCAGATCTCGATGATGGTCACCTCCTACGACAACACCGGTTCGACCGCCTCGGGCTACGACGCCCAGCTCGGCGTCTGCGCCACGGACCCGCGCGTGATCCCGTGGGGCACGTACTTCAGTGTGCCTGGCTACGGCACCTGCTACGCCGCCGACCTCGGCACCTGGATCCAGAACGACACGGTCGACGTCTGGCTGCCGGGGGACCAGGCGAACAACTGGGGCGTGCAGGACCGCACGGTCACCGTGATCGCCGACCCGTACGGCAATGGCAGTGGCGCCGGGAGCAGCGCCTCCGCGTCCGCGACCGCTTCGGCTTCGGTCTCGGTCAGTGCGAGTTCCTCCGGTACCTCCTCGTCTGGGTCGCCCTCCGCGTCGCCCACGGCTTCGGGCACTTCCTCGGCGTCCGCCACACCGTCCGCCACGCCGTCCGCGTCCGCCCCGGTTTCCGGTTCGGCGAGTCCGACCTCCACGGCCACCACGGCCTGTGCCGCCGCGTGGAGCAGTAGTACGTCGTACTCGACGGGACAGTTGGTCTCGTATGAGGGCGTGAACTATACGGCCACGTATTACTCCACCGACGCCATCCCCGGTGCCGCCACCTCGTGGGCCGTCTGGTCCAGCGACGGTCCGTGTAGCGGCTGAGCCGCGCCCCGCGGCTGTCCCGCAGAGAGCGTCCCCTCCGCGCCCGAGCAGCGGAGGGGGCATAAGCACCCGAGGCGATGGACGAGGAGGGGCAGGGCCGTGGTCCGGCCTTTCTTCTCGGTACGCCGCCGACGGGTGAGTGGGCGAAGCAGGCTTGACGGTACCCACCACCGGGGCCTGCTTCGCCCTCGATCGTTCCTGCGGCGTGGCGCCCTGCACATGCGGACGCTGCGCCCCGAACGCCGCACCACAGCAAGCGGCTGCGAGCGGCTGACGGCACGTCACTCCTTTCGCTGGGATGTGAATCCCGGTCTTGGGCCGCACAGGGGCTCGGGCTCGGGCTTGGACTCGGGCTCGCTCGGACTCGGGCTCAGACTCGCCCAGCCGCCTCAGATGGACAGGGCGTGCCGGTCCAGCCAGTCGGCTATGGCCCGGCCGATCTCCTCGGGGCGATCCTCGGGCGCGTGGTGGCCCGCGGCGCCGAGATGCTGGATCTCGAGGCCGAGGATGTGATCCTTCGCCCAGGCCGCCACCTCGGGCGTGACCAGGAGCGTCGGTGAGGAGTCGAAGGTGAGCAGCAGCTTGGGGATCGCCGGACTGCTCGCCAGCCAGGCGTCGTAGTGTTCGATGCGGGCGACGACCTCGGTCGGCTCGCCGTCCACGGGCATCATCCGTGGCCAGGCCAGCAGCGGGCGGCGGGATTCGGCCGTGGGGTACGGGGCCTTGTAGGGCGCGGCCTCCTGCTCGCTGAGCGGGTTGAGCACGCCGCCGGTGAACGCCGTCTTGAGGAAGACGTTCTCCTCGAGGACGAGCCTTTCGCCCACGCCCGGGGTACGGAAGGCCTCGAACCGCTCCCGGGCCGGTGCGGACAGGTCCGCCGAGGTCAGGGGCTTGAGGAAGGTCTCGAGCAGGGCCACCCCGCGCACGCGGTCGGGGTGGCGGGCGGCCCAGTCGAGTGCGAGCGCGCCGCCCCAGTCGTGGCCGACGAGGATCACCTCCCTCAGGCCGAGGGCATCGAACCAGGCCTTGAGATACCGGGCGTGGTCGGCGAAGTCGTAGTCGATCTCGGGGCGCCCCGACGCGCCCATGCCGATCAGGTCGGGCGCCAGCGTCTTGGCCCGGTCGGCGAGCTGGGGAGTGATCTTGCGCCACAGGTACGACGAGGTCGGGTTGCCGTGCAGGAAGACGATCGGCAGACCGGCGCCGGACTCCTCGTAGTGGATGGTCGAGTCGAGAACGCTGATGGTGCTGGACACGGGGGCCTCCTGGATTCCGCTGAGCCGATGCGTTCGTTCCATAAACGTTTATGAGTTGAACGTTTGTCTTGTGAACGATGCTATACCGTTAGTGCCACTAACGCAAGCGCGCTAGGATCGATGCCATGACGAACGCGGCCAGGACCGATTCCGACCACGCCGACATGCCCGCCGCCGGCGCGCCGCCCACCCGAATCCAGCGCCTGCCGAGCCGGCTGCTGAATCAGAACGCGAACCGTGCGGACCGCCTCGCCGCCGAGCGACTCTCGGCCGTGGGGGCGCGCAAATGGCACTACGCCGTGCTCTCCTCGCTGGAGGAGTCCGGGCCGGCCAGCCAGGCCGAGCTCTCCCGCCGCACCGGCATCTACCGCAGCGATATGGTCGCGCTGCTGAACGAACTGGCGGAGCACGACTACGTACGCCGTGCCCCGGATCCGGACGACCGGCGCCGCAACGTCGTCTTGATCACCGATGCCGGGCGGACGCGACTCGAGGAACTGGCGAAGCTGATCAGGCAGATCGAGGACGACCTGCTCGCCCCGTTCTCACCGGCCGAGCGCGAACTGCTGATCGACCTGCTGCTGCGGCTGAACGAGCATCTCGAGACGCGATGAAGGCGCGTCTCCCCGCGCCGCCGGTGGTTCCCGGCGCCCTGGGACCGGTCCCGGGGCCACGGCACCAGCCTCGGCGCGCCGGGGCACGGTGTCGGAGATCCCGGGCCGGGTATCGGCACGGTGTGGAAGGGCTAGGTCGCGATGGTCGAACCGCCCGCGCCGCGCGATCCGCGGTGGATCGGGCGTGACGAGATCCTCGGACGGCTCGGGCAGGGCGGCATGGGAGTGGTCTACCTCGGCCGATCCCCGGCCGGGCGCCACCGTCGCCCTCAAGACGATGCGCGAGGACCTGTCCGCCGACGCAGGGCATCCACCGCGAAGGGATTGTGCACCGCGATCGACACGAAGGTGTCCGAGCTGGAGGGGGCGCCGCCGCGTCGGCCGCCGGAGCAGTCCTCGCCCTCGACGTCCGCAGTGGCACGCGGGTGTGGACGTACCCGCTCAGCGACATGATCGAGGGCACCCCCGTCGTCGCCCTCGTATGTACTCGGACCGGCGAGGAGCGAGCGGGGGAGCGACGAGCGGGGGTGCGCGGCGAGCGGTGCGACCGGTGCGGCCCGGTCCGGGCCTCAGCCTCAGCCGGAGACGACGGTGAGCATCTGCGCCACGGTCTCGGCGAGTGCGGTGCGCGCGGGCTTGAGGAACTTGCGCGGGTCCACCGTCCGCTCGTCCGCCGCCAGGAAGGCCCGGACGGCGCCGGTGTACGCCAGGTTCAGCGCGGTACCGATGTTGACCTTGACGATGCCCGCGCGGACACCCTTGGCCAACGCGTCGTCCGGCACGCCCGAGGAACCGTGCAGCACCAACGGGACCGCCACGGCGTCACGCAGCCGCTCGATCAGCGCGAAATCGAGGCCTGCCGTACGCGTCGTCATCGCGTGCGAACTGCCCACGGCCACGGCGAGCGCGTCCACTCCGGTGGCCGCGACGTACTCGGCCGCCTCGTCCGGGTCCGTCCGGGCGCCCGGTTCGTGGGCGCCCAGGTGCACCCCGTCCTTGCCGCCCACCTGGCCGAGCTCGGCCTCGATCCACAGACCGTTCTCGTGCGCCCACTCGGCCGCCCGCCGCGTCGCCGCGACGTTCTCCGCGTAGGGCGCGTGGGAGGCGTCGAACATGACCGAGCTGAACCCGGCCGTGGCGGCCTGACGCAGCAGCGTGTCGTCCTCGACGTGGTCGAGATGCAACGAGACCGGCACGGCGGCCGACTGCGCCACGATCGCGCTCGCCTGCGCTATCGGAAGCAGGCTGCCGCCGTGGAACTTCACCGCGTTCTCGCTGATCTGGAGGATCACCGGGACGCCCACCTGCTCGGCGCCGGCCACGATGCCCTCGGCGTGCTCGAGCGTGATGACGTTGAAGGCGGCGACGGCGCGGCCGTCCGCGCGGGCACCGGCGATCAGCTCGCCAGTCGAACGCAGAGTCATGAGATCAGGTCCTTGGATTCGGTGCGCGCCGCCATGGGAGCGGCGGTGTGTGCGACGGGGGGAACGCCAGGGGAGGGCAGCAGGTCGAGCGCGATCAGCGCGGCGCCCGCGACGGCCGCCTCGTCGCCCAGCGCGGCTTGGACGATGCGTGGAGGGCGCTGGAAGCTAAGCCGGGCCCCGACTGCGGCGCGGAGCGGGCCGAGCAGTTGCTCGCCCGCCTTGGCCACCCCGCCGCCGACGACGATCACGTCGAGGTCGAGCAGCGTGATCGCGCCCACCAGGGCGACGGCCAGTGCTTCGACCGCCTGGGACCAGACCTCGCCGGCCCGCGGGTCACCCTCCGCCGCGAGTCGGGCGACCTCGTGCGCCGTAGCGCCGGCGCCGTGACGGTGCGCGATCCCGGTCGCGGAGGCGAAGTTCTCGAGGCACCCGCGCTGACCGCAGCCGCACGGCTCGCCGCCCGGGTCGATGACGACGTGTCCGATCTCGCCGGCCCGGTGGTGGGGACCGAGGCGCGGGACTCCGTCGAGGCAGAGCATGCCGCCGACGCCGGTGCCCAGCGCCACGAACAGATAGTCCCGGCTGCCCGCGGCCGCGCCGAGGCGCCCTTCGGCCAGACCGCCGAGCCGCACATCGTGTCCCAGCGCGACCGGCGTGCCGCCCAGGCGCTCGGCCACGAGCGCCCGCAGCGGCACATCCGCCCACGCCGGGGCCACGGAGTACTCCGCCACGCCCGCGACGTCGTCCACGATCCCCGGGGCGCCGATCCCGACCGCGTCCACCGGCCCGTGCGCGGCGATCAGTTCGGCCGCGAAGGCCCCGAGCGCGTCGGCGGTCTCGGCGCCGGACGGCGTCGGCCGCCGCGCCGGGTGCTCGGCCGCGCCGAGCAGGCCGTCGGCGTGCACGGAACGGAAGGCGGCCTTCATGGAGGTACCGCCGACGTCGATTCCGAGCACCCGCGCGGGATACGGCGCCGGACGCGCCGCGGTCGGACTCACGGGAGGATGACGGAACGGGTCAGGTGCCGCGGCTGGTCCGGGTCGAGCCCGCGCGCCTCGGCGATCGCGACGGCCAGGCGCTGCACCCGGATCAGGTCGGCCATCGGGTCGAGCGCGCTCGTCTCCAGGTGCCCGCCGGTCGCGGCGATCTGCGCGTCCAGGCCCTCCGGGAGCGGCCCGAAGCCCCAGGCGACCCGGTGCGGGCCGGTGATGCTGATCGGGCCGTGCCGGTACTCCATCGCCGGGTACGACTCGGTCCACGCGCACGCGGCCTCGCGCATCTTGAGCCCGGCCTCGGTCGCGAGCCCGATGGTCCAGCCGGTGCCGAGGAAGCTGAACTGCTCGGCCCCGGTGAGTACCTCCGCGAGCGGAACGTCCACGGCGGTACGGGCGTCCGCGACGGCACCGGTGAGGTCTTCGCCGAGGTGCGCGCGCAGCAGCGCCAACGCGGTGGTGGCGAACCGGGTCTGCACCACGGACTTCTCGTCGGCGAACTCGAGCACGATGACGTCGTCGGCCGCCGTCATGATCGGGGTGCGCGGATCGCCGGTGATGGCGGTGGTCCGCACGGTGGCGGGCGCCCCGTCGTTACCCCGCACCCGATCGAGCAGCGCGAGTACCTCGGTGGTGGTGCCGGACCGGGTGATGGCCACGATCCGGTCGTACCGCCCGGCCTCGACCCGCCCGAAAGGGAATTCGGATGCTGCGAACGCGTCGGTCTCGCCCTGACCGGAGGCTTCGCGCAGCGCCGCGTAGCTCATCGCGATGAACCATGACGTGCCACAGCCCACCACCGCGACCCGCTCGCCCGCGGCCGGCAGCCCGGCCGCCGTCGGTGCGAGCTGCGCGGCCTTGGCCCAGCACTCCGGCTGGCTGGCTATCTCTGCACTGACGTGCCGCACCGCAGGCTCCTCTACGTCTCCGCGTCTCCGCGGCCGCGATGCGCAGAATCGCGCATCGTTTGCTCGATAGTGATCGAAAGATCTCAGAAATGAGCAAGATTGGCAAGCTCGATGCGGGCGGCGCCCGGCGTGGTCGGCGGCACTCGGGGGAGCTGTCCGTGCCGCGGGCCGGAGTCGTCCGGGGCACATAAACCCGTTCCTTCCGCAGGCGCTGATCCGCCACACTCGTACGCATGCTCGTCACGATCACCGCGACACGGCCGCCCGATGCACCGTGGCCGGCCACCGACCTCGGATATCTGCTCGCGAAGAACCCTGCGACCGTCCAGTCCTTCAGCCACGGCTTCGGGCGGTCCCGGGTGTTCTATCCCGAGGCACACGAGGCTCGGTGCACGGCCGCGCTCTACCTGGAGATCGATCCGATCGGCCTGATCAAGAGCCGCAATCTCGACTCCGCCGACTTCTCGCTGTCGCAGTACGTCAACGACCGGCCGTAC
>FSXZ01002684.1_pt1 | contig 10247 bp, 4 predicted proteins | sample 1638121 | NCBI WGS metagenome assembly FSXZ01 (sample SAMEA3914788, study PRJEB12502) | metagenome | biome: forest; material: soil | place: Canada | collected 2011-07-03 | depth 0.1 m
CGATGGCCAGCGCTTGGCGGAAGTATCTGAGCGCCGCTTTGGGGTGGTCGGCCTGTACGGCGAGGGCGCCGGCCTCGGCCAGCGCCCAGGCGTGGCCGTAGTGGTGGCCCGCCATGTCGTAGAGTGCCAGGGCTTTTGCCATGGTTTCGTGGGCTGCTGCCAGGTCGCCGATCGCGCGACGGGATCGGCTGAGTGCGACGAGGGCTTCGCCGATGGATTCGGAGCGGCCCATCGCCTGGAAGTCGGCCAGCGCTGACGCGATCAGTTCGGCCGCCGCGGCGTGGTCACCGGTGCTTTGCCGACCCAGGCCGATGGCGAAGCGGGCATGCGCCTCGCCGGGGCGATCGGCTATCTCCACGAAGATGGCGTGGCAGTGCTCGTAGAGAGTCATCGCCGCTTCGTGCTGGTTCTGCGCGCGGCGAACGTGGCCCAATTCCATCAGGACTACCGCGTGCCGGAATCGGTAGCCGGCGGCCTCGAATGCGTTTCCTGCCTCCTCGAGTAGTGCCGCGGCTTCCTGGTAGCGGCCCGCCCAGCCCAGCACGACGCCCAGGTCCCACTTCAGTCTGGATTCGCCGAGCCGATGCTCGAGCTCTTGGAAGATCCGCAGCGCCGCGCGATAGGCCCCGACGGCTTCTCGCAGGTCGATCGGTGCGTAGGAGCGGCCGACCAGGCGGAGCGCCGTGGCCTGCCCCGGTCGGTCGCCGAGCGCTCGGGCGACCTCCAGCGCGCGTCGGGCGTAGGCGAGGGCTGCGGGGAAGTCGGACTCCTCGCGGGTGAGGTAGGCGAGCTGGACCAGTGGCCGGGCCAGCCCGGCCTGCACGCCGACCGCCTCGGACAGCGATAACGAACGCTGTTGAAGCGCGATCGCGGCGGCGTAGTCGCCGAGGTTGGTCTTGGCGATGCCCATCTTGAACAGTGCCTCGGCCTCGCCGACCTGGTCGCCGAGTGCGTGGGCGAGGTCCGCGGCGGTCTGGTGCAGCGCGAAGGCGGCCGACGGGGGGCCGTCGATGCCCAGCAGCAGGGAGAGCGCCTCGGTCAGCGTGACGACGCGGGCGTCACGTCCGGTGGCGCGTGCGTGCGCGATGGCGGCGGTGATGTTCTCGCGTTCAGCGCGCAACCAGGCCATGCTGCCGGCGAAGTCGGTGAGCTGTGGCTGTGCGCCGGGGACGGCGGGTGCGCCGGGTCGGCTGGGGCGAGCCTGGGCGTCGAGCTTGTCGTCGGCGGTGTGCGCGGTGTGTTCGTAGTAGTCGAGGAGCCGCTCGAGCGCCGGCTCCGCCTCGGCCGCCGCTTCGGTGGTGAGCAACGTGCGGGCGTAGGCGCGCACCAGATCGTGGAAGCGGAAGCGGCCGGCGGTCTGCTGTATCAGCAGATTGTGATCGAGGAGTGCTTCCAGGAGGCGCTCGGCGCTCTGCCGGTCGGTGTCCAGGAGATTCGCGGCGGCGTAAGGCTCGAAGTCCTGCCCGGGGACGGCGCCGAGCAGCCGGAACAGGCGCTTCTCCGCGGCGGTCAGTGGCGCGAACGAGGTGTCGAAAGCCGCGCTCAGACTCCGGTCCAGATCGCTCAGGGAGGCGAGTCGCGCGTGTTCGTCGCGCAACTGCTCGACCAGGAGGTCAAGCGTGAGCGTGGGCCGGTGCCTGAGACGAACGGCGGTGATGCGGATCGCGAGCGGGATGTGGCCGCACAGGCGGACCAGTTCGACGGCCAGGGGGTCGCGGTCGGGGACACGACCGGAACCGGCGATCTTGTGCAGCAGGGCGACGGCGTCGGTTTCGGGCAGGGTGTCGAGATTGACCGGGTCGGCGTCGTCGAGGCCGGTGAGGCGACGCCGGCTGGTGACCAGGACCAGGCAGCCGGGTGTGCCGGGAATCAAGGGGCGCACTTGTGCGGCATCGGCGGCGTTGTCGAGCAGCAGCAGGGTACGGGTGCCGGCCAGTTGGTCGCGCAGGAGCGCGGCGCGGTCGCTCTCGCTCTCCGGAATCCGCGCCGCGGGCACGCCGAGGGAGCGCAGCAACGAGCCCAGTGCACTGATGGCCGGCATCGGTGCGGATTGCGGATCGTAGCCTTGCAGGTCGAGGAACAGCTGGCCGTCGGTGAACTGCTCGGCGACTTTTTGCGCGACGTGGACGGCGAGTGCGGTCTTGCCTACGCCGGCCATGCCGTCGATCGCGGAGATGACGACGGCGGCGTGCCCGGGGCGCCCGGAGACCGTCTCCTCAGCGAGGGCGGTGAGCCGTGCGATTTCTCCGGTGCGGCCGGTGAAGGCGCCGGTGTCGGCGGGAAGCTGGCGGGGGCCGTTCGTCCTGGGCGTCGAAGCGGCGGGCGCGGGGATGGACACGGCGAGCGGGGGGCTGGTGGTGGGGGTGGGAGTGGGGGAGTTCAGCGTGGGATCCTCGGTGAGGATCTGTTCGTGGACGCGGCGCAGGTCCGTTCCGGGCTCGAGGCCGAGTTCGGCGAGCAGAGTGCGGCGCAGATCCCGGTAGACGGCCAGTGCTTCGGCGCGCCGGCCGCAGCGGTGGAGGGCGAGCATGCGGCAGCGGGCGAGTTCTTCGTCGAAGGGGTGGTCGGCGACCAGCGCGGCGGCCTGATCGAGGATGGCGAGGTGCCGGTTCGCGTCGAGTTCGAGCCCGAAGAGCTGGAGCTGCGCGGTGTAACGGTGTGCGTCGAGCTGCGCGGCTGCGGCGCCGAGCGCGTCGCCGGGCAAGCCGTCCAGGGCCGGGCCGCGCCAGCAGGCCAACGCCGTGCGCAGCGCCGTGGCCGTGCCGAGCGCATCGGAGGTCTCCGCCAGCCGCCGTGCGCGGTCGCAGTGTTCGGTGAAAGTGAGCAGATCGAGGCGGTCCGCGGGCACGTTGATCCGATATGCCTGGCCGCGGCGTTCGAACAGCGGCTCCGGCGCGCCGGGGAGAGCGAGGCGGCGGCGTAGGGCCGACACGGCGTCCTGGACCTGGCGCACCGCGGTGGCGGGCTGGTCCGCGTCCCACACCGCGCTCGAGAGGCGGCTCACGGATACCCACTCGTTGGCGTCGATCAGCAGCGCCGCGAGCACCTTGGCCTGCCGAGGTCCTTCGATGGCTACCTCGGACCCGTCCGCGGCACAGATCATCAGCGGTCCCAGGATGCCGAACTTCACGAAGCAGTGCACCTTCCGCTCATCAGCCGCTTGACTCTGGTGGCCTCGCGCCTGCCGGGACGTCCTCGTCGTCGAGTTTAGTGTTCGGCCTCGGCCACGGCCCGGGTCTGGGGCTGGGGCTGGTCAAGGAGAAACCGAGGACGAATCGAGGCACGCCGCCGTTAGCGTTGCGCAGCCGCAGCGTGCGGCGGCGAGGCGAGGCGGATCCGAAGTGGCTTCGAGGGTGAGGACGTCGTGAATCAACAGCCCCTGCGCGGCCGGGCCGACGTGATGGGTCGGCTGCTCGAGTCGATGCGATACACGCTGCGCACCGGTCGGGGCAGCGTGGCCGTCGTGACGGGTTCGGTCGGCCTCGGCAAGAGCAGCCTGGTCGGCGCCGCGGCCCGGGAGGCCGCTCGTCTCGGCTTCACCGTCGGCTGTGCCCGGGCGGATTCCGCCGATGCCGACTGGCCGTTGGCCCCGCTGCTGTGCGCGCTGCGCACGGGGACGGCACCCGTGCTTTCGGCGGCGACGATGCAGGGTTTGGCACAGCAGGACCTTCATGGTCTGTGGCTGGTGGACGCCGTTGCCGCGGCTCTGGCCGAACGCGCCGCCGAAGGCCCCGTGCTGCTCGCCCTCGACGATGTGGACCAGGCAGACCCGCTGAGCCAGCTGGCTCTGCGTCAGTTGCCCGGTCGACTCGCGGCGGTGCCGGTGGTGTGGCTGCTGGCCGGCCGCAGCATGCCGTCAGGTATAGGCGGAATGGAACCGGACGACTCGCCTGGCGCGGGTGTACGCGTCGAGCTCGGCCCGCTGAGCGGCGAGGCGATCGAGCAGTTGGCGACCGACCGGCTCAACCGAGCCCTGGACGAACAGCTGCAGACCGCGCTTCGCGCTGCGCAGGGCAACCCGCGTTTGGCTGTGGCGCTGCTCGCCGACCCGTCGCGCATATCAGATATCGATGTCAGCCGCCTTCCGGTCGGTGCCGGCCCCGACCCCGCGCCCGTCCTTCCCGAACGTCTCCTCGCCGACGTCCGCGCGATGCTCTCACCGCTGCCTCCCGAAGCCCTGGACCTCCTGCGGGCCGGGGCGGTGCTCGGGGCCTGTTTCACCTCGACGGGGGCAGCGAGGCTGCTCAGCCAAACGGTCGAAGTCGCGGTGCTACCCGGTATCGAACCGCTGGTTCGCGAGGGCCTGCTGGCCGACGACGGCACCAGTTTGACCTTCCGGCACGAGCTGGTCAGGCGCGCTGTCTACGCGGACGTGCCACCGACGCTGCGCCGGGCCATGCATCGGGCCGCGGCGCGACACCTGGCCGTTTCGGCTGACGGTGTGATCGAGGCCGCCGGGCATCTGCTCGTCGGTGCGGATCCGGGTGACCCGAAGGCCGTCGAACTACTCCAGCGCGCGGCCCTGGCGAGCGTGGAAGCGGATCCGCCCCGGGCCGCGCAGTTCGCGCTCGCCGCCTTCAGACTGCTCGACACCGCCGATCCGGTACAGCGGATGGATGCCGGCCGGTATGTGGTGCGGACCTTGGCCCGCGCCGGGCGTCCCGCCGAGGCGGTCGCATTGGCCGAACAGGTGTCGGCGACCGGGCCGGCGCCTGAGCAGACGTGGGCAGGCCGAGGCGCGGACAACGATGGCCCGGCCGCCATGGTTCCCGTGCACGGGATAGCGCAAGACGACACAGCCGTTCGAAGCGGCGCGGCCGCGCTGCACCTCGAAGCCGAACTCATCGAACCCCTCTGGCAGCTCGGCCGCCTCGACGAACTGCGTATCCGGGCCCAGCGCCGGCTCACCGACGCCGCCCTTCCCTCGGCCGTCCGTCCGCTGCTGCTGGCACAGTTCGCTCTCGGCTCCAGCCGCGCGACGGATCAGGCCCCCGGACGCGCTGCCGCCGCAGTCGCGCTGGTCAGCCCCCGGTGTCCGGAACTGCCCTCGGCCCGTCCACTCGCGCTCCTGGCGCTCGGCGAGCTGGATCGCGCAGCCGGGCACCACGCCGCTGCCCTGGACCGGTTCCGGGCCCGGCGGCACGCCGTCGGCCTGCACTGCGTCGCCGACGAAATCGGCATGCTGTTCGAGCTCGACCGCTTTGCCGACGCCGCCGCACTGATCGAACGCGTTGAGGCGGCGCTCGAGGCGCGGCCCGATCCCGTCCTGCGCACGGTGGCCGCCTGGGCGCGGGCGCGCTACAGCTTGGGTCGAGGCGAGCTTGGGACAGTGCACTGCGTCGCAGCCACGATTCCCTCCGGTGAGCCGGGCACGCCCGAGGCCTGGCATGCGGCCGACGCACGGCTCATCCCGATCGAACTGGCGTTGTCGCGTGGTGATCCGGCGGTCGCGCGGGCGGCGTGGCGAGCGGCGCGAGACGCCGTGACGGGTCCGGTCGGCGACGACGGTTCCTGGGAGGCGCGGCTCCTGCTGCTCGAGGGCCGGATCGCGAGTGAGGGGGGCGGGGCGGCCGTGGCCGTGATCGGGAAGGCCGTCGCCGCCGCGGCCGGGGCGCGGCTGCGCTGGTGTGCCGACTGGACCGCGCAGGCCGCTCGGTTGGCCGTGCGCGGGGGAGACCTTCTCCTGGCCGAGCAGATCAGTGTCCTGGCCGAGGAGACCGCCGCCCGCAACCCGGGAGTGCCGAGCGCGAAGGGCGTCGCCCGGTTGATCCGCGGCATGATCGCCGCGGACGCCACGATTCTGGCTGAGGCGGTCGGTGAACTGCGCCGCGGCCCGCGCCGGGTCGCCCTGGCGCACGCACTGGCCGATTGCGGCACGATGCTGCTCGACGCGGGCGATCGGACCGCCGGCGTCTCCATGCTCGATGAAGCCGGGGCGCTGCTGATGGAGACGGGAGCGGTCGGCGGACTTCTCCGGGTGCAGGGCCGATTGCGCGCCGCCGGTGTGCGCCGCCGTTGGGCCGCCGCGCCGACCCGCCCCGAGCACGGCTGGGCGGCGCTGACCGAGGCCGAACAGAAGATCGCGCGGCGGGTCGCCGACGGGCTGAGCAACAAAGCCGTCGCCGCTGATCTCTACATCTCGGTCAACACCGTCTCCACTCACCTGCGAGCGGTTTTCGCCAAGCTCGGCGTCAACTCCAGGGCGCAGATGACCCGGGTGGCGTTGACACATGCCGCGGACGGCTCAGTGGTCTGAGTCGCACGTGCCGATCTCAGCCCAGGAAGTCGAGCAGGAGGCTGGTGGTCTCGGCCGGGCGCTCCTCGTAGAGCCAGTGCCCGGTGTCCTTCATGACGACGGGGGTCACGTTCGTGGCGTACTGGCTCACCTGCTCGGGCACGGAGTCCTTCAGACTGTTCGCGCCGCCGATCGCCATGACCGGCATGGTGAGCTTGGTCTGCTGGTAGACCGCGTCGTTCTTGATGTCCTGGCCGAACGTGGAGAACCAGTCGATGGTCGCCTGGAGGTGCCCGGGCTCCTCCAGGTAGTGCGTGAACACCGCCAGGTCACACTGGGTGATGGAGTTCTTCACGGTCTCGAGAACCGGGATGGAGCCGTACACCCACTGCTTCTCCTTCCCCGCGAACATCTGGTAGGCCAGGTTGCCGGGGTCGTTGAACAGGCCGAACCACCAGAGCCCCGGGCCGTCCTGGGTGAGGGCCGGGTAGGTGTAGATGCTCTGATCGGGGATGGGGGCCTCGCTGAGCACGAGCTTGTGGACGTCGCTGGGGTGCGCCGCGGCGATGGAGTACGCCACCATGGTGCCGATGTCGTGGCCGACGACGTCGATGTTCCGGCTGAGGCCGAGCTTGACCAGAAGGCCGTAGACGTCGGCGGCCATGGCCTGTTTGGTGTAGTCGGCTTCGACGTCCGGAGCGTCGCTGTCGCCGGCGCCGGGAAGGTCGGGCGCGATGACCGTGTAGTGCCGGGCGAGTGCCGAAAGGATGGGCTCCCACTCGTACCACGACTCCGGGTAGCCGTGGATCAGCAGCAGCGTCGGCCCGTGGCCGCCGCGGACGTAGTTGATCCCGATCCCGTTCACCGAGACCTTGCTCTCGGTGAACCCGGCCGGCGGGGAGGGGTTGAGGTCGCAGCCCGAGCCGGTCGCGTCGGCCGCGTTCGCCGATGTGGGGCTGGCGTGGGCGGAGGTTGCGGGAGCGACCACGGCGACCGTGGCGAGCGCGGCGATGGCGATCGTCGCAGTCGCCACATACGGCAGGCGGATCCTGGTCCTCACGGACGCGAGTCTGTGCTTCATTTCGATCTCCCGGGTAAGAGGTTGAGTCTCGAGGTACAGTCAATGGCCGTACGACCGTCCGTCTCCATCACCCGAATACGTGAATCGCCGACTACGCGTCCAGGAATTCGGCCACGTCGGCCGCGAAGGCCTGTGCGTGCTGGAACAGAAAGCCGTGGGCTGCGTCCGGGTACAGCTTCACGAAGGCGCGGGGCAGCAGACTCGCGGTGAGATGGGAATACCAGGGCAGGATCATCCGGTCACTGTCTCCGTTCGCGACGAAGACGTGCTGTTTGATCGCCTCGAGCCGCTGGAGCAGCCCGAAGTTCGGCGTCCCCCACTTGAGTACCGCGTCGTATTGGGCGTTTCTGGTCTGCCAGGTGGTTTGCACGTCCCGGTCCTGCGTCCGGCCGAAGATGCGCGTGAGGAACCGCGCGCCGGCCGCCCGGCTCGCGGCCGAGTCCGTGAAGAAGCCGTGGAGGAATCCCTCGGTCTCGGTCGTCGGCCCTCCGATCGCATCGATGATGTCGGGGGCCCAGCCGTGCATGCCGGGGGCACCTTGGGGAGCGGTCGAGGCCAGGATCAGCTTCTCCACCAAGGACGGTCTGGTGAGCGCCACCTCCTGGGCGACGAAGCTGCCGATGGAGAATCCGAGCAGGTCGACCCGGTCGAGACCGAGTGCCTCGGCGAAGACGATCGCGTCGTCCGCCATCTGCGCGACGGTCGTCGGGGTGGAGCCCGTCGTCGCTCCGACACCGGTGTTGTCGAAGACGACGACGTCGCGTGAAGCCGACAGCGCGTCAATGAGGTCCGGGTCCCAGTTCTCCAGATTTCCACGGAAGTGTTGCAGCAGAACCAGCGGCCGCCCGCCGGCCGGCCCGATGCGGCGGTAGGCGTACGCGATGCGGTTCGCGCCCTCCGCGGTCTTGGTCGCTGCTTCGACGTATCCGGTTTGAGGCATCGTGTTTCCATTCCGTGCGGTCGGGGGGAACAGCCGCATGCCACCTGACCTGGTGGCAAGACGCCTGCGCAACGCTAACAAGGGGGCTGCGTACCTGGATTCACCTGTTTGAGTGAGGCGCAGCGGCCGACACGCCTCACGTGAACGGGTGATGGGAAGCGCCGCCGGGCGTGGGGAGGATGGTGACGCGGGAAGATCTTGGGCTCGACTACTTCTCGTGAAATCGAACCCTGTGAACCCCTGGAGGCGCCAGCATGACCGACGTAGAGACGACCGGACCGGAATCCGGCGAAACCCACCGGATCGTGCCCTGCGGCCCCGTCAACCTGTATGTGGCGCAGTACGTCGGGGACCTGCGGCACGAGACTCCGGTACTGCTGATCCACGGCTGGCCGGACTCCGGGATCCTGTGGGATCGCCAGATCCCGGCCCTGGTTCAGGCGGGCTTCCGGGTGATCGTGCCGGACCAGCGCGGCTTCGGTCGATCGGACCGGCCGGCGCAGGTCGAGGACTACCTGATCGCCCGGTCCACCCAAGACATGGTCGAGGTACTCGACGCCTGCGACGCGCCGACCGCGCACGTCGTGGGGCATGACTGGGGTGCCACGGTCGCGTGGTCCTTGGCGATCAACCATCCCGAACGGGTGCGCACGCTCACCGCGCTGTCGGTGTCGCACCCGTCGGTGCCGTACACGCTGCGGCAGGCCGAGATGTTCTGGTATCAGCTCTTCTATCAGTTCGAAGGCGTCGCCGAGGCCACCATCCAGGCCGACGACTGGGCCTGGCTGCGGTGGTTCACCCGTAATCACGTTGATCTCGACCGAGCCATCGCCGACCTCTCCCGGCCCGGCGCGCTGACCGCCTCGCTGAACTGGGCCCGGGCCAACCTGGCCCCGCGCATGCCCGGCCCCGCGCCGCAACTGCCTCCGGTGCGGGTGCCCACCATGGGCGTCTGGTCGACCGGCGACCACCACCTGGACGGCGAGCGGATGGCGCGATCGGGAGACTTCGTCAGCGGACCGTGGCGGCACGAGGTGATCTCCGACGCGAGCCACTGGATCCCGCTCGACGCCCCGGAGCAACTCAACGCACTGCTCCTGGACTGGTTGTCGGCCAATCCAGAGACAGGGTCCTGAAACCGGCGCGGCGAGAGTTCGGCCGCCTCCGCGGACACCGAGGTGCGGATTTCACGAGTACATCTGACGGAAGGCACGTCCATGCAGGACGAGGAGACCTTGATCCAGGACGAGGCTTCGTCACCACACCGGGCTTCGCCACCGCGCCCGCCGGCGTCGGCGGTTTCGCCCGACACCAGCCGGCCCGTCGGGGCCTGGACCCGCCGCATGGTGGTGGTGGCCCTCCTGGTCGCCGCGGTGAACCTGCGCCCGGCCGTCACCAGCCTCGGACCGGTGCTGGAGGAGGTCAGGCGCGGTCTCGGCATGAGCAGCACCGTCGCCGGACTGCTGACCTCGGTACCCATGCTGTGTTTCGCCGTGTTCGGTGTCACCGCGCCCCGGCTCGAACGCCGCTTCGGCCCGGGTGCGGTCGTCTTCGCCGGCATGTGCGCCCTGACCGCCGGACTGCTGGTGCGCCCGTTCGCCGACAGCACGCCGACCTTCCTGGCCGCGAGCGCGCTCTCGCTCGCCGGCCTCGCGATCGCCAACGTGATGATGCCGGTCATCGTCAAGCACTACTTCCCCGACCGCGTCGGCACCATGACCGGGCTGTACTCCATGGGGATCTCGATCGGCACCGGCACGGCCGCCGCCGCCACCGCGCCCCTGTTCAACGCGCTGGGCGGGGACTGGCGCCTCGCGCTCGGAGCTTGGGCCCTGCCCGCGGCGCTCACCATTCCCTGCTGGATCCCCTTGATCCGCGATCGTACGGGCCGCGCGCCCGCGCTCCTCGGCCCGGCCGCGAACCGGGTCGTGCGCCCGGTGCCGGTGCTCGGCCCTGCCCCGGGTTCCGGGCGGCTCAACCGGAGCAGGACC
>FSXZ01000961.1_pt1 | contig 10229 bp, 12 predicted proteins | sample 1638121 | NCBI WGS metagenome assembly FSXZ01 (sample SAMEA3914788, study PRJEB12502) | metagenome | biome: forest; material: soil | place: Canada | collected 2011-07-03 | depth 0.1 m
GGACCTGCTCGGCACGGTGCGCGAGACCCAGCTGACCATCCAGGGCAACCGGATGAACCTGATCATGAAGAAGGTGACCAGCTGGGCCGCGATCATCGCCGTGCCCACCGCCGTCACCGGCTTCTACGGCCAGAACGTGCCCTACCCCGGCTTCAGCACGAGCGACGGCTTCTGGACCTCCACCGCGCTGATCCTGGCCCTGTCCGCACTGCTGTACTGGTCGTTCAAGCGGCGCGACTGGCTCTGAGGCCGGCCGGCCCCGGATCAGGCGGCCGACTCGGGCGGGGCCGGGGTGAACGGCAGGGCGTCGGCCCACTCCCAGTGGCCGAGGCCGTCCTGCACGATCCGGCCCATGGTGTCGAACAGCACGGCCGCCTGCGCGCCCGGCGGGACGTCCACCGCGATGAACCGGGGCCCGTGCCACTCGCTGAGCAGTCCGGCGGTGGCGATGCAGAACCTTGCCGCGTCCACCGTCCCGGCCCAGCGGGTCGCGTCCTCGTCCTCGATCAGCAGCACCCGCAGCACCCGGTGCCCGCACCGGCGGACCAGCTCGGCCACCCGCCCGTCCGGGGCCAGCCGGACCACGTCGCCCAGCGCGAGCCCGTAGGCCATGAACGGGATACAGGCCAGGGCGTAGCTGCCGTCCGCGAGGTCGTGCAGCCAGACCTGCTCGAGCTGGCCCTCGAGGCCGAAGGGCGTGAGGTCGATCTGCGCGATGTAGTTCGAATCCTTACGCTCCACCGGGTCCACATGCACGATGTGGATCCCGCCGGTCGGCTCCGCGGCGTCGGTCATGCCGAGATCGTAGGACGCCGCGGCCCGGCGGCGACACCCGATCGTGCGAAGCGCCGGGGGCGAGTACGATCCCGGATATGGGGACACGGGCGCCGGAGGCGTCGGAGGGGTCTGCCAGACCCGCGGAACCGCTGGTGTTGTGGCCGGTGATGCCGCTCGCGGCCGCACTCGCCGCCTGGGCCGTCGCCACGTACACGCGCGACGCGCTCGGCGCGTGGCGCTACGTCTTCGTCATCCCGCTGATCCTCTACGCCGCCGTGATGGGCTTGATGATGGTCATGCTCACCGTCGCGGACTGGGCGACGCGGTCCCAGCGCCGGAGTCTGGGACGCTGGTTCGACCGGCTGGACCGGGCCATGCCGGTGCTGTGGGTCGGCGCGGTCCTGTGCTACGCGGCGGAGTTCGCCCACCACTGGAATCGCAGCGGCCCGCTCCGGGCCGTCAAGGAGCTTCCGTGGGTGGGCGTCGTGGCCATCGCCGTGGTCGTGTCCACCTGGTACGCGCGGCGGCGCCGCGACGCGCGCGAGCCGGCCTCAGCCGAGGTCCCGGCGCCGCAGGCCGAGGAGTCCGATCCCGGTCAGTAGCAGGCCGATCGCGGTCATGATCAGCAGCGGCTGGGCCGGGATGGCGACGCCGGGTGCGCGCGGAACGGTGGCGAAGGGCGAGACGTCGGTGATCCAGCGGCTGAGTTCGGCCAGCGGGCCGAGTTCCTGCAGCAGGATGCACAGGCCGAGAAAGCCCCAGCCCACGGCGGCCGTGGCGCGCGGGAAGAACCCGTACACCGCCACCGTCACTCCCACCGCCACCCACACCGCGGGCAGCTGGACGATCCCGGCCCAGACCAGTTCGGCCGACTGGCGGCCGAGGGCGCCGGAGCGGCCGCCGTGGGCCAGGCCGGCCGCCGCGCCGCTGAGGGCGAGCAGCAGTCCGGAGCCCGCGATCGGGTAGAGCAGGTGGCTCGCGGCCCAGCGCAGCCGCCCGACCGGCGCCGCCAGCAGCAGTTCGACCCGCCCGCCGGCCTCCTCGGTGCGCAGCCGGACGGTGCTCTGGACCGCGTAGAACGCCACGACGAGGCCGAGGATGTTCATACACGAGGACAGATACGCGTCCACCACGCCGCCCTGGCCGCCCATCCGCCGGATGATGTCGTTCGCCTGCTGACTCGTGCCGATCAGTTCCACGATGCTGTCCGCGATCGCGCCGAGCACGGCGCTCAGCAGCAGCAGGCCCACGCCCCAGCCGATCAGGCCGCCGCGCTGCATCCGAAGGCCGAGCGCCGCGGCCGAACGCAGCGCGGGCGCGGCCCCGGCCGGTCCGAGCCGGGCCGGGAAGATCCCGCCGCCGAGGTCGCGCGCGCGGGCGAGCCGGAAGGCGAGGGCGACCAGCGCGGCCGTCCCCGCGACGTCGAGCAGCAGCACCCACCACCGGTCGCCCGCGAAGGCCTGGGCCTGCTCGGTCCAGCCGATCGGACTCAGCCAGCTGAGCCGGCCCGGTCCGTCGGCGCCCGATCCGGCACCGACGGCGCGCAGCAGATACGCCGCGCCGAGCACGGTGAAGGCGACGCCGCCGGCCGAGCGGCCGAAATCGGTCAGCTGCGCGGTGACCGCGGCCACACCGGCGAAGAACCAGCCGCAGGCCGCGAGGGCGAGTCCGAACAGGAACGCACCGGAGGCTCCCATGCCGAGTGCGGTCAGCAGCACGCCGATGAGCAGGCCGAGGGCCAGCTGGGTGCCGAGGAGGACGCGCAGCACCGCGATCAGCGGCGCGTGGCGGCCGACCGCTCCGGCGGCCACGAGTTCGAAGCGTCCGGTCTCCTCCTCGGCGCGAGTGTGCCGCACGACGGTGACGATGCTCATGATCGCGAGCATCAGCGAGCCGAACACGCCCATCCGCCAGGCGGTGAGGCCGCCGAGCGTGGTCAGGTCGAAGGGCTTGCCGTAGAGCACGTCCAGCGCCGGATCCCTCCTCACCGTGGCGGCGAACTGGACCCGTGACTCAGTGGTCGGATACAGCTTGCGGAAGGAGTAGGCGGTGCCGACCACAGAGGCGAGCAGCGCGTAGCACCAGATCGGCAGCCGGATCCGTTCCCGGCGGGCGATCAGCTTGCCCAGCTCGGGCACTCCGGCCAGGACCGCTGCGCCGCTCATCGCGCCACGTCCGTGCCGGAGGCGGCGCGCGTCGCGGGGACGGCGGCCGCGGGTTCCTCGTCCCGGTAGTGGCGCAGGAACAGCTCTTCCAGGGTCGGCGGCCGAGAGATGAGCGATGTGATTCCGGCGGCGGAGAGCGCGCGGATCAGCCCGTCGAGCTGATTGGTGTCCACCTCGCAGCGCACGCGCACGGCCCCGGCGCCCTGGCTCAGCTCGTGCGTCTGGAGGCCGTGCACTCCGGGCAGTGCCTCGAGCCCGGTCGGGGCGGCGGCGAGATCGGCCTCGACCGAGGTGCGGGTGAGGTGGCGCAGTTCGGCGAGCGTGCCGGTCTCGGCGGTGCGGCCGCGGCGGATGATGGTGACGCGGTCGCAGAGCGCTTCGACCTCGGCCAGGATGTGACTGGAGAGCAGGACGCTGCGTCCCCGGTCGCGCTCCTCGTCCACGCACCGGCGGAAGACTTCTTCCATCAGCGGGTCGAGGCCGGAGGTGGGTTCGTCCAGCAGCAGCAGTTCGGCGTCGGAGGCGAAGGCGGCGATCAACGCGACCTTCTGCCGGTTGCCCTTGGAGTAGGCCCGCCCCTTCTTCCTCGGGTCGAGTTCGAACCGGGCCAGCAATTCGTCCCGGCGGCCCGGATCGAGCCCGCCGCGCAGCCGGCCGAGCAGGTCGATGGTCTCGCCGCCGGAGAGCGTGGGCCAGAGCGTGACATCGCCGGGGACGTAGGCCAGCCGCCGGTGCAGGGCGACCGCGTCGCGCCAGGGGTCGCCGCCCAGCAACGTGGCCCGGCCGCCGTCCGCGCGCAGCAGTCCGAGCAGCACCCGCAGGGCGGTGGACTTGCCCGCACCGTTGGGGCCGAGGAACCCGTGTACCTCGCCCGGGCGCACCAGGAGGTCGAGTCCGTCGAGCGCGACCGTGCGGCCGAAGCTCTTGCGCAGCCCGGCCACCTCGATGATGTTCTGCATGGCGCCGAGCCTAACTCTTGCTACGCTGCCTCGATATGCGTGACTTCTTCCGCTCCCCGGGCACGGAGATGGTGGGCACCGTGGCGCAGTTGTGGCGCTATCCGGTGAAGTCGATGCTGGGCGAACAGGTCCAGCACTCCGAGGTGGCCGAGTCCGGCCTCGCCGGAGACCGCCGGCTGGCCCTGATCGATCGGGAGACCGGCCAGATCGCCAGCGCGAAGGCACCCCGGCTGTGGCGGTCCCTGCTCGCCTGTTCGGCCGCGCTCGACCACGGCGGGGTGCGCGTCCAGGTACCCGGTGGCAAGCCGGCCTGGAGCACCGACCCGTCGGTGGACGAGATGCTCTCGGCGTATACGGGCCGTGCGGTGCATTTGGCCGACACTCCCCCGCCGGACGCCACATTGGAGCGTTCCGTACCCGAGCAGGTGCTGCGGGACGGGATCGAGGCAGAGGTGGAATTCGCCGTCACACACCTCGGCGCGGCCGCCCCGCCCGGGAGCTTCGTCGACTTCGCCCCCTTACACCTGATCACCACCGGCACGCTGCGGCACATCGCCGAACTCGCCGCCGGCACCCCCGTGGGCGCCGCCCCGGACGTGGACGTGCGCCGCTTCCGGCCCAATCTCGTCCTCGACACGCCCGCCACCGGATTCCTCGAGGCCGCGTGGCACGAGCGGGAGCTGCGGATCGGCGCGAGCCTGCGGCTGCGGGTGATCTGCAGTACGCCCCGATGTGCGGTGCCGACGCTCGAGCACGGCCCGTTGCCGCGCAACGCCGAGGTTCTGCGCACCGTGACCCGCCACCACCGCATCCCGCCACTGGCCGACTGGTCCCCGGAGCCCTGCGCCGGCGTGTACGCACACGTCGTCGAACCCGGGCCGATCGAGGTCGGCGATATCGCGTACTTGATGTCGTAGAGTGGATCACACGGGCGACCAGGCCCGGCTCGACCACACCCGGGAGGTTCTGCGGTGGCTGGCGGATTCCGCCTCAAGCGCGTCTACGAGGCACCGGCGGAGCAGGACGGCGTACGCATCCTGACCGACCGGCTCTGGCCGCGCGGTATGAAGAAGCAGGACGCCGAACTCGCCGAGTGGGACAAGGACCTGGCCCCCTCGACCGAACTGCGCGAGTGGTTCCACGCCGACCGGGAGCACCGGTTCGACGAGTTCGCCGCCCGCTACCGGGCCGAGCTGCGGGCCGACGGGCAGCACGAGCGACTCGCGGCCCTGCGGAAACGGGCCGCGCAGTCGACCGTCACGCTGCTGACCGGCGCCCCCGACGCCGCACACAGCTATCTCGCGGTACTGCTGGACGAACTCGAACAGGGTTAGGACCGCGCCGGCCCGCGGGGCTCACTTCAGCCCGGCCGCGCGGAACATCCGGTCGTAGATGTCCAGCAGCACGCCTTCCTTGCGCGCGTTGTAGTCCATCACGGTGCCCCCGCCCGGGATCGCGCGCCGCTTCGCCTCGGCGTAGGCGTCGCGGTCCGCCGGGTGGGTGCGCAGCCAGTCGCGGAACATCCGGTGCCGGATGGATTCCGGGCACTGCGGTCCGTACACGTGCAGGTTCACCCGCGGCCGCGCCAGGGTGAGGCAGCGGTGCTGGTGGAAGGAGGGCTCCCGGATGGTCAGCACGTAGCCGATCCGTTCGAGCGCCGGCACGTAGCCCTCCTCGTCGCGCGGATCGGCGACGGTGAGATCGATGTCGATGATGTCCTTCGCGGCCAGCCCCGGTACCGAGGTGGACCCGACGTGCTCGACCTCGAGCGCCGCGGTGCCGAGCGCCGCCCCGATGTCCCGGCCCAGTGCGGCGAAGCGGACCGGCCACTGCGCGTCGTAGGGCGAGAGCACGACCTCGACGGGCTTGGGCGGGCCGTTCACCCAGGGGTTCTCAGTGGGATCCGCCTCGTGTTGACGGGTGATTTCCTCAGGAGTGGGCATTCGGCCGATCCTACCGGCGCGCGCGGCGGTGCGCCCGCACGCGCACCGTCGGTCCCGTTCGCCGCGGGCGTGCCGGTCAGCTGCCGTCGCGCAGATCGGCCAGGGTCCCCGGGGTGTAGGTGATCTGAGCGAACGTCACGCTGATGCCCTCGCCGGTGGGCGACTGCGCCAGCAGCCCCACCCGGGCCGGCTGCTCGCTCTCGCCGAGGGAGAAGTAACGCACCATCGACCAGTGCTTCTCGTCGGTGGAGGCGTGAAAAGCCCAGGCGGTGCCGATCCGGGCCACCCGCAGGTTCACCGTGGAGCCCTCCACCGGAAAGGCGTTGGCGTCGTCCGAGACCCCGCGGGTGACCACGCTGACCACGGTGGGTTGACGCTGCGGGCTGTACTCGAAGCAGAGTTTGGCGAACCGGTCCCGGCCCACGTGCACGACCAGGACTCCGGCATCGAATATCGACGCGAACGGCACCGTGACCCGGGCGGAGAGGGTGAAGTCGCCACCGCCCGCGCCCTCGCCCTCCGGTGGCAGGCCCAGCAGCAGGCCGGCCGCGTAGGTGTCGGCGGCGCCGTGGGGATCGATGAACATGTCCGAGCGCGCCGCCCCGGTCAGGGTCAGCGTGCCGGCCTTGTCCACCGCGTGGGTGACCGGCAGATCACCGTGCGCGGCGAGAGGGAAAGGTAGGGCTGGATGAATGATCGGCTCGCTCATGCTGCCTCTCCTGCGCGGGCGAGACCCCCTGTGCCGCACCGCGATTGCCGGTTAGAATTGAACACGTTCAAACTCACCTACGCCTGGGGGAGGGACCCGGTGAGCCGCCCCGCGATCGCCAGCCTGATCGAACGCAGGCTTCTGGTCAACTTCCGCCTCGATCCCGAGGCCGCGGCCCGGATCCTGCCCGCGGGGACGCGCCCGCTGCTGCGGTCCGGCCACGCCGTCGGCGGACTCTGGCTGATCCGGCTCTCCGCAGTGCGCCGGAGCGCCGGCCCCGCGCTGCCCGGCCTGGCCGACCTGGCCGGGCGCCTCGGCCTGCGCAGCGAGATCGCGGTGCACCGGATCGCCACCGTGCACGAGGGCCCGGACGGACCCGAACCCGGGGTCTACATCCCCCGCCGGGACACCGACTCGCGCATCACGACCCTGACGTCGGGACTGCTGCTGCCGGGCGAGCACCATCTGGCACGGTTCGAGGTGCAGGAGACGCCGGAGCGGGTGCGGGTGGGCTTCCGCGCCGCCGACGGGGCCGCGCAGGCCGAGATCGAGGCCGTGGTCGCGGACCGGCTGCCCGGCAGCGTACTGTTCGCGGACCTCGGCGAGGCCGCCCGGTTCGCCCGCGAGGCCCCGGAGGGCTACGCCGAGGTGCCGGAGAGCCTCGCGGTGCGCCCGGCCGCGCTGGTCCGGGCGTCCTCGAGCTACTTCGAGGATCCGGAGCGCTTCCCGCCGGGCACCGCCGAGCCCGACAGCGCCCTGCTGCTGCGCGACCTCGAGGCGCTGCGCGGCACCCGTCCCGCGCGCAGGGCGCACCGTCCCGCGCGTCCGGCCGTGCATCCGATCTGACAGATCTGCGAGTTCTGACACGAACGCTGGACAAGCGCGCCGGGCCGGGATGAGGATGGGCCCACCGGCAGACCGCACCACGCCGCCCTCCCCCGCGACCGAGGAGCGCCGAATGACCCTGACCGCCGCCGAGATCCCCGGCTACGTCGCCGGCACCTGGACCGTCGACACCATCCACTCGCACGTCGGATTCACCATCAAGCACATGATGGTGAGCAAGGTGCGCGGCCACTTCACCGCGTACACGGCCGAGTTCACCACGGCCGAGGACCCGCTGGACTCGCGGGTGTCCGCCGTGATCGACGCCACGTCCATCGACACCGGCAACTCGATGCGGGACGACCACATCCGCTCCGCCGACTTCTTCGACGCGGCCAACCACCCCTCGCTCACCTTCACCTCCACCGGGATCCGGTACGAGGAGGGGGAACTGCTGCTGGACGGCGAGCTGACCATCCGCGGCGTGACCAAGGCCGTCACGCTGAACCTGGAGGCCCCGGCGTTCGGCCCCGGACCGCAGGGCGGCACCAAGTCGGGCTTCAGCGCCACGGTGGAGATCGACCGCACCGACTACGGCGTGAGCTACAACGGCCCGATGCCCGGCGGCGGCGCGGTGCTCGGCACCAAGGTGCAGATCATCCTGGACATCGAGGCGAGCCTCCAGGACCCGAAGGACGACTAGCGTGCCGGAGCCGACCGCCCCATGGCCCTGCTGATCGAACGCTGGCAGCGCTACGGCCAGCATCGCCTCTACATCAAGGACAGCGAGACCCGCGCGCAGCTGGGCTACTACGACTGCCGCACCGGGAAGCTCTCGCTGAAGGACGCGGACCGGTCCTACGAGGCGGTGCTCGCGCTGCGCCCGTTCCTGTCCGGCTCGGTGCCCGCGGGCCTGGCGCATCTGATGCCGCAGTACCCGGCGCCGCCCGCGGAGCTGCTGGCCCGCACCGAGAACCTGGCCACCTTCTCCGGCGAGTACGCCCGGCCCCGACCGCGGGTGCTGGCCCGGGTGGCCCGCCCGCGCGGCGAGAAGGCCGAGCGCGTGGTCGGCCGCCGCCTGGCCCGGCTCAGCCGGGACGGCTGGGACGTGCTGCGCGCGGCGCACCCGCACGAGGGCGCCGAGGCGGCCTATCTGGTGATCGGCCCACCCGGGGTGTTCACCGTCAGCGCCCTGCGCCACCGGGGCGCGCGGGTGCGGATCGGCGCGCAGGCGGTGTGGGTGGACAACGCGATCAAGCAGTACCTGCGCACCGTCCGCCAGGAAGCCGCCACCGCCGCCCGCCGCCTCGGCGCGACCCTGGAGCAGCCGCCGCGGGTGACCCCGGTGCTGGCCTTCGTCGACGCCGCCACGGTGGAGACGCACGAGGGCCATCCGGACGTGGTGGTGGTGCGCGGCGAACAGATCGACCGGGAACTGCGCGACCGCGTCGCCGCGATCAGCCTGCCGGAGCGCGACCCCCTCGCGGCCGCCGCGCACCGCACCGCCGCCTGGTCGCTGTGACCAGGCGCCGCGCACCGCACCGCCCCCTGGTCGCTGTGACCAGGCGCCGCCCACCGCACCGCCCCCTGGTCACTGTGACCAGGCGCCGTACCCGGCCGACCGGCCGCCGCAGTCCCGCCATCACGGCCGCGCCGCCCGCTCGGCCAGCCGGGCCTCGACCCGGGCAAGTTCGGCCTCGTAGTTGGTCCAGGCGCCGACGGTGCGGTAGCCGATCCGCTCGTTGACCGAGATCATGCCGACGTTGTCCGCGGCCGTGCCCGTCAGCACCAGCCGGGCCCGCGGATGGTGCTCGACCAGCCAACACATCATCGCGCCCTTCAACCAGAGCGCGAGTCCGCGCCGGCGGTCCCCAGGCAGCACCGCCGTGTACTGCTGATCCACCGTGCGCGTCTCGGGCCCGCGGAAACTCAGCTCGGTGAGCGCGGCCACCTCACCGGTCTGCGCGCGCACCGCGGCCATCACCACGTGCCGCTCGCCAAGGCGGTGCCAGCGCGCCTCGGCCGCCCGGACCCGATCCACGGTCCACGACGGGTATCGGAAGGCACTGCGTTGCCGCGGCGCGCCCCCGATGGCGCTGCGGGCCCGCGCATAGGACTCCACCAGGGCCTCGGGGGCGCCTCCCGTCCAGCACTCCAACCGGAACCCGGCCGGCCGCGCAACCCGCCACGCGGCCCGATCCGCGCTCTCGATCTCGAGTACCTGCCGGACATAGGAGTAGACCGGATGCAGCCCATAAGCCGCAGCCACCGCCGCGCCGGGCGAACCCGTACCAACCGCGCCCACCCACAGGATGTCCCGCCCCAACTCCCGCATCCCGCCCACCGCCGAGACCATCAGAGCCCTAGCAACCCCGCGCCGACGGTACTCCGGCAAGACGTACATGCCGACGCCGACCATACGCGCGTTCTCCCGCCGCGGCAGAATCACACTCGCAGTCCCAGCAGCCGACCCATCCGCCGCACGCGCCAACAGCAATCGCCGCACCGGCACGTCGGGCCCGCTCTCCCCAGCCCGCCGAGCGAAGGCCTCGAACCCCTCAAAGCCCTCACCCCCGCCCGCCCCCGGACCCTCCGCGCCCTCCACCGTGCCCGCCCGGGCGAGCCGATGAAAGTCGCGCTGATCCGGGTGCACCGGACCGGTGAACAAGACCTCCCGGATAGACACCGCCGGGTTGTGCATCGCCGTTCTGCTCCTTCATCCCGCCTAGGACACGGCGGCATCCGCCGCAGTCTAGACGAGCATTCCGATCTCCAGCGCGACGAAACAGCCCAGCCCGACGCGGATGTCGCACAACCGCGCGACCCACAGCCCGGGCGAGGCCACCAGCGA
>FSXZ01001833.1_pt1 | contig 10223 bp, 11 predicted proteins | sample 1638121 | NCBI WGS metagenome assembly FSXZ01 (sample SAMEA3914788, study PRJEB12502) | metagenome | biome: forest; material: soil | place: Canada | collected 2011-07-03 | depth 0.1 m
GCACGCTGGTGCCGATCCCGGGCGCGACGTTCGCGGTGCCGGGTGACTCCGGTCTGGGGGACGTGTTCTTCAACGCATTCGGCAACCACCTGATCGGGACCCGGACGGGGACCTCGCAGATCGACAGCTTCGTGGTGCTGCCGAGCGGGCGCCTGCTGCCCGCGCACGGCTCGCCGTTCACCGGCCAGGGGCTCGGGCAGCTCGGGGCGGAGTTCTCGCCGGCCCGGCCCGGCCAGCTGTTCGTCAGCAACGCCCACAACGGCGCCGGGCTGGGCACGATCTCCGCGTACCGGGACGGCCTGCTCGGCCAGCTCACCCCGGTCGGCGCGTCGCCCTACCCGGACGGCCAGACGGCGCCCTGCTGGGTCGAGATCAGCCACGACGGCCGGTACCTGTTCACCGTCAACACCGGCTCGGCCAACATCTCCAGCTACGCCATCAGCCCGGACGGGTCGCTCACCCTGATCGGCAGCACGCCGATCAGGGGCGGCGGCGCGGACATCGACGCCCGGCTGTCGCCGGACGGCCGGACGCTGACGGTGGACGGCAGCGGCGCGCACATCCTGTCGGTGTTCGCGGTCAGCGGCGGTCACCTGACCGAGGTGCCCAGCTCGCCGACGCCGCTGCCCGCCGGCGGTGCCCCGGCCGGGCTCGTCGTCACCTAGCCGCAGGCCGGCGGCCGGCTCACGCCGGCCGCCGGCGCTGGCTCAGCCGGCCCGGCGGCGCAGGTAGGTGATCAGGCCGACGACGTCCTCGGGGACCAGCCGCCCGATCGCCCCGCTGGAATACACGCTGACGACGACCTGGCCCGCCGGGTCGAGGACGAACCCGGTCGACTGCAGGAACCCGCGGCCCGGGTCGACGAACGCGCCGGTCGCCTCCGCCACCGCCCGCGCGTCCGCGCCGTGCCCGACCGGGAACTCGAGCCCGTGCCTGGCCACCAGCGCCGCGGTCGTGGCCTCGTCGTCCACCGAGAGCGCCACGACGCGGGCGTCGGCCTCGGCGAGCCCGTCTGCGGCCCGCTGGAACGCCCGCAGCTGGGCATTGCAGTACGGGCACCAGGACCCGCGGTAGAACAGCACCACGCCGTAATGGCCCGCGAGCGCGTCCGGCAGCTCGAGGCGGCCGTCACCGGGCAGGGCCACGTTCAGGGCCGGGAACTTATCGCCCGGGTGCAGCAGCGTCATGGGAATCCTCCTGGGTCGGAACGAACGATCACAGCGGGTCGGAGACACTCCACACCTGGCCGGTGCCGTATCCGGGTAGGCGGGCCAGTAGCGACTCCGCCGACTGCTCCGGCGTGATCAGGCTCCCGGCCGCGTGCGAGCGCGTGAACCGCTCGTGCAGCCGCGCGCCGATCCGGGCCGGGTCCTGGCCGCGGATCCACGCCTGCATCGCGGTGTCCACTGCCCCCGGCCGGTACACGTTGACGGTCACGCCCGTGCCGGCCAGCTCTGCGGCCAGGTTGAGCGTGTGCGCCTCGAGCGCCCCCTTGGCGGTGGCGTAGGCATTCGCGCCGATCATCCCGGCCGGGTTGGCCGCGATGCCGCTGGACACGTTCGCGACGCGGCCCCACTCCCGTTCGATCATGGCGGGCAGCAGCGCGAAGGTCAGGGCGGCCACCGCCGTCACGTTGACCATCATCGATACCGCCCACTGGGCCGGGTCGACGCTGGCGCTCGGTCCCAGGGGGGCCACCACGCCGGCGTTGTTGACGAGGATGTCGGCCGCGCCGGCGCGCTCCGCGATCTTGGCCGGCGCCGCCGGGTCGCTCAGGTCGGCCACGATCACGACCGGGCTCCCGCCCGCCCGCTCCACCAGGCGCGCTGTCTCCGCCAGCTCCCTCTCCGACCGCGCGACCAGGCCGATGGTTACGGCGCCCCCGCGGGCCAGATCGGTCGCGATGGCCCGGCCGATCCCGCGCCCGGCCCCGGTCACCAGCGCCGTCCGCCCGTCCAGTGCGTTGCTCATACCTCATCAGCGGCGCGCCGCCGCCCCGGTCTTACCTCCGGCGCGGCACCGGGCACGCCGCGGCCTTCGTAGGATCAGGCTCATGGTCCCCGCTGACCCCGCAGTCACCGGGATCGTCCCGCCCGCCGGGCTCGATCCCGACTCCGGCCAGTGGGTCCGCGCCCTGTCCGGCACCGGGTCCCAGCGCGAGGCGGCGCTGGAGCGCCTGCACGGGCTGCTGCTGCGGATCGCGCTGGCCGAGGCGCGCCGTCGCGCCGGGCGGCTGCGGATGGCCGGCCCGGAGCTGGACGACCTGGCCCACCAGGCCGCGGCCGACGCCCTGCTGGCCATCACGGCCAAGCTGGGCCAGTTCCGCGGCGAGAGCCGGTTCACCACCTGGGCGTACCGGTTCGTCATCCTCGAGGTGTCGGCCAAGACGGCCCGGCATTCCTGGCGAAACGCGGCCGTTCCCCTCGACGCCGAGGACTGGGACCGGCTGCCCGACCGGTTCGGCCTCCAGCCGGCCGCCGCGGCCGAGCACCGCGACCTGGTGGGCGCCGTGCGACGCGCGGTGGACGAGCAGCTGACCCCGCGGCAGCGGCGGGTCTTCGTGGCCCTCGTCCTGAACGGCGTGCCCCTGGACGCCCTGGCCGACGAGCTCGGCACCACCCGCAACGCGCTGTACAAGACGATGTTCGACGCCCGGCGTAAGCTCCGGGCCGCGCTCGTCGCTAACGGGTACCTGGACGACGACACCCCGAGGTCCTCATGACCGGCTGGCCCGCGGCCCTGGACCGCTTCCTGCAGACCGACCCGCGCGATGTCGGCTGCGACGAGGCCCTCGCGCTGCTGCACGTCTACGCCGAGCTGGCCGCCGCCGATGCCGGGGCCGCGCAGCGCTACCCCGGCATCGCCGCGCACCTGCGCGCGTGCGGGCCCTGCGCGGAGGACTTCGACGGGCTGCTGGCGGCCCTTTCCGCGGCCGGGGAGTGACGGCCCTGGCCAGGTAAGCTGGTGCTGCCCTTTGTCCTCGCCGGGCGCCGGCCGGTCCCCGCCGAGGCGGCCTGGCGACGGCGTGGTCGCATGCACCGTCACCGCGACGAGGAGCCTGCGATGAGGAGTACCTCCGGATCCCCCCGCCTGACCTCCCTGCACATCTACCCGCTCAAGTCCTGCCGGGCCATCGACCTGCGCCAGTCCGCGGTCGAGCCGTGGGGCCTGGAAGGGGACCGGCGGTGGCTGCTGGTCGATTCCGACGGCAAGTTCATCAGCCAGCGCAGCGAGCCGTCCATGGCCCGGCTGATCGTGCGCTACGGCCCGGCCGGGCCCGGCTCAGCCGGGGCCGGGCCAGCGGGCTCTATCGAGGTGTCGGCTGACGGTGATGCCCGCCCGCCGCTCACCGTGGCCGCGCCCGCTGAGAACACCGGCGCCGAGATGCTATGGGTCACCGTCTGGGCGGCCAAGGTCCAGGCCGCGGCGGCCGGGCCGGCCGCCGACGCGTGGTTCACGGCCTTCCTGGGCCGGCCGGTGCGCCTGGTCTACCTCGACGACCCGACCCGGCGCCAGGTCGACCCGGAGTTCGGCGCCCCGGACGACCGGGTCAGCTTCGCCGACGGCTACCCGCTGCTGATCACCGCGGTCAGCTCGCTGGACGCGCTCGGCGACTGGCTGGTCGAGACCGGCGACGAGCCCGTCCCCATGAACCGGTTCCGCCCTAACGCGGTCATCGCCGGGACGCCGGCCTGGGCTGAGGACGACTGGTACCGCGTGCGGATCGGCGCGGTCACGTTCCGGGTGGCCAAGCCCTGCGGGCGGTGCCAGGTCACCACGACCGACCAGTTCACCGGGGAGCGCGGCCGGCAGCCGCTGCGGATGCTCGGCCTGCGGCGCAAGTTCGGCCAGTCGCTGGTCTTCGGGCAGAACGTGATTCCCGAGGCTCCCGGCACCCTGCAGGTCGGCGATCCGTTCGAGGTAATCGAATAAATGGCGTTACCGCGCCGTAACATTGGCGGACGCTAACTTAACATCAAGGATCTTGCCGGGCTATCTCGCCATTAGTGACAATCATCATGAGCGAGGATTCCGGAAGGTCTTCTGGTATCCGGGTGTAAGCCCTGCCGTTGTCGTCACGCTCCAGGTCCCAGACGGAGCATGCCGCGGCCACGTGACCAGGGAGACCGATACCTCATGGCCAATGCCACCCTCAAGACATCGCCGACCAGCGCGGGAGCGCGCGCGCCGCTGCGCAGGAATATGCTCGGCTTTCCCGCTCTGCTGGCTCAGTCCATCGCGCTGATATCGCCGACCATGACGGCCGTGCTCATCATTCCGCTGGCCTTCTCGAATGCCGGGCAGGGGACCTGGCTAGCGTATGCCTTCGGCACGGTGATGCTGTTGTTCGTCGTTTTCGGCCTCAACCAGTTCGCCCGCCGGTCGGCCTCGGCCGGCTCCATGTACACCTATACGAGCCGCGGCCTCGGCCCCGCGACTGGCGTCCTGTCCGGCTGGACCCTCATCTGGTGCTACCTGTTCATCGGCATCGCCGGCCTGTCCGGGTTCGCCGTCTTCGCCGCCCAGTTCCTGTCCGCCGTCCACCTGGCCGTGCCCCCGCCGGTTGTCCTGTTCGCCGTCAGCGCGGTCATCTGCTGGTACATCGCGTTCAAGGACATCCGGGTCTCGTCCATCCTGACCCTGGTCCTGGAGTGCCTGTCGGTCGCCTGCATCCTCAGCCTGGCCGCCATCGTGCTGTTCAAGCACGGCTTCACCGTCGACACCAGCCAGCTCGAGCTCAAAGGCCTCAGCGGGCACGGGCTGAGCCTGGCCGTCGTCGCCTGCATCTTCAGCCTGGTCGGCTTCGAGAGCGCGACCACGCTGGGCGGCGAGGCCCGCAACCCGCTGCGTAACGTGCCCCGCGCGGTGATCTGGAGCCTGATCCTGACCGGCCTGTTCATGGTGGTCATGGGCTACGTCGAGGTATTCGGCACCCGGCACTACGGCACGTCGCTGGGCTCCATCGCCGCCCCGCTGAACGTGATCTCCCGGATCTACGGGGTCCCCGCCTTCCGGATCCCGCTGTCGCTGGGCGCCATGGTCAGCTTCTTCTCGCTCACCCTGTCCTGCCTGAACGCCGGCTCGCGCATCATCTACCCGATGGGCCAGCACCTGGTGTTCCCGCGGCGGCTGGGCACGGTGCACCCCCGGAACGGGACGCCGCACGTCGCCATCACGGCCTACATCGTGCTCATGTTCGGTGTCCCGGCCGTCCTGGCCATCTTCACCACCCCGCTGACCACCTTCGGCGACGCCGGCACCCTGGCCGCGTTCGGGTTCCTGCTCGCGTACTTCCTGATCACCATCGCCGCCCCGCGGTACCTGGCCAAGCGGGGCGAGCTCCGGCCGAGGAACCTGGTCATCGCCGCTATCGCCATCCTGTGCCTGCTGGTGCCGACCGAAGGGAGCTTCTACCCGGTGCCGCCCTGGCCGGTGAACATCTTCCCGTACATCTTCCTGGGCTACATGCTGGTCGGAGGCGCCTGGCTGTTCACGGTCAGCCGCCGGCGGCGCGGCATCCTGGGCGAGATCGAGGCCGACCTGGAAGCCACGCTCGAGGAGCACGAGCAGCGCGCCGCGGAGCGCGCGGAGCCGTCCGCCGTCGCCGCCGAGGCCGGCCCGGCGGACGGCACCCCGGGCCTGGGCCTGGCCGGGGGCGCGGCCGACTGACGAGGGGCGCCCTGGAGCAGCGACCGGGGCGCCCGTCAAGACCGCGCGCAGGCCCGCGCCCCCGGAAGGGTGCGGGCCTGCTGCCGCGCGTGTCCCGGGCCGGCGCGCTTCCGGGCCGGCGCCACCCGTCCGCCCGGCCGCGCGGTGCGGGCGTGGCCTGCTGTCCGCTCCCCGCGAACGCGGCCGCTACAGTCGAGTTATAACTTGTCTTTGCCTGCATCGCGACATACGCTGTCGATATATCGTGACCGTATCTTAGGGAAACGGGGTGCGTCGTGGCAGCAGCCGCGTGCGGAGCAGGCGACTTCGACTTCAGCCTGCTCGAGATGCTCAAGTTCGCCAATGACCGGGTCAGCGAGGTCCGGCGGGGCGTCAACGCCATGTCCGGCTTCGGCCGCGGCGGCCCGTGGGACCGTGACCCGCGCGACCGCGAGGGACGGGGCGGCCGCTCCCGGACCCGGCCCGGTCCCGGCCACTGGGGTGGCGGAGCCGGCGCGGGCAGCGGCTGGGGCGGCTTCTGGCCGGGCGGCCCCGGCGGGCCGGATCCGGCGCGGGGGACGCCGAAGGCCGCCCGGGGCGACGTGCGCGCCGCCATCCTGGCCCTGCTCCGGGAAGGCCCGAGCAACGGCTACCAGATAATGTCCGACATCCGCGAGCGCAGCGGCGGCGCCTGGCGGCCGAGCCCGGGCGCGGTCTATCCCGCCCTGTCCGCGCTGGCCGACGAGGGCCTGATCGCCGGCGAGGAGTCGGGCGGCCGGCGGACCTTCAGCCTGACCGACGCCGGCCGCGCCTACGTGGCCGAGCACCCCGACAAGGCCCGCGGGGCCTGGGAGTCGGAGGAGCAGCAGGAGGCCTGGCAGGTGCCGGGCCTGTTCAGCGAGGCGGCCCGGCTCGGCGGCGGGATCGTCCAGGTCGCCCGGGTCGGCACGCCCGAGCAGGTCCGCGCGGCCGAGCGGCTGCTCGAGGAGACCCGCCGGGGGCTGTACCGGATTCTCGCCGACGACGACCCCGACACGGACGACGCCGACGACGCCGAGGCCGAGGCCGACGACGCCGACCAGGACATGTAGCGCCAGGACAGGTAACAGAGGCAGGCAGAGCAATGAACGATCACATCCGGGTGTCCGATGCCGACCGGGAGCGCGTGGCCAGCCAGCTGCGCGACCAGTACGCCGAGGGCCGGCTCACCGCCGACGAGCTCGACGAGCGCATCACCGCCACGCTGGGCGCGAAGACCTTCGCGGAGCTGCGCCGCGTCACCGCCGACCTGCCGGTCCCCGAGCCGGCGGCCGCCGGGGCCGGGCCGGGCGGGCCGGGAGCAGGCCGGCCGGCCCCGCCGTGGGCCGGGCGGCCGTGGGGCGGGCGCGGGTTCGCCGTGCGCCGTCACCGGGGGCCGCGGTTCCTGCCGGTGCTCCTGCTGCTCCTGATCGCCGCGCTGGTCATCCCCGGCGCCGGCTGGCTGCTGGTCGCCTTCGTCAAGGTCGTCCTGCTGTTCTGGCTGGTGGCGCTGGTGGCCGGGCTGTTCGCGGCGGCCCGGTTCCGCCGCCACGTCCGGCGGCACTGGCGGTCGGGTCCCGGCGGCCAGTGGGGCGGCCGCTGGGGCGGCCCGTGGGACGGCTGGCAGGAGTAGGCACGCGGGCCCGCCGCGCCCGGACGGGGTTAGCCCGTTCCCCGGGCCGGCGGGTCTCGCCGGTCAGGGCACCTCAGGGTGAGGATGCTGCTCCCGGAAGCGCTCAGCCTGTTCTTGCGCGACCATACTGTGGGGCATGACGATCACCCTGATCACCGGAGCGACCCGGGGCCTGGGCCGCGAGACCGCGCGCCGGCTGGTGCAGGCCGGCCACACCGTGTACCTCGGCGCCCGCGATGCGGCGGCCGGCCAGGCCGTAGCGGACGAACTCGGCGCCCGCCTGGTGCAGCTCGACGTCACCGACGATGCCTCGGTCCGGGCGGCGGCCGCCCGGCTGGGCGCCGAGGCGGGCGTACTGGACGTGCTGGTCAACAACGCCGCCATCGCCGGCGAGCAGCGGCGGCCCGGCGAGGCCACGCTCGAGGACATGAGGCGCGTGTTCGAGACCAACGTCCTGGGCGCGGCCCGGGTGCTGGACACGTTCACGCCCCTGCTCGAGGCCAGCGCGGCGCCGGTCGTCGTCAACGTCAGCAGCGCGGTCGGCTCGCTCACCCGCAGCGGCGAGCCGGCGTTCCCCTGGGTCATGCTGGCCTACCCCATGTCCAAGGCCGCGCTGAACATGCTGACCGTCCAGTACGCCAAGGCCTTCCCGCGCTGGCGCGTCAACGCCGTCACGCCCGGCCTCACCGCTACCGAATTCACCCCGGACCAGGCCGCCGGCTGGCCGGTCGAGGACGGCGCGCGGGTCATCGTGCGGATGGCCGCCATCGGCCCGGACGGCCCGACGGGCACCTTCACCGGGGACGCCGGCCCGGTCCCCTGGTAGCCGGGCGCGGCTGATCCCGCCGGCGACGCCCGGGTTCTCAGTCCCGGACCAGGACCACCCGCGGGCCGGACTCCGCTGAGGCGGTCCAGGCCGCCCCGGCCTGCGACAGCGGGAAGGTCCGGAACGGCACCTGGACCGACCCGTCGGCGATCAGCTGGATGTACGCCGGGATCTGGGCCTGGATGTCGGCCGCGGCGACGGAGCCGGCGCCGCTGCCGGAGATCGTCACCTTCCGGCTGCGCAGCAGCGCGGAGGGCAGCGCGGCCTCCGGCCCGCCCAGCGCGCCGATCTGGACGTACTTGATGCTGGCGCTGTCCTCCCCGAACCCGCGGCGGCCCAGGGCCTGGAACGCGGTCTCGGCGACCGGCCCCCACACGAAGTCGAGGACCAGCCCCGGCGCGTCACCATCGAGCGCCCCGGCCAGGGCGGCGGCGTCCGCGTCCCGGTCGCCGGTCAGGGCGACGGCCTGCGCGCCCGCCGCGGCCGCGCGCGCCAGGCCCGACGGGCTGCGGCCCGCGCCGATGACGCGCCGGGCGCCCAGCAGCCGGGCATTCTGGGCGGCCAGGAAGCCGGACATCCCGGTGACGCCGAGGACCAGGACCGTGCCCAGCGGGCCGGCCTCGGCCTGCCGGGCGGTCAGCGGCAGCCAGGACGCCACGCCGGGGTTCACGCCCGCGGCCACGGCCTCGGGCGATGCCCCGTCCGGCAGCGGGAACCGCATCGCGGCGGGGGAGGCGATGCGCTCGGCGAAGGTGCCGTACGGCGGCTTCGCGGACGCGGTGAAGACCAGGCCGCCGGCCGCCGTGCGGGCCACCGCGTTCAGCCCGGGGATGACCGGGAACGTCCCGGCGCTGCCGTAGTGGCGGCCGGTGGCCATCGACCGGGTGAGCTGGTGGATGCCCGCGGCCACCAGGTCCACGATCTCGCTGCCCGGCGCGGCCGGCGGCTCGTCGAAGTCGCCGTAGACCGGGACGGAACCGGCCGAGTGCAGGATCGCCGCCTTCATCGTGGCCTCCGATTTAACGTTGTTAAGGACTGCGCACCATGCTGCCTTAACACTGTTAAGCTGTCAAACCATGGCTGCCGGACTGACGAAGACCGCCATCGTGCAGGCGGCCCTCGACCTCCTGGACGAGGCCGGGATGGACGGCCTCACCGTGCGCGCCCTGGCCGCCCGGCTCGGGGTCCAGGCCCCCGCGCTGTACTGGCACGTCCGCAACAAGCAGGCCCTGCTCGACGAGATGGCGACCCGGATCTGGCGGCAGGTCGGCGACGTGATGGCCGCGCTGCCCGCCGGCCTGCCCTGGCGCGAGCTGATGACGACCTACGCGGCGACGGTGCGCCGGGAGCTGCTCGCCCACCGGGACGGGGCCAAGGCATTCAGCGGCTCGACCCTGACCGACCCGGAGGTGGTCCGGCGCCAGGAAGGCACGTTCGAGACCCTGGTCGGCCAGGGGTTCGCGCTGCCCGACGCCGTGCGGGGGCTGGTCCTGGTCCACGACTTCACGATCGGGTTCTGCGTCGAGGAGCAGGCCGTCATCCAGGTGACCGCGTCGGGCGACGACAGCTACGCGCCGGGGCGCCGGGCCGAGCTCATCGGCCCGGCGTCGGCGCCGCTGGCGGTCGAGGCGGGCGACGTCATCTTCGGCGACCCGGACACCCGGTTCGCCGAGCTGGTCAGCCTGCTGCTGGCGGCCATCGCCCCGCTGCGCGCCGGCGGGCCCTGACCGGCCCGGCCCCGGCGCCCCGGGCCGAACCGGGCGGCTGGCCAGCGCGGAGCCGCCGGCCGGCCCGCCGCTCAGATGAAATACAGGAACGCTCCGACGGCCAGCGCGAGCAGCGCCGGCGGCCCCAGATAGCGGCCGGCCAGCCGCGTCCCGGCCCGGCCCGGCGGCTGGTCCCGCTCCGCGTCGATGCGGACCGGCTCGCCCGCCACCGTGCCCCGGAGCCGCCCGCGGCTCAGCGACCCGTCGATGGTCGCGTAGAGGGTGAATTCCGTGGCGCCGAGCGTGCCGTCCACGGCGACGGCCCGGCCGCCCAGCCCGCCCGAGACCGGCTCGGCCGTGGCCTCCAGCGCCTCGCCCCCGACGTGCCCGA
>FSXZ01001907.1_pt1 | contig 10196 bp, 10 predicted proteins | sample 1638121 | NCBI WGS metagenome assembly FSXZ01 (sample SAMEA3914788, study PRJEB12502) | metagenome | biome: forest; material: soil | place: Canada | collected 2011-07-03 | depth 0.1 m
GATCACCATGTCGAAACCCGGGCGGCGCACGTCGGCCGCCAAGCGGCGCAGGAACTCCTCGCGGCCGCGGTATTCCTGGCCGGGCGCGGCGTGCGAGGACTCGACATGGAGGTCGGCCAACTGCTCCCGCATCGTTTCGGCCTGCCACCGGTCGAGTCGGCGCAGTGGTACCGCGTCCGCATCGCCCGGCCGGCGAAACAGCGCCCTGCGCTGCCGCCCCGCCTCGGTGCGCGCCTTCACGACACACCGCCCGAGGCGACCGGTGCGGGAACCGGCCCGGGCCGTCGCGGAGTATCGAAGAGTTGCGGCATGTGACGCCTCGTTTCAGCAGACGGGCTGAGGCGCCATGGGGGGAAGCCGGGAGGGTCGGACCGGGCCGGCCCTCCCGCCCGGGCACGGGCGCCGGAAGGGGGGCGCCGGGGTCTGGGACGTCTGCTACTCAGCGTACTCCCGCCTGGCCGTGCCGGAGCCGTGGCAGCAGGGTGAGCTTGTCACTCCGGACCCCGGCGACGCGAACATCCCTGGCATGTGCGGATCTTCATGATGCGGTTCCGGCTTCTCATCCGCCCGACCCTGCCTCGGCTTGGGCGCTCCCGCGCCCGGCCGGTCCGGCGGGCGCCGCGGGATGCCGCGCCGTAGATACGGAATATGCCCTTGCACCCCGTCATCTCGCCCTTGGAGCCCCAGTGAGCGTCGCATCCACGGCAGGGACTGCCGGTGCGTGCAGGAGGCACTCGAGGACGAGCCCATGATCGAGCTGCGGTCCGACGCTGCCGGCTCGCCGAGGACTCCGGATGCGCAAGGGCGGTGACGGACCACCACGGTTCCGGCCGGCCGCGCTCCGCCGGGTCGGGTTTTCGGGTCGCGGCGCCGGTTTGACCGGCCGATCACGGCTGCCCCGAGCCCGCGGCGCGGCGCGCGAACAGGTGCCCGACCCGGCGGAGCACCCGCCCGACAAGTTCAGAAGTCCCGCCGCCGGAGGACACCGATCGGCGCGAGAGGTCGGCCGTGGCCGTCGACGGCGTGACGGTCTCCGGGCCGTCCCGCACGGGTCGCGACGCTGAGACGTACGCCTTCTTCGTGCGCGCCAGCGTGTCCAGGACCGCTCCCAAGGCCCGGCGCACCTGTTCGCGCGCGGCCTCACGGGCACGGTGCACCTCCAGGGCGTCCTCCAGTGCGGCGTGCGCCGCGCTGATCTCCCGCGGGTCGCCGCGGTGCTGTGCCGCGGCGAGCCGGTCGCTCGCGCCCTGGCACTCCTGACGTGCGGAGTCGAGGGCGATCGCGGTGCGCTCGTTTTCGCGTAGCAGTTCCTCGGCCCACGCCAGGCACACGATCGCCTCCGCGTCGCGCACGGCCTGTCCCTGCACGGTCGGGGAAGGATCCGCCTGCCGCGCAGGGCGGTCGCGGCGCCGGTCGCGCACCATCAGTACGCCCCGGGTCGGTTACAGCCGGGCGCGCTGGGCGGTGCGTTCCACCGGACCCGCGGCCGCCGGAGACGCCGGATGAGTCTCGGCACCCCGGCAACGCACAACAGCACCGCCGGCGTCCGGTCCGAGAAGCCCGCGGCATGCTCCATCGGCGACCAGATCGCGCAGGCCGCACCGATCAGCGGGCCGAGGCCGCGTACCCCGATGGCCGACAGACGCACAGCGCCTCGCGCGACAGGGTTGCGGGGAGTTTCGGGCACCGGGGACGAATGATCACAATCGCAGCAGTGCATCGCCATCGAGTCCACCTCGCAAGGCAAGGACGGGCAGCGAGGCGGGCCACGAAACCGGCGAGGTCTAGGCCTATCGGTAACTCGGGCAAGCTGCGTGAACGAGTGGTGCGGTACCCAGTATGCACTGCCGCGTACCCACGCGACAGACCACGACCCCTGATAGATCTTCGTCGCGTTCTGTTTGAGAGCGCCGTTCTGGGCATAAGGAAGGTCCTGAGCCCAGGAAGGGCGGTCCTGCTCATGGCCGTCATCCGCGCGATCGACGGGCGACCCGCCCTGTTTCCGCGTCGAGCAAGCCGGCCCATGGACGGCTCATCGCTCCGCGCACCAGAACAGCCGGCACGCGAAACAGGACCCTGTCGTCAATCCCCACCGGGGAACCACGCAGGGCGACGGAACAGGACCACGAGCCGTGCACTGAACGGCCGGCGACCCGATGCCTCCGAGGGGGGCACCGGCGAGAAGACCACCTCACTGAAACACCACGGCCAGGAGGCCGACACATGAGCACAGAGATCGACGAAGTCCGCGTCGAGGCAACCGCCCGGCCGCTCGAGCCCGGCGTGGACTGGTCCGGTGACGAGGCGGCCGGCGGGAGCCTCCCGTTCCCCGAAGGGAGCGTGGCGGCAGCCTACTCGGGGCCGGGCACGGGCGGCGATGAAACCCGTTCCACTGGCCGACCGCTGGTGGACACCGAGACGCAGAAGGGCTTCCTCAGCCGCTGGAACGAGATCCAGGTCTCCTTCGTCGACGACCCGGGCACCGCCGCCGAGGGCGCCTACACGCTCACCCAGGAGATCGTCGCCGTTCTGCTCGGATCCTTCGAGGACCGCAGCCGCGAACTGGCCGACGGATGGCGCGCGGCGACCGACACCGAGCAGCTGCGGCTGGCCCTCATGCGGTTCCGCTCCTTCATCGGCGTCATCCTCCCCATGTAAGACCCCGGTCCACCTGGAGGTGCACGGCGATCCGAAGGCCCCGCCGGTCCCGTCACGGTGCAGGCTCGCAGTCCGCGCCGAGACGCAGCCGTTGCAGGATCGCGGACAGCAGCCGGGAGACCTGCATCTGTGTGACGCCCAGCTCGGCCCCGATCTGTTCTTGGGTCATCCCGCGGAAGAACGAGAGGTACAGGATGTGCTTGTCCCGCAGGGGCAGCCGGGCCAGCAGGGGTCGGAGCGTTTCGCGGTCCACGACGCTCTGTATGCCGGGGTCCTCCGCGCCGAGCAGGTCGCCGTACGCGGCACCCGCGTCCTGATCCGTGCCGATCGGGAGGTCGAGGGAATGGACGTGGCGCAGGTCGGCGGCCTTGACCGCGTCGAGGACCTCGTGTGGGTCGGCGCCCAGCAGCGCGGCGAGCTCGGGGATGGTGGGGTTGCGGTGCAACCGCTGGGTGAGGGTCTCGGTGACCGGCTGGACGTCGTTGCTCAGTTCCTGGATTCGTCGTGGCACGTGCACCGCCCAGGACGAATCCCGGAAGTAGCGTTTGAGCTCTCCCAGGATCGTGGGGGTCGCAAAGCTCAGGAACGCGGAACCGTGGTTCGGATCGAATCTGTCGACCGACTTGACCAGGCCGACGTAGGCGACCTGGCACAGGTCCTTGGTGAGTCGGCCGCCGGCGGCGTAGCGCATCGCGAGATGACGAGCGTAGGGCATGTACTCGGCGATCATCTGTCCGCGCAACGTCCCGTGTTCGGGATCGCCCGGATCGAGCTGGTGCATCCTGGCCAGCGTCAGCAGTGCCGCGGCTCGTTGCTCGGTGTGGTCGTGGCCGCCGCGTTCGTCGCTGCGGGTGGCACGGCCGGCGTCGCCGTCCTGCGGGAGGTCGCGGGCCGGTGGTGTAGGGGCGGAGTGGAGCCCGGACACATATCCGGGGCTGGGAAATCGTGGCATCGTCATGTGAGTGCGCCTCGCGGGGGAGCATAGGCAGCGAGGCGGGTCTCGAGACCGGCGTGTGGTCTAGACCTGATCGGAACTCAGCAGGCTGCGTGAACGACTGCGATACCGCAAGTATGCATGATCCCTTAGCGCGGGGATAGTGGCGGGCCCGCGAAGGCGGTCGGGCGATCGCGTCCCCGCGGCGCCGCGCTGTTCCCGATGGGGGCGTGGGTGCATACTGACGGTGAAACCTCTCCTCACGCAGCCTGACTGTGCTCCCGATGAGGTCTAGACCATACGCCGGTCTCGAGACCCGCCTCGCTGCCCGCCCTTCCCTGCAAGGTGGACTCGATGGCGACGCCATGGCACGACGGCACCAGGCCCGTTCCCGGCCCTCCCTCTGGAGCGCATACGCAACGCCCGGTGCGCCGCCGCTCGGCCTCCTCCGGCGGCGGAAGTTAGGGGCCGGTGGTGTTCCGGCTTCGCAGAGCCCCCCGCGGCCTACCCGAAGAGGCCGTGCACGCGGCGGAACTGCTTGTGCGCCGCGCCTGGGCGCTCGAACTGGCGCGACGGCTTAAGCGCGAGGATTTCTCGCTGCGGATCGAGCGCGAGAGCTGCGACACCGCTCTCACGCTCATGGCCGCCGCGCAGCGAGATGGCGACCCTCGCCGGATCAGTGCGGCCCGCGTAGCGGCCGTGCAGGCCAGGGACGACGTGTATGCCGCTGCGGCCGCTCGGGATCAGGCCCGCCGGGAACTTCGCAGGGAACTACGCCTGCTGACTCGCCGGCCGAAAAAGCTCTCTGCGACAGTCGGCGGCCGCGGCCGACTGCGATCGCTGCCCCCGGCGCCGTTCACTCGCCCGCGGCAGCGCCGCGGCGAGGGCCTGCGCCGGCTCGTCCGCTGGCGCGCAGCAGACCTACGGCGGCAGTAAAAGGCCCGCCCCGCTCGGCCACACCCCCATAAGGCGCGAGGCGCGCCGTCATCCCGCACGTCGGACCAATGGAGGAAGCAATGCGCATCGGCGGAATAATCATCGTCATCTGGCTGATCATCGGCGCGGTGGCCGCAGGCCAGCGCCACTACTTCGATTCGGGCACGGCCAACTGCGCCAAAGCCAGCACCACCTTCGTCACCGTCATCGCCGGCCCGCTCAACTACATCGGGGCCAACCCGAAGGTCTCCTGCCCCACCCCCAGCAAGTAACCCGAGGACCCCCGGCGACCCTGAAACCGGCGGAGTTCCCGGTCCTGCGGGACCCGCGCCCAGGTGCGCCCCGCCGCAGGAAACGGTCGGGGCGGCGGCTATCTTTCCCGGGCGAGTCGTGTCACGCTGAAGGAAGTCAGCGCGCCTGGATCCGTCCAGACCCCGTGCCTCCGTGGCGCTCGCCGTCTCCACCTTTTTCTAAGGTCGCGCGAGCCATGGCCACAGCCGCCCCTCCCCGTACGTCGTCGGCCGCAGCGCCGCCGTCCCGCCCTGTCGCGCCCTGCATCAGGTCGGGACGGCGGCGGCATGTCGCGTGGAGCGCCGGCATCACCGACTGGGGCGCCGGTCCGGGCACCGGACCGAGGCAGCACTCTCGTAGTAGGAAGCCGAAGACGATGATCATCAGCGAGACCACGAAGTTCACCATGGGAAGCGACGTACGGTGCACCGACGGAGACTGCGGAACGCTGCGTCGGGTGGTGGTCGACCCGGTCGCCCGGACCCTGACGCACCTGGTCGTCGAGCCGGGCCACCGGGAGCGCGACGGCCACCTCGTACCGATCGGCCTGGTCTCTTCCGCGGGCACGGAGATCGAACTGAGCTGCCCGCTCGCCGAGTTCGAGAACCTCGAGCCGGCACAGGAGGTGAGGTTCCTGCCCGGCGCCCGGGGCCAGTGGGGGTATCGGCAGGAAGAGATGCTCTCCTGGCCGTACTACGGCCTGGGCCCCGCGGGAGGGGGCGTGGGCATCGGCGGCATGGGGCCGAACTGGAGCGCGAACGCCGACATGCGAGCAGCGAGCTACGAGCACATCCCGGCCGGCGAGATCCAGGTGCGCCGTGGCGAGCACGTGCACGCCACCGACGGGTTGATCGGGCGCGTCCGAGGGCTCGTCGTCGACCCGTCGGATCACCACGTGACCCACGTGCTGCTCGACGAGGGCCACCTGTGGGGCCTCAAGCAGGTCGCCCTCCCGATCGGCGCCGTCACCGGCGTGGACGACGGCGTCCTGCTCGACCTGACCAAGGATCAGGTGCGCGACCTGCCGCCGATCGAACTCGACGACCAGAAGTGACTTGCCTCCCGGTGCGCCGGGCCGAACGACTCCAGTCCCCACAGCTCGCACCGCGATGCCCCGGGTATCGGGCGCGGGCCGACCGAAAGTAGTGACCGCCATGCGGCTCAGCGGAAGCCTGTTCCTGATCGCGCTGGGCGCGATCCTCACCTTCGCCATCCACGTGCAGACGCGCGGATTCAGCATCCACACCATCGGCATCATCCTCATGATCGCCGGTGGCGCGGCGGCCGTACTCACGCTGTTCATGTGGAGCCAACGCCAGAAGACCGTCATCCGCCGAAGCCCCGGCGGAGAGATCACGGAGGAACGCCCCGCCGCCGACTACAACGACTCCCCGCGCCTGTAACGCACATGGACACCACGTCGCAGGCGGCGGTCTGCCCGCCCGCCGTGAGTGAGGCCGTCTGCCTACCGGTACTGCTCGGCGGCCGCTACGAACTGGGGCCGTCGGTCGGGCGCGGCGGCAGCGGCGAGGTTTATCGGAGCCTCGACCGCTCGCTGGGACGCCGGGTGGCGGTCAAGGTCTTTCACGACGCGGAGAAGTCCGCGGAGCGCGCGGATCGCTTCGACCACGAGATCAGGCTGCACGCCCGGCTCCACCATTCCAGTCTGATCCCGCTGCTCGACGCGGGAATGGAAGACGGACGGCGGTACCTGGTGATGCCGCTGGTCGAGGGGACGACTCTCGCCGACCGGATCGCCACGGGACCGCTGGCCGGCCGCGAGGTGGAACACATCGGCGCGGCGCTCGCCGGGGCCCTGAACCACGTGCACGCCCACGGGGTCGTGCACCGTGATGTCAAACCCTCCAATGTGCTGCTCGGGCGGGACCGGCAGGTCTTCTTGGCGGACTTCGGGATCGCCTGCCTGCGCGAGGAGTCCGGCCAGAGCGCTGATCCGCGTTCCCCACTCACCGGGACCGCGGCGTACCTGGCGCCCGAGCAGGTCGAGAGCGGCACGATCGGATACCCCGGCGATGTGTACGCGCTGGGGCTGGTGCTGCTCGAAGCCCTCACCGCCGTCCGCGCTTACCGGGGGACCGCGCTCGAGCAGGTCCTCGCGCGCCTGTGGCGCCAGCCCGAGATCCCGGCCTCGCTGGGCCCGAGGTGGTCGGCGCTGCTCGGCGCGATGACGGACCGCGATCCGGTGCGACGCCCGCAGCCGTTGCCCTCGCCCATCCTGGGCAGCCCCGAGAGCCACCGCCGTCAGCCCTTTCCCTCGACCGGGCTGCGTTCGGCCGGTCGATCGCATGCGCGGCGCGGTAAAAAGCCCTCGTAACGGCGGCTCGCGGCGACGGATCTCACGGCGACCCGGCGGCGCTGCGAGATGACCGCACGGCAGATGCGGACAGCCCTCGAGCATGGTCGTCTCACCAGGAGTATTCATGGGAATCATCGCCTGGATTGTCAGAACTCTTCCGCTTCTCCGGCCGCCGTCCGACCGACGGAACGCCGACGGGGGTGGCCGCGTGAGCCTGCGATGGTGACCCGGGACCCGCCGCCGGCCGCAGGCGAGCGACGCGACCGGCCGAGGGGGACAGGGTGCTCCGAGCGGATGAGCGCGGCGCTCGCTGTGTTGGGCGGCAGCGCCCCCGCGGAGGGCGCCGCCGGCCTTGACCGGCGCGCGGCCGCCCTGGCCGCCGCGGCGCTGGGCGTCGACGGGATCTGCGCCGGGGTGGGCATCGGGCCTCAAGGCGCCGCGATCGCGTGGGGCCCCGAGACGGTTGCCGTCGCGGTGGAGGGCTTGGAGTTCACCCTCGGCGAGGGCCCCAGCCGGGACGCCGCGCTGGCCGGAGCGCCCGTGCTCGTACCGGATATCGACCTGCCGGGCGCCACAGTCCGATGGCCGGCCTTCGCCTATGGCGTCGCCGGGTTCCCCGTGCGCGCCGTGTTCGCGTTTCCCCTACGGATCGGGGCGATCAGCGTCGGGGTACTGACCGCGCACCGCGCCCTGCCCGGGATTCTGACCGCCGAACAACTCGCCGACGCGCTCACCCTCGCGGACGCGGTCACCCTGCTGCTGGTGCACCGGGCGTGCGCCGGACCCGGCAAGGTTCCCGTCGTCACCGGGGACGAGCCCTGGCCGGGTTGTGGAGAGCCGGCCACCCACCGCGCCGACGTGCACCAGGCCACCGGCATGATCAGCATGCAGCTGGAGGTCAGCCTGGCCGAGGCCCTGGTGCGGCTGCGCACGCACGCCTACCTCCACGACCGCCCCGTCGGCCAGATCGCACTCGACGTGCTCACCCGCCGGCTTCGCTTCACCGAGACCTGAGCCGATGCGGCCACGATTCTCCGCCCCGCCTTCGAGCGCCGCGCGGATGAGACCGCTGCCGTTGTCCGTAGGTGAGCGGCCCGACGGGGATCGCCTCCGCGGGGGAGCGGAATCGTTCACCGACTCCCTGCCGGATCCGCGATCATCCGGGCCGGAGCGCCTCGGCCGGCTCAGTTGGATCGCGCGGCGCACACGCAGCGGCGGGCCAGGGAGCCGGCGATGCTTGCGGCGCAGTACCGGGAGGCGACCGCGTCATGCTGCGCGTAGGGATGACCGCATTCGCATGATTCTTCCGGGCTCTCCGGGTGCGGCGAGTGCTCGATCGCGATCGTCGTGCCGACGCCGGGCAGCCTGTAGTTCACAGAGTTCGTCAAGATACTCGCATCCTCATGCTGGAGGCGTTGCGCGGCGAGGAAATGCAAGGTCCTGGCAGTTCCCGGCACGCCGGGTGGCTCAAGTATCCCATGAGCGAGCAGCGAAGGCCGCGACCGTTCACCCGCCACGCGCCGCCCGCCGCAGGTACGGCGTGGACGAAAAGCAGCTCCGGCGGTCCATGGCGGGACGCCGGAGCCGGGGATCACGGGGTGTCCGGGTCCGCCTTCTCGGCGCGTTGGTTGGCGATGTCGATGCGGTCGCGCCTGCTGTCGGCGATGATGAAGCCCAGGCCGAGAGCCATCACGATGACGGCCACGATCCACAGGAAATGCACCGCGAAACCGATCAGGCCGAAGAGCAGGGCCACCGAGAGCACGCCGAGCATGACGGCGTCCGGTCCCTTCCGCTGACGCAGCAACCGTCCGAGCCGTTCGTTCAGCCGGAGTTCCGCGGCGGAATGAAGCAGGCGGGCGGGTCTCGGGGAGGCGCCTCGCGGGGCGCCGTTTCCGTCCACCCCGGTGGTCTGGTGGTACTCGACCCGGGGCGGCTCGGTGTTGATGTCAGTGTCTTTCAGGGCGGGTCTCATGCGAGACCCCCGATCTCCCTCCGAGAGCGGAGGGGCAACAGCTCGACTTGAGCTACTGTCAGTCTACTCTCTTTGCCGCTCCGAAGTGCGGTTTTCCCGCAGGCTGGAAACGGGCCCGGGGCGGCTACCGCGGTGCGGCCCACTTCCAGTCGCGGATCTCGGGCAGGTCCTGGCCGTGCAGGGCGATGTAGCGGGTGTGTTCGACGAGCTTGTCGCGCATCATGGCCTTGAGGTAGTCGCCCTTGGCGTCGATGCCGGGTACCCGGTCGAGCACGTCGAGGACGAGATGGAAGCGGTCCAGCTGGTTTTGCACCCGCATGTCGAAGGGCGTGGTGATGGTGCCTTCTTCTTTGTATCCGCGTACGTGCAGGTTGTGGTTGGTGCGGCGGTAGGTGAGGCGGTGGATGAGCCAGGGGTAGCCGTGGAAGGCGAAGATGATGTGCCTGTCCGTGGTGAACAGCGAGTCGTAGTCCTTGTCGCTCAGCCCGTGCGGGTGCTCGGTGTCGGGTTGCAGCCGCATCAGGTCGACGACGTTGACCACGCGGATCTTCAGATCGGGCAGGTGCTCGCGCAGGATCGAGGTGGCGGCCAGGACCTCGAGGGTGGGGACGTCTCCGGCGCAGGCGAACACGACGTCCGGCGTGGCGCCCTGGTCGTTGCCCGCCCACGGCCAGATCCCGATCCCCTCGGTGCAGTGGACGACCGCGGCCTCCATCGAGAGCCACTGGGGCATCGCGCGCTTGCCGGCGACCACGACGTTCACATAGTGCCGGCTGCGCAGGCAGTGGTCGAACACCGAGAGCAGGCAGTTGGCGTCCGGCGGCAGGTAGACCCGCACGATGTCCGACTTCTTGTTCACCACGTGGTCGAGGAACCCGGGGTCCTGATGCGTGAAGCCGTTGTGGTCCTGCTGCCAGACGTGCGAGGCGAGCAGGTAGTTGAGCGAGGCGATCTCGCGCCGCCAGGGCAGCTGCTTGGTGACCTTCAACCACTTGGCGTGCTGATTGAACATCGAGTCGACGATGTGGATGAACGCCTCGTAGCAGTTGAACACCCCATGGCGGCCGGTGAGCAGGTAGCCCTCC
>FSXZ01000345.1_pt1 | contig 10185 bp, 8 predicted proteins | sample 1638121 | NCBI WGS metagenome assembly FSXZ01 (sample SAMEA3914788, study PRJEB12502) | metagenome | biome: forest; material: soil | place: Canada | collected 2011-07-03 | depth 0.1 m
CGCCACCGCCACCCCCGGCAACACCTGGGACTACGGCGTGGCCGGCGTGCGGCTGTTCGTGGACTACAGCACCGGCTACTTCTACGTGGTCTACAACACCACGATCAAGATGAAGCCGGGCTACACCACCGTGGCCACCTGGCCCTCGCTCGCCCGGGCCCCGATCAGCGGCAAGATGGCGCCGGGCACCTGGAACAAGTACGACAACGGCACCTGGACCCAGCCCGGCATCGGCGGCGTGGACGGGAACGTGGGCAACGCGCTCGGCCTGGTGGCGAACTACACCCCGGCGACCGACCAGATCGACTTCACCGGCACCGGCGCGGACGCCTCCAGCGTGGACTACCGCAGCGTGTACGTCACCTCCGGCGGCTCGTTCACCTTCGAGGACGCGAGTGGCGCGACCTACACGGCCTACCCGAGCACCGGCACGATCGACAACAGTTCCGGCACCTCGGTCGGTTCGGTCACGTATCAGGACCCTGCGCTCGACAGCAGCGTGACGGTCACCGGTACCGGCTCGGCCGTCACCATCGCGATCACCAACGCGGCCGGGTCCACGCAGAGCGCGACCGTCACCAACATGGTGCTCGAGGACACCACGACGCACCGGCTCTACCTCTCGCCCACCGAGGTCAACGAGTCGGCGCTGACGTTCAACACCTATTCCGAGTCCTACCTGTCCGTCGGCTACGACACCGACGTCTACACGACCAGCGACCTTGGCAAGCCCAACAGCCTGTCCGTCGTCGGCGTGGAGCCGAGCGGCGCCTCCAACAGCTATCTGACCAGCATCGACTACGGCAGCCTGACCAACCAGAACATCAGCACCCGGTCCTACCGGATGGTCTCCGCACTGACCGGCGGCATGTGGGACGTGACGATGTATCCGCACTCGTCCTCGCAGACCGACTACGTCGTGGGCAAGACGCCGGTCGACGGGTCCGGTACCGCGATCAGCTCGTCCTCCGACTACGCACTGAGCGTCGGCGGTACGGCGCTCAAGGACTCCGGCAGCAGTGCGTCCACGGCGGGTGAGTGGCAGCTGGTGCCGGTGGCCGACTCGTTCAGCACCAGCTACCCGAGCGGCGTCTACAAGCTGGAGAACGTCGCGACCGGTGAGTACTTGCAGGTCGCCGGGTCCACCGCGGCCGCTCAGCGGGCCGTCGGGGCGAGCGTGGCCACGGGCGCCGCGCAGGCGAACTACAGCTCCACCGGCAACAGCGGCAACGGTTCGCCTGGCGGCAGCGACCAGTGGTACCTCGAGCCGATCGGCAAGGACACGCCCGCGACGCTCAGCTCCGGCTCGTCCGCCGCGACGGTCTCCGCCGCCACCAACACCTCGCTGGCCTCGGCCACCACGTACAAGCTGGTCAACCGCAACAGCGGCCTGGCGCTCGAGTACGTCGGCGGCGCCTGGCAGCTGGCCGGGCAGAGCTTCGGCGACACCGGTCAGACGCTCACCGTCACCCTCGGCTGAGCCGATCAACCGGTGAACACGGTCCGGGCGCCGCGCACGCGGCGCCCGGACCGGAGCCTGTCAGAGGTCGAGCACCAACTCGGGGCTCAAGCTGCGCGAGACGCACAGGAACATGATCTCGTTGCTCTCCCGCTCGTCCTGCGTCAGCAGGCTGTCCCGGTGCTCCGGCACGCCCTCCAGCACCGCGGTCTCGCAGGTGCCGCAGGTGCCCTCGCGGCAGGAAGACAGCACCGTGACCCCGGCGCTCTCCACCGCCTCCAGGATCGAGCAGCCCGGCCGCACCGTGACGCGCGTGCCGCTCCGCGCCAGCACGACGTCGAACGCGTCCGCCCGGGCCGGTTCGCCCACCTCGACCGGGGTGAACCGCTCGACCCGCAGCGCGTCCGCGGGCCAGTGCGCGCACGCGTCCGCCACCGCCGCCAGCATCGGCTCCGGGCCGCAGGCGTAGACGAGCGTCTGCTCGGCCGGGTCGGCGAGGTGCGCCGCGAGATCGAGCAGACCGTGCTCGTCCTGGGGGTGGATGCGCACCCTGGCGCCGTGCCGGGCCGCGAGTCCCTTGGCGAACGCCATCGACCCGCGGCTGCGGCCGCCGTAGAGCAGGCTCCACTCGGCGCCGTCCGCCTCCGCCTGCGCGATCATCGGCAGCAGCGGCGTGATACCGATCCCGCCCGCGATGAACAGGTAGCGGCGCGCGGGCAGCAGGGCGAAGTTGTTGCGGGGGGCGGAGACCGCGAGCGTCGTACCGACCGCCAGCTCCTCGTGCACGAAGGCCGATCCGCCGCGGCCGGCGCTCTCCCGCAGCACGGCCACCCGCCAGTGCTCGCGGTCCGCCGGGTCGCCGCACAGCGAGTACTGCCGGGTCAGATCCGCCCGCAGGTGCAGGTCGATGTGCGCGCCCGGACTCCACTGCGGCAGCGCGCCGCCGTCCGCGGCGGCGAGCGTGAGCGCGACGACCCCCACGGCCGCCTCGACCCGCTCCGCCACCACCACCTTGATCTCGGCCCGCGGCTCCGCCGCCGTCACGCGCCCGCCCCGGCCATCCGCCTGAGTACCGTGCGCGCGGCCAGCCCGCCCGCGTCGATGTTGATGCTCAACTCCTGGAAGCCCTCCGGCTCGGCGGCGATGACGCCTTCGAGGATGTTGAGCGCGTCCACGTCCTGCATCACCACGGTGTGGTTGAACTTCGCCATGAACTCGGTCACGTTCGCGTCGTCGAGGGCGAAATCGCGCGAGACCATCCAGAAGTCCAGCACCGAGTCCTGCGTCGAGGGCGTGATCGCGTAGGTGATCTCGGTGTGGAAGCCCTCCGGGTCGGTGCCGTCCGGGTTCGGCACCGAACCCACCGGCGCGATCCGGCTGTGCAGCAGGTAGAGGCAGGGGGCGAAGTACTCGATGTCCTGCCAGCGGCAGATCCGGCCGTCCAGACCGGTGGAGTTGGCGTAGAACGGCGGGCATTCGGCGTCTTCCATGCGCCGGCTCACCCGCACCACGCCGGCCTGCTCGTCCACGCTCGTCTCGATCGGCGTCTCGGCCACCTCCGGGGTGCCGATGTAACCGCCGTGCAGATACGTCTCGTGCGAGAGGTCGAGCAGGTTGTCCACCAGCAGGCTGTAGCGGCTCTGGATCGGCTCCAGACCGGCCACGGTGACGTAGCCCGAATCGGGATTGAGCCACGGTGCGCGCGGGATCGGGCGCTCCTCGGCCAACTTCGGGTCACCGATGAAGACCCAGACGAACGTGTCCTGCTCCACCACCGGGTACGAGGCCACCCGCGCGGTGCGCGGGATCCGCTGCTGTCCGGGCACGTACACGCACGCGCCGGTGGGCTCGTAGGTGAAGCCGTGGTAGCCGCACACCACGCGGTCGCCGTCCAGCTTGCTCTCCGAGAGCGGGAACCTGCGGTGCACGCACCGGTCGGCCAGCGCCACCGGCGCCCCGTCCTCGGTGCGGTAGAACACGATCGGCTCGTCGCAGATGGTCCGGGCCAGGAACTCGCGCGTCACCTCGCTGCCGTAGGCGGCGACGTACCACTGGTCGCGGACGATCGGTATGCCGGGTGCGGCCACTTCGAACTCCTTCGCTCACGCGCCCACCACGATGTGGGACCGTCACGCAGAGGTTCGGTCCGCGCGGCCCTCCGCGGCAAGGGGCCCTTCCACTGGGTGGAAATCCGCGTGCCCGGCGCCGTACCCCAGCGCCCGGGAACTGCCGCGCGCGGCCATGCGCACGGCCGGGATGAGCGGCGCCGCGTTCGCGGTGGCCGGGACCACGAGCGAGAGCGCGGCGACGACGGCGCCGGAGGCGTCCCGGATCGGCGCGGCCACGGACACGGCGTCGTCGGTGATCTGACGGTCGCTCACCGCCGCGTCGGCCCGTCGCACCTCGGCCAGGGTGGCGCGCAGCCGGGCCGGATCGGTGACGGTGTGATGGCTGAACCGGGCCAGCGGCGCGGCGAAGACCCGCTCCTGCACGGCCGCCGGCGCGTGCGCGAGCAGGACCAGGCCGACGCCGGTCGCGTGCAGCGGCCAGCGCGAGCCGACGGTGGTGCGCACCAGCACGGCCGAACGCCCCGAGATCAGCTCGATGTAGAGGGTGTCGAGGCCCTCGCGCACGGCGAGCTGCACGTTCTCGTGCGTGGTTTCGTAGAGGTCTTCCATGAACGGCAGGGCCGCCCGGCGCAGTCCGGCGCTGCGCGGCGCGAGGCAGCCCACCTCCCACAGCCGCAGCCCGATCCGGTAGCCCCCGGACTCGGTGTGCTCCAGCGCCCCCCACGCGGTGAGCTGGCCGACCAGCCGGTGGGTGGTGGCGGCGGGCAGCCCGGCCCGGCGGGCGAGCACGGCCAAGCCCAGCTCGCGGTGCTCCTCGTCGAAGGCCGCGAGCAGGGCCAGGACCCGCTCGGCGACGCCGGTGCGGGACGCGGGCGCGGGCTGCGCTGGACTCGCCACAAGGCCCACGCTACCGCATCCGGGCAGGTCGAGAGCCTGCGCGCGGCTCTCGACCGGCCCGGTATCCCGGGGTTAGCGGCTCAGGTGCCGGGCGAAGAACCGGGCTCCGTCGTCCACCTCGAACCACGGGGTGCCGGCGTGCCCGCCGACGTTGGCGTGCAGGGTCTTCTCGCCGGCGCCGAAGGCGTCGAACAGGTCCAGCGCCGACTGCCGGTCGTTGCCCCGGTCGTCCCACTGCAGCAGGAACTGGAGCGGGACGGTGACCTGCCGGGCCTGCTCGCGCACCGCGCGGGGCACGTAACCCCCGGCGAAGAAGCCGGCCGCCGCGATGCGCGGTTCGAGCGCCGCCAGCCGGATGCCGACGGCGGCCATCCCGGAGTACCCGACCTGCTCGCCGATCTCGGGCAACGCGAGCAGGGCGTCGAGGGTGGTGCGCCATTCCGGCACGGCCTGCTCGACCAGCGGGACGATGAGGGACTCGAAGATGTCCTCCACCGGCTCGCCGGCCGCCATCGCCGCGCGCAGCCGCGCCCGGGCCTGCTCGTCGGCGGCGGACTTGGGCCGCTCGCCGTGTCCGGGGTGGTCGATCGCGGCCACGGCGAAGCCGTACTGCGCCGCGAGGTGTCGGGCCCGGGCCACCAGCCGGTCCTCGCGCTTGTGCAGGCCGCCGTTGTGGCCGCTCAGGATCAGCGGGGCCGGAGTGGATGCGGGCGTCCACAGGACGCCGGGGATCTCGCCGAGGGTGAATGCGCGTTCGAGGACGCCGTCGTCGAACCGCTGCTCGGAAGTGAACTGCATGAAGGTCGTGCCTTTCGGGAGTGCTCGTGAACGGCGCTCCCGGACGACCTATCGCCCGACCGCGACCCCGGAGGAGAGCGCCCATGTCGATACTGCGTTCACGGGTACCACCTCCTCGTTCTCTCGCACGGTCTCCCGGAGGTTAGCAGGGGCCGCCGCGGTCCGCCAAGGAGGCGGTCCACCGAGGAGGCGGTCCGCCAAGGAGGCGGTCCACCGAGGAGCTCGGGGAGATCTACAGCCAACTGTACAGTTCACTGCGGGAGTGATAATCTGAAGTCATGATCGACAGGGACGAGGTCGCCGCGGCCGTGCCCGCCGAGGTCTCCGCCACCGCGACGGAGCTGCGGCTGGTGGTGGTGCAACTGCTGCGCCGTCTGCGCGAGCAGGCGCCCGGCAGCGACCTGACCAAATCCCAGTCCAACGCGCTCTCCCGGATCGAGGCCCTCGGCTCGGCCACCGCGACCGAGCTGGCCAAGGCCGAGGGAATGCGGCCGCAGTCGATGGCCTCCATCGTCGCGGCGCTGCAGTCCTTCGGGCTGGTCGAGGGCTCCCCCGATCCGCGCGACGGACGCAAGACCGTGCTGAGTCTCACCGAGCAGGCACGCGAGGAGTTCCGCACCGGTCGGCTGGCCAAGGAGGACTGGCTGACCGAGGCGCTCACCTCGTCGCTCACGCCCGAGGAGATCGCCCGGGTGGCCGAGGTCGTCCCGCTGTTGCGGCGACTCGGCCAGGCCTAGCCCGGCCCTGTCGGCGCCGCCGCGTGCGGCCCCGGCCCGGTCACCCCCTGTTTTCCGTTTCACCGTGACACCGTCATCCGACGCGTCCCGGTACGCCGTCGCGCCCGCGCGCCGACGTCCGTGCGGCGTCTACCCCGGCCTGCCCGGACATCCCGGGCACCGAAAGGAATCCTCATGGCCTTCACCGCTCTCGACCCGAAGACCGCGCTGATCGTGATCGACCTTCAGCGCGGCATCGTGGAACTGCCGCTCGCGCCGCTGCCGATGGCCGAGGTGCTCGAGCGCAACGTCCGGCTGATCCAGGAGTTCCGCAGCCGTGACCTGCCGGTCGTGCTGGTCAACGTGGCCGGCCAGCCGGCCGGGCGCACCGAGGAGAACCGCGGCGCGGCCGGGCACGCCTTCCCCGACGGCTGGACCGACCTGATCGACGAGCTCGACGTGCAGCCGAGCGACATCCTGGTGACCAAGTACGCCCGCGGCGCCTTCTCCGGCACCGGCCTGACCGAGACCCTGCGCGCGGCCGGCGTCACCCAGGTCGTCATCACCGGCATCGCCACCGGCACCGGCGTGGAGTCCACCGCGCGCACCGCGCACGAGGACGGCTTCCACGTGAGCCTGCCGGTCGACGCCATGACCGACACCGCCGCGGACAAGCACGAGCACGCGGTCAACGTCGTCTTCCCGCGCATCGCCGAGACCGGCACCACCGAGGAACTGGTGCGGCTGCTCCAGGGCGCCGCGGCATGACCGCGGCAGTCGAGCAGCGGCCGGAGGCCCGGGCGCCGTCCGGCCGCTCGGACAAGCCCTTCGGCTGGAGGTTCATCAGCCCCCTGCTGCTCGGCTCCAGCCTGAACCCGATCAACAGCTCGATGATCGCCACCGGCCTGGTGGGGATCGGCGTGGACTTCCACAAGGGCCCCGGCACCACCGCCTCACTGATCTCCGTGCTCTACCTGTGCAGCGCGGTGATGCAGCCGACGATGGGCAAGCTGGCCACCGTCTTCGGGGCCCGCCGGGTGTTCCTGCTGGGCGTCTCGATCCTGCTGCTCGGCGGGATCGTCGGCGCCGCCGCGCCGGCCTTCGGGTTCCTGCTGGTCTCCCGCGCCCTGATCGGTATCGGCACCTCGGCCGCGTACCCCACGGCGATGGCGTTGGTGCGCAAGCGCGCCGACGCCCTCGCCATCGGGGTGCCGAGCCGAGTGCTGGGCAACTTCTCCATCGCCTCGCAGGTCACCATCGTGGTCGGGCTCCCGCTCGGCGGCGTGCTGGCCGGGGCGTTCGGCTGGCGCGCGCTGTTCCTGGTGAACGTCCCGCTGGCGCTGCTGACCTTGGTGTGCACGCTGATCGGCGTGCCCAAGGGCGAGGCGCCGACGGTGGCCCGCAGCAGGCTGGCCGGCACCGTGGACGCGGTCGGCATCGCCCTGTTCGCCGGCGCGATCGTCAGCCTGCTGGTGTTCCTCTCCGGCATCGACCAGCCGCGCTGGTGGCTGCTGGCCGCCTCGATCGTGCTGGCCGGACTGCTGATCGGCTGGGAGCGCAAGGCGCCTACGCCGCTGATCGACGTGCGCATGCTCGGGCGCAACCCGCGCGTGCTGCGCACCTACCTGCGCCAGATGATGGTGTCGCTGGGCACGTACACCGCGCTCTACGGCCTGAGCCAGTGGATGGAGGGCGCCGCGCACTACAGTGCGTCCCAGGTCGGGCTGATCCTGCTGCCGCTCTCCGGCATCAGCGTCGTGCTGGCCCGGGTGGTCTCGGCCAAGGGCTGGGTGCGGGTGCCGCTGGTGCTGACCGGCGTGTGCCTGGTGCTCACCGGCGTCGTGATGCTGGCCATCACGCACACCTCGCCGGTGTTGCTGCTGATCGGCATGTCGCTGCTGTTCGGCCTCGCCAACGGATTCAGCGGATACGCGAACCAGGCGACGCTCTACATGCAGTCCGACGCCAAGGAGATCGCTGTGGCCTCGGGTCTCTACCGGACCTTCACCTACTTCGGCGCGATCTTCTCCTCCAGTCTGATCGGCCTGGCCTTCGGCACCAGCGCCACCGATTCGGGCCTGCACGCCATCGCCTACGTCATCGCCGGAATCGGCGCGGTGACCGGTCTGATGGCCCTGCTCGACCGGAGTGTCCCGCGGCACGCCGACCGGTGATTCAATAGGGCCGTGCGCATCAAGGCGATCGTCTTCGACTTCGACGGCCTGCTCATGGACACCGAGACGACCTTGCTCGAATGCTGGCAGTACGAGTGGCGCCAGCATGGGCTGGAGCTGGACGCCGCGGCGTTCTTCGCCGACCACGGCGGGGACGTCACGGCCGAGCACACCCGCCGCCTGGCCGAGGCCGTCGGGCCGACCTACGACCCCGAAGTCAGTGAACTGCGGCGCCGGGCCTACCGGGACGGGCTGCACGCGCGGCTGGGGCTGCGCGAGGGCATCGACGCCTGGCTGGACCAGGCCCGCGAGGCCGGCCTGCGCTGCGCGGTGGCGAGCAGCTCGCCGCTGTGGTGGGTGACCGGCCACCTCGCCCGGGTCGGGCGGCTCGAGCTGTTCGAGGCCCTGGCCTTCGGCAACGAGGTCCCCGCCCACAAGCCCGCCCCCGACGTCTACCGCCTCGTCCTGGACCGCCTCGGACTCGAACCGTCCGAGGCGGTCGCCGTCGAGGACACCGTCCACGGCGTCACCGCCGCCCGGTCCGCCGGCCTGGCCTGCATCGCCATCCCCAACCCGCACGCCGACCCGGCCGGCTTCACCGCGGCCGACCTGCTCCTGGGCAGCGCCGCGGAGATGCCGCTGGCCGCCGCCCTGGAGCAGGCCTCGCGCGGGTGACCGGACTCAGTGCTTTGACCGGCGCCGCAGCGCCAGGCTGAGCAGCAGGCCGAGTCCGAGCACGGCGATACCGCCCGCGGCCGGACCGAGCACGTCCGCGCCGGTGGTGGCCAGCGCGGGTCCGGTGGAGCTCGGCGAGGGCTTGGGCGTGTGGGTGTGCGGGTGCGAGGGCGTGGCGCTCGGGGTCTGCGGCGGCGTCTGGGTGGGGGTCTCGGTCGGTTCCGGCGCGGCCCGGTTGTAGACGGTGCAGCTGAGGGTGGCCCCGCGCGGCATCGAGACGCTGAAGGAGGGGTGGCCCGCGCTCGTGTCGTCGTTGGTCACCTCGACCGACTCGCCGTCCTCCAGATTGACGCAGGTGGCGTTCTTCCCGCCCTGCGTCACCAGGTCGTATCCGTCCTGTTGGGTCTCGTCCAGGTGGATCTGCGCGCTGCCCCCGACATCGGTGAGGTCCGGCTCGAAGGCGACCGAGCCGGTCCCGTCGTCGGTCGTGGTCCGGTGCTCGGGCAGATCGCCCACGCCCGCGGTGGGTGAGCTGGCGCCGAACTCCCAGCCCGGGCCGGCCGGCTCGGCGCCGGTGACGTCCTCGCCGGTGGTGGTGCTCGGCGCGATCAGCTTGACCACGTTGAGCGCGTTGTGGCACTGGCTGAGCACCAGCCGGTGCAGCACGTGCTCGGCCGCCGCGTAGTTCGCCACCTGGTAGTAGTCGCTGTCCTCGTAGTCCGGGTCGGCCGGGTCGAACTCGTGCGTGCCCGAGATCGCGCGCAGGTTCAGCGCGGAGATACCGGTCACGCCGGCGCCGACGCCGAGCGCGATGACGCGGGTGCCCTTCGCCTTCAGCGTGTTCGCCGAGTAGACGCCGCCCTCGGTGTCGCTGATGTCGGTGTAGCTGGAACTGCCCTGATAGGGGTTGCCGAAGTAGGTCGGGTTGCCGTCGGTCAGCTCGATCGCGACCTCGTAGTGCTCGGACGCCGCCGCGGCCGCGTAAAGGCCCTGATCCCAGTTCGTGCCCGCGCCCAGCGGCCAGTCCGCGTACTGTGCCTTGAACCGGTCCGCGCCGGCCTGAGTGGAGACGGGCATCAGCTGCGGCTCGTTCGCGCCCACACTGGAGCTGGGCGAGGTCTTGTCGAAGGAGAACACCGCCATCCGTGACGGGGTGCCCACCAGCGCGTCGGCCAGCGAGTTCGCGGTGTTCTTGAGGTCCGGCAGCGCGGAGCCCACGGACGAGGACAGGTCCATGATCAGCGCCACGTCGAGCCCGCAGCGATGCGGCAGCGGCGGGTTGTCCCTGGACTGCTGCCAGATCCCGTTGGATGCCTTGTAGGGGCTGGTCGAGTAGTCGGTGCTGTACATGAAGTCCGAGGTGGACGAGTACGTCTGGCCGCCCGCCAAGGCGGGAG
>FSXZ01001471.1_pt1 | contig 10181 bp, 8 predicted proteins | sample 1638121 | NCBI WGS metagenome assembly FSXZ01 (sample SAMEA3914788, study PRJEB12502) | metagenome | biome: forest; material: soil | place: Canada | collected 2011-07-03 | depth 0.1 m
CCTTGGCCCGGCGCGACACGTTGGCCGACACCGAACCCAGCAGCCGCCCGGCGATGGTGCTGAGGCCGACGTTGCCGACGACAAGCAGGTCGGCTACCTGCAGTACGCCCTGGGCACCGGCCAGTTCCCCAGGCTGGCGCAGCTCCTGATCCCGCCGGCCGAACCGGGTCCCGCCGAACCGGGTCCCGCCGTACCTGGCCCGGCCCGCTCAGTCCCGGCCGCCCCCGGTCAGGCCCCCTTCGCCGCCGACCCCGCCGCGCCGGCCGACCGCTACGCCAGCATCATGGCCCGCATTCTCACCGGCCTCCTCGGCCCGGCGTAGCTGGCCGGCCGGGCCGGGCCGCCGGTCCCGCGGCGGCCCGGCCCGGCCGCCGGGGCCGCAGGCCAGGCCGTGCCGCCTACCAGCCCCGCTCGCGCCACTCCGCGAGGTGCGGGCGCTCGCCGCCGAGCGTCGTGTCCAGCCCGTGGCCCGGGTAGACCCAGGTCACATCAGGCAGCTCGCCGAACACCCGGTCCTCCAGGTCGGTCATGAGCGACGCGAACCGGGCCGGGTCCTTCTGGGTGTTCCCCGGCCCGCCGGGGAACAGCGAGTCACCGGTGAACAGGTGCGGCTCCGCCCCGTCGTCATAACGCAGGGCGATGCTCCCCGGCGTGTGACCGCGCAGGTGAATCACGGACAGCGTCGCGTTCCCCACCGCGATCTCGTCGCCGTGCCGGACCAGGTGGCTGACCGGGACGGGCAGCGGCTCGGCGTCCTCATGGTGGGCGACGGTCTGCGCCCCCGAGGCCGCCTGGACCTCGGCCAGCGCGCCCCAGTGATCCCGGTGCTGGTGGGTGGTGATGATGGTGGCCAGCGGCACGTCCCCGATCAGGGTCAGCAGCGTGCCCGCCTCGTTGGCCGCATCGATGAGGGCCAGCTCGCCGGTCGCGGTGCACCGCAGCAGGTAGGCATTGTTGTTCATCGGGCCGACCGCCGCCTTGGTGATGGTGAGGCCGGGCAGCTCCCGGGTGTCGGCCGCGCCGCCGACGCTGACATCGCCTGTGTAAGTCATGGGCTCATTATCCCGCCCTCTGGCCTGCGCGCCCCCGCCCTCCGGCTCCCGCCGTCCCGCCCTGTTCGCCGGCGCCCTGCTAGCGTCACGGGCCATGACGCTGCCACGCCCGGAACCGAGCCAGGTCTACGTCGGCCGAGCCGCGGCCGACGCCGCGCTCAGCCGCGGGTGGCTGCTCGGCCACTTCCGGCCCGACGGCGATCCCCGGCACAGCGACGACGTCGAGATCAAGTGGGGCATCCACCCGGCTGGCCACGAGCGCGCGCAGTGGGTCACCGATGATCACCGCACGGCCGTGATCCTGCTGATCAGCGGACGGTTCCGGGTCGAGCTGCCGGGCCGCAGCGTGCTGCTGGCCCAGCAGGGCGACTACCTGGTCTTCCACGGCATCCCGCACACCTGGCGGGCCGAGAAGGAGTCCCTGGTCGTCACCGTGCGGTGGCCGTCCGTCCCCGGCTACGCCAGCGCCGCCGGCTAGGCCCCGGCCCGCAGCAGAACCTCAGCCGTGCGGGAGGGCCAGCTCGCACCAGACAATCTTGCCGGAGACCGCGCGCCGGGCGCCCCACCGCTGGGCGACCTGGCTGACCACCTGCAGGCCGCGGCCGCGCTCCTCGTCATCCTCAGGATGGCGCAGCCGGGGCAGCGCCGCCGAGTCATCGAGGACCTCGATGACCAGGCCGCCCTCCAGGATGAGGCGCAGCCCGATCTGGCCCTGCGCGTACCGGACGGCGTTGGTGACCAGCTCGGAGGCCAGCAGCTCCGCCGCCGGGATCAGCTCGGTCAGGCCCCAGCGCTTCATCGGCCGCCGGATCAGGGTCCGGGCCCGGTGCGCTGACGTCAGCTCGGCCGGCAGCCGCCAGGTCACGAAATTGTCCTCGGAGATCCGCCGCAGCCGGGCGATGAGCAGGGCGATGTCGTCCCGCTGCTGATCGGCGTAGACGCCCGCCAGGGTGGCCTTGCACAGGTCCTCGAGCGGCCGGTCGGCCGAGCCGGGGCCGAAGATCGCGCGCAGCTTGGCCAGGCCCACGTCGATGTCCTCGGTCCGGCGCTCGACCAGCCCGTCGGTGTACAGGACCAGCAGGCTGCCGTCGTCGATGTCCACCACCCGGCTCTGGATCGGCCCGGAGCCGACGCCCAGCGGCGGCGCAGGCGAGATGTCGAGCAGCTCGGTCGACCCGTCCGGGCGGACCAGGAGCGGCGGCAGGTGCCCGGCCGAGGCCAGCTCGCACTTGCCGCTGACCGCGTCGTAAATGGCGTACACGCACGTCGCGAAGTGCGGCTCGCGGGCGCCGAGCTCCTGCATCAGCTCGTTCAGCTGCTGCAGCGTCTCGGCCGGCGGCAGCTCCAGCATGGCCAGCGTGTGGATGGCGGTGCGCAGCCGCCCCATGGTCACGGCGGCGCGGACCCCGTGCCCGGCGACGTCCCCGACCACCAGCGCCACCCGGCCACCCGGCAGCGCGATCGACTCATACCAGTCGCCGCCGATCTCGATCAGCTGGCTGCCGGGCAGGTAACGGTGCTTCACCTCGACCGACGACGGCGCGGACAGCCCGGTGGGGAGCATGCTGCGCTGCAGCGTCAGGGCCGTCGCGCGCTCCCGGCTGTAGCGCTGCGCGTTGTCCATGAACATCGCCGCCCGGGAGGCGAACTCCATCCCGAGCTCGGTGTCATAGGCATCGAAACGGCGGTATCCCGGCAGGCGGGTGCAGACGAAGAAGCCGAGCATGATGCCGCGGGCGATGAGCGGCAGGATCAGCATGGAGCTCTGGCCCAGCAGGTCGGCGACCGGCTGGCGGATCCAGGCGGCCGCGATCTTGTCGGCCGTGTGCTCGGCCAGGATCTCGCTGACCGGCAGCCCGGTGGTCAAGCACCTGGAGTACGGCGTGTCGGGCGGGTAGCGGAGCACCTCGCCGGTCGGGAACGTCGCGTCCCAGGCGCTGTCGGTGCTGTCATGGGCGACGGCCAGGCGCCGCAGCAGCTGGGAGCCGTCGGGGGAGTCGCCCGGGGCCTCCTCGTCGCCGATCAGGCTCTCCCGGATGAGCAGCCCGGCGGCGTTGCAGAAATGGGGGACCACGATGTTGATCAGCTCGGGGGCCATCTGGTCCATGTCCAGCTCGCCGCCGATCCGGCGCAGCGCCCCGTCGAGCATCGCGTGCCGCATGACGGCCGGGTCCAGGAACCGCTCCTCCAGCGGCGGCGGGATCCGCAGGATGACCTGGGCGACGAGCTCGGGATCGGCCGAGCGGACGGGCTGGACCGTGACCACGCCGTCGGCCGTGGTGCCGCGGGCGGTCCGGACGGTCAGGACGGTCGTGCCCTCCCGGCCCGAGCAGGCCCCGTCGATCAGCCCCTGGAACGCCGCGGCGTGCGCCTCCGGGCCGGCCAGCAGGGTGCCGAAGTCCGTCCCCAGCAGCGCCGACGGCACGTCGCTCAGCACGTCGGCGGCCGCCCGGTCGTGCTGCCGGATGCGGCCGGTCTTGTCGATGCCGAGCATGAGCGTGCGCGCTGACGTGTTCGCCAGCAGCGCGGAGATCTCGGCAGTCGCGGCTGGAGCCAACCGAGCGCTCCCTTCGCCTGTGCGGATCGTGGCCTGTGCGGATCGGGGCCTGTTCTTCTTATTATGGAACAGGTTCGCTCATGTTGGCCGGCACACGGCACGCCTGGTCCCGCGCCAGCGGGGTAAATGGATCAGAAAGCCGGTTGATCGCGACTGGGGGAGCGCGTGCCAGCAGCACAATCGGGGGACGTCATTGTTGTCGGAGCCGGGCCGACCGGGCTGATCCTAGCCGCAGAACTGGCCCTGGCGGGAGCGCGCCCGATTGTCCTGGAGCGCCGGGCCGGCCCCCGGGCGGACTCGCGGGCCATCTGCCTGCACGCGCGCAGCATGGAGGCCCTCGACCTGCGGGGGCAGGCCGGCGGGTTCGCGCGGGCGGGCCTGCCGGTGCCGTCGTTCCCGCTCGGGCCGCGCGGCGCAAAGATCAACTTCGGCGTCCTGGACTCGGATTTCCCCTACCTGCTGGACATCCCGCAGAGCCAGATCGAGGAGCTGCTGCTGGACCGGGCGCTTGACCTCGGCGCGCAGGTCCGCTGGTCCACCGAGGTGACAGGACTCGAGCAGGACGACGCCGGCGTCCGCGTCGCCCTGGCCGGCGGGGCGTCGGCCGCGGCGGAATATGCAGTCGGGTGCGATGGAGTGCATAGTTTCGTGCGGAATGCTCTGGCCATCCCGTTCCCGGGCATCCATAATCCGGGCTCGGTCATTCTCGCTGATCTTCGCCTGGACGGCCTGGCCATGGATGGCGCCTACGGGGACCTTTCCCGGAACGGGATGCTGCTCATTTTCCCCTTCCGGGATGGTTTCTGCCGGGTCGTGCTTTATGACTACCTCCGGGGCGACGTCCCGGTCGCCGAGCCGGTCACGCTGGCCGAGGTGACGGGCAGCCTGCTGCGGCTCGCCGGGCGGGACTTCCGGCCGCGCGACCTGCGGTGGTCGGCGCGCTACCGGAGCGAGAGCCGCCAGGCGCCGACCTACCGGGCCGGCCGCGTCCTGCTGGCCGGGGACGCCGCGCACGCGCACTCGCCGGCCGGAGCGCAGGGCCTGAACACCGGGCTGCAGGACGCGGTCAACCTGGGCTGGAAGCTCGGCGCGGCCGTGGGCGGCTGGGGGCCGGGCTGGCTGCTGGACTCCTATACCGGGGAGCGGCACCCGGTCGGCGCCGGCGTCCTGGCCCTGAGCGGCCGCCAGTTCCGGCTGAACACCGCCCAGTCGCCGGGCCGGCGTGCGCTGCGCTGGGCCGTGCACCGGCTGCTGGTGCCGCTGCCGCCGGTCCAGGCCCGGCTGGCCCGGGACTACGCGGGCACCTCGATCAGCTACCCGGCCGTGAGTCCCGACGGGAGCACCGTCCACCCGCTGGCCGGGCAGCGGCTCCCGCGCGGCAGCGTGACCCTGGCCGACGGGCGCCGGGCGCGGCTGCCGGAGCTGTTCCGGGACGGGACGTTCGTCCTGCTGGACCGCGTCGCCGCGCGGTCACCCGGCGCGGCGGGCGCGCCCGGCCGGGTGACCCGGGTCGGCTACCAGAGCAGCACGATTCCGCATTTCCCGGCGGCCGTGCTGGTCCGCCCGGACGGCTACGTGGCGTGGGCCAGCGACCACCCCGACCCGGCGGCCCGGGCCGCCGCGGCGGTGGCGGCCGTCCAGCTGTGGTGCGGTCCCGGTCAGGCGTCGCGGGCGGGCTCGCCGTGGCCGCCGTTGGCCCGGCCGCGGCCCCAGTAGGCCTTGGGGGACATCTGGTCCTGGGGCAGGCCGCGCCCGGCCAGCACCTCGCGCAGGGCCAGCACGACCCTGGCCTCGCCCAGCAGGTAGGCCTGGCCGGAGCCGGGCAGCAGCTCGACCTCGGCCGCCTCGGCGACCAGCGCGGCCGGCTCGCCGGCCGGGCCGCTCAGCCGGTGCAGCCAGGTCAGCCGGGTCCGCGCCGCGGCCAGCAGCTCCTGCTCGTCATCCGGGTCCGGCACCTCGATGACCACGGTCGCCACCGAGTCGCCGGGCAGTGACTCGGTCATGGCGAAGATCGCGGGCAGCGCCGACTCATCCCCCAGGAACAGGTGCCAGTCGGCCGCGGTGGCGGTCGTGATCTTGCCGCGCGGGCCGATGCCCTCGATCCGGTCGCCGGGCCGGGCGGACCGGATCCAGCGCTCGCCGGGGCCGTCGCCGTGCAGGACCACGTCCATGGTGAGCAGCCGCTGCGCCGGGTCGAAGTACCGGATCGTGTAGCGGCGCCGGACCGGCCGGTTGCCGTCCGCCGCGACCAGCAGCATCACGTCCTGGCCGGGCTCGTAGCTGAACCCGTCGAGCTCCGGGGCGGTCAGCTCCAGCCGGTGCATGTGCGGGGTCAGCGGCTGGGTGCGGGCGACCTCCAGGGGCAGGCGGCGGGTGCCCGCGAGATTGCCCGAGAGCTGGGCGAACGGGTCGTCGAGCGTAGCCCGCACGGCCTCGGGTAGTGCGTCGGTCATGTCGCTGCAGCCTTTCGGTGTCACCCGGCTGGGTCATCGCGCTGGCGATGCCGGGCGGGACGAAGCCACAGTACGCGAGCCGTCACGCAACTGGATCTGGAGGTTACGGCCAGCGCCGTCCAGAATGAGAGCGAGCGAGGACCTAAGGGGACAGTGATGTCGGACGGTGCCGCGGGCGCGCGGGCCGCGGGTGACCGGGCGGTCGATGACCTGGGCCAGGCGGTGACCGTGCCGCGCTCGGTCCGGCGCGTGGTGTCGCTGGTCCCGTCCCTGACCGAGGCGGTCGCGTCGTGTGCCCCGCGCCTGCTGGTCGGCGCGACGATCTGGTGCGCGCAGCCGGCGGACCTGGCCGTGACCAGGGTCGGCGGGACGAAGAACCCCGACGTGGCGACGATCATCGGGCTGGCGCCGGACGTGGTGCTGGCCAACGAGGAGGAAAACCGGCCGCCCGACCTCGACGCGCTGCGCGCCGCCGGCCTCACGGTGTGGGTGACCCGGGTCCGCAACCTCCCCGAGGCGCTGACCTCGCTGGGCCGGATGCTGACCGTGGCCTGCCGGCTCCCGGCGCCCGCCTGGCTCGACGCGGCCGCGCTGGCGTGGAGCCGGGTACCGCCGCCCGCGGCCCGGCGCGCGGTGATCCCGATCTGGCGCCGGCCCTGGATGGTGCTCGGCCGCGATACCTTCGCCGGTGACCTGCTGGCCCGGCTGGGCGTGGCCAACGTGTACGACGGCCACGGCGAGCGGTACCCGCGGGTCGGCATCGACGAGATCCGCGGTGCGGCCGCCGACCTGGTCGTCCTGCCGGACGAGCCGTACCGGTTCAGCGCCTCGGACGGGCCGGAGGCGTTTCCCGGCGGCCGCACGGCGCTGCTCAGCGGCCGGCACCTGACCTGGTACGGGCCGTCCCTGACCGAGGCGCCCGCGGTGCTGGCCCGGCAGCTGTCCGCCGCCCGCATCCGGTGCCCCGGCCCGCCCGTCCCGCGCCTGCGCACCTGACCTGCGGAAACAAGGCGGCCCGAGGAAAAGACAACGCCCCCGGGAGCAGTTGCTCGCCGAGGGCGTTATCAGGTGCCGGTGCGCGGTCGCCTCACGGCGAGAGGCACATCGCGGCTCCAGCCGGACGGTATTCCGCGAAGGCAGTGGTTAGGCCCGGGGGACTCGAACGCACCGACGGGGATGGTAACGCCACCCCCGGCCCGCCTATTCCGCCGCGGCCAAGATTGCCTCGTAACCGCGCCGGGCAAGCTCTGCGCGGGCCCGCCGAAGCGCTCCGGGACCGCGCCGGGCCCGGAGCGGCGGCGGCGAGCGGCTAGAGTCGGGACGGAATTGCCCCGAGACGAGAGCGAGTTTTCGTTGCTGTCCCTGGTCCTGCCGAAGGGCTCCCTGGAGCGCGCCACTCTCGACCTGTTCGACGCGGCCGACCTCACCGTGCACCGGTCCTCCGACCGTGACTACCACGCGGCGATCGACGACCCGCGCATCGACCGGGTCAAGTTCCTGCGGCCGCAGGAGATCCCGTCCTACGTGGCGGAGGGCCTGTTCGACTTCGGCATCACCGGCCGCGACTGGATCACCGAGACCGGCGCGAACGTCACCTCGCTCGGCGAGCTGCAGTACTCCAAGGCGACCTCGTCCCCGGTCCGGGTGGTTCTGGCCGTGCCCACCGCCGCGCCCTGGCAGTCGGTGCGCGACCTGCCCGACGGGCTGCGCATCTCGACCGAGTTCCCCGAGCTCACCCGGCGCTTCCTGGACGAGGCCGGGGTCAAGGCGGCCGTCATCCCGTCCTACGGGGCGACCGAGGCCAAGGTGCCCGACATCGTCGACGCGATCGTCGACCTGACCGAGACCGGGTCGTCGCTGCGCCGGAACGGGCTGCGCATCCTGGAGACCCTGCTGACCAGCTACACCGAGCTGGTCGCCAACCCGTCGGCCCACGAGGACGAGGCCAAGCGGTCGGCCATGGAGGACATCGCGCTGCTGCTGCGGGGGGCCATCCAGGCCCGCGGCAGCGTGCTGCTCAAGCTCAACGTCGGCGTCGGCGACCTGAGCGCCGTCACCGCGATGCTGCCCGCCCTGTCGTCACCGACCGTGACCTCGCTGGCCCGCGGCGACATGCACGCGGTCGAGGCCGTGGTGCCCAAGCGGGGCGTCAACACGCTGATCCCGGCCCTCAAGTCGGCCGGCGCCCGCGACATCCTGGAAGTGCCGATCTCCAAGATCGTCGAGTAGTCCCGGCTGTAGCGCGATAACGCGGCAACGCGGCCGATAGCGCTTTTCACATGTGCGGGTATAGGGTCTTCGGCCCGGCCCGAATGGGGCGTGCCGGGCACCGCCGTCCTATCTGCTGGCCGGCGTGGGGGCGGCCTGGCCCCGGCCGACGCCGCCCAGGAATTAACGCCATAGACACCACGGTGCAACCTTGACGAGGTAAGCACCGCATGCCCAAGATGGGATCGTTTCTCTCTGGAAGCGGTTCCAGATCGGGCCGAAAAGGCGGTGGTCCAGTGCCGAAAACCCGGCGCGCGACGATCGCCGACGTGGCCGCCGCCTCCGGAGTCGGCGTGGGGACGGTATCCCGGGTCATCAACGGGGCGCCGGGCGTGCGCGATGCCACCCGGGACCGGGTCCGGGCCGCCATCAGCCAGCTGGGCTACCGGCCCAGTCACCTGGCCGCGGCGCTGTCGCGGGGGACGCCCCGCACCGTCGCGATCGTGCTGCCCCACCTGACCCGGCCGTCGTCGGTCGAGCGGCTGGCGGGCGCGCTGGCCGTCCTGGCCCGGTACGAGTACGACACGATCGTCTGCAACGTCGACACGCCCGCGCAGCGCGACCATGTCCTGGCCACCCTGGTGGCCCGGCACCGGGCCGACGGCGTCATCGTGGTGTCTCTGCCGCTCGGGCCGGCCCAGCTCGCGGCGTTCCGCCAGGCCGCCCTGCCGCTGGCCACCGTGGACGTCGCGACGCGCGGCGTGCCGCACACGGTCATCGACGACGTGGCGGGCGGGCGGCTCGCGACCGATCACCTGCTGGGGCTCGGGCACCTGCGGATCGGCTTCATCGGGGACCGCGTGCAGCGCGCGGTGTCGACCGCCCTCGGGTTCACCGCCTCGGCCCGGCGGCTGGCCGGCTACCGCCAGGCCCTGGCCGCGGCGGGCGTGTCCCCCGACGATGACCTCATCCGGCTTGGCCCGCACGGCCCGGCCAGCGCCCAGGCCCTGGCCACCGAGCTGCTGACCCTGCGCGACCCGCCGTCGGCCATCTTCGCGGCATCCGATACCCAGGCCATGGGCGTGCTGGCCGCGGCCGACCAGGCCGGGGCCCAGGTGCCGAGCGAGCTCTCGGTGATCGGCTTCGACGACATCCAGTCGGCCGCGCTGCTCGGCCTCAGCACCGTCCGCCAGCCGCTGGAGGACAGCGGGGCGCAGGGCGCGGAGCGGCTGTGCGCGCTGCTGCGCGGCGAGACCGTCCGCCCGCAGCGGCAGGTGCTGGAGCTGCAGGTCATGCACCGGGCCAGCACCACCCGCCCGGGCGGCGGCCGGGGCGCGCCCGCGGCCGCCGAGCGGGGCCCGCACGGCCGCGGCCGGCCGTCCGACACCAGCGGCCCCGGCCGCCGGCCCGCGCACCGCGCTACCGGGAGGCCGCAGTGACGGCCCGCGCCACCGGGAGGCCGCAGTGACGGCCCCGGTGACGGCCGCGGTTACAGCGGCGCTGACCGCCACGGTGGCGGTGGCCGCGGCCGCCGCGGTGACGGCGGCCGTCACCGCGGCCGTGCGCGCCACGGTCGCCGGCGCGGTGTCAGCCGCGGGCCTGACGATGGCGACCGCCACGGGCGCTGCCGCTGCGGCCGAGCCCGTCCGGGCCCGCCGGGCCGCGAAGTCCCGGCGGGCGGCGAGGACCACCGGGGCACCCCGCGGCCCCAGCCCAGCCGTCTCCGCAGCCGCCCTGGCCCCGCCGGCCTCCCGCACGCCGCTGGCCTCATCGGCACCGCCGGGACGGCTGGCCCCACGGGTCACGCGACCCGGCATGGTTAACCCGCATGAAACCGGGCAACTGGGCGGCCCATTACCGGCCCGGCGGCCGCCCAGTTGCCCGGTTTCGTGCGGGTTAACCATGCCCGGC
>FSXZ01001297.1_pt1 | contig 10178 bp, 6 predicted proteins | sample 1638121 | NCBI WGS metagenome assembly FSXZ01 (sample SAMEA3914788, study PRJEB12502) | metagenome | biome: forest; material: soil | place: Canada | collected 2011-07-03 | depth 0.1 m
GCCCTCACCCGGATCCGCCCGCCCTCACCCGCGAAAGATCGCGTCGCAGGCGCGGAGGGCGGCCTTGCCGTCGTCCAGCGGGCAGAACCGCGCGGCGAAGGCGCTGTAGGCGGCGGCGTACCGGGGCGCCACCGCGTCCAGGCCGGCCAGGGCCGCCACCACCTCCGCGGAGGTGGCCAGCAGCGGCCCGGGCGCGTCGGCCTCGAAGTCGAAGTAGAAGCCGCGCAGGCGGTCGCGGTATACGGCCAGGTCGTAGGTAAAGAACAGCATCGGCTTGCCGGTCGGCGCGAAGTCGAACATCACGGAGGAGTAGTCCGTGATCAGCACGTCGCTGACCAGGCACAGCTCGGCCATGCTGGGGTAGCTGGTCACGTTCAGGACGAAGCCGGGCCGGCTGCCGGGCGGCACGTCGTCGGCCATGTGATGATGCCCGCGCAGCAGGATCACTGTGTCGGGGCCGAGCTCGCGCCAGGCCTGCTCCAGGTCCAGCCGGAAGTCAAAGCGGTACCGGCCCGAGGCGTAGTACTGGTCGTCGCGCCAGGTCGGCGCGTACAGGACCACGCGCTTGCCGGGCGGGATGCCCAGCCGGGCGCGGGCCTGCTCGGCGATCAGCCCTGCCTGGTCGCTGACCAGGACGTCGTTGCGCGGATAGCCGGACTCGCAGATCTCGCCGTCATAGCGGAAGGCCCGCCGCATGATCGGGGTGCTGAACGGGTTGGGCGACAGCAGCAGGTCCCACTTGGCTACCTCCTGCCGCAGGTGGTCCAGGTACCGGGTCCCGCTGATGAACTGCGGCTGGCTGACGTCGAAGCCGATCCGCTTGAGCGGCGTGCCGTGCCAGGTCTGGACGTAGACCTGGCCCGCCCGCTTGACGTACCAGGCCGGCATGTCGTCGTTGGCGATCAGGTACCGGGACCGGGCCAGGGCCTCGTAGTAGTCCTCGGTGCCGGCCAGCACCGCGGTGGCCCCGGGCGGCACCGGTACCGACCAGTCGTTCACCGCCCAGATCTGCTCCCGGCCGTCCCCGCGCCGGGTGAGCTCGTCGGCGATGGCCTGCGGGTTGTCCCCGCACTGCTTGCCCTTCCAGCTGACGAACAGCACGGTGTCGCGCAGCGGCAGGCGCTGCTGCACCGGGTAGTAGGCGCGGCGCAGCACCCGGCGCTGGACCCGGCCGCCCTCGGTGATCTTCAGGGCCGGGCCCACGGTCAGGACCGGGGCGTCATAGCCGCTGGTCGTGAACCGGTAGGCCTTCGGGCCGAAGGTCAGCCGGCGGTCGCCGACCTGCGCCAGCCGGGCGTGGTCGTAGGCGGGCGTGATCAGCTCGGGCGGGCCGTCCCCGCCGTCCGGGCCGTCCGCGTCGGCCGCCCGGCGGACCAGGATCTCCCAGCTCCCGTCGCGCAGCGGCAGCAGCCGGCCGAACGAGGGCATGGCGGCCGCGTCGATGGTGATGGTGAAGCGCCCGCCGTCGCGGTCCAGGGCCAGCACGTGCTGGTCGGTGGACCCCTTCCGCTGCAGGAGCACGTCATGCGCGCCCGGTGCCCCGTACCGGCCGGACAGGGTCAGGCGGCCCGCGCCGGTCCACTCGTGCTGGTCGATCACCGGCCGCGGTGCGCGGCGCACGATCGCGGCGTTGCCGTACCTGGTTCGCTCCACGACGATCTCCCGCTGGCCGGCCTGGTAGGAATACTCGGGGTGGCCGGGCGCGAACGCGACCCGGACCCGCGGGCCGCCCGGACTGGTCACGTACAGGTCCCATTCCACCGGCCCCGGGTCGGCGGGCGAGATACCGCGCAGCAGGGTCTGGTTGGCCACCGCCCCCCGGAGCCGGACGGTGCCGCCGGCCAGCCGCTGCGCCCGCGCGCCGAGCGGCTGCTGGGTGCTGCCCCGCGACCAGGCCAGGACCAGGTCCGCGCCGGCCTCAGCGCCCGCCTCGACGTCCACTTCCAGGACCAGCTCGTCGCGGATCTGCTGGCAGCTGTGCAGGACCGCGGGCGTCGCGGTGACCTGGACCAGCAGCTGCCGGTTGACCCAGCGGGCACCGAGCCGGATGCCGGGGGCGACCTGGCGGGGCACGGGCCGCTCGGCGGGCCCGAGCACCGGCGTGTGCAGCCGGGCCGGGCGCCACGTGCCGCGCCCCCGGACCAGGATGTAGGCCTGCCAGTCCCCGGTCAGCCAGCGGCCGCCGAGCCGGAACCAGCGGGGGCTGACCGCGCAGCGGAAGCCCGCCCAGTCGTAGGCGTAGCGCTCCTGCCGGGACCAGCCGGTGGCGTACGGGTGCTGGCTCGAGCGCGCGGGCAGCACGACGGGCAGCCGCCAGCGGCGGTGCGGGACCAGTACGACCAGCTTGGAGGTGTCCCGCCGGCGGGTGATGTCGACCGACGGGACGAACGCGCAGCCCTCGATGACCAGCTTGCCGCCCTCCCACTCGACGCGCTCGACGCGCACGAACGGGTCCAGCTCGCGCCAGTGCGGCCGGTACAGCCGGGCCGGCAGGCTCAGCTCACGGTCATGGCGGAAGGGCAGGTCGGCCCAGAGCCGGCCCCGCTCCCGGACCACGGGCACGGTCCTGATCGGCTGCTCCGCGGTCCACATGACCAGCTCCAGCAGCTGCGCGCCCAGGCCCGCGCTGATCAGGTGGTAGGCCAGCCGCTGCAGCGAGGGCAGCTTCCGGAAGACCCGCCGGTCGACCTGGGCCAGGTACTTCTGGGTCAGGGCCAGGAACTCGGCCCGGAACTGGTCGGTGGTCCGGCCCAGTTCCCCGACGTACAGCCAGATGTCATTGACCAGCGCCTTGTGCTGATGCTGGCGGAGCAGCCGGGCGGGCCGGCGGTCCCGCAGGAACGCGTCGATGGCCAGCAGCGCGTCAATCCGGTCGGTGTAGTTCTTGATGTCGGTGCGGGACTGGGTGATCGACAGCGCGCCCGTGCCCCGCTCGCGCCAGTAGTAGATCGGGTCGGGGATGACGTCCACGGCCTGGGCCAGCACGTGCGCCTTGGTCATGACCTGGATGTCCTCCCAGACCACGCCCTCGGGATAGCGCAGGTCATGCGCGTCCCAGAACGACCGGCGGAACAGCTTGTTCCAGACCGACACGTCGTAGAACAGCGACGGGGTGGCCCGGATGTGGGTCCCGGTCCGGCGCCCCTTGATCGCCTTGGCGTGCAGGCCGGACTGGGTGATGCCCAGCGGCCCGATGCGCTGGACCTGGCCCGAGATGAAGTCCGACCCGGATGCCTCCAGCGTGTGCAGCAGCCGCTCGTAGCAGTGCGGGGGCAGGACGTCATCGCCGTCGACGAAGGCCAGGTACTCACCGGTAGCCAGCTCCACCCCGCAGTTGCGCCCGTGCCCGGGACCGCCGTTGGCCACCTGGAGCAGGGTGAACCGGGGGTCGGCGGCCGCCCGGGCGGCGGCCACGGCGGCGCTGGCGTCGGTCGAGCCGTCATCGACCATGATGACCTGCAGATCAGTCACCGTCTGCGCGGCAATGGAGGCCAGACAGTCATCCAGCAGATCCTCGACGTTATAGAAAGGAACAATAACGCTAATCCGCGGAACTGTCATAGATTATCCTCCCGGCGCCTTGGTTATTAGCCGCGCCGGGGATTTTACTCGCCGCGCCAGGCCGGCGGCCGTTTCTCCGTGAATGCAAGCGCGCCTTCCCGCGCGTCCGCCGATGCGAATACGGGATTAATGATGTCGCGCTGGCGGGTGAAGGCCTCGCTGGCGGGCCAGTCGGCCGCCCCGGCCACCACCTGCTTGCTCGCGGCCAGCGACAGCGGCGCGCCCAGCGCCACCGTGGCGGCCAGGTCGGCCGCGGCCGCCAGGGCCTGCCCGGCGGGCACCAGCCGGTTGACCAGCCCGGCCGCGTGCAGCCGCTCCGCCGGGTAGTGCTCCCCGGTCAGCACGATCTCCATGGCCAGGTAGTACGGGATGCGCTGGGGCAGCCGGATCAGGCCGCCCGCGGCGGCAGCCAGCCCGCGGCGGACCTCGGGCAGCCCGAACCGGGCGGCCTCGCTGGCCACGATCAGGTCGCAGGCCAGCGCCAGCTCGAACCCGCCCGCCAGCGCGTAGCCTTCCACGGCCGCGATCAGCGGCTTGGCCGGCGGCCGCTCGACGATCCCGCCGAAGCCGCGGCCGGGAACGCTCGGCGCGTCGCCTGACAGGAAGCCCTTCAGGTCCATGCCCGCGCAGAACGTGCCGCCGCCCCCGGTCAGCACCAGGACCCGCACGTCGTCGCGGGCGTCGAACTCGTCCACGGCGGCGGCGATGCCGCGGGCCACCGCGCCGTTGACCGCGTTCCGGGCCTCGGGGCGGTTGATGGTGATGATGGCGACGCCGTTGTCGACCTGCGTCAGTACAGCCTCGCGGACCGGCTCAGTCATGACACGTCTCTCATTTAGGCTGGAATCTGATTCCGCCGTCGAAACGGATGGTTTCCGCGTTCATGTAATCATTCTCGATAAGCGACCGGACCAGCTGGGCAAATTCGGCCGCGGTGCCCATGCGCCGGGGAAAGACCACCGGCGCCGCCAGGCGGGCCTTCCATTCCTCGCTGCCCTCGCCTGTCCCGTAAATAGGCGTGTCGATGATGCCGGGGCAGATCGTGTTGACCCGGACCCCGATGGCCGCGAGGTCCCGGGCGGCGGGCAGGGTCATCCCGATGATCCCGCCCTTGGAGGCCGAGTACGCGACCTGGCCGGTCTGGCCCTCGATCCCGGCGATCGAGGCGGTGTTGATGATCACGCCGCGCTGGCCGTCGGCGTCCGCCGGCCCGGTGGTGGCCATCTGGGCCGCGGCGATCCGCATCAGGTTGAACGTCCCGGTGAGGTTGATGTCGATGACCTTGCGGTAGGCGGCCAGGTCGTGCGGTGACCCGTCCCGGCCCACGGTCCGGGCCGCCCAGCCGATGCCCGCGCAGCTGACCGCGGTCCGCAGCGGCGCGGACGTGGCGGCGGCCGCGCTGACCGCGGCGGCGACCGACGCCTCGTCGCTGACATCCACCTGGGCGAACAGGCCGCCGATCTCGGCGGCGATCTTCTGGCCGCGCTCGGCGTTGAGGTCGGCCACCAGCACCAGGGCGCCGGCCTGGGCGAGCTCCCGGGCGGTCGCCTCACCGAGGCCGCTGGCCCCGCCCGAGACGATCGCGGAGGTTCCGTTCAGGTTCATGGCCGGAGCCTACCGAACCGCGCTCAGGCCCGGCCGCGACAGGCCCGGCCGCGGCCCGGCCGCGGCTAGTCGGCCGCCACGAGCAGGTTCTCGGCCCACAGCGCCGCCGACTCGGGCGGGAGCCGGTCCCACGGGAAGCGCGAGTCGAAGGCCGGCACCAGGTCGGTCAGCCAGACCGCGGCGGGATCGTAGCGGGCGAAGAACGGGCGCCCGACCAGCGACGGATCCCGGGCCTGGATCATGTGCAGCGCGAGCACCTGCTCGCCGCCGATCTCGGCGATCCCGTCGATGCAGACCTTGCCGGGCGTGGCCGACATGGACGGCCCGCGGACGGTCCGGGCCAGCCCGGAGACGCTGCTGTAGGCATCCCGGAAGATCTGCGCCGCGCGGACCAGCGGTACCGCGAAGTAGCCCTGCGGGCCGGTGTCGCGCTCGACGAACATGTAGTAGGGGATCATGCCCATCCGCACCTGGACCCGCCACATGTCTGACCAGGCGCGGTCGTCGTCGTTGATGGAGCGGATCAGCGGGGCCTGGGTCCGGATGATCCCGCCCGCCGACCGGATACGGGCCACGGCCGCCGCCACCAGCGGTGGCTCCAGCTCCCGCGGGTGCGAGAAGTGGGCCATCACGGCCAGGGTCTTGCCCGCGGCCACGACCTGCTCGAACAGGCGCAGCGTGTCGTCGGCGTCCGGGTCGGTCACGAACCGCTGCGGCCAGTAGGCGAGCGACTTCGTGCCAATCCGGATCGACTCGATGTGGTCCAGGCCCGGGCCCAGCAGCGGCTCGATGTAGCGCCGCAGCACCGGTGCGCCCATGATCATCGGGTCGCCGCCGGTGATCAGGACGCTGGTGACCTCCTGGTGCGCCCGCAGGTAGCCGGTGATCCGGTCCATGTCGCTGGTCGCCATCTTGAGGTCGGGCTCGTCCACGAACTGGGCCCAGCGGAAGCAGTAGGTGCAGTAGGCGTGGCAGGTCTGGCCCTGCTTGGGGAAGACCAGCACCGTCTCGGGGTACTTGTGCTGGACGCCGGGCAGCGGCTCCTCGCCGGAGTCCGGGATGTTCAGCAGGAGCTGCCCGGCGGGATGGGGATTCAGCCGCATCCGCACGGCGTGCGCCGCGGCCTGGACCTCCTGCTCGGGGGCCTGCCGGGCCAGCAGCCCGATGATGGGCTCGACGTCGCCCGCGTCCAGCATGTCGGCCTGCGGGAAAACCAGCCGGTAGATCGGGTCGTCGGGCGCCGCCGACCAGTCGATGAGGGACTCGACCACGTACTCGTTGGTCCGGAAGGGCAGGACGGTGGCCACGGCGCGGACGGCAAGCCGCTCCGCGGGACCCAGCCCGGCCCGGGCCACCAGGTCGTCCAGGTGCTTGACCGTGTAGGCCCGGAACCGGCGGCCCGGCGCGGCGGCCGTCGGCGGTATCTGATCAGTCATGCAGCTCCTTCCGGTCACCGCGGCACCCGGCGTCGTCGCCGGGGCCGGGCCTGCCCAGAACCGGGCGCCACACTACGGGAGCGTCCCCGGCCGGTGACGCCCATTCCGCCTCATCCGCTAGTCCAGACGCCACGGCCCGCGCTGCCCCCATCCGCCCTCCGCTTCCTCCCAGCCGCTACTGCGTGTCACTGCCCAGATTCCCTCCCTTCCGCCGCTCAAGCACGTCTGGCCCCGCGCGCGCCACCGGGAACCTGGCCCGGGGGCACTGAGCTGGGCGGGAACTACGCGGCCGGCGCGGGCGGGGCCGGGTCCGGGGCGGGCGGGGCCGGGTTCCGGCGCGGGCCGGGCTAATAGGTAGCTTGGGCGCATGTCCGACCCCATCGAGCCAGTCCCGGGTCATCCCGGCGCGGGCGAGGCGGACGCGGGGACGGCTGAGGCCGAGGGCGGCCCGCCCGGCCCGGTCCTGCCCGCCAGCGGGCCGGCCGGGGCGCCCCCGCTGGTGGCCGTGGACGCCATGGGCGGCGACCACGCGCCCGCCCAGATCGTGGCCGGGGCCGTGGCCGCGGCCCGCGACCGCGGCCTGCGCATCGCGCTGACCGGGCGCCCCGGCCAGCTGCGCCCGCTGCTGGCCGAGCACGGCGTGACGGCCCAGAGCGCCGCCGGGCACGGGACCGGGCGGCACGGGGCCGAGCCGGGCGAGATCTGGCTCGTCCCGGCCGAGGACTCGGTGGACATGGCCGAGGGAGCGCTGGCCGGGTGGCGGCGCCCGCGGTCCAGCATCGCGGTCGCCTGCCAGCTGGTCCGGCGCGGGCAGGCCGCCGCGGTCATGTCGGCCGGCTCGACCGGCGCCATCGTGGCCACCGCCCGGCTGCGGCTGCGGCCGCTGCCCGGCGTGTCCCGGCCGGCCCTGGCCGTGGTCCTGCCGACCCGGCCGGGACCGACCCTGCTGCTGGACGCCGGGGCCATCGCCGACCCCAAACCGGAAATGCTGGTGCAGTTCGCCCAGCTCGGGGTGGCCTACGCGCAGGTCGCCTTCGGCATCGCCGAGCCCCGGGTCGGGCTGCTGTCCATCGGCGCCGAGCCGGGCAAGGGCAACAAGCTGACCCGGCGCGCCCACGAGCTGCTGGAGGCCGATCCGCCGCACGGCGGCCTGCCGATCAGCTTCACCGGCAATGTCGAGGGCAGCGACCTGCTGGCCGGCCACGTCGACGTCATCGTGACCGACGGCTTCACCGGCAACGTGGCCCTCAAGACCCTGGAGGGCACGGCGGCCTTCGCCGCCCGCCAGCTGCGGGAGGCCATCGGCGGCTCCCGGGCCGCGCGGCTCGGTACCGTGCTGCAGCGCCGCGGCCTGCGCGAGCTCCGCGCCCGGCTCGACACCGAGGGCTACGGCGGCGCCGCCCTCCTCGGGCTGGAGGCCACCATCGTCATCGCCCACGGCGCGGCCGCGGCCCGCGGCGCCGCGGCGGCGGCCGGGCTGGCCGCCGACCTGGCCGCCGCGGGCATCACCGACAAGATCCGCGAGCGCCTGGGCCCGCCCCGCGGCGGCCATTTCCTGCGCCGGCCCGGATGAAAGCGCTGCCCGGGCCCGGCCAGGGGCGGCCGGCGGCCGGAAACTCGCGCGGGGCCGCCCCGGCCAGCCGATACCCTGGATAGGTGACGGATCCGGAAAACGTGCTCGCAGAACTAGTGCGCGCCGCGCTCGCGGCGGAGCTTGGCGACCAGTATGCCGATGCTGACCCGCTGATCCGTCCCTCGCAGTTCGCCGACTTCCAGTCGAACGTCGCGCTGCCGCTGGCCAAGGGCCTGGGCCGGCCACCCCGCGAGATCGCCGCCGCCGTCGCGGCGCGGCTGGCCGGCGGCGAGCCGGGCGGCCCGGTGGCCACCGCCCAGATGAGCGGCCCTGGCTTCGTCAACATCACGCTCCGCGACTCGTGGCTGGCCCAGACGGCGACCAGCCAGCTGGCGGACCTGCGCCTGGGCGTGGCGCCGGCCGCGCCCGCCCAGCGGGTCGTCGTCGACTACTCCGGCCCGAACGTGGCCAAGGAGCTGCACGCCGGGCACCTGCGGGCGACGGCCGTGGGCGACTCGATCGTCCGGGTGCTGGAGTACCTGGGCCACACGGTGATCCGCGCCGCCCACCTGGGCGACTGGGGGACCCAGTTCGGGATGCTCATCGAGCACGCCCTGGACATCGGCGAGCAGGCCACCGCCGAGCAGCTCGCGGCGGGCGAGTTCACCGCGTTCTACCAGGACGCGCGGTCCAAGTTCGACGCGGAGACCGCCTTCGCCGACCGGGCCCGGCAGCGGGTCGTCGAGCTCCAGGCGGGCGACGAGCAGACCCTGCGGCTGTGGCAGACGCTGGTCAGCGACTCCATGGAGTACCTGCGCGAGGTCTACGCGCGGCTGCACATCACGCTGACCGACGCGGACATGGACCCGGAGAGCTTCTACAACCCGATGCTGGCCGACGTCTGCGCCGAGCTGGAGGGCAAGGGCATCGCGGTCATCAGCGACGGCGCCCTGTGCGCGTTCCCGCCGGGGTTCACCGGCCGGGACGGCCGCCCGGTGCCGCTGATGCTGCGCAAGAGCAACGGCGGGTACGGCTACGCCAGCACCGACGTGGCGGCCATCCGGTACCGGCTGCTCGACCTGCACGCCGACCGCATCATCTACGTGGTGGGCTCCGAGCAGCACCAGCACCTCGAGCTCGTGTTCGCGGTGGCCCGGCTGGCGGGCTGGCTGGCCGCCCCGGCCCGCGCCGAGCACGCCAGCATCGGGCTGATGACCGGCCCGGACGGCCAGCGGCTGCGCACCCGCTCCGGCGAGCAGATCACGCTCGTCTCGCTGATGGACGAGGCGGTCGAGCGGGCCGAGGAGGTCATCAAGGACCGCTACGACGATCCCGAGTTCCGGCAGCAGATCGCCGAGCCGGTCGGCATCGGCGCGCTGAAGTACGGCGACCTGTCGGTCGCCCGGGACTCCAGCTACGTGCTGGACTTCGACCGGCTGCTGGCCTTCACCGGGACCACCGGGCCGTACCTGCAGTACGCGACGGCCCGGATCCGCTCGATCTTCCACAAGGGCGGCCGGGCCCCGGCCGCGGCGGCCGGCCCCATCGTCATCACCGAGCCGGCCGAGCGGGTCCTGGCCCTGCGGCTGCTCGGCTTCGGCCGGGCAGTGCACGACGTGGCCGTGGCGGCCGAGCCGCACAAGCTGGCGGCCTACCTGTTCGAGGTGGCCAGCGCCTTCACCGGCTTCTACGAGCACTGCCCGGTCCTGGATGCCGAGCCCGCCGTCCGGGACAGCCGCCTGGCCCTGGCCGCCCTGACCCTCCGCGTCCTGGACACCGGCCTGGACCTGCTCGGCGTCCCGGTCCCGGAGCGCATGTAGCGCCCGGATCTCGGGCAAAACTGCCGGCTGTTCCCGGGCCGTTCACAGGTTCAGCCGCCCGATCTCCCACCCGGGCCGGGCAGTCTCGGGGTCATGGACAACAACCGTGATTTCGAGCAGGACAGCACCCCGGCCGGCCCCACCCGCCCTTCCGGCTCGCGCCCGCCCCGGCCCCGCCACCCC
>FSXZ01000955.1_pt1 | contig 10125 bp, 5 predicted proteins | sample 1638121 | NCBI WGS metagenome assembly FSXZ01 (sample SAMEA3914788, study PRJEB12502) | metagenome | biome: forest; material: soil | place: Canada | collected 2011-07-03 | depth 0.1 m
CCAGCACCGCGACCAGCGCGGCCGCCAGGCCGCCGGCCAGCTCCTGGCTCCGGGCTGACCGGATCGTGCCCAGCGCCTGCGCCTGCTGCCGGGCCAGCGTGTTCCACAGCACGGTCAGCGGCGCTAGGACGTTCGGCTCGGCCGCGTCCAGGTGCTGGTTGGCCGCGACCAGCGCCGGGCGCGACGTGCCGGCGGACGGCCGGATGCGCGTGAACAGGGCCAGGTAGGCGCGGTTGGCCGCCCCGGACTGCCCCCCGAGCCGGGCCTCGGGCGTCGCCCCCCGGCCGAACAGCGCCACCGTGGCCGAGAACCGGGTCGCGACCGTGCGGATTTCCTGCAGGACGGCCGGCGACGGAGTGAGCAGCTCCTCGCGCATCGCCTCTCGCTCGTGCCAGAACAGCCCGACCAGCTGCCCGGTGAGAAGTTCGTCCCTGAAGGCCGCGATGGACTGGTCGGTGCGCTGGTTCGCGGCCTCATGTTTCCAGACCGTGAGGCTCACGGCGCCCGTGATCACGGCCACGACGACCAGGCACACCGCGATCAGGCGCAGCGCAGACCCCCGGAACTGCGGCATCCATTTCACGTGTGCGCTTCCCATCCCGTCCGCCGGCGAGCCCGGTGGCGCGCTGCCTGGGGGTGGTCTACCCGCTGGTGACGGATAATCATCGAGCGATTACTGTCCGTTGCAGCGGGTGGGGAAGCGGAAGCCGGCCGGCCGCGGGGCCGGATGCCGGCCCGGTAACCTACCGGTGCAGGACGTAGACGGTCTGGCCGCCGATCGTGGTGGCCTTGTAGTGCGCCTCGACCCAGCTCGTGATCTGGCTCGCCGCGCCGCTGGCGCCGCTCGGCCCGCCGCCCTGGCCGCCGGCGATGTAGTAGGTGATGTCCCCGGCGGCGACGTAGGCCTTGAACTGGGCGAGCGTGGGCGCCGGGTCGGTGCCGGTAAAGCCGCCGATGGCCATGACCGCCTTCCCGCCGGTAGCCAGCTCCAGGGTGGCGGCGCTCTGGGAGCCGTCGGCGGCCGCCGCCCACCGGGTGGTGGTCTTCTCCAGCGCTGCCCGCAACGCGGCGCTCACCTGGCCGCCCCCGGCGCCGCCGCCGAAGTCGCCGGCCGCCCCGGTGCGCGAGCGCAGGGCCGAGCCGCCCGCCCGGGTCCCGGTGCCGGCCTTCCCGCCGGACGTCGCGCCGCCTGGCTTGGTCCCGCCGGGCTGGGTCCCGCCGGGCTGGATCCTGCCGGGCTGGGTCCCGCTGGGCTGGGTCCCGCCAGTCCTGGTCCCGCTGGGCTGGGTCCCGCCAGCCCTGGTCCCGCCGGCCTGAGCGCCGCCGGGGACACCGCCCCCGCCGAAGCCGCCGCCGGTCCCCGTCCGGTTACCCGTCACGACGGCGGTCGGGATGCTGCCGCTGTGCGCGGTAGCGGCCGTGGCCACTCCCCATGAGGCCACCGGGACCGCGGTGGCCAGGATCGTCGTGATCCCGGCCACGGCCGCGGCCCGCCGGCCGGCACTCGTCCGCGCGGCGGCCACCACGAGGCCCGCGAGCGCCAGGACGGCGACCACGATGACGACCACGGTCACCGACGGGTGGAACGAGGACTGAGATCGCAGCAGGGCGATATCCCAGGCGGCGGTCACCGCTACCACCAGGGCGAGCACCGCCCAGGCGGCCCGCCCGTGATCGCCGCGCCGCTGCCACAGGGCCGCTCCGCCGGTGCCGGCCAGGGCCGCGATCGCCGGGGCCAGCGCCACGGTGTAGTACGGGTGAATGGTTCCCTGCATGTAGCTGAAGGTCACCGCCGTCACCAGCAGCCAGCCGCCCCAGACGATGAGCGCGGCCCGGACCGGGTCCTGCCGCCGGCCCCGCCAGGTCAGCCAGATCCCCCCGGCCAGCAGGAGCAGCGCGGCCGGCAGCAGCCAGGAGATCTCCAGGCCGAATTCCCCGCGGAACAGCCGCTCCAGGCCGGTAGCGCCGCCGAAGCTGGTGCCGCCGCCGATCCCTCGCCCGCCGCCGTTGCCGCTGCCTCCGTTGCCGGAGCCGCCGAGGAGCCGGTCCAGGCCGTTGTACCCGAAGGCGAGCTGCAGCGGGTTGTTGTCGGTGCTGCCGCCGATGTAGGGACGGTCGGCGGCCGGCGTCAGCAGCACGGCGGCGATCCACCACCCGGCCGCGATGACCATGGCCAGCCCGGCCAGCAGGAGCTGACTGATGCGGCGGCGCACGGGGACCGGGGCCGCGACCAGGTAGGCCAGCCCGAGCGCCGGGACCGGGAGCAGCGCCTGGCCGCTCTTGGTCAGGAACGCGAAGCCCAGCGCCGTCCCGGCCAGGACCAGCCAGCGCGTGCGGCCGGCCTCCAGCGCCCGGGTCACGCAGTACGCGGCGGCCACCAGCAGCAGCACGAGCAGGGCGTCAGGGTTGTCGAAGCGGAAGATGAGCACGGCGGCCGGGGTCAGGGCCAGCACCGCGCCGCCGATCAGCCCGGCGGCGGGGCCCGCGACCCGGCGGACCGCGGCGGCCAGCAGGCTGACCGCGGCGATGCCCTCCAGGGCCTGGGGCACCAGCAGGCTCCAGCTGCTGTAGCCGAACAGCCGGGCCGACAGGCCCATGACCCACAGGGCACCCGGCGGCTTGTCGACGGTGATGAAGCTGGCGGAGTCGAGCGATCCGAAGAACCAGGCCTTCCAGCTCTTCGAGCCGGCCTGCACGGCCGCGGCGTAGAAGCTGTTCGCGTTGCCGGACGTGCTGAGGTCCCACAGGTACAGCAGGGCGGTGGCCGCCAGCAGCGCGAGCAGGGCCGGCCGGTGCCACGCGGGGCCGGGATCCCGGGGCCGGCCCGGGCGGCCGCCGGGCCGGCCGGGGAAGCGGGTCGTCAGTACGCGGTCGGCGAGAGTCATGCCAGCCAATCTGGCCGCCGCTCACCGGCCGGAGCTCAAGTGCTGCTCTGCGCCGCTGCTGAGAATCCGGCGTGGCCCGGGCGGCCCGCTGGCCGCCATTTCGGGGGCACCGGCTGTGCGAAACTAGGCGCAGATGACTGCATTTCCCGCCCCGCTGCGGCTCGCCGAGGCGACCGCCGTGCTCGCCCTGGCCACGGACCTGTCGATGGGGCAGCCACTAGAGCACGGGCTGCGTACCGCGCTGGTCGCGGTCCGGATGGCGAAGGCCGTCGGCCTGCCGGAAGACGACCAGATAACGGTTTTCTATACCGGCCTGCTGCACTTTGCCGGGTGCACGGCCGGGAGCGATATCGACGCCCGCTTTTTCGGCGATGAGCTGGCGGCGCGGCCCAAGATGGCCGCGGTCCAGTTCGGGTCGCGGCCCGAGCTCATGGCCATGGCCGCGCGGACCGCGCACTCCGGCAGCCCGCCGCTGACCCGCGCGGCCATGATGACCCGGGCCGCGTTCGGGGGCATGGCCGATTTTCGCAAGTGGGCGGCCAGCCACTGCGATGTCGCCCGGCTGCTCGGCGCCCGGATGGGCCTCTCCGAGCCGGTGCAGCAGTCGCTCCGGCACCTGTACGAGCGCTGGGACGGCAAGGGGATGCCCGGTGAGCTGCGCGCCGAGCAGATCCCGCTCGCCGTCCGCCTGATGCAGGTGGCCCAGGACGCTGACCTGGCCTTCCAGCGCGGCGGCGCCGAGCTGACCGGTCACCTGCTGGCGGAGCGCGCCGGGTCGGGACTGGACCCGCAGGCCGTCGCCGCCTTCGCCGCGGCCGGCGATCAGGTGTACCTCGACATGGCCGCCCCGTCGGTCTGGGATGAGGTGATGGCGGCCGAGCCGGGGCCGCAGCCCGTCGTCACCGAGGACCGGCTTGACGCCTGCCTGTCGGCGGTCGCGGATTTTTCCGACCTGAAGAGCATGTGGACGGTCGGGCACTCCCGGGGCGTGGCCCGGCTGGCCGGCCAGGCCGCCGCGGTGGCCGGGCTGGATGCCGCGGACATCGTGCTGGTGCGCCGGGCCGGGCTGGTCCACGACATCGGCCGGGTCGCCGTGCCCGTCGGCGTGTGGGCCAAGCCTGGCCCGCTCAGCCGGGATGAGCGCGAGCAGGTGCGCCTGCACGGCTATCACAGTGAGCGCGTGCTCGATATCGTCCCAGGGCTGCGGCCGCTGGCCCGGCTGGCCGGATCGCACGGCGAGCGCGGTGACGGCTCGGGCTACCACCGGGGCAGCCGGTCGGCGGAGCTGCCGCCCGCCGCGCGGCTGCTGGCCGCCGCCGACTGCTATCAGGCCATGCGGGAGCCGCGGGCCTACCGGCCGGCCCGGTCGGCCGCGTCGGCGGCCACCGAGCTGAGCCGCGAGGTGAGCGCCGGCCGGCTCGCCGCGGAGGCGGCGAACGCGGTCCTGGCCGCGGCCGGCCAGCCGGTCCGCCCGGTCACCCGGCCCGCCGGGCTGTCCGAGCGCGAGTCCGAGGTCCTGGGGCTGGTGGCCCGCGGGCTCGCCACCAAGCAGGTTGCCCGCCGGCTGGGGATCTCGCCCAAGACCTGCGATCACCACATCCAGCGCGTGTACGGCAAGCTCGGGGTCTCCACCCGCGCGGGCGCGACGCTGTTCGCCCTGGAGCACGGGCTCATCAGCCCGGATCCGTCCTGACCGTCGGCGGTATAGGGAGTTTTCCCGACTGGGTTCCCGGTGCCGCGGCCGTTAGCGTCTGGCGGGGGGTCGCGGGGGCCCCTGGGACCCGGGGGGGACCCAGGGGGCCCGGATTCTCAGTCGGCATGACCAGCGCGGGGCGGCTGGTACCTGGGGCCGAGAAACGGGCGGGCGGCCGCGTCGCGGTAGGGGCGCATCTCGGCTGCACCGTGTCTGAGGCGTGCCATTTCTGATGCCTTATCCGGCCCTGAGCTGCCCGGATAGTGCTGAGCGCCAGCGCCGCGGGGTCGGCGCGTCAATAATTCTCGGGATAGTGCTGGTGGTGCCTGGCCGGTCGGGGGGATCTGCATGGGTGGGCAACGGCTGTCCGGCGGCGCGGGCCGGTTAACCGGCGCGGCGCCGTCATGACCGGCGTCACGGCCCGGCCGGGCGACCGGGTCGCCGGGTACCTGCTGGAGGCCCAGGTCGGGGCGGGCGGCATGGCGGTGGTCTTCCGGGCCCGGGACGAGCGGCTGGGCCGGCCGGTGGCGCTCAAGCTGCTGGCGCCCGCGCTGGCCGCGGACGAGGCGTTCCGGCAGCGGTTCATCCGTGAATCGCGCGCGGCGGCCGCCGTGGATCACCCGAACATCATCCCGGTCTACGAGGCGGGTGAGGCGTCCGGCGTCCTGTTCATCGCCATGCGCTACGTGCACGGCGGAGATGTCCGGACGCTGCTCGACCGGGACGGCCAGCTGCCGGCCGCGCGGGCCTGGGCCATCGTCAGCCAGGTCGCGGCGGCCCTGGACTGCGCGCACGGCCAGGGCCTGGTGCACCGGGACGTCAAGCCGGCCAACATCCTGCTGGATGCCGGCCCCGGCGTCGGCGGGCCGGGTCCAGGGCGGGCAGCCGGGCACGTCTACCTGTCCGATTTCGGGATCAGCAGGCAGCCCGCGGGGACCAGCCCGCCGTCCGCCGGGGCCAGCCGCCTGACGCTGGCCGGCGAGTTCGTCGGCACCCTTGACTACATCGCGCCCGAGCAGATCGATGACCGTGCCCTCGATGGCCGGGCCGACCTGTACTCGCTGGGCTGCGCCGCCTATGAGCTGCTCGGCGGCACGCCGCCGTTCCGCCCGGCGCAGGGGCTGGCGCTGGTCCGCGCCCAGCTGTCCCAGCCGCCGCCGGCGCTCACCGCGCTGCGGCCGGACCTGCCCGCGATCATCGACCGGGTGCTGGCCGGAGCCATGGCCAAGGCGCCGGGCGAGCGTTATCCCGCCTGCGGCCCGTTCGCCGCCGACCTGGGCCGGGCGTTGGGACTGGTCCCCGGCCCGCCGGCCCCGCCGGGCGCCGCCGGCGGGTTCCGGCCGGGGGCGGCCGCTGGGGCGCGGGCGGTCACCCGCGCCGGGGCGGCGGGGTCCGGGCCGGCCGGGGCGGCGGGGTCCGGGCCGGCCGGGGCGACGGTGATCGGAGCGGCCGGGGCGGCCGGCATGATGACGGCCGGGACCATGGGGGCGGCGGCCGGGAACTCCGGGACGGTGGCGGCCGGGGCGGCTCAAGCCGGATGCGAAGGACCCGGAGCGGCGGCGGTCGGCCTGCTCACGCAGCTTCCGGGCGCGCCGGGCGGGCCGCGGGTGCCCCGGCCCAGAGGTGCCGCCTGGCCGCGCCAGCCGCCCGGGCAGAAGGCCGTGCCGCTTCGTCCGCCGCCGCTCCGCTCGCCGCAGCGGGCACCCTGGCGGCGGTCCCGGGTCGTGGTCACGGCCGGCGGGGCGGCGGCCATGCTCGCCGCCATCGCGGTGGCCGCCGTTCTCATCGGCCGCGGTGCCGCCGGGCCCGGCCCGGCGGGGACGTCGGCGGCCGCGGTGAGCGTCCAGGCGGCGGGCGTGAACGGACTGCTGTCCTCCGGGACCGGTACCAACGCCGAGCTGAGCGGAGCGCTCGCCGCGGTGAACGACTGCGCCGACGTGACGGGCGGCCTCGGCGAGCTCACCCAGGTCCGCGACCAGCGGCACAGCGAATTCGAGCAGGCCCGGACGGTTCCGGTGAGCCTGCTGCCGGAGGGCGGCCGCCTGAAGCTCGACCTGGTCCGGGCGCTTTACTACTCGCTCCTGGCCGACGACGCCTACCTGAGCTGGGCCACCCGGCAGGGCCATGACGGCTGCCGCGCAGGCTCCGAGCCGCTGCTCGCCGGCCTCAACCGTCAGGCAACCAGCTTCAAGGACCAGTTCACCCAGCTCTGGAATCCGGTCGCGGGCCAGCACGGGCTCCCGCAGCGTTCCCTGACGTCTATGTAACTCAGGGCCGGCCCGCTCGCTCAGCACACCGTCCTCGCGGCGCGTCATCGCGCCGGTTCCGGTGATACTAGGTACACGAATCCCGTTCAGCCGGCCTGAGAAGGGAACCCGGTGGCTGGTGACCCGCAGATGCGTGCCTCCGACGCCGACCGCGACCGCGTCGCGGCGCTGCTGCGGGAGCATCACGCGGCCGGCCGGCTGACCGCCGAGGAGTTCCAGGAGCGGATGGACCAGGCCATGGAGGCCCGGACGCTCGGCCAGCTCGACGCGCTGATGACGGACCTGCCCGCCATCGACCTGAACCGGCTGCCCGGCGAGTCGGTCGCGCGGGGCCGCCCCGGCCCGCAGACGCCGATGTGGCCCGCAGGCGCCGGCGGCCCGGCGGCCCGGCGGCCCGGGCCGGGCGCCCCGGCGGTCGTGGCCGTCGCGGGCGTCATCGTCGCGGCTTATCTCGTGCTCGGCCTGGTCGCCGGGATCTGGTGGATTCCGTGGTGGCTGCTGGTCTTCATCCCGATCGTGCTGCGTCGCCGCCGCCTGTGAGCCCCAGGCCGCCGACCATAGCCGCGGTCAGGATGCGCCGCCGGTCCGGTCCGGCCGGCGCCCAGCGGCGCCCTGGCCCGGCGGCGGGCACTGCGGGACGGGGCTAGCCACCCGGCGGCCCGCCGGGCGCCAGCAGGCTGGCCGGAGCCTCGACGGACCGGGAGCGCAGGTACTCGCCGAGGCCCTTGGCCTGCGGGTCGGGCCGGGTGGAGGCCGCCACCCCGGCGCCCAGCAGGCCGGTGATGACGAAGTTGACGGCGTTCAGGTTGGGCAGCTCGTACCGGCTGATCTCCAGCCCGGCGGCCTCGGGCAGCAGGGCGCGGAGCCGCTCGACGGTCAGGTAGGAGCGCAGCCACGGATAGGCGGCCGGGTCGCGGGCCCAGAACCCGACGTTGGCGTTGCCGCCCTTGTCCCCCGACCGGGCGCCGCACAGCCGACCCAGCGGAACCGCAACGGTCCCGGGACCCGGGCCGGCCGGCGCCGCGCCCGACGTCGCCTCGTCCCCGGCCGGCTCATTCCCTGTCGCCTCGCCTGCCGTCACCGTGTCCGCTGTCGTCCCGCCGTCCGGCGCCCCCGCGGGCCGGGCCGGGCCGGGCGCCGTCACCCCGATCTCGACGCTCGTCCCGTCCGGCAGCACCACCACCTGGGTGACCGCGCTGGCCGGGACCAGGGCGGGCCAGTACACCCCGAACTCGCTCTCCGGGGTCGGCGGGGTGGTGGTGTGAAAGCCGGCGTAGCCGCCCAGGGCCAGTTCCATGGTCGCGTTCGAGAACCGCCGCCCGACCGCGCGCGGGTCGGGGTCCTTGACGGTGATCCGCAGGTGCGCGGTGGCCTGCTCGTTGACCGGCGCGTCCGGGGTATCGAACCGCAGCAGCCGGACGTCGACCTCCGCGAACTGGTCCCGGCCGCCGAGCACGCCGAACAGCTCGTCCTGGGCCCAGGCCGCCTTCTCCTCGATGTCCAGCCCGGTCAGCACCAGCGTCATGGTGTTGCGGTAGCCGCCGATGAAGTTCATCGCGACCTTGGCCGTCGCCGGCGGCGGGCTGCCCCTGGTGCCCGACAGCGCGACCCGGTCCGGCCCGGCCGGCGTGACCGTGACCGTGTCGAAGTGCGCGATGGCGTCCGGGTTGGCGTAGGCCGGCCCGGCGATCTCGTACAGCAGCTGGGCGGTGACCGTGCCGGGGGAGACCAGGCCGCCCGTGCCGGGGTGCTTGGTGATCATGCTGCTGCCGTCGCTGGCCACCTCGGCGATCGGGAAGCCGGGGTAGCGCCGGTCGCGGATCTCCGCCAGGAACGAGTAATTGCCGCCGGTCGCCTGCGGGCCGCACTCGATGACGTGGCCGGCCACGATCGCGCCGGCCAGGGCATCAAAGTCGTCGCGCGCCCAGCCGTGCCACCACGCCGCCGGGCCGCTGACCACCGACGCGTCGGTGACCCGCGGGCAGATGACGATGTCGGCCCCGGCGGCCAGCGCCGTGGTGATGCCCCAGCCGCCCAGGTAGGCGTTCGCCGTGACCGGCCGGCCTGCGGCCGCGGCCAGCGGCTGGCCGGTATCCAGGTGGGCCAGCGGCTCCCCGCCGGCCACCAGCTCGTCCAGGCGGGGCAGCAGGTCGTCGCCGGTGATGTAGGCGATCCTGGGGTGCAGGCCGAGCCGCGCGGCCAGCGCCTGCAGCTCGGCGGCCAGGCCGGCCGGGTTGAGCCCGCCCGCGTTGTTCACGATCTTGATGCCCCGGTCCAGGCAGGTGCCGAGGACCGGCTCGAGCTGGCCCAGGACCGTCGTGGCGTAGCCCGCGGCCGGGTTCTTCTGCCGGGCCTTCCACAAGATCAGCATGGTCAGCTCGGCCAGGTAGTCGCCGGTCAGGACGTCGACCGGCCCGCCCTCGACCATCTCGCGGGCCGCGGCGCCCCGGTCGCCGTAGAACCCGGAGGAGTTCGCGATCCGCACCGGCCGCCGCGGCCCGCCCGCCGCCGCCCCCGGCACCGGCCCGGTCATGCCCGGGTCCCCGGCTGGCCGGGCCCGGCCTGCTGGGCCTGCCCCGACCGCCCGGCCCCCGGCGCCCGGCCCGGCCCGGCCGGCCCGGCGAAGGCCTGCGCGATGGCCATCCACGCGGTCGCCGCCGGCCCGGTGACCGCCAGGCTGAGATCATCGCGGTGCCGCCGCTGGGTGACGAGGAGGCAGAAGTCCAGGGCCGGCCCGCGGACCCGGTCCGCGGCGTCATCGGGTCCCCAGGTCCACTGGCTGCCGTCCGGCGCCGCCAGCTCGACCCGGACCGGCTCGGCCGGCGGGTCAAGCCCGTTGACCGCGAAGCTGTAGGCCCGCGCGCCGATCCCGATGTGGGCCACGTGCCGCAGCCGGCTGGTCGGCGCCCGCCCGGTGCCCAGGGCGTCGCAGACGTCCTGGGCGTGCGCCCAGGTCTCCATCAGCCGGGCCGTGACCGACGAGGCCACCCCCATGTCCGGTCCGTACCAGGGCAGCCGCCGGGCCGGGTCGGCCGCGGCGTACTCGTCCAGGAGCGCCCGCCGCGCCGCCTGGAACCAGGGCACCAGCTCGGCGCCGCCCAGGTGCCGGAACTGCGCGGCGACCCGGTCGGGGAAGTTGTCGCCCCCGGCCGTCAGGGCCGCCGCCTGCGCCCGGAACTGAGCCGGGTCGGTAATCGACAGCAGTGTCGCCTGGTCGAAGTAGGCCAGGTGGCTGACCTGGTCGGCAATGGTCCAGCCGGCCGCCGGGGTGGGCCGCAGC
>FSXZ01000763.1_pt1 | contig 10110 bp, 13 predicted proteins | sample 1638121 | NCBI WGS metagenome assembly FSXZ01 (sample SAMEA3914788, study PRJEB12502) | metagenome | biome: forest; material: soil | place: Canada | collected 2011-07-03 | depth 0.1 m
CCGCTGTGTTTGGCAATGTTGGTGAGCAGCTCGGCCGCGCAGAAGTACGCAATGGTCTCGATCGCGGCCGACGGCCGCTTCGGCAGGTCAACGCGGAGGTCGACGGGCACGTCGCTGCGCGCGGCGAGGGTGGCAACCGCGGTGCCCAGGCCGTGATCGAGCACGGGCGGGTGGATGCCGCGAGCCAGGTCGCGCAGCGCGGCAATGGCCTCCTTGGCGTTGCGGTGGGCGGCGGCGACCAGCTCCAGGACGCGCTCCAGGTCAGGCGGCGCGGTCCCCTCGACCATGCCGCCGAGCTTGTCCCTGGCCAGGCCCAGCTTCATCGCGGCCGCGACCATCTGGGCCTGTGCGCCGTCGTGCAGGTCCCGCTCGATCTGGCGCAGCCGCGCGGCCGAGTCATCCACCAGGCGGGCCCGGGACTGCTCCAGCTCACGCACCCGCCGTGGCAGCCGCGCAGCGGCGATACTGATCTCCCAGTAGCCGAATGCCATGTTGGCCGCCGCGGCCGCCAGGAAGGCAGCGGTCCACCCGTAGACCCTCCAGCCGCTGGCGCCCACGCCGAGCGTGACGACGCCCAGTCCGGTCAGGACAACACCGCCGGCCATGCGCGCCCCGGCCCAGGCCCGCAGGTGGCGGTACTCCCAGGGCCTGATCAGAGCTCTCTCGAGGGCGGTTCGCCGGGCCGGGAAGTTGTCAGCCGGTGCCTGCATCGAGATGCCTCCGATGACCTGCGGTGCCGCCGTCTTTCACTCGGAATGAGCGATGGCCAGCTCCCAGCGGGCGAACGCCGCATTAGCCGCCGCCACCGCCAGGAACGCCGCAGCCCACCCGTACGTCTTCTCGTCATTCCCTCCGAAGATGAGGGTAACGACGCCCAGGCCCGTCAGGGCGACAGCGCTGGCCGTGCGCACCCCGGCCCAGGCGCGCAGGTGGCGGTACTCCCACGGCGAGATTATGCGCCGCATGCCGGATCTCGGGGGAGCTGCCCGCCCGCGCAGGCCTTCCGGGGCGGTGTTGTCATGGTGTGCCGGCATGGGGCTGCCTCCGGTGAGCTGCGGTGTCCGGGCGCTCCGGTCACCTGCGTCTCTATGCTGGCCGCGGGTGAGCGGGAGATCGATCGTGCAGCCACCTGAACCTGAGGTACGGCTAGCACGGTGCCGGCCGGGCACGATGCTGCGCGATCGCGAGACACGTTCGGCCACGCCACGTCGGATGGCTCAGATGACCCGGTTGTTGCCGCCGTCAATGACGTATTCGGCTCCGGTGATGTAGGCCGCCGCGTCCGAGACCAGGAAGGCGGCGAGCTGCGCCACTTCGGCGGCCGTGCCCGGGCGGCCGAGGGGGACGCCTCCGATGGTCTCCAGGAGCGCCGTCTCGGCCTCGGCGCGGCTGATTCCGCCCTGGTCCATCAGCTGGCTGATCCGGGCTTCCGCGGCCGGGGTCGCGATGTACCCGGGCGTGATCGTGTTCACGCGGATGCCCATGGGGCCGAACTCGGCGGCGAGGACCTTGCTGTAGCTCGTCAGCGCGGCCTTGGCCGGGCCGTACGCCGGCGATGACGGATGCGGGCGCTTCCATTGCAGTGAGGAGACGTGCACGATGGCGCCGGAGTGCTGCCTGATCATGCCCGGGAGAACGGCACGATCCAGCCGGACGGCTGACAGCAGGTTGGTGCTGAGAGCTCGCGTCCAGTCGTCGTCGGTGAGCGCGAGCGCCCCGCCTGGCCGGGCGAAAGAGGCCCCGACGCAGTGCACGACGATATCGAGCCCGCCGAGGATCCGGGCCGCCTGCCCGGCTGCGAATTCTGCGCCTGCGGGCGAGGCCAGGTCCGCCTGGATCAGCCTCGCTGACGACTCGCCGTCCTGGTGTCGCGCGGTCACGATGACACCTGCTCCCTGCGCGGTAAACAGCCCGGCGACGGCCGCGCCCATGCCTCGTGTTCCCCCGGTGACGAGCACCCGCTTCCCGCGGAGGCTGCTCGACTGGTACGGAAGGCCAACCGATTCCTGGCTCATTTGCCTGCCCCTTCCCGGGCCGCCGGAATGCGAGGGTCCCGCCATCGATGTGACGGGCAGCCCCTCCGCGTCGCTAGGCCAAGCATCGGGCCGGCCCTCAGGGGAGGATCAAGGACGCTGGAGGCGCCGGATCCTCCCGCGGCGGGAGGTTGGCAACAGGCCGGTCCCGACCCGTCTGGTAAAGGTTGCTTGACATCGCGTCACTGGTAAAGCTACCTTGACATCATGCGGAACCAAGTCCGGGAGCAGCGCACCATACGGGGACTTTCCCAGGCCCAGGTGGCGGCGGCGCTAGGGGTCTCGCGGCAGACGGTGATCTCCATCGAGGGCGGCCGTTACCTGCCGTCTCTGCCACTGGCCTTCCGGATCGCTCGGTTCTTCGACATGACGGTAGACAAGATGTTCGACCCAGAGGATGGGGAGGCAGGCCCATGTTGAAGTTCATCGCCCCGCGACTGCGCAGGCCCGCGCTGATTGCCGTGCTGGGGACGGCGTATGCCGCCGCGTGGGCGGTACACGGCGGCCACGGGAGGGTGTGGGCGATCACCGCGGAGATAGCCACCGTCGCCTGGGCGGTCACCATGTACGTGTGGGGCGGCCGGGACAACGAGCAGGGCGCGCTGGCCGGCTCCCGGCCGGACGAGCGCCAGCGGCAGGTCGCCCAGCGCTCGTGGGCGCTGGCCGGGAAGGCCGCCATGCTCGCCGCCTTCGCCGGGCTGGCGGTCTCGATTGCGGTCCGCTCCGCGGACTGGCTCCCGTTCGCGGTCATGCTCGCCGTCGCCGGGTTCGCCTACCTCATGGGCCTGTCGACTTTCGGCGTCGGGGAAGAGGACCCGGCGTATGACGACAGTGACGGGCTGAGCGGGCCGGCCCCGGTCAGCCACTGGCGCTGACGATCACCGCCGGCCGGGCGGCCCTGGCTAAGTCAGCCCGGCGTCCGGGTGCTACCGGGGAAACGGTTCCAGCGGCGACTCATCACCGACCAGCCAGGCGTGGCCGAACGGGTCACGGAAGCCCCCCTGCCGGTGGACGCCCCACGGAACCTCATGCGCAGCGATCACCGCCGAGCCCTCAGCGCCAGCTGCTACGGCCCGGGCGACGAACCCGTCCGGGTCATCGGTGAACACTTCGATCCGGACCGTCGTCCGGCCCAGCGTGGCCGGGCTGTCGAACCCGGTGCTGGTCGTCTCATGCAGGAAGAACGGCGCTCCCGACACCTCCAGGCCCACCACCGAGCCCAGGCTCCACAGTTCCGTGGCCCCGAGGGCCTGCTGGTACCAGGCACTCGCGGCCGGTGCATCCTCGACCGCCAGCATCGCAGAGATCCGCACTGTCATGTTCAGCATCCTGCCAGGGGCCGGCGACACCAGCAGCGCGTCCGGCCGGACGGGCGGCGTCTAGCGGGCGGCGGCGCTCAGCAGGCTGGCGGCGGCGTCGCGGGCAGCCGCGGCCGCGGCCGGGTTGTGGTCCATCTGGGCGGAGATGTTGGCGCCGTCGTAGAGGATGACCAGCTGCGTGGTGAGCTGGCCGGGGTCGCGGTAGCCGGCCGCGGTGACGAGGGCGGCGAACAGCTCGTGCAGCCAGGTCCGGAAGTCCCGGGTGGCGCGTTCCTCGGCACTGCCGGCCGGGGCCTCGGCCGCGGCGTTGATGAAGGCGCAGCCGCGGAAGTCGGGTTCGGCGAACAGGGCGCCGAGGGCGTCGAAGACAGCCAGGATCCTGGCCGCCGGAGTGGCCGCGGCGGCGAGTTCCTCGTCGATGCGGGCCGCCCACTTCGCGTGCCGGTTCTGCAGGTAGGTGCGGACGAGATCGTCCTTGCTGCCGAAGTTGTAGTAGAGCGAGCCTTTAGCCACCCCGGACTGCTCCAGGACGCGGTCGATCCCGACCGCGTGCACGCCCTCCTCGTAGAACAGGCGGTCGGCGGCGTCGAGCAGGCGCTCGCGGGCCGGCCGCTTGCGCGGGCTCGCAGGTGTGCCCATGGCGCTCACTTTACTTTCGCGACCTCTCGGCGGTGCCGTCGTCTGGGCCCGGGCCGGCCCGAGGGGATCGGGCCGCGCCCCTGGCCGGGACTGGCGGGTCGGCCGCCTAGCCCGCGATGACGTCGAACTCGTTGCCCTCGGGATCGGCGAGGGTGACCCAGTGGGCGCGGCCGCTGACCTCGTTGAGCTTGACGGCGCCGAGGCCGGTCAGCCGGCCGATCTCCGCGTCGAAGTCGGTGGTGATCAGGTCGAAGTGCATCCGGTTCTTGACCGTCTTGCTCTCCGGGACCTGGTGGAAGCTGATCCGGGATCCGGGGATCGCCGGGTCGGCGTCGAGCGCGGCGTTGCTGCTGTTGGCTCCCTCGGCGACGGTCCGCCCGAGCGCCGCCGCCCAGAAACTGGCCGCCGCGGCGGCGTCATGCGCGTCGAAGCTGACGCCGAACATGTTGCTGGACATGAGTTAGGCCTTCCGGTCGTGATGTGACGTGCTGGGCTGGGCGGTGGTCCGCCGTCAGACGGCGGCGCGCCCGCCGTCGACCGGGATGGTGGCCCCGGTCACGTACTGCGCGCGCGGCGTGGACAGGAACGCGATGACGTCGGCAATCTCCTCCGGCTGAGCGGCGCGGCCGAGCAGGGTCGTGGCCCCCAGGGCATCGATCCTCTCGGGAGCGGCCCCGCCGGTGTAGACCGGGCCCGGGGCGACGGCGTTGACGCGGACGCCGGCCGGGCTGAACTCAGCCGCCCAGGCCCGGGTGAGCGCCGACAGCGACGCCTTCGACGCGCCGTAGGCCGCGCCGCCGGCCAGCCCGACCGCCCCGGCCATGCTGTCCAGGCTGATGATGCTCCCGCGGCCCCGCGCCGCCATCGCCGGCGCGATGGCCGCGGTGAGCAGGTAGGCCGAGCGGACGTTGGCGCTGAACAGCGCGTCGAACGCGCTGGCGTCCAGGTCGGCGGTCGGCCCGAACCAGGACCGGCCGGCGTTGTTGACCAGGATGTCGACGTCGCCGGCCGCCTGCACCAGACGGGTGACCTGGCCGGGATCGCTCAGGTCGGCGGCCACGAACCGGGCCGAGCCGCCGTCGCCCTCGATCTCCTTCACCACGCGGGTACCCCGCCCGGCGTCCCGGCCGGTGACGATCACCGTGGCGCCGAGCCGGGCCAGCGCCAGCGCAGTCGCCTGGCCGATGCCGGACGTGGACCCGGTCACCAGGGCCCTCTGCCCGTCGAGTTCCTTCAGGGAGGCGTTCACGACATCACTCCTCGTTAGACTGACCTGTCTAGTGCTGACTTTAGACAGATCTGTATAAAAGTCAAGGCGGGGCAGCCGGCGGCGGTCTCGCGCCCGGCCCGTCGGCGGTCCGCGGGCCCGTCTGATTCGGCGCGGATCGTGCTACTTTGAATTTATGGGCGCGGCCAGCATCGCTTTCCTCCCTGACCGGTTTATGGACCACCGGCTATGGTCCGATATCCCGGAGAATCTTGGCGGCCAGGTCCGTGCTGTCCATTACGATCAGAATGAGCTGCCGTGGAACTCGCTGTCCGGCGAGTTCGTCGAGACGGCGCGCCGCCGGACCAGCGGCAGCGGGTTCCATGTTGCCGTGGCGGCCGGGGACGCCGCCCGTTTCGCGGTCACGCTGGCCGAGGCCGGCCTGGTCAAGGGGATCGTATTCTTCCAGCCCGTATTGGACAGTATCCCGGATGACGTGCACATTGATTTTTCCGGTATTGATCTCGAGCACGCGCTGGATCCTTATCAGCCGCTTCTCCACGCGGCGGAAAACCCAGACGGCCGTCGGCAGTCTGTCGTCATGAATGTCATTCGCGAAGCCATGGGCGCGGTGCTGGATGCGGAATCGCTCCGGGTCGCCATGAGCATGTACGGCGATCACTTCGATGAGTTCCTGGCCATGCTGCACGCGGCCGCACCCCCCGATGCCGCGGAGCTACTGGCCCATGAGACGACTCCGGCCGGGCGGATGGCCGACCCGCCGCCCCGGCGGGAGCCTCCGTGGATCGATCGTCTGGAAGGACTCCCCATACCGGTCACGGCGGTGGTCGGGGCCGGCGCGCGGACGGTCGGCGAGGCCATCGTCCGGCGGACCGGCCGCGGGGAGGTCATCGTGGCCGAGGGAACCGCGGGCCTGGCGACGAGGCGGGACCGGGTGCGGGGGACGGAAGCTATCCTGCGCATGCTCGGCCAGGTAGCGGGCGGCTAGCCGGGCGAGGCGGCCGTGAGAGAGGGCGGAGGCGGGCCCGTGAAGATGTCCTGGCGGCGCTCAGTCGAGCCGGGTCCTGGTCCCGGTCCCGGTCCCAATCCCGATCCTGTGTCGCCGGCGTTGCTCGCCTGGGCGGCCGCGGTGGATGTGACGCTGCTTTCTGATAAGACGGCAAAATCGGCCGAGCGTTTCCTGCGCGATTACCGGCACATGAGCAGCCTGGCCGCCCGGCGTGAGATTGCGCTCCGCCTGCGAGCGGCCATTGAGGCCCAGATCAGCCCCATTCCGCCGGCCACGATCTCGTCCATGGATGTCATTGCGACGGTCGTGTCAGCGCGGCGCAAGATACTCGGCTGACGGCGCCGTTCCTCGCGGAGACGTGCATCTTCCGGGTGCCGCCGGGCTTTTGCCGGTCCGGCAGGCGGGCGGGAACGGCGGCCCGCAGCCCCGCTAGCCGGCGCCTTCGAGCAGGTGCTTGAGCCGGGTCAGGTCAGCCGCCACCAGGCCCGCGTCGCGGGTGAAGTCCGCCTCGCTCGCGCCGGGGAGTCGGCGCACCGTGAACACCACCTCGCTGCCGCTTTCATTGGCGATCACCCGCATCGGGTTGTAGAAGACATCGCCGGAGGCAAACGTGACGTGATGATCGAGCACGCCGTATTCATTCCGGGGGACGAAGGCGTCGCCGCGGGACCCTGGCCTCCGGGGCGGCGCGGCCCGGGCCGGCGGCTGACGCCGGGTTTCCCGGTCAGCCGCCCGGGATATGCGGAACCGCCCGGTGCCGGCGGCCGTCCAAGGGCTGACTCCCGAGGCCGCGGGCGCGACGCCCCGCGTCCGGGCAGGCCGGAAGGTGCAGGGCGGAGTTATGCGGAATGCGCGGCGTAGCGGCGGGCGGGCCGGGTTCCGGGCGGCGGGCCTGGTCGTGCTGGCGGTCCTGCTGGCGGCGTGCGCGGCGGCAGGCCCGGCCCCGGCGGGCCGGGCCTCGGCGCCGGTGACCACGACCGCCCGCCAGCCGCGCCGCGGGCCGGTGACCCGCGCGCAGGCGCGGGCGCTGGCCGAGGGGATGCTCGCGCGGCTGGCCCGGCTGCCCGGAGCCCGGCCCTACCCGGTCGCGGCCCTGCCTGAGGCGCCCGGCCAGGTCGGCGACCCGGTCTCGCCCGCCTCGGCCATCGTGAACGGGGCATTCCGGTCAGCGGAGCCCATGCCGCGGCTGTTCGCGTACCTGGTCGCGCACCCCCCGGCCGGGATGCGCCAGGACCCGGGGACCGGTTACGGCGTCTGGGCCGGGCTGGCCGTGCAGGATGTCTCCTTCGAGCTGCGCGCCACGCCGCCCGGCGTCGCCAGCACGCTGCTGGATGTCACGGTGGCCGCGAAGCCCGGCGGCGGCTCCCTGGTCGTGGCGGGCGCCGAGGTGTTCGTGTACCCGCTGCGGACCGCGGCCGAGCACGTGAACCCGGCCGCCTGGCCGGTGGCCACCATCCGGCTGGAGGCGCAGCACAGCGCGACCCGGGTCATCCGCTCCGCCGCGGTCATCGCCCGGCTGGCCGGCCTGCTCAACCGGCTGCCGACCCAGGCCGGCCAGACACTGAGCTGCCCGGCCATCAGCACCGTCTACGTGCTGGCGTTCGCCCGCTCGGCGGTCGGCCCGCCGGGGCTGACGTTCACCACGAACCTCTGCTGGGTCGTCGTCCCGTCCGCCGCCGGCCGGGCGCAGCCGCCCCTGGCCGACCCGCACCTGACCCTGTACCGGGCGCTCAGCCAGCTGCTGCCGGGCGGCCAGCTGGCCATGTGATCCGGCGGCCCGGGACGCTGCTGCTCACGGGGCCAGCGCCGGCAGCAGCTGGTTCCAGACCGACTCCGCGGCGCCGATGAGCGGCCCGGCCTCGCCGAGCCCGGCCGGGATGACCGGCGTGGCCGTGTCGCGGCGGAAGCTCATCAGCCCGGCCGCGTAGCTCGCCGCCAGCGCGCCCGGCGCCGCCGCGGCCAGGTCCGCCGCGTGCCCGCCCAGCGTCACCAGGTCAGGATCGAGGGCATTAACGAGGCCCGCCACCCCGCGGCCCAGCTCGGCGGTGACGGCCGCGACGGCGGCGGCCTCGGCCGGGTGCCCGGCGGCGGCCCGGGCCAGGACCGCGGCGGTGTAGGTCACCGGGTCACGGGGCGGGGGCGCGCCCAGCCGCCGGGCCAGCGCGGTGCCGTCGACGGCGGTTCCCCAGCAGCCCAGCGCGCCGCACGGGCAGCGGACGGCCGGGTCGCCGAAGGGCATGTGGCCGAACTCGCCGGCCACGCCGCGGGCCCCGCGCAGCACCCGGCCCTGCTCGACGACGGCCCCGCCGATGCCCGCGTCCACGCGGACGTGCACGCTCAGCGCCGCCCCGGCCGCGGCCCCCCGGCGCGACTCGGCCAGCGCGGCCAGCGAGGCGTCGTTATCCGCGGCGAACAGCGGTGCCCCCGGCCACAGCACCCGCAGGTCGATGTCGCGCCAGCCCAGGTAGGACGCGTCGAGGGTGTGCCCGTCGCGGACGGTGCCCGGTACCGAGACGCCCAGCCCGCGGACCCGGCCGGGCCACCGGCCGCGCAGGTCCCCGATGGCGGCCGCCATCGCCCCCAGGACCTGCGCGGCGTCGTGCTCGTCGTTCCGGCCGCCGACTGCCGCCAGGCGGCTGCCGCCGAGCTCGGCCGCCTCGACCCGCCACGCCTCGTGGGTGACGGCCGCGGCCAGGACCAGCGGGCCGGCCGGGTGCGCGGTCAGCCGCCGGGTCGGCCGGCCGCGGCTGCCGGTCGGCGGGGCCGGCTCCTCGGCCAGCAGCTCGCGCTGGGCCAGCCGCGCGACCAGCTCGGTCGCGGCCCCGGTGCCGATGCCCAGCAGCTGCGCGGCTGCCGCCCGGGTCAGGCCGGGCCGGGCGTGCACGGTCTCCAGCAGCGCCACCGCCCGCTGCGCCATCTGGAGCCTCCCGCTGGGTCCGCTGATCTGACACGTAATTAACTCTGTAGTAGAGTTTATTGCACGAACCGGACCGGACGCCCGAGCACGTGCCTAACCAGCAACACGCTAAACGGGAGTGCCACGTGAGGCAGCCTTCGCCGACGGATCCCGTCGCCCGGGCGACGGCCGGCCGGGAGACCGCGGCGCAGCGGCCGCTCCCGGTGGCGCTGCTGCTCCTGCTGGCCGCGGCCGTCTGCGCCGCGGTCACCACCGAGATGCTTCCGGTCGGCCTGCTGCCGTCCATCAGCGCGGGCCTGCACGTCAGCGAGTCCCAGGTCGGGCTGCTGGTATCCGGCTACGCCGCCGTCGTGGCGGTCGCGTCGATCCCGATGGCCGCCGCCCTGCAGCGGCTGCCCCGGCGCCCGGTCCTGGCCGTGCTGCTGGCCGCCTACGGGGTCAGCAACGCCGTGTTCGCGGCCAGCACCAGCTACGGGCTGGCCCTGGCCGCCCGGCTGGTGGCCGGCCTGGCCCACGCGGCGTTCTTCGCCGTGGTCGTCAGCGCGGCGGTGGCCCTGGTGCCGCGGGCCCGGGCCGGCCGGGCGGTCGCGCTGGTCATGTCCGGCACCACCGTGGCCCTGGCGGCCGGCGTCCCGGCGGGCACGGCCCTGGGCACCGTGCTGGGCTGGCGCTGGGTCTTCGCCGGCTCGGCCGTCCTGCTGCTGCTCCTGGCCGCGGCCGTCACCCGGCTGCTGCCCGCCACGCCGCCGGCCGCCGCGGGGCACCAGACGGTCCTGGCCGCGCTGGGCCAGCGCCGCCTGCTGCTCATCGCCGCCGTCATCGCGCTGTTCATGATCGGCCACTTCACCGCCTACACCTACATCAGCCCGCTGCTGCTGTACGCGGGCGTGACCCGGGTCGGGGTGAGCGCGGTCCTGCTCGGCTACGGCGCGGCCGGGATCGGTGGCCTGGTGCTGGCCGGCAGC
>FSXZ01002506.1_pt1 | contig 10105 bp, 8 predicted proteins | sample 1638121 | NCBI WGS metagenome assembly FSXZ01 (sample SAMEA3914788, study PRJEB12502) | metagenome | biome: forest; material: soil | place: Canada | collected 2011-07-03 | depth 0.1 m
GCCATCCTGACCGACGCCTTCCCGGCCAACGAGCGCGGCTTCGCGCTCGGCACCAACCAGGTGGCCGGCCTGGCCGGGCAGTTCATCGGCCTGGTCGCGGGCGGGCTGCTGGCCGCCTGGGACTGGCGCGCGGTGTTCTGGGTCAACGTGCCCGTCGGGATCTACGGGACGATCTGGGCCTACCGCAAGCTGCGGGACAACGGCGAGCGGCACCGCGGCAAGATCGACTGGTGGGGCAACATCACCTTCGCCGTCGGCCTGGGCGCCATCCTGATCGGCATCACCGACGGCATCCAGCCCCACGGGACGCACAACCAGGGCTGGACCAACCCCCAGGTCCTCGTCCTCCTGATCGGCGGCGCCGTGCTGCTCGGCGCCTTCGCGATGATCGAGCGCCGGGTCGCCGAGCCGCTGTTCGAGCTGGCCCTGTTCCGCATCCGGTCGTTCACGGCGGGCAGCGTCGCGGGCTTCCTGGTGGCCATCGCCCGGGGCGGGCTGCAGTTCATGCTGATCATCTGGCTCCAGGGCATCTGGCTGCCGGTGCACGGCTACAGCTACAGCCAGACGCCGTTCTGGGCGGGCATCTTCCTGCTGCCGCTGAGCGCCGGCATCCTGATCGCCGGGCCGCTGTCCGGCAAGATGTCCGACCGGTTCGGCGCCCGCGGCTTCGCCACCGCCGGCATGGTCGTGTTCGGCGGCAGCTTCATCGGCCTGGCGCTGCTGCCCGTGCAGTTCCCGTACTGGGCCTTCGCCCTCCTCATCGCCGCGAACGGGATCGGCAGCGGCATGTTCGTGTCGCCCAACTCGTCCTCGATCATGAACAGCGTGCCGGCCCGGCACCGGGGCGCGGCCTCCGGCATGCGCGCCACGTTCCAGAATTCCGGCACGGCCCTGTCGATCGGCGTGTTCTTCTCGCTGATGATCGCCGGGCTGTCGAGCACGCTGCCCACCACGCTGACCCGCGGCCTGCAGAAGCAGGGCGTGTCCTACGCGGTGGCCCACCACATCGGCACCCTGCCGCCCGTGTCGTCGCTGTTCGCGTCGGTCCTCGGCGTCAACCCGATCCAGCACCTGCTGCAGACCGCCCACGCGCTGAACTCGCTCCCGGCCTCGGCGCAGCGCGTCCTCACCGGCCGGTCGTTCTTCCCGGCCCTGATCGCGGCGCCGTTCCGGCACGGCCTGACCATCGTGTTCATCGTCGCGGCGGCCCTGTCCGCGCTGGCCGCCCTCGCCTCGCTGATGCGCGGCGGCCGCTACATCAACCCCGACGTCGCCGGGCCGTCGCCGGCCGCCGAGACGCCCGCCGCCCTGATGCCCACCGCCGAGCTGCCCGACGTCCCGGAGCCCGACGACGCCGTGACCGCCGCCGCCGGCGACGCGCCCCGCGCCGAGGCCGACCGCGCCGCCGGCGAGGCCTCCGGGGTCCGCGGCCCCAGGGCGCCCTGACCCCGCCTGCGACCCCGGTGCCCGCCCGCCGGCCCGCACGCCGGGATCAGGCCCCACTCGTCACTGGAGCCACGCCGGCCTCGTCCGCCTCGTGGGTCGGGCGATGACGGGCGGCTGGGGAGGATTGCTCACCGCCGGCGGTGAGCAATCCTCCCCGGGCCGGGCCCTTAAGCCCGGGCCGGGTGCCCGCCGCGGGCGGTCAGGGCTGGCCGGGGCGGAGGGCGACGAACAGGGCCTCGGCGTCGGCGCACAGGGTGGTGCCGCTGCGCAGGACGGCGCGCATGTGGCGCTTGCGGCCGTCCTCGGCGGCCAGGTGCGCCTCGACCGTGAGCGGGGTCTCGATCGGCGTGACGTTCCGGTAGTTGATGTGCAGGTAGGCCGTCCGGGCCGGCGACCGGCCGATGTTGGCCAGCCGGCCCATGAGCTCGTCGAAGACGAGCGGGATCGCGCCGCCGTGCACGGCACCGTTGCCGCCCAGGTAATACCGGCCGAACGTGACCCGGGCGCGGATCCGGCCGGGCCCGGTCTCCTCGACGTGGATGGGGGGCATCAGGGCCTGGCCGCGGCCGGGGACGCCGGCCAGGTGCCCGGCGATCTGGCCGCGCTCGTCGACCGCGTACTTGGCCAGCAGCCGGGTCAGCTCGGTGAGCTGCCGGGTGGCCTCAGCCAGGACCGGCTCGGGCGGGGCGCTGCCGGTGACCTGATCCTGCAGGCCGCGCAGGGCCTGCACCATGGCCGAGAAAGCGGGCTGCGCACCCAGCTCCGGGCGGCCCAGCCACGCGGCCGACAGGCCGTCCAGCTCTGGGCCGTCCGGGCTGTGACCGGGTTCTGCTGTGGACATGCCCCGCCTTCTGCCGCCGGCCCCCTGACCTGTCCTACCGTAGCGTCGGCCCCGCGGCGCGCCGCCGCCCGGCTCCGGTCAGCCGCCGCGGACCTCGCGGAACGGGATCTCCCGGTCCACCTCCGGCTCCTTGGGCATGCCCAGGACCCGCTCGGAGATGATGTTGCGCTGGATCTGGTCGGTCCCGCCGCCGATCGAGGTGAAGTACGCGTTCAGGGTGAGGAAGTTGGCGTCCTCGGCCCGCGGGTAGTCCGGCCCCTCCAGCAGCGACCCGGCGGCCAGGATCTCGGTCTGGACCCGGGCGCTCTCGTGCAGGATCCGGGACATGGCCAGCTTGCCGAGCGACATGACCGGCGATGAGGTGCCCTGCCCCAGGTCGGCCTTGGCCCGCGCGGTGTTGAGCGCGTTGAGGGCCTGCAGGCCCCGGACCCGGGCGATGTCCTGGCGGATGGCCGGGTCGGCCAGCACCCCGGCCGACCGGGCCAGCTCCACGAGGTTGACCTCGTGGCTGCCCCCGGACGCATCGGCGGTGCGCGGCCCGCGGGCGTTCTCGCCCATCGTCGACCGCTCGTAGGCCAGGGCCGTCTGCAGCACCCGCCAGCCCTCGTTCTCGGCGCCCAGCCGGTTCTCCGCCGGGACGATCACGTCGGTCAGGAACACCTCGTTGAAGTGGGACTCGTCGGTGATCTGGCGCAGCGGCCGGACCTCGACGCCGGGCTGCTTCATGGGGCAGAAGAAGAAGCTGATCCCGCGGTGCTTGGGCATGTCCCAGTCGGTGCGGGCGACCAGCATGCCGTAGTCGGCGGTGGCCGCTCCCGACGTCCACACCTTCTGCCCGTTCACGATGTACTGGTCGCCGTCGCGGTCGGCGCGGGTCCGCAGCCCGGCCAGATCCGAGCCCGCCCCCGGCTCGCTGTACAGCAAGCACATGGCCAGCTCGCCGCGCAGCAGGGCCGGGATGAACTTGGCCTGGAACTCCGGGGCGCCGAAGGCCAGCGCCGTGTTGGCCCACAGGTTCAGCCGGTCCTGCCCGGCGCCCGGCGCGCCGACCCGGCCGAACTCCTCCTCGACGAGGCGGCCCTGCTCGGCGGGGAGCTCCCGGCCGCCCCACCGGGCGGGCCAGCTCGGCACGGCCCAGCGCGCGTCCACGACCTCGCCCAGCCACTCGTGCCGCGGCCGCGACGGGTCCCAGTGCTCGGCCAGCCAGCCGCGGACCTCGGCCCGCAGGTCCTCGTCGGTGACAGTTCCCGGCATCGGTGCTCAGCCTCCCAGCTGCTGGACGTAGCGCTCGCGGTAGAAGGCCGGCGTGCCCAGCAGCTGGGCATCGGCCCGCGCCCGGCGCAGGTACAGGTGGGCCGGGTGCTCCCAGGTGAAGGCGATCCCGCCGTGCATCTGCACGCTGGTCGCGGTGACCGTGCTGAACGCGTCGGCGCACGCGAACGCGGCCAGGTCGACGGCCTGCCGGGCGTCCGGGGCCGCGGCGGCCAGCTCGCGGGCCGCGTGCCGGGCCGCGGAGATGGCCGACTCGGCCTCCAGCAGCAGGTCGGCGGCCATGTGCTTGAGGGCCTGGAAGCTGCCGATGGGGCGGCCGAACTGGATCCGGGTCTTGCTGTAGGCGATGGTCAGGTCCAGCGACCGGCGCGCGCCGCCGGCCTGCTCGCCGGCCAGCGCCACCCGGGCCACGTCCAGCGCCTGCTCGGCCGCCGCCCAGCCGGCGCCCCGCTCGCCCAGCGGCCTCCCCGGCGCGGCGGCCAGCTCGACCCGGGCCAGCCGCAGCGTGTGATCGAACGTGGGCAGCGGGGTCACCGCCGCGTCCTGCGGCTCGACCGTGAACCAGGTAATGCCCGCGCCGTCGCGCGCGGCGACCAGCAGCGTGCCGGCGTTCTGCCCGTGGATCACGTAATCGGCGACCCCGTCCAGCGTCCAGCGCCCGGCCGACTCGGTGGCGCTGACCTCCACGCCGTCGGCCGTCCACCGCCCGCCCGTCCCGGTGATGGCCACCGCGACCAGGCCCGACCCGTCGGCTATGGACGGCAGCAGGGCCGCCTGGGCGCCGGGGTCGCCGGCCGCGGCCAGCAGCGCCGCGGCCAGTACCGAGCTGCCCAGCAGCGGCGCGCACAGCAGGGCGGCGCCGGCCTCCTCCATCACCGCTTCCAGCTCGACCGGCCCGGCGCCCGACCCGCCGTACTGCTCGGGGACGATCAGCCCGGCGATGCCCAGCCCGGCCAGCTCCTGCCACAGCGCCGCGTCGAACCCGGACGGCGTCTCCATCGCCGCGCGCACGTCGGCCTCCGTGCTCCGGCGGGCCAGCAGGCCGCCGACAGAATCGCGCAGCGCGGTCAGTTCCTCAGCAGCGATCGTCGTCACGGCATCCCTCCGCTTGCACGGTATCGCCAGCATCGCCGCGCGAACAGCCGTCACGATCCGAAACGGGGCCAGTTTCCGCGGCGCCCTCCGCCCGGGCGGCGGTCGCGCGGCGGGCCGCCCGGGACCGCGCCGTGACCGGTCAGCCGGCCTCGGGCACTTCCTCCGCGGCCCGGCCGGGCGCCGCGGCCGCCTCGTCCGGTGCCCGGCCCGGCGCCGCGGCGGGCCCGGCGCCGCGCCGGAGCAGGGTCAGCGCGGGCACGACGCTGGCCAGCGAGATCGCGGCGGCGGCCCACCAGCCGTGCCGGAAGGCGGCCAGCGCGGCCGGGCCCGGGTGCGTGTGGCGGCCGAGGATGGCGACCAGGACGGCCACCCCCAGGGCCAGGCCGGTCTGCCGGATCATGTTGACGACGGCCGACCCGGTCGCGAAGGACGGCGGCGGGAGGGACGACGAGGCCGTCGCCATCATGGTCGGCAGGGTGAGGCCCACCCCGATCCCGGTGAGGATCATCCCGGCCAGGACGGCGCTGGCGTAGCTGGGCCGCAGCCCGATGGCCACCGCCCACCAGGCCAGGCCGGCCGAGAAGGCGATGGTGCCCAGGGTGATGACCAGCGCTGGGCCGTAGCGGGCGATGAGCCGGCCGGCCACCACGAACGACATCAGCGGGACCATGAGCGGCCCCGGCGCGATGCCCAGCCCGGCCTGCAGCGCGGACCAGCCCCACACGCCCTGCTCCCACAGCACGATGGACAGCAGCATGGCCGCGAACGCGGCCGAGAAGGTGAGGGCCACCAGCGACGCCCCGGTGAAGGCCCGGCTGCGGAACAGGGCCGGGTCGATCAGCGGGTTGCGGCTGGCCCGGCAGTGCGCCGCGAACAGGGCGAGGAGCACGACGGCCGCGGCCAGCGTTCCGACGACAGCTCCCGATCCCCAGCCCCAGGCGCTGCCCTGGACGAGCCCGAAGGTGAGGGCGCCCACGCCCCCCGTGACCAGGACGACGCCGAGCGGGTCGGGCCGCTCGGCCTCGTGCCCGGGGACATGCGGCAGCAGCCGCCAGCCGGCCACCAGGGCGGCGATCCCGACCGGCACGTTGACCAGGAACACCCACCGCCAGCTGGCCTGGACCAGCAGGCCGCCCGCGACCGGGCCCAGCGCCGCGGCCAGCCCGCCGGTCGCCGTCCACGCCCGGACCGCGCCGTGGCGGCGCTCGGGCGGGTAGGCGGCCAGCACCAGGCCCAGGGAGGTCGGCGTCAGCAGGGCGGCGCCGGCCGCCTGGACCAGCCGGAAGGCGATCAGCATCGCGACGCTGCCCGAGGCCGCGCACGCGGCCGAGGCGATGGTGAAGACGGCGACGCCGATCAGGAAGGCGCGGTCGCGGCGGTAGCGGTCGGCCAGGCGGCCGAAGAAGACCAGCAGCGAGGCGTAGACGATGGCGTAGCCGTTCAGGACCCAGGACAGCTCGCCCAGGTTCGGGGCGTGCAGGTCGACGGCGATCCGGGGCAGGGCCACGTTGACGATGAACAGGTCCAGGCTGGCCAGTACCACCCCGGCGCACACGATGAGCAGCACGCGGCGGGCCTGGCGGGCGTCGGCCGGTGATGGCTGGCTTAGCTGGGGCACAGTCAGGACGGTACGGGCTGGCTTAGGGATGGTCAAGTCAGGTAGCGTGCTGTCATGTCGCAGACCACGGTGAGCCTGACGGGCCCGCTCGACCCGCGTTCCGGCTGGGAGGCGCGGCGCTGCCCGATCGCCCGCGCGGTGGAGGTCGTGGGCACCCGGACCGCGTTCCTGCTGATGCGCGAGGCGTTCTACGGGACGACCCGGTTCGACGACTTCGCGCTGCGGGTCGGCGTGAGCGAGCCGGTGGCGGCGGCCCGGCTGAAGGACCTGGTCGCGGCCGGGCTGCTGGAACGGGCGCCCTACCAGGAGCCGGGCCAGCGCCGTCGCCTCGAGTACCGGCTCACGCCGATGGGGGAGGACTTCTTCCCGGTGCTGACCGCGCTGATGCACTGGGGCGACCGGTGGCTGGGGCCCTCCTCGGGCGTGCAGATGCAGCACCGCGACTGCGGGGCCGGGGTCGGCGGCGGGGCGTGGTGCGAGGCCGGTCACCCGGTCGCGGCGGGCGATACCGAGCTGGTGGCCCGGCCCGGGGAGCCGGCCCGGGGGTAGATGATCTAGGCAGGTGCGGCGGGCGCGCTGCCGCGGGAGGAGGCCGGTCGCCATGGAGATGCGGACGCTGGGGTCGCTGTGGCCGGTGAGCGCGCTGACGCTGGGGGGCGGCGGCCTCGGCCAGGTCTGGGGGGCGACCACCCGCGAGGAGGCCGTGGCCACGGTCCGCGAGGCGGCCGGCTCCGGGATCACGCTGCTGGACCTCGCCCCGGCCTACGGCCACGGCGAGGCCGAGCGGGTCATCGGCGACGCGTTCGGCGGGCGCCTGCCCGTCGGGGTCCGGGTCACGACCAAGTGCCGGGTCGGTGACACCCCGGCGGCCGAGGTGGCCGGCCTCCTGGAGCAGTCGCTGACGGCCAGCCTGGAGCGGATGCGGCTGCCCCACGTCGATGTGTTCTTCCTGCATAACTCGCTGGTCCTCGGAGACGAGGAGGGCGGCGAGCGGCAGACGCCGCGCCGCCTGTTCGCTGACGCGGTCCGCCCGGCCCTGGCCGGGCTGGCCCAGCGCGGGCTGATCGGCGCGTGGGGGATCACCGCGGTCGGCGTGCCCGGCACGGTGCTGGAGGTCCTGGCCGAGGACCCGGCGCCGCAGGTCGCGCAGGCCGTCGACAACCTGCTGGACTCGGCCGGGGAGATGCGCTGGTTCGACGAGCCGGCCCGGCCGCGGGACATCATTGCCGAGGCCGCGAGCCGCGGGATCGGGGTCATGGGCATCCGGGCGGTGGCGGCGGGCGCGCTGACCGACGGCATCGACCGGGACCTGCCGGCCGGCCACGCGGTCCGCGCCGACTTCGACCGGGCCGCCCCGGTCCGGGACCTGGCCCGGGAGCTGGGGGAGTCGGCGGCCGCGCTGGCCCACCGGTACGCGCTGTCGGTGCCGGGGGTGGACACGGTCGTCCTGGGCGTGAAGAACCGGGACGAGCTGCGCGACTGCCTGGCCGCCGAGGCCCGGGGGCCGCTGGGCGCGGGCATCGTCGCCGAGATCGGGACGCGGCTGGCGCGGGGCTGACCCGGCCCGGGCGGGACGCGGAGCCGGGCGTGGGACGATGCAGGCCGCGGCGGCCAGCGGGGCCGAGCCGGGCGGGAGGGACCTGACGTGAACTACATGCTGGTCATGCGGAACGGGCAGTCGGAGCTGGTGGCCATTGGCCCGGTATCCATCGAGTACCAGGCGGCCATCCTCCGCGACCAGATCGAGGAGAGCTCGGACTGGACCGAGGTCGGCATCGCCCGGGTCCTCACCCAGGCGCAGGCCCGCTCCCTGGCCGGCCTGCCGGAGCAGGCGCCGCAGGCCTGACGCACGGCCACATCTGATCGCCCGCTGGCCTATACAGACGCGCGTGTACGCCAGAGGATTTTCACTAGTTTGTCGTGGCCCGGAGCGCCTGAGCAGCACCATGATCTGCAGGTACCGAACTATGAGACAGTAGGGGGCATGAGCCAACCTGGCGAGGAGGTTGCTAAGCGGCTGGGCCGTCCGCGCGATCCGGATATAGAGGACCGCGTTTATGATGCCGCAATGGAGATCTACAGTCAGCTGGGCTGGCCTGGCTTCACTTTTGAAGCTATTACTAAAGCCACCGGAATTGGCAAGGCGGCAGTTTACCGTCGCTGGTCCAGCCGGGGCCAATTGCTTGCTGAGACATTCGAGCATCGCTGGCTGACGGTTGACGAGATTGACTCTGGATCGCTGCGAGAAGACCTGATCCAGCTGGTCGCCATGTTCCTGGATCGCATGACCGGGCGCTACGGCATGGCCTTCGTGCATATGTGGATTGACCGCGTTAACTATCCGGAGGCCCAGGACGCCACGGCTATGTACCGGACTCAGATGGTCACCGCCGGGCGGCAGATCGTTCGCCGAGCCGTGAGGCGCGGAGAGTTGCCCAGCGGCACGAGTCCCACCCTGATCATTGACCTCGTCGTGGGCGGCATCCAGAACCATGTCATCTCCACGCCCCCCCACCTTCGCCCGCAGATGGAAGCGCGCATGTACGCGTTCGGCGAAGAGCTGGTAGATACTGTCCTCCGCGGGGCGCTTTCCTCCAGCGCCCGCCCATCGGGCAGTGACAGGGCACATGCGTAGGCCGGAGCTGCAGCATCCGGCCTGCGCGATCTGCTGGTGAGCTCAGCTGAGCCGACGGACAGCTTCTGCCTTGCGGGCCTCTCGGAACGGGATGTTCTGGTCGACGGTCAGATCGTGCGGCAGGCCCAGGACTCGCTCGGCGATGAGGTTGCGCTGGATCTGGTCACTGCCCCCGCCGATCGAGTTAATGAACGACCACATGGCTTCCTGGTTCGCGTGCTCTCCTGCTTCTGAGCCGGGGGCCACGAGCATCGACTCCCGGCCGAGCAGCTGTGTATGAATGCGTGCTGACCCGTGCAGAACGGCAGACATCGCGAGCTTGAGCACCGTGGCGATTCTCATGTCGGACGCACCCTGCGCCCGCTCGGCGTTCCACGCGCCGATGCGCCGCAGCGCATGGATTCGGGCGATTTCCTGGCGGATGAACGGATCGCCGTTCCGGCCCGTCTGCCTGGCGATAGCAACGAGGTCGGCCGGGCCGCGCAGAGGTATTGTCGACTGCTCGCCCGGAGCCGGGTTCTCGGGAGCGCGTCTCCGGAGGCCTCCGCCCATGCTCATCCGCTCGACGGCGAGTGCCGTCTGCAGGACCCGCCATCCGTCGTTGAGGGAGCTGATGCGCAAGGAGTCGTCCGCCCGCGCGTTGGTAAGGAATACCTCGTTAAAGCTCGAGTGGCCCGTCATCTGCTTGAGAGGCCGTACCTCGACGCCGTCCTGGGCCATTGGCAGGAAGAAGTAGGTGATTCCCCGGCGCTTGGGCACGTCCCAGTTGGTGCGGGCCGCGAGAAGGCCGTGGGTGGCTTCCCGGGCGCCGCTGGTCCATACCTTCTGGCCGTTGATCACCCATTCGGCTCCGTCACGGTCGGCCCGGGTCTGCAGCCCGGCCAGGTCGGACCCGGCGCCCGGCTCGCTGTAGAGCAGGCACGTGCGGTACTCGCCGCTGAGCAGCCCCCGGAGCACGGGGCCGCGCAGCTCCGGTGACTCGGCGAAGTCCTTGATCACCGTGGCTGCGATGGCACTCGTGGTGGCGTCCGGGACCGGGGCGCCCGCCTTCGCGAATTCCTCCGCGACGACCGGCTCGAGGTCTTCGGGCAGGTCCCGGCCAAAGAGGTCCCTGGGCCAGGGGGGCCGTGCCCACCCGGCGTCGCCCGCCTCGCCCAGGAACTCGCGGCGGTCCTTCCCCTCCGACCAGTGTCCCGAC
>FSXZ01000946.1_pt1 | contig 10069 bp, 7 predicted proteins | sample 1638121 | NCBI WGS metagenome assembly FSXZ01 (sample SAMEA3914788, study PRJEB12502) | metagenome | biome: forest; material: soil | place: Canada | collected 2011-07-03 | depth 0.1 m
GAGGTGCCCGTGGTGCTCGTCGGGGACGCCTCGCTCGAACCCTGGCGCGAGCGCGTCGCCCACTTCCTGCCCGCTCCGCTGGACTCGCCGTCCGCGTTCGACAGCTACGCCGCCGCGATGAGCCTGGTCCAGCTGCTGGCCACGGCCGTCCTCGCCCGCCGCACCCGGCAGGGCCGCGCCCGCGTGTCGCGAATCACGGCCTGCTACGACGACCTCGACGAGTTGGAAGAACCCTGGTGATCCTCAACGCCCCCGACGACGAACTGCGCGAGGTGCTGCACGCCTGCCTCGCCGTGCCCCGCTGGATCGACGAGGTGGCCGCGGCCGCACCGTTCGCCACCGCCGCCGACCTGCTCGAGCGCGCCCGCACGGCCGCAGAGCCGCTGCGGGCCGCGGAGATCCGAAGCGCCCTGGCCGAGCACCCGCGGATCGGGCAGCGAGCCCGCGGCGAGACCCGCGCCGCCGCCTTCTCCCGCGCCGAGCAGCAGGCCCCTGACGCCGAGGACGAGCAGCTCGCGGCGCGCATCGCGGCGGCCAACGCGGCCTATGAGGAGCGCTTCGACCGGATCTTCCTGATCCGCGCCCGCGGCCGCAGCCGAGCCGAAATCCACGCCGAGCAGCGCCGGCGCCTGGCCCTCGACGACGCGACCGACCTGCGGATCGTGGCCCGCGAGCTGCGCGAGATCGCCCTGCTCCGCCTGGAGGATCTGCTCGGCGCGGAGCCCTCGCAGCGCTCCCACATCACGACGCACGTGCTCGACGCGGCCCGCGGCCTGCCCGCGGCGGGACTCGCCGTCACCCTGGAGCAGGCCGAAGTCGCGCACCCCGGGGCCGCCACCTGGCTGCCGATCGGCCGGGGCCGTACGGATGCCGACGGCCGTGTCAACGCCCTGGGCCCCGCGGCCCTGCCGACCGGCCGCTACCGCGTCACCTTCGACACCGGCGGCTACTTCGCCGCCCAGGGCACGGCGACCTTCTACCCGGAGGTCGCGGTCAGCGTCGTACTCGCCGATCCGGGCACGCATTATCACGTGCCGCTGCTGCTGAGCCCCTTCGCGTATTCGACTTACCGCGGCAGTTAGAGCAGTGAGCGCACACCCTCGGATCAGACCAGCCCGGTGAAGGAGTCCCAGGCCGGGCCCGCGTCCTCGGCGTCCTCGTGCCGGACGACGGCCTGGATCAGGCCGTAGGGGCGGTCGGCGACGTGGAAGACCTCGCCTTCGTTCTTGATGCCGAATCCGGACAGGTCGTAGGCGAAGTGGTGCTTGTTCGGCGCGCTGAGCCTGATCTCGGCCAGGTCCGGGCAGGCTTCGAGGACGGCGCGGCCCATCGCGTAAAGGGTCTGTTGCAGCGCGAGCGAATGGAGTGTCGCGAAGGTCTCCACCAGGATCCGGCGTACCGTCGCGTAGACCGACGCCCAGTCGGCGTCGAGGCCGGTGAAGCGCCAGCCGGCGTCGAGCGAGGTCGCCATCACGCGGTCCTCGGTCGGCTCGAGGACGGTGTACGGATCGCGCAGGAAGCCGTGGAACTCGGAGCCGGTCGATTTGAGGATCGTCAGATCTTTGACGCCCCCGACCACCCACACCCGCTGCGCCGCGCCCTCGCCGGCCACGGTCACCGCCGCCGTGCGCACTTCCGGCCCGCGGCGCACCCAGGTGTGCTCGTGCTCACGGCCGTCGACCAGCACGCGGTCCCACGCGAACTGCTCGATCTCGACACGGGCCGAGTCGACCGGCTCGATGTCCTCGACGAAGTGGCGTGCCAACACCAGCGCGTACTGCTCGATCGAGGTCCAGGACTTCTCCTTCGCATACGCGAACACGGTCTGCTTCTGGCTGTCGGTGGGCAGCACGGCGGCCTGGTCCCCGACCGTGTGCGCCGCCTCGAACCGGCCGCGCAGGGCCGTGGAGACGTTCAGGTCGAGGATCTCGTGGCGCGGCGTGTCCCGGGTGATGCGCACCACCCGGGTCTCCGCCTTGCCGTACCGGTTCGGGCCGAGCACGATCGCCATCAGGGTTCCTTCCGATTCGGTTCCGGGACGGGGCCCGGGACACCGGCGCGGGACAGGAGCCGGCCGCGGGCGGCGGCCGCGGGTTCCCCGGCCAGCCAGGTGCGCCGGACCGCGCCGGTCAGTTCGGCCCCGTCGAACGCGCTGACGGGGTTGCGGTGCAACAGTTCGGCCGCCGAGACCCGCAGCGGCGCGTGCGGGGCGAAGGCGACCAGGTCGGCCCGCCGGCCCGGCTCGATCCGTCCCCGGTCGCCGAGCCCGACCAGGTCCGCGGTCCCCTGGCACATCCACCGCAGCACCGAGTCCAGCGGCAGGCCGCGTGCCGAGGCCGCCGTCCACACGGCGGGCAGCGCCACCTGGAGCCCGGCGATCCCGCCCCAGGCCTGGGCGAAATGCCCGTCGCCCGCGAACTTCAGCGCGGCCGTGGCGGGGGAGTGGTCCGAGGCTATGACGTCGATGACGCCCTCGACCAGGCCCTGCCAGAGCAGTTCGCGGTTGGCGGACGAGCGGATCGGCGGGCAGCACTTGAACTGCGTCGCGCCCGCCGGGATCTCGGCCTGCGCGAACGAGAGGTAGTGCGGGCAGGTCTCGACGGTGATCGCCAGCCCCTCGGCCTTCGCCGCCGCGAGCACCGGAAGCGCCCGAGCCGAGGACAGGTGCAGGATGTGGGCCCGCACCCCGGTCCGGCGCACCGCCGCGATCACGTGCTCGATGGCTGCGATCTCCGCGGCCTCCGGGCGGCTGGCGAGGAAGCCCGCGTAGTCGCCGGGGGCGGCGTGCGCCTCGGCGTGGGCGAGCACCGCGGGGTCCTCGGCGTGCACGATGAGCAGTCCGTCGAACGCGGCGATCTCGGCCGCCGCCAGGTCGAGCTGAGCCGTCGAGAGATGCTCGAACTCCGGTACGCCCGAGGGCGCGAGGAAGGCCTTGAAGCCGAACACCCCGGCCGCGTGCAGGGCGGCCAGCCGGCCGAGGTTGCCCGGCACGACCCCGCCCCAGAACCCGACGTCCACCGAGCACGCGCCGGCCGCGGCCGCCCGCTTGACCGCCAGGGCCTGCGGCGTGATCGTCGGCGGGATGCTGTTGAGCGGCATGTCGATGAACGTGGTCACCCCGCCCGCCGCGGCCGCCGCCGTGGCGCTGGAGAACCCCTCCCATTCGGTCCGGCCCGGCTCGTTCACGTGCACATGGCTGTCCACGACGCCCGGGATCAGCACCTCGTCCGCGCCGAGCCGCAGCTCCTGACGCGCGCGGACCGGCGCGTCGGCCCCGTCGAGGAGCGCGGAGACGACCCCGGCGTCCACGACCACGGTCGCGGGTATCGGGCCGCGCGGCGTGTGCACCACGTCCGCCCGGATCACCAGATCATGCATCGTCAGACCGTGAAGAAAGTGCCGAGCCCGAGCCCGCGCAGCGCCCGGCGGTACGCGACCGAACTGCGGTCCGCCGGGACGTGCACCTCGAGCCTCGGATCCAGCGGCAGGTTCTCCGGCTTCTGGAGCTCGACGATCGCCCGGTCCTCCTCGAACACGATCCGATTGAACTCGTGCACCGCCGATTCCGGCTGGTCGGTGTCGAAGTTGCGGCAGATCGGCGCGAACATCCGGGTCATCCGGGCCGAGACCGGGGAGGCGGCGTTCATGATGACCAGGCGGCCGCCGTCCGGGAAGTGGATCTCCAGGGTGGCGGTGAACGGCAGATGCATCCGGAAGTGGCGCAGCCAGGAGAAGCCCGGCTCGCTGTAGTCCACCGCGCCGATCGCGTAGTTCCCGACCGTGCTCCAGTATTCGACCTCGAACCCGTCCGCGGTCTTCACCGGGGTGTAGTTCGGCACCACCGGATTGTTCGGGTCGCCGAAGGTCTTCACGTGCACGAAGCCGAAGTGCGCCACGTCCAGAAAGCCCTCGACCTGCCGCCCCGCGAACGCGGCGATGTCGATCGACGGACAGTTGATGACCTGGTAGCCCGCCTCGCCCCAGTGCGGGACCGGCGGGATGGCCGGCTCGTCGGCCGGATCCGCGGCCAGGCAGGTCCAGATCAGGCCGTAGCGCTCGACGGCCGGATAGGTGCGCAGGTGCAGCCGGGCCGGGATCTTCGCCTGCGGGTGCGCCGGGACGTCCACGCAGCGCCCGCCGGCGCCGAACCGGAAGCCGTGATAGGCGCAGGAGATCCCGCGCCCGTCGCCCCGGGCCCGGCTCAGCGGCATACCCCGATGCGGGCACACGTCGTCGGCGACCACGGTCGCCCCCTCGCCCCGGTAGACGACCAGGGGCTGGTCGAGCAGCGTCACCCCGAGCGGCGTCTCGCCCACCTCCGTGGCCAGCGCGATCGGGTACCAGAAGCGTGCGATGATGCGCCAGTCGTCGGGATCGAAGGTGCATTCCCGGGGGATGGCGAGTTCAGCGAGCATGGCAAAGCCTTTCCACGGATTCGGGCATGGCGGTATACGGGAGGGTGAGCGATGCTCAACTCCCGTGCGCCACACGCCCCCGCGTCCAGGCGACTCGGCGGATCTGCTCCAGACTGTGCCCGGTCTTCCCGTGCCGTGTCATCGCGATCCTCCGTTCGCCGCTCGAGCTGTGTGCCACCTCGTCACCGAAGCTACGAAGGGGCTGTTTCGGGCGTGCATCCCGGCAGTTGCGGGCCTATTTCTCTTCTGCCATACGGCGCGAGTCAGGCGCCGGCGCGATCGCCCGAGCCGGCTACGCGAGCCGCCGCGCGACGCCGGAGCGCGAGGCGATCTCGAGTTTGGCCAGCACCCGGCCCACGTGGGTCTCCACCGTACGAGGGCTGACGAAGAGCCGCTCGGCGATCTCCTGGTTCGTCAGGCCCTGGGCCACCAGCTCGGCGACCTGGTATTCGCGCTTGGACAGCACGTTCACCCCGGCCGGGCGCCGGGACTGGCGGGCGGCGATCCGGCGCTGCGCCTGGACCGCGCGCCGGTCCAGCCAGTCGGCCTGCTGCTTGCGGAAGAGCACCCGGGCCGCCGCGACGTGCCAGGTCGCCGCGTCCAGGTCGTAGAGCCGGCCGCTCGCGTCGGCGGCGAGCAGATGGGCCTGGCCCCGCTGGATGGGCATGCCGGCCCGGGCGTACGCGGCGATCGCGGCCTTCGCCTCCTGCGCGGCCGCCTCCGGGTCGCCGGACGCGAGCCGCACCGCGCCGAGGGCGAGCCGCGCCATGCCGAGCTGCCCGTCCAGACCCAGCGCGATCGCCATGCTCACCGCGTGCTCGGCCCGCTCTCGCGCCGCCTCCAGCTCGCCCCGGGCCAGCGAGAGCTGCGCGGCCTGCGCCCAGCGGGCCCCGCGCATCGGGTCGGCCCGCCGGGTATCGTCCAGATCCAGCAGCCGGACCGCGTCCGGCGAGGCCTCGATCCCGGCCTCGAGGCCGACCTCGATCAGGATCGTCGCCGCCAGCGCCCGGACCAGCGCGGAATCGGAGGACGGGAGCGGACTGCCGCGATCCCAGAGCGCGCGCACGGCCTCAGGCCCCTGCATCCACAGCAGCGCACGCAGCCGCTGGGAGCGGGCCAGCGCCGCCATATCGTCGGTCCCGAACGCCTCGGCCGTCTCCTCCGCGTCCTCCACCGCGGCCACCGCCTCGACCAGCCGCCCGTGCCGGGTCAGGGTGCAGGCCTGGATCGCGTAGAGATGCGGCAGCACATACGCGTGCCCGCACGCCTGGGCCACCTTGATCGAGCGGGCCAGCAGCGCCAGCGCCCGGTCGTGGCGCTCGAGCAGATACGTGGCCCAGACCAGCGCCGGGACGACCTGGTCCAGGATCGTGCGCAGCTCGTCGTCGCCCATCGCGTCCACCGCGCGGTCCGCGGCCTCCAGGCCCGGCACGGCCGTCTCGATCTCGCCCCGGCTGGCCGCGGCCAGAGCGAGCAGGACGGCGGCGGCCGTCTCCGCCGCGCGGTGCCCCGCGCTGCCGCGGGCCAGCCGGCCGATCCGGGCGGCGCCCTGCTCGATCCGCCCGTTCAGCACGTCGATGGAGGCGAGCTCGATCAGAATCAGGGCACTGTCCGGAGCCCGCGCGTCGGTGGCGATGGTCTCCAGCAGCGCATAGGCCTGCCGGGAGCGTCCCCGCAGCCGGTTGCACTGGGCCAGCAGGGTGACCGTCTCGCGGTGGCCCGGCCCGTGGCGGGCGAGCAGGGACTGCAGCAACGCATCGGCCTGCTCCAGCCGACCGCAGGTCAGCAGGGCCCGGGCGAGCAGGAGTTGGAGTTCGGTGCGCAGACCCGGCGCGTCCGCGGACTGCGGCAGCGCGTCCAGGACCGCGGCGAACCACTGCGCGCTCGCGGCCGGAGCCGAGGCCAGCGCGGACCGGGCGGCCCGGGCCAGTTGCGCGGCCGACTCGGTGTCCCCCGGCCGCAGCGAGTACTGCAGGTGCTGGGCCCGAAGCATCAGCGGAGCGTCGATCCGGGCCAGGTGCTCGGCCGCCCGGCGATGCGCGCTGATCCGCAGCCCCGGGCCGGAGAGCCGGTAGGCGGCGGCGCGCAGCAGCGGGTGGGTGAAGCGGAAGCGGCCGTGCTGCGCGACCAGAAGTCCGCGGGCGGCGAGCCGGTCCAGCGCCTCGAGTACCCGGTCCTCGGGCAGCCGGGCGATGGCCGCGGCCAGGCCGGTGTCCACCTCGGCACCGCCGACCGCCGCCGCCCGGATGACCAGGTTCTCGTCCCCGCCCAGTCCGGCCAGATCGGCCCGGATCGTCTCGTCCAGCTTCCCGGCCACCGCCTCGTCCAGCGCCGGCGCCACGCCGCCGAACGAAGGCAGCGCGTGGGTCGGCAACTCGGCCAGCAGCCTGAGATACAGCGGGTTGCCCCCGCTGGCCTCGGCCAGCAGCCGGGACCGGGCCGCACCCTGGCCGGGCAGCAGCAGCGCCACCTCGGCCTGGAGCAGTGGCGGCACCCGGACGCGGGTCGTGCGGGACTCCCACCCGCGCAGGGCGCGGGTGAAGCCGTCCGGGCACATGCCGGTACGGTACGAGAGCACCAGCCCGGCCAGCCCCGCGGGCGGGCGGCGCAGCAGGAACTCCAGCAGGCCGAGGGACGCCTCGTCGGCCCACTGCACATCGTCGAGCACGATGATCGTGCCCTGCTCCACGGCCGGGGCCGCGATCGCGTCGCGGATCTCGCGGTAGAGCCGGAAGCGGTCGGCCCCGGACGCGCTCGGCCAGTCCCCGGCGCCGGGCCGGGCCAGGGTGCTGATCGTGTCCAGGAACATCCCGAAGGGCAGCACCTGCTCGAACTCGGTCGCGCTTCCGGCCAGCACCCGGGCCCCGCGCCGCTCGGCCCGGGCGGACAGCTCGCCGAGCAGCCTGCTCTTGCCGATGCCGGCCGGTCCGTCCACCAGGACGACCTCGAGTTCGCCGGGCGCCCGGGTCAGCAGTTCCTCGATCCGCCGGAGTTCCGCGACCCGGCCCGCGAACACGGGTTCGGCCGCGCGGCCGACGGAGACGACACTCATGAAACCCTCCGAAGCCGGTGCACCCGGTTGCCGGAATCCCGCCCGCGGCGGGGTGGGAACGTCGCCGCGTGGACCGGGCCAGTGAATCAGAAGGGTGAGTGCGTCGCAAGGGTTCGCTGAGGTGTGGACGAAAGTGCGCCGCGACGCGGCCGGCCGCGGCGGGTCAGCCCGGAGACACCGGCAGGCGCAGCGCCCTGAGCTGTGCGCCCGCGCGCCCGGCCATCCGTCGCGCCGTCCGCCCGGCGGCCAGCCAGAAGGCGTCGGGCAGGAACACGGAGTCACCGATGATCATCACGGCGGAGAACACCGGAATTCCCAGCAGCAGTGCAATACTCAAATGCATCATGAGCAACAAGAAGAGCAGCGGATACTTCAATCGCTTGGAGAACACCGCGAACGGAAAGCCCACCTGCGCGAACACGGTCACGTAAGCGACGATCGCGATGACCGTCGCATGGCCCGCGACGTAGTCGGACAGTCCGGGCCAGACCCGGAACCAGTCCGTGTGCAGGACGTAGTAGAGCGCGGTGCCGTTCTCCCAGGACGCCCCCTGCGCCTTCCAGAGCGCGGCCGCCCCGTAGATCACGCACATCTGGAAGCCGACGACCAGGATCGCCCCGTTGTGCACCAGCGTCACGATCCGCCGCCGCAGCTCCGCGCACTGCTCGGCGACCGGGCCGGAAGGCCGGCCGGCCGGCGTCGTGCGCGCGGCGAGCCGTCTGCTGTCGAGGGACAGGCGCCGGCCGCTCGCGACGAACACGAGATAGATCGACATGAGGATCAGTACGTTGTCGCCGCCGTCGCCCAGGAAGACGTTGCGGCCGGTGAACACCGTGACCACGAGCATGAAGGCGCAGGAGGTCAGGCGCGTGCGCACCCCGAGGACCATGGCCACGCAGATCAGCAGGGCCGCCGCGTAACTGAGCTCGAAGCGGGTGTCGTTCGGGGTCGCCAGCAGGGTGTACCAGGATTTGATCCAGCCGTACCAGTCGGTGGTCGCGACGTACTGCCGGTCCAACGCCGGAGTCCACGCCGCCGACGGTCCCCACAGCTGCTCCCGATGCGGGAACTCGCGCACCAGGAAGACGAGATAGGTCAGGCCGTAGCCGATCCGCAGCATCGCGCTGCCGTAGAGGGCGATCGGGCGGACCGTCAGCTCCTCGAACCCGCGCCCCAGCCAGGCGGCGAACCTCGATGTCATCAGAGTGATCCCTTCTGGTCGGTGAGCGTCCACCACGGCAGGTCCTGTTCGTTCGACGACGGGACTGCCGTGGTTCCGGGCAGCGGCATCGGCGTGTTGCGTGCCTCGAGCTGCACCGCCGTGTAGGTTCCGGGAATCGAGGGGCTCAGCCGCTCGATCACGAAGTTCACCAGGTACTGGCGCAGCATGGCCTGCTGCGCCCCTCCCGGCGCGCTCTTCTCGTACGCGTCCCAGGCCAGGCGCAGCTCGTTCTCGTTCGCGTGGCTCGGCATCGGATCGTGGCGCACGGCCGCGTAGTCCATCGCCGTGAGGTCGACCCAGCCGCTCTGCGCGCCGTCGGTCTCCCGCACGCGGGCGAGGAGCGTCAGGTTCGTGTCCTGCGGATCGGGGCCGAACAGCTTCCAGTTCTGGCCCAGCCACGGCGTGATCCACCAGTTCAGCTGGACCCGGTACTGCTGCGAGAGCGTGTTGGGAGGCGAGGCCGCCAGCAGCATCGCGGCCAGCTGGAGGCCGGTGACCAGCGCGACCAACGCGGCGGCCAGGCCCAGTACGGCCCGCGACCAGCGCGAGAGCCGGACCGGCCCCGGCCCCGCTCCGTGTTCTGGCCCAGCCTCCGGCGCGGACTCCGGTGCGGGGCGTGCTGCGGACTCCGAGCCGGGCTCTGCGCTCGTTCCGTCCTGCGGCTCCCGGGTCGCCTCGGCGCGCCGGGATGAGAGCTCTGTGGACACCGCGGTCTCCATTCTCCTGCCTGGTCTGCTCGCCACATACGGGACCGACCGGCCGGCCGCGGTCCGGGTGCGCACCGCGGCCGACCGTCGTCGGCGGTCGGGATCAGTCGCAGCTGTCGTCGTCCCCGGTCGTGTCGTCGCCCGGGGCCTCCTCGGCCGGAACGATCACCGCCGCGTGCGCGTGCGAGCTCGCGGAGGGCGCCGTGGCCACGTCCGGCAGGTACGCGGAGTACGCGGAGCACGCGCCGTCGTCGTCATCCCCGCCGCCACCGCCGCCACCGTCACCGTCGCTGTCGCTCGAGGAGCTGTCGTCGTAGCCGTCGTCGTCCGTGGTCGTCGTGGCGTCGTCCGTAGTCGTGCCATCGATATCGTCGTCCGAGTACTCGTCTGTAGATGTCCCGGTGTCGTCGTCGTCTTCCAGGAAGTAGTCGCTGATGATGGCGTCGACGATCGCGTGCCAGATGAAGGCCAGCACGTCCGCGACGTTGAACCGGAAGGTGTAGTTGACGCCGATCGCGCCGGTGAATCCGGTGGCGGACTCGTCGGCGACCACGTTGACGTCGAAGGTCGAGCCGCCGTCGGAGGCGATCGTCAGGGTCCTGCCGTCGACGGTGGTGTTGACGGAGCCGACGAACACGCCGTTCGTCAGCGAGTAGGTGCCGGAGACGTTGAC
>FSXZ01001283.1_pt1 | contig 10010 bp, 8 predicted proteins | sample 1638121 | NCBI WGS metagenome assembly FSXZ01 (sample SAMEA3914788, study PRJEB12502) | metagenome | biome: forest; material: soil | place: Canada | collected 2011-07-03 | depth 0.1 m
AGAACCTGCACGCGCCGAATGAGTTCCTGCGGATCGCCCGGCTGCGCGAGGGCATGCGGGCGTGGGAAGTGCTATGGCGGCAGCTGGCCGCAGAAGGAGGCCCGCGATGAGCGCGGACGAGTACACGGCCTATTCTTACCTCCCGGCCGGGACGTTCCCCGAGTTCGAGCTGGCACCCGAGTTCGGCCGGGTGCCGCCGTACGCGGGCACACCGCTAACGTCGCAGCAGGCCGGGCGGTCAACGGCGCTGCTGCGCGACAGCCTGGTCATCAGCCTGCACGATCACCCGGTCAAGTTCCCGGCCGACATGGAGGAGACGCCGGCCTACAACCGGACCGGCCGCCAGCACGCGGGCTACGCCGGGCTGGCCGCGTCGGGCATGACCATCGTGTTCGACAACATGATGGACGGCACGGCCTGCGTGACCGGCAACGCCCCGTGGCGCTGGAACGACATCATCACCGACCTCGGCATGCGCCAGGCCGACCTGGCCCACCAGGGCGAGGTCATGACCATCCGCACCGTGGCCGACATCGACGAGTGCTACCGGTCCGGGCGGGTCGGCCTGGTGTTCGGGCTGGAGGCGGCCACCCCGATCGAGAACGAGATCGACCGGCTGGACGTCCTGTACGGGCTGGGGCTGCGCCAGATCGGGATCGCCTACTCCGACGCGAACGGGCTGGGCAGCGGCCTGTCCGAGCCGGTCGACGGCGGCCTGACCGCGTTCGGCCACCGGGCCGTGACCCGGATGAACGACCTCGGCCTGGCCGTGGACCTGTCGCACTCCTCCGACCGGACCGCGCTGGACACCTGCGCGCACACCACCAAGCCGGTGCTCATCACCCACGCCGGGGCGCGGGCGGTGTGGGACATCGCCCGGATGAAGCCCGACGACGTGCTGCGCGCGGTGGCGCAGACCGGCGGGGTGATCGGCATGTCGGCCGCCCCGCACACCACGCTGTCCGGCGCGCACCCCCGGCACAGCATCGAGTCGGTCATGGACCACTTCCAGTACATCTGCGACCTGGTCGGCCTCGAGCACGTGGCGTTCGGCCCGGACACGTTCTGGGGCGACCACGTGGCCCTGCACCGGATCTTCGCCCACATGCTCAGCATCAAGGCCGCGCGCGGGCCGGGCTTCGAGCCGGTCGCCTATGTGGACGGCCTGGAGAACCCGACCGAGAACTTCGGCAACATCACCGCGTGGCTGGTCGGCCACGGCTACTCCGACAACGACATCCGCGCCGTGCTGGGCGGGAACATCTACCGGGCGCTGCAGGACATCTGGGTCGGCCCGTGAGCCCCGGCGGCGGGGCGGGCGGGACCCAGTCCGCGGCGGCGGTGCTGGGCCGGCTCAGCGACGAGTACTTCCAGGTCGTGCACTCCACCGACCCGCTGACCGCCACCCAGCTGGGCGTCGAGGGGTTCGACGCGCTGCTGCCCGACCCGAGCCGGGCGGGCGCCGCGCGCGGCGCGGCGCGGATCGCCGCCATCGAGCGCGAGCTGGCCGGGGCGGACCCGGCCGGGCTCGCCCCGGCCGGCCAGACCGGGCACGCGGTCCTGGCCCACCTGGCCGCGGGCGCGCGCGGCGAGCTCGAGCACGGCCTGTGGGAGACCAACGCGTCGGCGGCGGGCTACGTCTCGCCGGCCGCGATGGTGTTCCAGTCGGTCCCGAACGCGGCGCTCACCTCCCCGCAGGCGGTCGCGGACTACCTGACCCGGCTGCGCGGCCTGCGCGGCTTCCTCGACGCCGTGACCAGCCGCTACCGGCAGGCCCTGGGCGACGGCCGGGTCAGCACCCGGGTCGGCGTGCAGCAGGCCATCGACCAGCTCGAGGGCCACCTGCGCCGGGACGTGACGGCCGACGTGCTGGTCACCGTGGCGCTGCCGCCGTCGGTCGACGAGGCCGGGACCCGCAGCGAGCTGGCCGTGATCGCGGGCGGCGAGGTCCGGCCCGCCCTGCGCCGGCTGCTGGCCTGCCTGCAGGACGAGCTGCTGCCCGCGGCCCGGCCTGACGAGCAGGTCGGCATCCGGTTCGTGCCCGGCGGCCCCGAGGGGTACCGGGCGGCCGTGGCCCGGCACACGACGACCAGCCTGTCGCCCGAGGAGATCCACCAGATCGGCCTGGACACGCTGGCCGGCCTGGCCGGCGAGTGGGCGGAGCTGGGCGGCCGGGCGCTCGGGATCACCAGCGTGCCGGACATCCTGGCCCGGCTGCGGACCGACCCGGCGCTGCGGTTCACCGACTCGGCGCAGATCGTCGCCACCGTGGCCGGCGCCCTGGACCGGGCCGAGGCGGCCCGCGGGGACTGGTTCCCGCCGCTGGACGCGCCGCCGTGCGTCATCGAGGAGATCGACCCGGTCGAGGCGGGCAACGCCCCGCTGGCCTACTACCGGCCGCCCGGCGCGGGCGGGCTCCGGCCGGGCGCGCACTGCGTGCTGACCACCCGGCCCGGCGAGCGGTTCAGCTACGAGTACGAGGCGCTGGCCTTCCACGAGAGCGTGCCCGGCCATCACCTGCAGATCGCCGCCGCCCAGGCGCTGCCCGGCCTGCCCGCCTACCGGCGCTTCCTGGACGCCGAGGTGTGCGGCTACGTCGAGGGCTGGGGCCTGTACTGCGAGCGGCTGGCCGACGAGATGGGCCTGTACACCTCGGACGTGGCCCGGCTGGGCATGCTGTCGTTCGACGCGTGGCGGGCGTGCCGGCTGGTGGTCGACACCGGCATGCACTACTACGGCTGGTCCCGGTCGCGGGCGGCCGAGTTCATGTGGGCCAACACGGCCACGACCCGGGCCAACGTGGCCAACGAGATCGACCGCTACATCGCCTGGCCAGGCCAGGCCCTGGCCTACATGATCGGCCGCCGCGAGATCCGCCGCCTGCGGGACCGGGCCGCCGCGCAGCTCGGGGCGCGGTTCGACATCCGCGGCTTCCACGGCGCGGTGCTCGGCAGCGGGGCCGTGCCGCTGTCCGTCCTGGACCAGCTCGTCGCCGGGTGGACGGCCGCGGTCGCGGCCGCGCCCGCCTAGCCGCCCGGCCGCGGCGGCGGGCGGCCCGGGGGCGGGCCGGGCGGGCCGGGCGCGGGATACTGGGGCCATGAAGCCGCCGCGCGTACTGCTGTTCGACGTGTTCGGGACGCTGGTCGACTGGCGGTCCAGCCTGCTCAACATCGCGGTGACCACCGCCGCGGCAGCTGGCGTGCACGCCAGCTGGGCGGCGGTCATCGATGACTGGCGCCGGGCCTACCAGCCGATCATGGACGAGGTCCGCGGCGGCGGCCGCGAGTGGCGGGACCTGGACTCGCTGCAGCGCGAGACGCTGGCCGCCGTCCTGGCCCGGCACGCCATCGACCTCCCGGCCGGCAGCCAGGAGGTCCTGGTCCGCGGCTGGCGGCAGCTGCAGCCCTGGCCGGACACCCGGGCCGGGCTGGACCGGCTGCGCCGCGGGCACATCACCGCGACCCTGTCCAACGGGCACGTCGCGCTGCTGGCCGACCTGCTCAAGTTCGGCGACCTGCGGGTCGACGCGGTCCTGTCGGCCCAGCTGGCCGGCGGCTACAAGCCCGACCCCCAGGTCTACCTGACCGCGCTGCGGCTGCTGGAGTGCCCGCCCGAGGAGGCCGCCATGGTCGCGTGCCACAACGGCGACCTGCGCGCGGCGGCGGCGCTCGGCCTGCGGCCGGCCTACATCGAGCGCCCGCTGGAGTGGGGCCCGGCCGGCTCCCCCGAGACCGCCCCCGACCTGGACGGCCTTATCGTCGCCCCCAGCCTCACCGGCCTGGCCGACATCCTCGGCGGCTAGCGCGGCCGGGGCTCAGCCCGTGCCCGGCGGGCGGCCTGACCCGCGGCGGAGATAGCCGGCGGCCGGCGGGCGCCATCGCCGCACTTGTCACCGGCTGCCCCGTCCGCGCCGGCGCTGACCCCGGTAGTGCCCGCGCCACGGCGCGCGGGCCTGGGCGCGCCGGCCGCCGGCTGGCAGGATGAGGACGGGGCGGGCGGCTGGGCGGGGCGGGTGGGGAGGAAGTTGGCGATGAACGATGCGCTGGCCGCGCTGAGCCGGGCGGGGGTGTCCCTGTGGCTGCACGACCTGAGCCGGGAGCGGCTCGCGGCGGGCCGCCTGGCCGACCTGGCCGCCCGCGACTGTGTCACCGGGGTGGCGACCAATCCCGGCACCGTGGCCGCGGCCATCGCGGGCGGGGACGCCTACGACGCGCAGCTGCGGGACCTGGCCGCGCGCGGCATCGGCGTCCAGGAGGCGCTGCGGGCGCTGACCACGTTCGACGCGCGCTGGGCGTGCGACGTGCTGCGCCCGGCCTTCGAGGCCAGCGGCGGGGTCGACGGCCGGGTGTCGGTCGAAGTCGACCCGCGGCTCGCGCACGACGTCGAGGCCACCGTCGCCGAGGCCCGCGCGCTGTGGTGGTTAGTCGACCGGCCCAACCTGCTCATCAAGATCCCGGCCGCCCGGCAGGGCATCCCGGCCGCGGCGCAGTGCCTGGCCGGCGGCATCAGCGTCAATGTCACGCTGATCTTCTCGCTGCAGCGCTACCGCGAGGTGACGGAGGCGTTCCTGGACGGCATGGAGCGCGCCCGGCAGGCCGGCCACGACCTGAACGCCATCGCGTCGGTGGCGTCGTTCTTCGTGTCGCGCCTGGACAGCGAGGTCGACGCCCGGCTGGACAAGATCGGGACGGCCGCGTCGGCGGCGCTGCGCGGCCGGGCGGCGATCGCCAACGCGCGGCTGGCCTACCAGCACCACGAGGAGGTCCTGCGCGGGGGCCGCTGGGCCGCGCTGCGGGACGCCGGCGCCCGGCCGCAGCGGCCGGTGTGGGCCTCGACGTCGGTCAAGGACCCGGCCTATCCCGCGACCCGGTACGTGACCGACCTGGTCGCGCCGGGCGTGGTGAACACGATGTCCGAGGCGACCCTGCGCCTGGTCGCCGAGCAGGGCGTGGTGCCCGCCGACTCGGTGCGCCCGTACTACGCCGACGCCCGGCAGGTCCTGGGCGAGCTCCGGCAGGCCGGCGTGGACTATGACGATGTGGTGCAGACGCTCGAGGACCGCGGCGCCTCCGCCTTCGACACCGCCTGGGCCCAGCTCGGCGAGCGGCTGGCCGTCACCCTGCACGGCGCCCCGGCTCAGGCCGGCGGGTAGCAGAGCTATTGCCTATTTAACTTATCGACAAACTAGTTTATGCTCGTGACATGGGTGCTTATGCTGGCTACATGGGCGGGGATGACCACGGGTCAGGCCGCGGGCCGACCGTCGCGATCATCGGCGGCGGGGCCAGCGGCACGCTGGCGGCCGTGCACCTGCTGCGCCGCGCCGGGGCCGCGGCCCAGCCGCTGCGCATCCTGCTGATCGACAAGGAGGGCCGGCACGGCCTCGGCCGGGCCTACGCCACCACCGATCCGGGCCACCTGCTGAACTCCCCCGCGGGCCGGATGAGCGGGCTGCCCGGCGACCCTGGTCACCTGGTCCGGTGGGCGGAGGCCCGGGGCATCGAGCACGACGGCTTCCTGGCCCGCCGGGATTACGGCCGCTACCTGACCGACCTGCTGGCCGACGCCCGGCGCCAGGCCTGGCCCGCGGCCCGGCTGGAGATCCTCCGGGCCGAGGTCACGGCGGCCGAGTGTCCCGGCGCCGGGCTCCCGCTGCGCCTGCGCGTGGCCGGCGGCCTGGCGCCCGTCGAGGCCGACATCGTGATCCTGGCCACCGGCAGCCTGCCGCCCGGCGTGCCGTGCCCGGTCCCGGACGGCCCCGGCTACATCGCCGACCCGTGGGCGCCGGGCGCGCTGGACGGCGCCGGGGACGGCCGGCCGGTGATCATCGTCGGCACCGGCCTGACCATGCTCGACCTGGCCACCACGCTGACCGACGCGAACCCGGCGACCGTGGTGCACGCCGTGTCCCGGCACGCCCTGCTCCCCCGTGAGCACCGCGGCGCGCCCGCGCCCGGACGGCCCCCCGCCCCGGCCCTGCCCGTCCTGACCCAGGCGCCGCTGCGGCTGTCCGCCCTGGTCCGCGAGGTCCGCGCCGCGGCGGCGCGGCACCCCGGCGACTGGCAGGACCTCATGGACGTGCTCCGCCCGCAGGTCCCCGACCTGTGGCAGCGCCTGTCGCCCGCGGACCAGCGCCTGTTCCTGCGCCGGTACGCCCGGTACTGGGAGGTGCACCGGCACCGCGTGCCGCCCCGGACAGCGGGGCGGATCGCCGCGCTGCGCGCCGCCGGGCGGCTCCAGGTGCGGCCCGGCCAGATCGTGGCGGCCGGCGGCGGCCCGGGCGGCGTGCGGGTCAGCGTCGCGCACCGCGGGACGGTCACGGTCCTGGACGGCGGCTGGCTGATCAACGGCACCGGGCCGGCGGCCGACGTGACCGCCGTAGCCGACCCGCTGCTGCGCAGCCTGCTGGCCGCCGGGCTGGCCCGCCCCGACCCGCTGCGGCTGGGCCTCGACGCCGACGGCTGCGGCGCCCTCCTGGACGCGACCGGGCATCCGGGCGACCGGCTGTTCACCCTCGGCCCGCCGCTGCGCGGCGTCCGCTACGAGACCACGGCCATCGCCGAGATCGCCCGCCAGGCTGAGGCGCTGGCCCGGCACCTCATCACCGCCAGCCCGGTCCTGGCCAGCTCCGGCAGCGCCGCGTAAGCGTCCCGGCCCGCTGCCGCGACGGGGGCGGGCAGCGGCCGCCGCCCAAGCCGTGACGGGGGCGGGCGGCGGCCGCCGCCCGAGAAAAGCCGGGCCGCCCGGACCCGGCGAAAGGTAACAGGCGGCCCGGGAGGAGCCAAAGGCTCCTGCCCGCCATGGTACGGGCTGCGGCGGGCCGCGCCGCCATGGCCGGCCGCCGCCACAGCCCGCCGCCACTGCGGCTGGCCATCGTCAGCGGTGAGGTGGCGTCCTGGCCGGGGCGCGGTGAGCGGGCGGCCGGCTACGAGCGGGCGGCCGGCTACGAGCGGTCGCTCTGGTAGGCGGCCAGGAAAGCGCGGGCGATGACGCGGTAGCCGGCCTCGTTGGGGTGCTTGTTCGGGCCGCGCGGCGGGCGGGCGCAGGTCCAGGTCCATCGGCAGATGTTAGCCACGTTGACCGGCACCAGGCCGATGCGCGGGATGAGCACCCGGCGGGCGAAGTCCGTGGTGGCAAACGCGCCGGTCACGTCGGCCACGAGGTCCCCGGAGGACCGGTAGACCGCGGCCAGCTCCGCGTCGAAGGCCACGCTGAGCTGCTCGCTGACCAGGGCCCGTAGCCGGCCGCCGGGGCCGTAGCGCCACTCGGGCAGCTCGGGGGCGTAGTACGTCATGCCGATGATGAGCGTCTTCGGGCCGGCCGCGGCGCGCAGCCGGCTCAGGATCAGCGCCAGGTTGGCCGCGGTCGGCGCGGCCACCCCGGTGGCGCACGGCGGCACCGGGGCGTGGACCGGGTCGGTGAAGCAGGAGCGCCGGTCGTTGGCCCCGATGTCGATCGTGAGGAGCGGGACGTGGCCGCGGTGGTGGCGCAGGAACGCGACCGCCTGGTCGAGCTGGGACCCTTCCGGGTACGGGCAGTGGCGGCCGTGGATCATCGTCTTGGTGGTCTCGCCCGGACAGCCCAGCTTGACCAGGACCAGGTCCTGGTAATGGCGGCGGATCAGGCGGTAGAGCTGGTCGGGATACCCGTGGTCGGTCGGGCCGACGTGCCCGAACGGGTCGGCCTGGACGCCCTGGGCCAGCGAGTCGCCCAGTGACAGGTAGTAGCTCGTCCCCGGTGCCGGGTCCCGGGCCGGCGCCCCGGACACCCCGCAGCCCGCCAGCATGGCCGCGCACAGCCCGGCGCCGAGCCAGGCGGCGGCAGCCCGCAGGTGACGCAATGATCCTCCCGGTCATGGACAGGGCACGGCGGCCGGCCGCTGCGCTCTAACCATCCTCGGGCAGCGTGGTGACCAGCAGGTGACCGGGACAGCCGGCCGGCGCGTCGGTATCGACTTATGCCTATATCGGCTTGCGGGTAAGTCGCTTCATCGCCTGGCCGGCTTGTCGCTGTCCTGGCTTGTCGCTGTGCCGGCTTGTCGCTATGTCGGCTTATCGCTAGGCCGGCTGCTTGTCGCTAGGTCGGCTTCTGGCCAGGGGACGTCAGGCGCGGGGACGTCAGGCGGGCGCGGCGAGCAGGGCGGCCACCGCGGCCTCGGCCTGCGGGGGTGCCGGGAGGACCGCCGGGAGCACGGGAACGCCCGGCAGCTCCCCCCGGGCCTGGTAGCGGGTGATCAGGCCCGGATCGACATAGGAGTTGCGCGCCACGCCGGGGGTGTCGCCCAGCCACGCCGCTACCGTGTGGATGGCCGCGGCGATCGTCTTCGTGCGGGCCTGCGCCGTCGCGGCCGGGCTCGCGCCGGCCAGGGCGAGTGCCATCAGGACGGTGGCGTTCCAGGTCCGGAACTCCTTGGCCGTGAAGTGCGCGCCCGCCCGGGCGGCGATGTAGCCGCTCACGTCGCGGGAGTGCAGCGCGTGCCAGGCGCCGTCGCGGGAGTAGCAGAACAGCGTCTCCAGGCCGGTGTCGCTGGCCGCCAGGGCCGCGACGGTCGGGCGGACGGCCGGGTCGGTGACGGTGATCTCGCGGTGCTTGCCTTCCTTGGCGATGTAGTCGAACCGCAGGCCGTCGCCGGTGACCGTGACGTGCTCGCGGCGCAGCGTGGTGGCACCGTAATGGTGATCCAGCTCGGCGTAGCGCTCGCCGCCGATCCGGAACAGGCCCAGGTCGATGAGCCGGACGACGCCCGCCGCGACCCGGTCGCGGTCCAGGTCCCGGTGCTCCAGGTCGGCGGCGGCCGCCGTGCGCAGCGCGGGCAGGGCCCCAGCGAAGCGCAGCATGTGCGTGAACTTCTGCACGTCGCGCTGCTCGCGCCACAGCTGGTGGTACCGGTACTGGGTGCGGCCGCGCCGGTCCACGCCCGTGGCCTGGATGTGCCCGAGCGGGTCCGGCGAGATCCAGACGTCGGTCCAGGCCGGCGGGATGACCAGGGCGCTGATCCGCTGCAGCGTGGCCGGGTCGGTGACCGGCGCGCCGGACGGGTCCAGGTAGGCCGGGCCGCGCTGGCGGGTGATGCCCGGGGCGCGCGGGTCGCTGTGCACCAGGCCCTGGACCGCGGCCGGCGGCCGCGACGCGTCGAGGCTCATGGAAACCGAGCGTATCCGGCTCCGGCCGCCGGGCCGGTGCCGCTAGCGCGCGACCGGGGCGAGGCTGGCGTCGTCGCGGAGCATGGCCTGGCCGGCGCGCAGGTGCCGGCGCAGGCGGAACAGCCCGGTCAGGCCCGGTCGCCAGGAGGCGCCGTGGCCGCTCCCCCAGACCGTCGATAGCCGCGCCCGCCCGCCGTGCGGCCGGAGCGCGGCGCGGAAGGCGAGCCGCAGCCGCGGCGCGTTGGCCCAGGAGGCCACCACGACGACCTCCCGGACCTCGCCCAGCGCCCCGATGATGGCGGCCGCGCACAGGGCGTTCTCGGCGGTCGTGCGGGCTGCCTCGTCGCAGATGAGGGGGACGTCCGGGCCCGACCACGCCCGCAGCATCTGCTCGGCCTCGGTCAGCCCGCAGGCCGCGGGGCCGTTCCAGCCGCTCAGGATGACGGCCCGGACGGCGCCCCGGCGGGCCAGGTCCTCGGCCCGGCGCAGGCGGCCGAAGGTCTCGGGCGTCAGCACGTGGTCGCCGTCGCGGTTCACGGCGGTGCCCGGGACGACGATCACCGCGCCCGACGGAGGGCCGATGACCAGCCGGGTCCGGCAGCGCCGCGCCACCGGGGCGGTGCGCGCGCCGGGCATGATGACCACGTCTCCCGCGGCCGGGCCGTCCCGGCCGGCGCCCGGGATGCCGAGCGGTGGCGCGGCGCCGGGGATGGCGAGCGGTGGCGCGGCGCCCGGTCCGCGGGCCCGGGCGATGCGGCGGTGGCGGGTCAGCTCGGCGGCCACCCGCTCCGCGGCGGCCTGATCCGCGACGACCAGGCAGGACTCGAATGCGGCCCGGGTCCCGCGGGCCGCGCCGCCCGGCGAGCC
>FSXZ01001522.1_pt1 | contig 10007 bp, 11 predicted proteins | sample 1638121 | NCBI WGS metagenome assembly FSXZ01 (sample SAMEA3914788, study PRJEB12502) | metagenome | biome: forest; material: soil | place: Canada | collected 2011-07-03 | depth 0.1 m
GGGCAGCAGCGTCACCTCATCGGCGATGACCTCGAGCTTCACCCAGCTGGTGCCGAGCGCCTCGCGGGCCAGCCGGGCCACCCGGACGGCCTCGGCCGCGGTGAAGCACCCCGCCGTGTTGGGCAGGACGTCGATCCCGGCGGCGGCCAGTACGTCCAGGACCGACCCCGCCGCGGCCGGGTCGACGCGCCGCATGGCCACCGTCGTCAGCTCGGTGCCCGAGGCGACCAGGGCGCGCTTGAGCACGTCCAGGCTGGGCGCCCCGCCGGTCCCCATGATCAGCCGGGAGCCGAACGTCCGCCCGGCCAGCACGAACGGGTCCTCCACTGTCACCCTCCCTGCACGGCCGTGACGACCTCGACCTCATCGCCCGCCGCCAGCCGCGTGGACGCCCAGGCGGCGCGCCGGATCACGTCGCCGTTCAGCGCCGCCGCCACTCCGGTCGCGGCACTGGTCACCATCGAAACGGCGGCGTCCAGCGTGACCTCCCCGGCCACCTGGCGGGGCTCCCCGTTGATGACGATATTCACGCCGCTCTCCTCAGCCCCGCTCACGGGCCGCGGCGCCGGCCCGCCCGGCCGCCGGGCTCCCGGCGCGGCTGAAGCGGTCCGCGGTGAACGGCCGGGCCAGCTCCGGGAGCTCCCCGGTAACCAGGTACTCGGTGACGACGTCGGCGGTCACCGGGGCGAGCAGCACCCCGCCGCGGAAGTGCCCGGTGGCCAGCACCAGGCCCGGCAGCGCGGCCGGGCCCAGGACCGGGGCGTTGTCCGGGGTGCCCGGCCGCAGGCCGGCCACCGCCTCGGCCAGCTCCAGCTCGGTGATGCCCGGCACCAGCAGCCGCGCGTCGCGCAGCAGCCCCCACACCCCGCCCGCGGTGACGGTGGTGTCCGCGCCCAGCTCCTCCTGGGTGGCGCCGACCACGATCTCGCCGTCGGACCGGGGGACCAGGTAGACCGAGGACCCGCGGACCAGCCCGCGCACGGTCCGGCGCAGCAGCGGGGCGGGCGGATCCGGCGACCCCGGCCCGGCGGGACCGGGCCGCGGCCGCAGCCGCAGGATCTGGCCCTTGACCGGCCGGACCGGGGGCGCTGTCCCCGGCGGCAGCCCGCCGATCGCCGCGGACTGCCAGCCCGCGGCCAGCACGACCCAGCGGGCCGCGATGCTGGTGCCGTCGGCCAGCGCCGCGCCGGCCGCCGCGCCGCCCGCGGTGCTGATCGCCGTGACGCGCTGGCGGATCAGTTGTACGCCGGCCTGCGCCGCCGCGGCCAGCAGGGCCGCGGCCAGCAGCCGCGGGTCCACCGACCCGTCGCCAGCGGCCAGCAGGCCGCCCCGCACGGCCGGGTCGAGCATCGGCTCGGCCGCCCGGACCTCGCGGGCGGTCAGCCGGGTGGCCGCCCGGCCGAACGACTCCTGGAGGCGGTGCTGCTCGGCCAGCACGGCCAGGTCGTCGCCGTCGTAGGCGACCTGGAGGGTCCCGGTCGGCGCGAAGCCGGTGGGCAGGCCGGTCAGCCCGGTCAGCTCCGCGGCGAACGCCGGGTACCGGTCCAGGGACGCGCTGCCCAGGCGGAACAGCTCGCGCTCCGCGTAGGCGGCCTCGGCGACCGGGGTCAGCATGCCCGCCGCCGCGTGGGTCGCGCCGGCGGCCGGCTCGGGGTCGGCCACGGTCACGGCCAGGCCGCGCTGGGCCGCCCGCCACGCGATGGCCAGGCCCACCACGCCGCCCCCGATGACCAGCACATCCGGCGCCGGCAGCGGGCCGGCCACGGCCCTCTGGCTGCTCATGAGCCGCTCCCTTCGCCGGCATGACCCGGATCAGGTTCCTGCGGTCGGCGGCTCGCAGCCGCCCTCTCAGTCCGGTCGCACCGGACTCCCGCGCGATTACCTTCAGCCTACCCGGGCGGCCGCCCGGCGGGACAGCCGCCATGATGCCGGCCCCTTTTCCGCCATGATGGCGGGACGGCCCGGCGGCAGCGGGCACGACAGGGATGGGGCGCGACGATCAGCCGGCGGGCGCGACCAGGATGACGAGGATGAGGAGCCAGCGGGGATGACCGACCTCGAGCACGTGGTGGTGGCCGGCGCCGGGCTGGCCGGGCTGCGCACCATTGAGGAGCTGCGCGGCCGGGGCTACGCCGGCCGGGTGACGCTGGTGGGCGCCGAGGCGCGGCTGCCCTACGACCGGCCGCCGCTGTCCAAGAAGCTGCTCACCGGTGAGGTGGACGACACCACGCTCCGGCCCGACCTGGACGCCCTGGACGTCCAGGCGCGGCTGGGCGAGCGCGCGACCGGCCTGGCCGGCGGCGTCCTGGAGACCGACGGCGGCCGCTACGGCTTCGATGCCCTGGTGCTGGCGACCGGGGCCGACCCGGTCACGCTGCCGGGGGCCGGCCCCCAGCACGTGCTGCGGACCCTGGACGATGCCCTGGCCCTGCGCCCGCTGCTGCGGCCCGGCGTGACCCTGGCCATCGTCGGCGCGGGCTGGATCGGCGCCGAGCTGGCCACCGCCGCGGCCGCGCTCGGCTGCCAGGTCACCGTGGTCGAGGCGGGCGGCATCCCGCTGGCGGCGGCGGTCGGGCCGGAGGTCGGCGCCCAGACCGTCGCCTGGTACGCCGCCGCCGGGGTGGACCTGTGGCTCGGCCAGGGCGTGACCGCCGTGGAGCCCGGCGGGCTCGCGCTGACCGGCGGGGGCTGGCTGCCGGCCGACGTCGTCGTCACCGCCGTCGGCGTCCGGCCGGCCGTGTCCTGGCTGGCCGGGTCCGGCGTGGCGACCGGTGACGGGATCCTCGTCGACGAGCAGCTGCGGACCACGGTGCCCGGCGTGTTCGCCGCGGGGGACTGCGCCGCCTTCCAGTCGGCCCGCTACGGCGCGCGGCTTCGTTTCGAGCACTGGGACGTCGCCCTGCACGCGCCCGAGGTGGCCGCGGCCAACGTGCTGGGCGGCAGCGAGGCCTACGACCCGGTGCCGTACTTCTGGTCGGAGCAGTTCGGCCGGATGGTCCAGTACGTCGGCTACCACGCGGGCGGCGGGGAGCTGGTCTGGCGCGGTGACCCGCAGGGCGCCGAGCTGCCGCCCGGCGGGACCGGCGGGGCGCCGGGCCGGGCCGGGCACCGCTGGGCGGCGGCCTGGCTGGACGGGGACCGACTCGTCGCGCTGCTGAGCGTCAACACCCCGCGCGATATGCTCCAGGGCCGCCGGGTCATCGGCTCGGGCGCGCCGGTCGACCCGGCCCGGCTGGCTGACCCGCAGATTCCCGTGCGGGACTGCGTCCGCACCTGACTGGGTGCGTCTTGAGTTGACCAGGGTTTTGCCGGGCCGGGATGTGGAAAGCTGGGAATGTGGCACAGATCGACCCCCCGACCGACGCCATCGTCGGTGACTGGCTGACCCTCCCCGAGGCCGCCGATCGGCTCAGCCTCTCGGTCAGCCGCGTGAAGCAGCTCCTGCGGGAGCACAAGCTGCTCGGCGTCCAGCGACCCGGCGGCACCTTCAGCATCCCGGCCGCGTTCATCATCGGCGGCCAGGTGGTCCGGGGCCTGGCGGGCACCCTGACCGTGCTGATCGACTGCGGGTTCGGTGAGCCCGAGGCCCTGCGCTGGCTGTTCACCTCGGATGAGACGCTGCCCGGCACGCCCATCCAGGCGATCGCCGGCAACCGCCTCAAGGAGGTCAACCGCCGGGCGCAGGCCCTGGCCTTCTGACCGGCCCGTCCCTGGCCCGCCCCGGCCACCGGGACGGGCCGGAGCGGGACGTGGCAGGCTGGCGCCATGCCCGCAGACCTGCGTGACCGGCTCGGCGCGGCCCGGCTGTACTTGTGCACCGACGCCCGCGAGCGCCAGGGCGACCTGGCCGCCTTCCTCGACGCCGTGCTCAGCCACGGCGTCGACATCGTCCAGCTGCGCCAGAAGGAACTCGAGGCGCGGGACGAGATCCGGTTCCTGGAGACCTTCCGGGCCGCCTGCGCGGAACACGGGGCGCTGCTGGCGGTCAACGACCGGGCGGACGTGGCCTACGCCGTCGGCGCGGACATCCTGCACCTGGGCCAGGGCGACCTGCCGCCGGACATCGCCCGGGACATCATCGGCGCCGCCCCGCTCATCGGGCTGTCCACGCACGCCGAGGCGGAGGCGGAGGCGGCCAGCACCGAGCCCGCCGCCGACTACTTCTGCACCGGCCCGTGCTGGCCCACGCCGACTAAGCCGGGGCGCCCGGCGCCAGGCCTGCCGCTGGTGCAGTACGCCGCCGGCCTGCCGGCCACGCGGCCGTGGTTCGCCATCGGCGGCATCGGCGAGACTAACCTCGGCCAGGTGCTGGCGGCCGGGGCCCGGCGGGTCGTCGTCGTCCGCGCCCTCACCGAGGCCGCCGATCCGGCGGCGGCCGCCGCCCGGCTCGCGGGGCGGCTTCGCGACAGCGGCCCGGCTGACTAGGCTGGCGCCATGTCTCCCGAGCCGCTGACCCCCGTCATCAAGGACCTGCTGGCCAGCGGCGGGCGCTCGTTCTCCTTCGAGTTCATGCCGCCCAAGACCGACGCCGACGAGCGCCGGCTGTGGCTCGCGGTCCGCCAGCTGGAGGGCCTGGCGCCGACGTTCGTGTCGGTGACCTACGGCGCGGGCGGCTCGACCCGGGACCGGACCGTCCGGGTCACCGGCCGGATCGCCGAGGAGACGACGCTGACGGTGGTCGGGCACCTGACCGCGGTCAGCCACTCGGTGGCCGAGCTCCGTTACGTCATCGGCTCCTACGCGGCGGTCGGGGTCCGCAACCTGCTCGCGCTGCGCGGCGACCCGCCCGGCGACCCGGCCGGGGCGTGGGAGCCGCACCCCGAGGGCTTCCGGCACGCGGACGAGCTGGTCGGGCTGATCAAGACGTCCGGCGACTTCTGCGTCGGCGTGGCCGCGTTCCCGGAAGGGCACCAGCGGTCGCCGACGCTCGAGTCGGACCTCGAGTTCTTCGTCCGCAAGTGCCGGGCGGGCGCCGACTTCGCCATCACCCAGATGTTCTTCTACCCCGAGGACTACCTGCGGCTGCGCGACGCGGTCGCCGCCCGGGGCTGCGACGTGCCGATCATCGCCGGGATCATGCCCATCCTCAGCGTCGCCGGGATCGAGCGCGCGGCCGCGCTGTCCGGGGCGCGGATCCCGCCCGAGCTGGCCGCGGACCTGCACGCGCACGCGGAAGACAAGGCCGCGGTCCGCGAGATCGGCGTCGAGTACGCCGCCCGGATGTGCGAGCGGCTGCTGGCCCAGGGCGTCCCCGGGCTGCACTTCTACACCCTGAACGGGTCGCGGGCGACGCGGGAGATCTACGAGCTGCTGGGCCTCGGGAGCCGGCCCAGGGGCAGCACGGCGCCCATCACCGCGTAGGGCGGGCCGCCGCCGGGGAAGCTGAAGCCGGTGAGCAGGTCGGTGAAGCCCATGCCGAGGTACAGGCGGCGGGCCGTCGCGTTGTCGTCCTGGGTGGACAGCACCGCGGTGCGCTCCGGGCGCCCGGCGCTCAGGGCCAGCAGCAGGCCGCGGCCGATCCCGCGGTGCTGGTACTCCGGCCGGACGTGCAGCTCAGCGACCTCCAGCGGGTCGGCCAGCCAGCGCGTGGCGACGGCGGCGCCCGAGGCGGCCGTGATGCCCGCCCGGACCACGTCGTGCCACCACTGGCCGGGGGTGCCGCGGAACCCGTAGCTGAAGGCCACCGCCTGCGGGCTGGGCGGGACGGTCACGGCGAGAGCCCGGAAGCCGGGGTGCCCGGCGTGCCGTTCCATGATCGACAGCCGGCCGGGCAGGTGGGCCGGGTCCGGGTACATCGCGGCAGCGTAGATGGCGAGCAGCCCGTCCAGATCGGCTAGGAACTCTGTCCGGCTGAGCTCGCGGGTCACCGCTTCGCCTGGCACGCGCGCCAGCGTAGCGGACGCCGGGCGCCGGGCGGGCCCGGGAAACGCCCGCCGGTTCGCGGTCGGGATGGTTTGTCAGACCCCCCTTGTATCTTCGAACGCAGATCCAAAGAGCTGGACAGGTCAACGAATCTATGTTCGAATATACGTGTGGATCCGGGCGGCTCACCCCCCTGAGCAGCCAGGACCGGCCGGGGCGGCCCCGCAGCGCCGCCCCGGCCGGGCCCGCACTGAACGAGGAGGACGCAGATGAGCGCGATCGCGCAGGTACGGCCGGAACGGCCGAGGTGCCGGGTCTCTCCCTCCGCGCTGGCGTTGATGGCGTCGGCGCGGCGGGGCCTGGCGGCGGCACAGGACGAGAAGTCGGCGGGCGCCCGGTACGTGGCGGCCCACCTGGCCGCGCTGCGCGCGGCGGCGGCCGTCGTGGCGGTCCGGGCCGAGCCGGCCGGGTCCGGGCGGCGCAAGCGGCCGCAGAGCGTCTGGGAGCTGCTGCCGCGCGTCGAGCCGGCCCTGGCCGAGTGGGCCGCGTTCTTCGCGGCCGGCGCGGGCAAGCGGGCCGCGGCCGAGGCCGGGCTGCTGCGGGCGGTCTCCGTGCACGAGGCGGACGACCTGCTCCGCGACGCGGGCACGTTCGTCGCCATGGCCGAGACCGCGCTGGGGATCCCGGCGCAGGAGGTCCTGCCGCTGGCCTCGGCGGGCTAGCCGGCCGGGGTCAGGGGGCCGGCGGCCGGACCGCCTCGGTCAGCCGTGCTGGTCGTGCTGGTCGTCCTAGAACGTGTCGATCGCGCCGCGGGCGTCGGAGTCCAGGATGCCCCAGCTGATCAGTTCCTCGGTGAGGTCCGAGGGCGTCCGGTCGTAGATCACGGCCAGGGACCGCAGGTCCTCCTGGCGGATCGACAGGACGCGGCCGTTGTAGTCGCCGCGCTGGCTCTGGATCGTGGCCACGTAGCGGGCCAGCGGGCCGGCCTTCTCCTTCGGCAGCTGGGCCATCCGCTCCAGGTCGATCACGAGCTTCGGCGAGGGGGCCAGCAGGGTGGGCAGCACATCACCCGGCAGCAGCTCGGAAACCGGGACGCCGTAGAACTCAGCCAGCTCGGCCAGCTTCTGCACAGTCACCGAACGGTCTCCGCGCTCGTAGGAGCCAACGACTACTGCCTTCCACCGGCCGCGCGACTTCTCCTCCACACCATGCAGGGAAAGGCCCTGCTGGGTGCGGATGGCGCGCAGTCTCGCGCCGAGGGTCTTGGCGTAATCAGATGGCATGGTACTTGGCCCCCTGGCCTGAAGTTTGCTGATGGTGGTGGTTACGCACAGTGACGGTAGGCCGCCGGACGCATCAGGTCAAGCCGAATGCCAAAAAGCGGATGAACTTACGCGCGTCGGCGCATCCTAGCGCGATCGCCGCCGGCCACCCCGCGACCGGCCGTAAGCCCTGCGCTACTTGGCGTTTCGGGTTGCTGACACGCTGTTCCGGTGCCCGGGCAAGCCCCGTATTTCCCCACAAAAGCCCATCTCGTGTGACACAGATCACATCCGGTCACGCCCTGTGCACCATGGCCGAGACCTGCTGATACGCGCCCAAGCCGGCCGCCAGCGCCGCCGCCGGCCCGGCCCGGCGCCGCCAGGCCCGGCCCGCTCCGCCGCCGCGCGCCGCCGGCGGTGTCGCGGCGGTGTCGTAAAAAGAGGGAGCCCGCCCAGGTCTGGGGTGGCCCGCACGGAAAACGCGGTCTGCCTGGTACGGTGAGTCCGGCCTGACGTCCTTTAAGGCCCGTCCAGAGAGGCGGGAAAGGAGGTCCGAAGTTATGCATGCACCGGCTCCCGCTCCAGGCCCAGCCGACGCGAAGACTGTCCTCGGTGCCGCGGAGATCCGCCGGGCACTGACCCGGATCGCGCACGAGATCCTCGAGCGCACCGACGGCGCCACCGACGTGGTGCTGCTCGGCATCCCGACCCGGGGCGTGGCCCTGGCCCGGCGCCTGTCCGAGCGGCTGGCCCAGGTGGAGGACCACCCGGCCCCGGCCGGCTCCCTGGACATCACCATGTACCGGGACGACCTGCGGCTGCGCCCGGCCCGGACCCTCGGGCACACCGAGGTGCCGCCGCCCGGCATCGACGGCCGGACCGTGGTCCTGGTCGACGACGTGCTGTACTCCGGCCGGACGGTCCGGGCCGCCCTGGACGCGCTGGGCGACCTCGGCCGGCCCCGCGCCGTCCAGCTCGCGGTCCTGGTGGACCGCGGTCACCGCGAGCTGCCGATCCGCGCCGACTACGTGGGCAAGAACCTGCCGACCTCGCAGCGCGAGGTCGTCCGGGTGCTGCTGGACGAGGTCGACGGCCAGGACGCCGTGCTGCTGTCCGAGCGCGCGCCCGGCCCGGACGGGCGGCACACGTGAACCGGCACCTGCTGTCGGCGGCCGACCTCAGCCGCGACGACGCCCTGCTCATCCTGGACACGGCCGAGGAACTGGCCCAGCTGTCCGACCGGCCGATCCGCAAGCTGCCGACGCTGCGCGGGCGGACCGTGGTCAACCTGTTCTACGAGGACTCGACCCGGACCCGGATCTCGTTCGAGGCGGCGGCCAAGCGGCTGTCCGCCGACGTCATCACGTTCTCGGCCAAGGGCTCCAGCGTGGCCAAGGGCGAGAGTCTGAAGGACACGGCGCTGACCCTGGAGGCCATGGGCGCCGACGCGGTCGTCGTCCGGCACAGCGCCTCCGGGGCGCCGCACCGGCTGGCGGGCTGGCTGCACGGCAGCGTCGTGAACGCCGGCGACGGGGCGCACGAGCACCCGACCCAGGCCCTGCTGGACGCCTTCACCATGCGGCGCCGGCTCGGGCGGCTGGAGGGCCTGCGGGTCGCCATCGTCGGCGACGTCCTGCACAGCCGGGTGGCCCGGTCCAACGTGCGGCTGCTGCACACGCTCGGCGCCGACGTCACCCTCGTGGCGCCGCCGACGCTGCTGCCGGTGGCCGTGGCGGGCTGGCCGTGCGAGACCGGCTACGACCTGGACGCGGCGCTGCCCAAGGCGGACGTGGTGATGATGCTCCGGGTCCAGCAGGAGCGGATGAACGCCGCCTACTTCCCGACCGTCCGCGAGTACAGCCGCCGGTACGGGCTGGACTCCGGCCGGATGGCCATGCTCCCCGAGCACGCCATCGTGATGCACCCCGGCCCGATGAACCGGGGCGTGGAGATCGCGGCCGACGTCGCCGACTCGGCCCGGTCCACGATCGTGGAGCAGGTCACCAACGGGGTCAGCGTCCGGATGGCCGTCCTGTACCTGCTGCTCGGCGGATCGGAGGCCCAGCGATGAGCGCGACCCACGACGACGGCCCGGCCGGGGGAGCGGCGCCGGCCGCCTGGCTGATCCGGGGCGCCCGGCCGCCCGGCGGCGAGCCGGTCGACCTGCTGCTGGCCGGCGGCCTGATCGAGGAGGCCGGCCCGGGCCTGTCCGCCCCGCCCGGCGCGCAGGTCCTGGACGCCGGCGGCCTGGTCGCCCTGCCCGGCCTGGTCGACCTGCACACCCACCTGCGCGAGCCGGGCCGGGAGGACGCCGAGACGGTCGAGACCGGGACGGCGGCGGCGGCGCTCGGCGGCTTCACCGCCGTGCACGCCATGGCCAACACCGACCCGGTGGCCGACACGGCGGGCGTGGTCGAGCAGATCTGGCGGCTGGGCCGCCGGGCCGGCCGCTGCGACGTGCGGCCGGTCGGCGCCGTGACCGCCGGGCTGGCCGGGAGCCGGCTGGCCGAGCTGGGCGCGATGGCCGACTCGGCGGCCCGGGTGCGGGTCTTCTCCGACGACGGCCGGTGCGTGTCCGACGCCGTGCTGATGCGCCGGGCGCTGGAGTACGTCAACGCGTTCGACGGCGTGATCGCCCAGCACGCCCAGGAACCGCGGCTGACCGACGGCGCCCAGATCAACGAGGGCGAGATGTCGGGCCAGCTCGGCCTCAGCGGCTGGCCCGCCGTCGCCGAGGAGGCAATCATCGCCCGGGACTGCCTGCTGGCCGCGCACGTCGGCTCGGCGCTGCACGTCTGCCACGTCTCCACGGCCGGCTCGGTCGAGATCATCCGGTGGGCCAAGTCCAAGGGCTGGCGGGTCACCGCCGAGGTCACCCCGCAC
>FSXZ01001493.1_pt1 | contig 10001 bp, 6 predicted proteins | sample 1638121 | NCBI WGS metagenome assembly FSXZ01 (sample SAMEA3914788, study PRJEB12502) | metagenome | biome: forest; material: soil | place: Canada | collected 2011-07-03 | depth 0.1 m
GCGTACTCGCCCCCGACGCACCCGGCTGGGCCGACGGCGCCGGGGCGCGCCCGGAGCCACCGGCCTGAGCGGTCCGGGCGGCGGGCTCCGAGACCCGGGCGGCCTCCGTGGCGGGCTGGTCCTGCGCCCGGGCGCTCCCGCCGGCGTGCGCGGCGGGGCTGGCCGGCGCAGGGCTGCCCGGCGCGGCCGCGCCGGGCGAGGGTGACCGGCCTGGCTCGGCCGGACGGCCTGGCTCGGCCGGCCGGGCGGCGGGGACCGGGACGGTCGGGGTCTCGCGGGCCCAGCCGGGTTCGCGGGCCTCGCGGGACCACGGCGCATGAGCCGGGGCCGCCGGGGCGGCGTGCGCACCGCGGGCCAGGACCCGGTCCGGCTCGGTGCGGGACTCGAACCGGTCGCCCTCGGGCGGCCGGCTCTCGGCTTGGTGCGCGCCCAGCCGGGACCCGATCGGGGTCACCGTCGCGCTCGGCGCGCCGAGCGATCCCAGGCGGCCGGCCGGCCAGTCCGCTTCGGGCAGGCACAGCCGCCGGGCCAGGTCGTCGGCCGGGTAGACGTGCCGCCGCCGCGGGTCGAAGACCCATTCCGCCAGCTGGGGCCGGTGCTCCAGGGTGAACTGGAGCTGGACCTGCCAGTTGCCGTCGGCGCGCTTGCGCGAGTCCCAGGCCAGGGTGTCGGAGGCCGTGCCGGCGTCGGTCAGCCGCTCAGCGACGATCTCGCCCAGCCGCGGGCCGGGACCCGACTCGGTGTGGCCGCGCACGGTGGACCGCTGCGCCTCCTGGGCGCGGTACTCGCGCTCAGCGAGCACGGGACCCTCGAACCGGCGCACTCTGTCGATGGGAATTCCGGCCGCGTCCGCGATCTCGTCGGCCGTCTCACCGGCGCGGATCCGGTCCTGGATCTCCTTCGGTCGCAACGGATTCTCCACTTCGATCTCGTACTGCGCGAGCCGGGAAAACTGGCCGCGAGCTACCGTCCTCAGCCGGTCGTCGATCGGCAACACGAACCTTCCGCCTCGTCCAGGCACTGCGAGGACCGCATACGTACCGTCCTCGCTTACTGCGACGAGGCGCAGCTCCTGCATAGGCGTCCCTTCCGCGCTGCCCGGCCGCGCAGGGGCGGAACTCGGCCTCCCCTGCTAGGAGTCTGTCGGCCCGGGAGCCGCCTGGCCAGCACCGCGCCCGGCATGTCCCGCACGAGCCTGGGGTTTTATTGCCCGGCCCCGCCCCGCCGGCCCGCACCGCTGTCCGGCTCCGCCCTCCCCGGTCCCTGCCAGTATTCAGCACCCGCCCCCGAGGCGGGGCCAAACGGTTAGCCCTGGACCGGACCGGGCCGGACATGGTGAGGTAAAAGCATGGCCGTGCCTTCCGCCAGCCCAGAGCTGGACCCAGCTGTGCCGCTCGACCCGTACGGCCAGGCCGTCGCGGACGCGGTGTCGCGGCTGCGCCGCGCTATGCGCCGGGCGGCCCGGGCGCAGGGCAGCGGCGGCCTGCCCGGCGGGCTGTCGGTCGCCCAGCTTGAGTTCCTGTCCTGCCTGGCCGAGAATCCCGGTGCCCGGCCGGGCCAGCTGGCCCGGCTGCTGCGCCTGGCCCCCAGCTCAGTGGCCACCCTCGTGCACGCCCTGGCCCGCGATGGGCTCATCGAGCGGATCGGCGGTGTCGCCGACCGGCGCACGGCGGTGCTGAGCCTGACCGAGGCGGGCGCCACCGTGGTGGCCAGCTGGCAGCAGGTCAACGCGGTCATCGTCACCGTGGCGGTGAGCCGGATGGAGCCGGCCAGCCGCGCGGCCCTGGAGCAGGCCCTGCCCGCCCTGGGCGAGCTGACCGGCGCCGTCGACGCCCTCGCAGACGAGGCTCAGACCGGACCGTCCGGCCCGGCCGATGATTTATCTCTCACTTAGCGAAACGGGGCCGCTCCGGGAAATGCCCTGAGCTGCCCCGGCGCGTTTTCGCTTATCGCTGAAGCGAGCCTGGCTGGCGTGGCCGTCGGCGCCTCCTAATAGGCTCCCCCCATGCACATCGACGCGATTTTCGGCGGGATCGGACGCTGGTCCGTGCGCCTGCGCTGGCTGGTCGTACTTATCTGGGTGATCGGGGCGGTCGTCGCCGTCAGCCAGCTCCCCTCGCTGAACAGCGTCACCCAGAGCAATAACGCCAAGTTCCTGCCGGCGAGCGCGCCGAGCCAGCACGCGATCGATCTGGCCACCCCGTTCGGCAACCCCAACCTGGTGCCCATCCCGGTCGTCGCCGCGACCACCAGCGGGCCGCTGACGCCGGCCGACATCACGGCCCTGAACTCGCTGCAGCAGCAGCTCAAGACGGTGCCGTCGGTCAAGCGGGTCCAGGACGTGGGCCGGTCGGCGAACGGCCAGGCCGTGCAGCTCCTCGCCCTGGCCAGCGCCGCGAACGGCGGTAACCAGGACTTCGCCAAGAACCTGATCGACGGACTGCGGGCGAAGATCTCCAGCGCCGGCCTGCCCGCCGGCCTGCGGGTGCACCTGGCCGGCGACGAGGCCGTGCAGGTGGACGAGCAGGCCGCGTCCGGCAACACCGGTAATAAGGTGCAGGACCTGTCGCTGCTGTTCATCATCCTGCTGCTGGTGCTCATCTTCCGGTCGCTGACGCTCGCGATCACCACTGTCCTGCCGGCCCTGTTCGCCGTGATCATCTCCGGCCCGCTGGTGGCCGAGGCGGCCAAGCACGGCCTGCAGGTCTCGCCGCTGGCCCAGTACCTGCTGATCGTCCTGGTGCTCGGCGCGGGCACCGACTACGGGCTGTTCCTGGTGTTCCGGACCCGCGAGGAGCTGCGCAACTCCGGCCACGACGTGACCGGCGTGGACAGCGCGGCCATCGCGGATCGCGGCTGGCTGCGCACCGTCGGATCCGACCTGGCCGGCCCGCGGCCGGCCGCGCGGACGGCGCTGGTCGAGGCGGTCACCCGGGTGGGGGAGTCGATCACCTTCTCGGCCGCCACCGTGATCGCGGCGGTGCTGACCCTGCTCACCGCGACGTTCCCGTTCTACTCCGACCTGGGCATCCCGTTCGCCATCGCGATCGCGGTCACCCTCCTCGGCGGCCTGACCCTGCTGCCGGCGCTGCTGTCGATCCGGCTGTCGCTGCTGGCCATCAAGCGCCGCACGTTCCTGGCCGTGTTCGGCCGGCCGAAGCTCATCCCGGTCAGCATCCAGGGCCAGTCGGGCGGCGCGGGCATGTGGGGCCGGATCGCCGGCCGGATCGTCCGCCGGCCGGCCACGACGCTGCTCATCGGCGTGGTCGCGTTCGGGGCCGTGGCCCTAGGCGTGCTCGGGTATGCCGCGGCCGGCTTCGGCGGCAGCACCACCGCGCCGCCCGGCAGTGACTCGGCCAAGGGCACCGCGCTGCTGACCAGGTATTTCCCCGAGTCGGCGGCCAACCCGACGACGCCCATCTTCAAGTTCAGCCAGCCGGTCTGGACCGACCCGCAGGTGCTGGCCAAGACGACCAGCGAGCTGCGGGCCAGCAGCCTGTTCACCCAGGTGGCCGGCCCGCTGAGCCCGACCGGCGCATCGCTGCCGCCCGCCGACTACGCCGCGCTGCACGCCGGCCTGGGCCCGGCCGGCCAGCTGCCGGCCGTCCAGCCCACCACCGGCAACGCCGCCAAGGTCCCGGCCGACGTCTACCAGCTGTACCGGGCCACGGCTAACTTCATCAGCCCCGACGGGCGCACCGTGCAGTTCTCGGTCGGGCTGAAGGCCGGCGACCCGGGCGGGACCCCGGCCCTGCACGCCGTGCCGGCCATCCGGGCCGAGGTCACCAAGGTCGCCACCTCGGTCCACGCGCAGACCTCGGCGGTCGGCGGCGAGGCGCCCGCCCTGTACGACATCAGCGCCGTCTCCAACAGCGACCTGGTCCGGGTCATCCCGATCGCGATCGTGGCGATCGGCATCCTGCTGGCCCTGGTCCTGCGCAGCCTGGTCGCGCCGGTGTACCTGATCGCGTCGGTCGGGCTGTCCTACCTGGCCGCGCTCGGCCTGTCGGTGCTGCTGTTCATCAAGCTCGCCGGCGACCAGGGGCTGGTCTTCTTCCTGCCCTTCCTGATGTTCATCTTCCTGCTGGCCCTGGGCGAGGACTACAACATCCTGGTCATGACCCGGATCCGGGAGGAAGCCCACAAGCTGCCGCTGCGCGACGCCGTGACCAAGGCCATCGGGATGACCGGCACGACGGTGACCTCGGCCGGCCTGGTGCTGGCCGGCACGTTCATCGTGTTCGGCCTGGTGGCCGGCGGCCAGTCGGGCGGCAGCCAGTTCCGGGACATCGCCCTGGGGCTGGCCCTGGGCATCCTGATGGACACCTTCCTGGTCCGCACCCTGCTGGTGCCCTCCCTCGTGGTGCTCCTGGGCCGCTGGAACTGGTGGCCCTCGAAGATCGAGCTCGACCAGCCCGAGCCCCCGGCCGGGCCGGCCGGGCCGGTCGCCGGCGGCGGGCGGAGCACGCCCGAGGCCACGGCCGCCGCCCAGCCCGAGCTGTCCTGACCGGGCACCGCGCGTGCCCGGACGGCCGCTGATCAGCGTCATCATCCCGGTCTACGACGTCGCCGCCTACCTGCCGGGCTGCCTGGACTCGGTGCTCGGCCCGGGCGGCGACGTCGAGGTCATCGCGGTCGATGACGCCTCGCCGGACGGCTGCGGCGCCCTGTTAGACGCCCGGGCGGCCGCGGACCCGCGGCTGCGCGTCATCCACCTGCGCGCCAACGGCGGCGCCGGGCCGGCCCGCAACGCGGGCCTGGCCTGCGCGGCCGGCGAGTACGTCTGGTTCGTCGACGCGGACGACCGCCTGGCCGGCGGCGCCGTGGCCGCCGTCACGGCGGCCCTGGCCGCCCGGCCGGACGTGCTGCTGATCGACTGGGTCACCGTCCGCGGCGACGGCGGGCGGGCGGAGCCGAGCCCGGGCCGGGACATCCTGGCCGGCGTGCCTGCGGCGGGGACCACGCTGGAGCGGCAGCCCCGGCTGCTCGACCTGACCATGACGTCGTGGAGCAAGCTGCTGCGGCGCGAGTTCCTGGCCGGGCTCGGCGTCTGCTTCGGGCCGGGCATCCATGAGGACATCATCGTGACCTGCGCGGCGCTGCTGGCCGCCGCGTCGGTCGGGGCGGTGGGCCAGCCCTGCTACCGCTACCGCCGGGACCGCCGGGGCCAGGCCATGTCTACCGCCGGGCCCGGTCACCTGGCCGTCTTCGAGTCTTACCGGCAGGTATTCGACCTGGCCGGCCGCCGCGCCGCGGCCGGCGAGCCGCCCGGCCCCGCGGTCGCGGCCGCGCTGTTCGAGCGATCGATCTGGCACTACGCGACCGTGTTCCAGGCCAGCGGGGCGTGGCCCGGCCGCGGCAGCCTGGTCCCGCGGGCCGAGCGCCGGGCGTTCTTCGCCCGGATGCACGCCGAGTTCACCGCCCGCCGCCCGCCCGGCTACCGGCGGCCGCCGGGCGCGCGCGGGCTGAAGTTCGCGCTCATCGAGCGGGGCGCCTACCGGTCCTACGTCGCGCTGGAGCCGGTCAACCGGCTCCGGGTCACCGTAGCCGGAGTCCTGGGCGGCCTCCGGCGCGGCCGCCGGGCGCGTGCAGGCTGAAGTTCGCGCTCATCGAGCGGGGCGCTTACCGGTCCTACGTCGCGCTGGAGCCGGTCAACCGGCTCCGGGTCACCGCGGCCGGAGCCCTGGGCAGGCTCCGACGCGGCCGCCGGGCCGGCCCGGCGGCCGGGAGCGGGTTAGGCCGGGGCGGCCCCGTTTCGGATGGTCCGGGCCGTCGCCGGGGAGAGCCGGTCAGATATAGGCGCCGGTCAGACGAAGGCGCCGGTGCCGGTGATGGCACGGCCCACGATCAGCGTGTTGATCTCCCGGGTGCCCTCGTAGGAGTAGATGGCCTCGGCGTCGGCCACGAAGCGGCCGACGTGGTAGTCGAGCAGGATCCCGTTGCCGCCCATCAGCTCGCGGGCCAGGCCGACCGTCTCGCGCATCCGCACCGTGCAGAACACCTTGGCCAGCGCCGAGTGCTCATCCCGGGCGTGCCCGCCGTCCTGCATCTGCGACAGCCGGACGCACAGGCACTCGGACGCGGTCACGTTGGCCAGCATCTTGACCAGCTGGTCCTGGACGAGCTGGAAGCCGCCGATCGGGCGTCCGAACTGCTCGCGTTCCTTGGCGTAGGCCAGCGCGTGCTCGTAGGCGCCGCGCGCGCAGCCCACGGCCTCCCAGGCCACCCCGGCCCGGGTCATCCGCAGCACCGCCGACATGTCGTGGAACGAGTTGGCCTTGGCCAGCCGGCTGGACTCCGGGACGCGCACGTTGTCGAGGGTGATCTCGGCGTTCTGGACGGCCCGCAGCGCGATCTTGTTGTGCATCTTGACCGGCGTGAAGCCGGGCGTGCCGTGCTCGACGACGAATCCCTTGACCTGGTGGTCAGCCTCGTCACGGGCCCAGATGATGACGTAGTCGGCGAAGGTCGCGTTGCCGATCCACTTCTTGGCGCCGTTCAGGACCCACTCGTCGCCGTCCCGGCGGGCGGTGGTGGCCAGCCCGCCGGCGATGCCGGAGCCCACGTCGGGCTCGGTCAGGCCGAAGGCGCCGATCTTCTCCAGCCGGGCCATCTCCGGCAGCCAGCGCTGCTTCTGCTCCTCCGAGCCGAACAGGTAGATCGAGCCCATGGCCAGCCCGCTGTGCGCGCCCATGAACGTGGCCACGGACGGGTCGACCCGCGCGATCTGCATGGACACCATGCCGCTGAGCAGGCTGCTCCGGCCCGCGCAGCCGTAACCGGAGTAGGACAGGCCGGCGATGCCCAGGCTGGCCAGGCCCCCGATGAGGTCGCGGGGGAACTCCTCGCGGATCCAGTAGTCGTTGATGACCGGCTCGACCTCTTTCTCCATGAACTCCCGGACCCGGTGCAGCAGGTCCCGCCCGCTGTCGTCCACCAGCAGCTCAAGTGCGTAGAAGTCGCTGTCCCGCGCCCCGGTCATGAAGTGCCTCCTCGCGTGCCGGCGGCGCCGGCGCCGCCCGCCGTCCACCTGCCCGCGCCGCCACGGGAGAAACAACAGGCGGCTGCGGCGCACACCGCCGGGAGCTATGGTGTCCGCGGAGCGGATTGCCCGGAGGCGTCCGGTATGGCCGCCTCGGCCAGGAGGTTGTGCATGCGGCACCTGACTGGGCTGGGCCTGGGCCTGGTCCTGGCGGCGGCGCTGTACGCCGCGGCCGGCTGGGGCGCGGGGCGGATCGAGGCGCTGCGCGCGCACGGCGCCGGCCTGGCTACCGCGCCGGGCCTGGCCGCCCTGGCCGTGCTGGCCGCCGCCGGGCTGCTGGCCGGCGTCCTGATCGCGGTGCCGGCCGTCTCGCCGCTGGCGGCGGGGCTGCCCGGGCTGGCCCTGCTGGCCTGGTCGGCCTTCCTGGCGCTCCGGCCGGGCCCGGCCGGGCGGCTGATCACGCTGCTGGCGGGGCCCACCGCCGAGGCCGGGTTCCGGATGCTGCTGGCCGGCGGGTCGCTGGCCCTGCTGGGCGCGGTGATGATCATCCCGCTGTTCGTGCCGTCGCGATGGCGCGGCGGCCGCGCCCGCTACGACGACGGGTTCACCCGGCCGTCGGAGCACGGGCTGCTTCAGTAACGCCGCGCGCCCGGACATGACTGTGGTCCCGGAGAGCGCCAGTCAGCGGCGCCTGGCGCTCTCCGGGACCACGTAGCCCTCCGGCCGGCCAGCGCGCAGGCCGGCCGGAGGCGGGGGAGCCACGACCCCCGGCAGAGTTATCTCCCTGCTGGTCAGCCGGATCTCTCCGGGGAGTCGTGGCGCCCGGCGGGCTAGGTGCTCAGTGCGCCGAGGCGAACTGCTCTTCCTCGGTGGACCCGGTCAGGGCCGTGGTCTCCGACTCCGGGTTGATGGCCGTGCTGACCATGTCGAAGTAGCCGGTGCCGACCTCGCGCTGGTGCCGCGTGGCGGTGTAGCCGTACTGCTCGGCCGCGAACTCGGCGTCCTGCAGCTTCACGAAGGCGGGCATGCCCTCGCTGGCGTAGCCGCGGGCCAGGTCGAACATGGACGAGTTCAGCGCGTGGAAGCCGGCCAGGGTAATGAACTGGAAGGTGTAGCCCATCGCGCCCAGCTCCCGCTGGAACTTCGCGATGGTGTCCTGGTCGAGGTTGGCGCGCCAGTTGAACGACGGCGAGCAGTTGTAGGTGAGCATCTGCTCGGGGTAGACGGCCTTGATCGCCTCGGCGTACTGGCGCGCGATGTCCAGGTCCGGGGTCGAGGTCTCCATCCACAGCAGCTCGGCGTACGGCGCGTAGGCCAGGCCGCGGGCGATGCACGGTTCGATCCCGTTGGTGACCCGGTAGAAGCCCTCGGCGGTCCGCTCGCCGGTGATGAACGGCTTGTCGCGATCGTCGACGTCGGTGGTGATGAGCGTCGCCGCCTGGGCGTCACAGCGGGCCACGACCAGGGTCGGGACGCCGGCCACGTCCGCGGCCAGGCGCGCCGCGTTCAGCGTCTTCACGTGCTGGCTGGTCGGGATCAGCACCTTGCCGCCCATGTGACCGCACTTCTTCTCCGACGCGAGCTGGTCTTCCCAGTGCACGGCGGCAGCGCCCGCGTCGATCATGGCCTTCATCAGCTCGAACGCGTTCAGCACGCCGCCGAAGCCGGCCTCGGCGTCGGCCACGATCGGGGCCAGCCAGTGCGGCGCCCCCTCGTTCAGCGACTCCGACCAGGTGATCTGGTCGGCGCGCAGCAGCGCGTTGTTGATCCGGCGGACGACCTGCGGCACCGAGTTAGCCGGGTACAGGCTCTGGTCCGGGTAGGTCTGCCCCGCCAAGTTCGCGTCGGCTGCGACCTGCCAGCCGGACAGGTAGATGGCCTGCAGGCCAGCCTTGACCATTTCCACGGCCTGGTTGCCTGTCACCGCGCCGAGCGCGTTGATGTAGCCGCCGGAGTTCAGCAGGGTCCACAGCCGCTCCGCGCCCAGGCGGGCCAGCGTGTGCTCCTCCTGGACCGAGCCGCGCAGGCGGACCACGTCGGCAGCGCTGTAGGTGCGATCGATCCCCGCCCAGCGCGGGTCTGTCGCCCATTCGCGGTAGAGCGCCGCGACCTCGGCGTCGATGTTGGTGTTGCCGGTGGCAGCATTACTGTCAGCTGCACCGGTGCCGTTCAGAGTGCCCTCGAGGCGACCGTCGCTCACTGAAACCTCCTGGTGGTTCGTCCCCGGGTTAGTCACTTCAGGTTGCCTCGGAAATATGGCAAAAACTAGGAAAGTTCAGGGTGAAGTTCGGGCCAAGTTTGGCTAGAGTGAAGAAGTGAACATCTTCGCGAGTGAAGATTCTCAGTCCTTGCAGGAAATCAGCCTGGATCTCGGCGTCTTCGGGCAGCGGCTGCGGCACCTGCGGCGCGCCCGCGGGCTGACCCTGGCCGAGCTCGGCCAGAAGGTCGGCCGCGCCCCGTCGGTCCTGTCCCTGCTGGAGAACGGCCGCCGCGAGCCGAAGCTCTCGCTGATCGAGGCGCTGGCCAATGCCCTGGCCGTGCCGGCCGACGAGCTGATGCGGCGGCAGCCGCCGAGCCGCCGGGCGCAGCTGGAGATCGACCTGGCCCAGGTCCAGCGCGACCCGGCCTTCGCCGAGCTCGGGCTGACCCCGCTGCGGGTCGGCGCGCGCGTCCCCAGCGACGTGATCGAGCACGTCCTGGCCCTGCACGCCGAGCTGCGCCAGCACCGGGCCAAGCCGACCGCCACGCCGGAGGAGGCGCGCGCGGCCAACGTGGTGCTGCGCGAGATGATGAGCGACCGCGGCAACTACTTCGCCGAGATCGAGCAGGCGGCCGGCGCGGCGCTGGCCACCGTCGGCTACTCCGGCGGGGCGCTGTCGCACGGCATGCTGCTGTCGGTGGTGAACCGGCACGGCTTCTCGGTGCGCTACGTGCCGGACGTGCCGCGCTCGGCCCGCTCGGTCACCGACCTGCGCAACCGCCGGATCTACCTGCGGCAGGAGTCGCTGGGCATGCACAC
>FSXZ01002303.1_pt1 | contig 9994 bp, 8 predicted proteins | sample 1638121 | NCBI WGS metagenome assembly FSXZ01 (sample SAMEA3914788, study PRJEB12502) | metagenome | biome: forest; material: soil | place: Canada | collected 2011-07-03 | depth 0.1 m
CCGTCGGTCAGGTCGGCGTCCCACAGGGTGGCGCCCGGATCGTCCGGGGCGCCGTGGGTGAGCTCCCACAGCGGACGGTCGTCGGGGTGCAGCAGGATCGGGGCGATCGTGCGCTTGCGCAGCGCCGGGGCGACGCGGACGTGGTCGTCGTGCGCGTGCGTGCACACGATGGCCTTGACCCGGCGCCCGCCGACGACCGCGAGGATCCCCTCGACCGAGTGCGGGGCGTCGATCACGATGCATTCCTCGTCGTCGCCGACGACCCAGACGTTGTTGTCCACCTCGAAGGTCTCGCCGTCGAGGCTGAAGGTGCCGGAGGTGACGCCGTGGTCCACCCGGGCGGCCGTCACAGGATCACCACCGAGCGCAGCACCTCGCCGCGGTGCATGCGCACGAAGGCGGCCTCCACGTCGCCGATGCCGATCTCCTCGCTCACGAACGCGTCCAGGTCCAGCTTGCCGCGCTGGTAGAGGTCCACCAGCACGGGGAAGTCGCGGCTGGGCAGGCAGTCGCCGTACCAGCTGGACTTCAGCGCGCCGCCGCGACCGAACACGTCGATCAGCGGCAGGTCCGGCACCTTCATCTCCGGGGTCGGCACGCCGACCAGCACGACCGTGCCGGCCAGGTCGCGGGCGTAGAACGCCTGCCTCCAGGTCTCCGGGCGCCCGACCGCCTCGATCACCACGTCCGCGCCGAATCCGCCGGTCAGCTCCTGGATCGCGGTCACCGGGTCGGTGGCTGCGGAGTCCACGGTGTGGGTGGCGCCCAGGCGCAGCGCGGTGGCGAGCTTCTTGGCGTCGATGTCCACCGCGATGATCGGGCCCGCCCCGGCCAGCGCGGCGCCCGCGATCGCGGCCACCCCCACCCCGCCGCAGCCGATCACCGCGACCGAGGTGCCGCGGGTGACGGCGCCGGTGTTGATCGCGGCGCCGATCCCGGCCATCACCCCGCAGCCGAGCAGCCCGACCGCGGCCGGGCGCGCGCTCGGATCCACCTTCGTGCACTGACCCGCGGCCACCAGCGTCTTCTCGGCGAACGCGCCGATGCCCAGGGCCGGGCTGAGCTCGGTGCCGTCCTCGAGCGTCATCTTCTGGGTGGCGTTGTGGGTGGCGAAGCAGTACCAGGGCCGGCCGCGGCGACACGCCCGGCACTCGCCGCACACCGCGCGCCAGTTCAGGATGACGAAGTCGCCCGGCGCCACCTCGGTCACGTCCGGGCCGACCGCCTCGACCACGCCGGAGGCCTCGTGCCCGAGCAGGAACGGGAAGGCGTCGTTGATCCCGCCCTCCCGGTAGTGCAGGTCGGTGTGGCACACCCCGCACGCCTGCACCCGCACCACCGCCTCGCCCGGCCCGGGATCGGGGACGTTGATCGTCACGAGTTCGACCGGCGCGCCCTTGGACCGCGCGATGACCGCCTTGACCTGCTGCATGACACTCCTCTTCGGTATTCGCTGCCCCGGGCCAGTCTGCCAGCTCGGGTGCGCGCAGGACCCGAGTCAGAGCCAGATGTTGTCGTGGACCTCGGCGATGTGCGCGCGCTCGGCCCGGACTTCCGGGCTGTCCGGCGCCCCGGCCAGCCGCGCCAGGGTCTCGAAGTACTCCTCCCGCGCCGCGCCGGGGGCGAACAGGATGAGCATGGACGCCTCCTGCCCGGACTCGTTGCGGAAGCCGTGGATCCCGCCCTCGGGCACGTAGTGGTAGTCGCCCGCGGTGGCGTCCACCCACTTCTCCCCGTCGTAGAGCCGCACCGTGCCGGAGAGGATGAAGAAGGACTCCGAGATGGTGCGGTGGAAGTGCGGGGACGGGCCGCTCGGCCGCGCGCTGAAGTCCCAGCGGTACAGGCCGAAGCGGCCGTCCGTCTGTGCGCCGGTGGCCAGGTAGTGCACCCGGTTGCCGTTCGGATAGGACAGCTCGGCGGGCTGGTCGGCGGCCCGGGTCCAGGCGCTGATCTCGCCGCTCTCGCCGGTGTAGCGGGGCTCGGGGTAGGACAAGCGGGGCCTCCGGGAACTCGTCGCGGGCACAGTGCTGCTCAGTGGGACACAGTAGGCGCAGCCGTCGTTCTGTGACGCGTGGTCAGTTCCGCTCAGCCGGCGTCGGCGCCGCCGCTCAGGACGGCGAACCGGCCGCGGGCGGTCGAGCCGTCGGCCCGCAGCCAGATCCCGCCGACCTCGCCGATCGGGTGCGCGGGATCCGACCCGGCGTCGGGCGCGTTGCTCAGGACCCGGCGCAGCCGCAGCGCCGCGCCCGACGGCGTGACCAGCTCGGTGCCTGACTCGTCGTCGAGCACCTTCACGGCGGCGAACTCCTCGGCCACCGACACTCCACCGGCGAACGCCCGGGTGACATCGTGGTCCGGGGTGTCGCTGACGCCCTGCGCCTGCGCCTGCGCGCGGCCCTCGATCAGCGCGAGCAGCTCGGCGACCGATACCGGGTCGTGCGCGCCGTCGTAGGCCCAGCGCCGGCCCAGGACCCCGTGCTCCATGGTGCCGATCTGGGCGTGCTCCGCGTCCTCGAGCGGGGCGCCGCGATACGTCAGCGGCACGAAGTAGGTGACCGGCTCGGCGGGAGCGATGTCGGTGACCACCATGAACTCGAGGCCGACCTCGCCCTCCGGGTCGTCCAGCCGGAAGCCGCCGGCCCTGGCCAACCGCGGCTCGCCGCCGCCGACGTACCAGGCTCGGGTGGGCAGCCACGCGGTGAGCAGGTCCAGCTTGCTCGGCGTGAGGGTGGTGCGGTGGACGACGGCCATCAGGGGTCTCGCTTCCGGCGGGCGGGTCGGGCTGACAACATCTTTCCACACGTGTCTCGATTCAGGACCGGTACACCGCCCGGCCGCCGACGTAGGTGGCCGCGACGCGGGCTTCGTGGATCTCGGCCGTCGGGGCGGCGAAGGGGTCGCGGTCGAGCACGACCAGGTCGGCGAGCAGGCCCGGGGCGATACGGCCGGCCTCGTCCTCGTGGTTGACCAGTGCGGAGCCCGCCGTGTACGCGGTGAACGCCTGAGCCGGCGTCAGCCGCTCGGTGGGCCCGAGCGGTTCCCCGTCCTCGCCGGGGGCGACGCGGTTGACCGCGACGTGGATCCCCTGCAGCGGATCCGGGCTGGTGACCGGCCAGTCGCTGCCCGCCGCCAGCGCCGCGCCGGAGGCCAGCAGCGAGGCGAACGGGTACTGCCACCGGGCTCGCTCGGCGCCCAGCAGCGGGATGGTGAGCTCGTCCATCTGCGGTTCGTGGCAGGCCCACAGCGGCTGGATGTTGGCGCTCGCCTCCAGCGCGGCGAAGCGCGCGATGTCGTCCGGGTGCACGACCTGGAGGTGGGCGAGGTGGTGGCGGCGGCCGAGCGGGCCGTTGGCCGCCCGGGCGGCTTCGAGCGCGTCCAGGGCCTCGCGCACGGCCCGGTCGCCGAGGGCGTGGAAGTGCACCTGGAAGCCGAGGCGGTCGAGTTCGGCCACGTAGCCGCCCAACTTGCCGGGATCCACGAAACTCAGGCCACTGCCGTGCTCCGGCCGGGGCGCGCCGCCGTGCCCGCCGCAGCCGCAGGGGTCGAGGTAGGGCGAGGTCAGGGCGGCGGTGCGGTTCTCCAGGATGCCGTCCTGCATGATCTTGACCGAGTCCGGGCGGAACCGGCCGGCGCCCCGCTCCCGGCCGATCCGGCGGCGCTCGAGGAACTCGGCGATCTGCTCGGCGCCGCGCTCCCGGTCCCACCACAGCGCGCCGCGCACCCGCGCGGTCAGCCGCCCGGACCCGGCGGCGCGCAGGTAGACCTCGAAGTTGTCCGGCAGCCCGAGCCCGGCGCCGACCAGCGCGTCCTGCCAGCCGGTGATGCCGAGCGAGTGCAGCAGCGCCTGCGCGCGGTCCAGCGCCGCGTCGAACTCCGCGGCCGAGACTTCCGGCAGCAGCTTCTCCACCGCCCGGATCGCGCCTTCCTGAAGCATCCCGGTCGGGGTGCCGTGCTCGTCCCGCTCGATCCGTCCGTCCGCCGGATCGGGGGTGTCCCGGGTGATCCCGGCCAGTTCCAGGGCCCGGCTGTTGACCCAGGCGCCGTGGTGGTCCCGGTTCGCCAGGAAGACCGGCCGGTCCGCGACCACGGCGTCGAGCGCGGCGGCGGTGGGCAGCCCGCCCGGGAAGGAGTCGAGGGACCAGCCCCCGCCGGTGATCCACGGCCGTTCCGGATGGCTCCGGGCGTACCCGCCGATCGCCGCGAGGTAGTCCGGCGCGGCGGACAGCCCGCTCAGATCGCAGCTGCCGAGCTCGAGCCCGCCCAGGATCGGGTGCACGTGCGCGTCCTGGAAACCGGGGGCCAGCAGCCGTCCGGCCAGGTCGATCCGCTCGGTGCCCGGACCGGCCAGCTCGCGCGCCGCGGGCCCGACCGCGAGGATCCGGCCCCGCCCGACCGCGACCGGCTCCCGCACCGGCGCGTCGGCGCCGTCGGCGGTGAACACCGGCCCGTTGTCGAACAAGAGCTCTGCGTGCGGCGTGCTGGTCATCGGGGACTTCCTCGGGTGTGCTCGGGCTGGCGTGCGGCGCAACGGGTGAGACCGGTGGAAAGCACCTTAGGCCACCGGACTCAGCGCACGCTGGTGCGGATGGTCTCGCGCAGCCAGCGCTGGGCCGGGTCGGCGTCGAGGCGGGCGTGCCAGTACAGCCGGATGTCGGGTTCGGGCAGCGCGACCGGGATGGGCACCCGGCGCAGGCTCAGGGCGGGGCCGTGCTGCACGGCGAGGCGTTCGGGGATCAGGCCGACGTAGCGGCCGGAGGCGACCATCAGCGCGGCCGCGGCGAAGGTGGGCACGACGGCCGCGACGTGGCGGCGCAGGCCCGCCGCGTCGAGGGCGTCGTCCAGCGGGCCGCGGGCCCGGCCCCGGCGCGAGGCCGAGACGTGCGGATGTTCGCAGAGTTCGGCCAGGCTCGGGGCCCGGCGCCGGCCGAGCGGATGGTCGGTGCGCACGATGCCGACCAGCCGCTCGTGGTAGAGCACGGCCGTGCGCAGGTCCGGCGCGGCGAAGTCGCCCGCGCCGATGTCCAGGTCGATGGAGCCGTCGCGCAGCGCCTCGAGGCTTTCGCTGCCCTCGGCCACGAAGCGCAGCGTCACCTGCGGGGCGAGGGCCGAGATCGCGTTGATCACCGCCGGCGCCAGGGTGGCCACGATGCCGTCGTTGATACGGATCGTGAAGGAGCGGGCCAATTCCCCGGGCACCAGCTCGCGGTCCGCGCTGACCAGCGCGGACGCCTCGTCCAGCAGCGCCCGGACCCGCGGCGCGGCGCGCAGCGCGAACGGGGTCGGCGCCATGCCGCGCCCGGCCCGCACCAGGATCGGATCCCGCATGGCCCGGCGCAGCCGGCCCAGGGCGCGGCTGGTCGCCGGGATGGACAGGTGCAGGCGTTCGGAGGCCGCCGTGACGCTGGCGTCCTGCATCAGCGCGTCGAACACGCGCAGCAGGTTCAGATCGAGGGGTGGCTCGGGCATTGTTGCATCCTACGCAAAGCTCAGTTGCCGATGTTGCGTGGCACGACATGTGCGCCGGTTCCTATCGTTCAGTTCAAGGCGCTCCGAGCGCGAGAGAACGAGAAAGGCACCAGCCATGGCACAGGACTCCTTCGAGCCCGAAGTGACGGCGTTCATCCTGGTCAAGACGACCCGCGAGTGGCTCGATCTGACGGTCGAGCAGCGGGTGGACGCGCTCACCACCGAGGTCATGCCGGTGATCCGGAGCCGCACGACCGGAGTGCGCTCGCGCTTCTTCGACACCGAGTTCTACTCCGCCCGAGTGACGGACGTGTGGGTGTGGGAGGCGCGCGACCACCAGGCGTACCAGCTGCTCATCGACGCGCTGCGGGAGACGCCGTTCTGGGACAGGTACTTCGAGATCGTCGAGATCCTGGTCGGCGTCGAGAACGGCTACGCCCGCAACTACGGCGTCGAGGCCGTCACGACGGTAGAGGTCTGAGAGACATGCGAGTTTTCGTCACCGGAGCCAGCGGCTGGATCGGCTCGGCCACCGTGGCCCGACTGCGCACGGCCGGACACGAGGTGACCGGGCTGGCCCGCTCGCCGCGCGCGGCCGAGGCGGTCGAGCGCCTCGGCGCCGACGTGCTGCGCGGGGACCTCGACGACCTCGACGCGCTGCGCCAGGGCGCCGCGAAGGCCGAGGGCGTCGTGCACCTCGCGAACAAGCACGACTGGGGCGACCCGGCCGAATCCGACCGGGCCGAACGCGCCGCGGTCCAGGCCATGCTCGAGGTGCTGGCCGGCACGCAGCGGCCCTTCGTCATCGCCAACGGGCTCTCCGGCCTGGTCGAGGGACGTGCGGCGCGGGAGGAGGACGCCTCGCCGGCCCACGGCCCGCAGGCCGATCGGGGCGGCAGCGAGAACCTGGCGCTGGACTACGTCGAGCGCGGGGTGCGCGCGATCCCGGTCCGGTTCGCGCCCTCGGTGCACGGCCCGGGCGACTGGGGCTTCGTCAGGATGTTGGCCGACATCGCCCGGGACCGCGGCGTGTCCGGCTACCTCGGCGACGGGGCGACGCAGTGGTCTGCGGTGGCCCGCGCCGACGCGGCCCGGCTGATCCAGCTGGGACTCGAGCGGGCCCCGGCCGGCACCCGGCTGCACGCGGTGGCCGAACCGGCCGTCAGCACCCGCGCGATCGCCGAGGCCCTCGGCGCCGCCCTCGCCCTGCCCGTCGCCTCGGTCGATCCCGCCGAGGCCGAGGAGCACTTCGGCTTCCTCGGCGGCTTCTTCGGCCAGAGCATGACCGGCTCGAGCGAACGCACCCGGGCGCTGCTCGGCTGGACCCCGGCCGGCCCCACCCTGGTCGAGGACATCGCCGCCGGAGCGTACGGCTGAGCCCGGATCCCGCCGTGCGGCCCGGATCCGTCTCCCCAGCCCGGATCCGCGCCGCGGGCGTCGGCCGATCGAGTGAAGTCTCAGCGTGGCCGTCGCGCTCCCGGCCGTCCGGTGTGATCACCGGGCGGCCGGGTGGGAAGGGGATCGGTGTGGCGGAGCAACCGAACGATGCCCACGAGGACGACCCCGGCGGCAAGGCGTCGGGGAAACTGACCCGGCGTCTGTTCGCGGCGGGCGCGATCACGCTGCTCGGAGTCGGCCTGATGCCGCACGAGGGCCGGGCCGGGGCGAGCAAGGACGCCCGGACGGACACCTCGACCGAGCCGACCCTCGGCCTGACCCCGCCGCCGACTCCGGTGCCCACCCCGGCCCAGCGGCTGGCCGCGCCGCAGTACTACGTGGACGACGCCGGCCCCAACGCCATCGCGCTCACCCTCGACGACGGGCCGCATCCGATCTACACGCCGCAGGTGCTCGACATCCTCGACCAGTACGGCATCCAGGCCACCTTCAACATGATCGGCCGCCAGATCGGCGGCAACCTCGCGCTGGTGCGCGAGGTGGCGGCGGCCGGCCACACCATCACGAACCACACCTGGGACCACGCCGACATGCGCGGCTACGACACCGTCCGGGTCATCTCCGAGATCGACCGGTGCAACGACGCGCTCGCCGACGCCGGACAGACCCCGTCGATCTTCCGCGCCCCGTACGGCTACTGGACCCAGTCCGTCTTCGACGGCTGCGCCGCCCGCGGCCTGACCCCGCTGGGCTGGTCCGTCGACCCACAGGACTGGGACACCGCGCACGTGAGCACCTGGAACATCGTCAACACGGTGCTGCGCAAGACCCACCCGCACGACATCATCCTGGAGCACGACGGCGGCGGCGACCGTTCCAACACCGTCGCCGCGCTGCGGATCTTCATCCCCGCCCTGCTCGAGCGCGGGTTCGTGTTCGCCGCGATCTGAGCCGCGGAGCCCCGGACGTCCCCGAGGCCTGCCGGGGTGGCGCGAAGGTGAAATCCGGTTGCGGGTTTCCTGGATGTTCGCTGGAAGCGCGCGGTCGCCGGGCCGGTCGGACCCGACGCCCGGAGCCCGCGGCCGCCGCGCGCGTTCAGCGCCGTTGCAGGAGGCACTCAATCAGGCTTCAGTCGGCCGGTGTCGACTGGCCTCGAAGTCCCGGGGACGGATCGCGGCTTCGGTGGAGGACGCCGTGACGGGCACCGGGGGCGGCCGGTCACGTCGGGGGCTCGCGTCAGCTCGCCGACCCCGCCGACCGCGTCCGCCGTGACGGCGCCGTCGCCCCCGTCCGAGAGGCTCCCTCCGTGACCGATCCGCACACTTCAGCCGAGGCTCAGGACGCGTCCGCAGCCGCGGTCGCCGTCGCGAGCCCGCCGGTGCCGCCCCCCGCGGCCGCCGCGCCCGTGCCGCCGCCCGCCGCCCGGCGGATCCGCCGCCTCGGCGCGACGCTGCGCACGCACTGGTTCTTCACCCTCGTCTGCGCCCTCGGCCTGACCGGACGCATCCTGACGATGGTCGCGTACCGGCCCGCGCTGCTCTACATCGACTCCTTCGGCTACCTCGCGAACACCGCGCAGTTGAGCCCGACCGGTAGCGAGCCCATCGGCTATCCGCTGATGCTGCGGCTGCTGTTGAACGTGGACCACGACTTCGCCCTCGTCGCCGCGGTGCAGCACCTGATGGGGCTGGCCGCGGGCGTCTGTATCTACCTCCTGCTGCTGCGCCACCGGATGCCGAAGACGCTGGCGGCCCTGGCGAGCATGCCGGTGCTGCTGGACGCGTACGAGTGGGAGATCGAGCAGAACCTGCTCACCGACTCACTGTTCCTGGTGCTGATCGCGGCCGCGCTGATCGTGCTGACCTGGCGGCTGCGGCCCGGGCCCCGGCTCGCGGCGGGCGCCGGCCTGCTGCTGGGCCTCGGCGTCACGGTGCGGGCGGTCGGCGAGGTGGCGCTGATCCCGGCCCTGCTGTTCGTGATCCTGGCCGCCGGACCGACCTGGCGCCGCCGGGTCACGGTGCTCGGCGCGTTCGTGGTGGCGGCCGCGGTCCCGATCGTGTCCTACAGCATCTACTCCGCCGGGTTCGCCGGAGCGCACGGCCTGCGGGCGAGCAACACCATCATGCTCTACGGCCGCACCGCCACGATCGCGGACTGCGCTTCACTGCCCGCCGATCTCAAGTCCCTGTGTCCGTCCGGAACCGTGAGCGAACGCCAGCACCTGGGCTCCGACTACTTCCAGAGCTCGCCGAACTCCCCGTACTTCGGGTACGAGGCCGAGACCGGCCAGGCGCCGACGAACGCCTCCCAGTTCTCCTGGTACGTGATCGAACACCAGCCGCTGCGCTTCGCCGAGGCGGTCGGGCACGACTTCCTCGAGCTGTTCATCTCCCCGCACGGCCAGGTCAGCGGCGGCACCGCGGTCGCCCGCTGGCAGTTCCAGACGACCTACCCCGAGTTCGCCCCGCTGAATGCGAACACCGAGATGGCCGCCTACGGCCAGAGCGCCCCGACGGTGAACACCGGTGTCGCGCAGCTGCTGCGGGACTACCAGCTCGGCGGCGGCTACACCCCGGACGTGCTCTACGCGATCTTCCTGCTGGCCGGACTCGGCGGCGCGCTCGGGCTGACCCGCACCGCGCGACGCAGCGGCCTGCGGCTGGTCTGCGCGCTGTGGACCGGCACCGGCGTGCTGCTGCTGCTCGCCGCCGACGTGTTCGAGTTCTCCTGGCGCTACCAGCTGCCCGCCCTGGTCACCCTCCCGATCGGCGGCGCGTTCGGCATCGCCGCGCTGGCCGGGTTCGGCCGGATCTGGCCGCCGATGAAGCCCTACCCGGAGCCCTCGGACGCGCAGGCGGTGGCCGAGTTCCGGGCCGAGTACGGCCGGGACTACCGGCTCCCGCCGGTCGTGGTGCTGATCGCCGCGTACAACGAGGCCGACGCGATCGGCCAGGTCATCGACGACCTGCCGGACGAGTGCCTGGGTATGGAACTCAAGCCATTGATCGTGGTGGACGGGGCGACCGACGACACCGCGCGGATCTCGCGCGAGCACGGCGCGCCGACCTGCGTGCTGCCGGTCAACCGGGGCCAGGGCGCGGCGCTGCGGGTCGGCTACCACCTGGCCTAC
>FSXZ01001236.1_pt1 | contig 9978 bp, 8 predicted proteins | sample 1638121 | NCBI WGS metagenome assembly FSXZ01 (sample SAMEA3914788, study PRJEB12502) | metagenome | biome: forest; material: soil | place: Canada | collected 2011-07-03 | depth 0.1 m
CACCCAGGCGATGTGAGACCCGCCGTGGAGGTCCCCGACGATCGTCGGCAGCGCCGTCGACACGATCGTCTGGTCCAGGGCGGCCAGCAGCATCCCCAGCATCAGCGCGCCGATGATCAGCAAGATCGCCCGGCGCGACAGCCCCGGCTGCGCGCTCCCCGGCTCGACCGCGCCGGCCCCTGCCGGAGCGGGAGTAGCGGTACTCATTCCTCGTCCTTTCGCTTTTCACTGCCGGAGACAGCCGCCGGGCTCATGCCCGGGGCCGTCGCGATCACGCTGCGCAGGGCGCAGTCCTCAGGGAGCCCGTCGGCGAGCGCCCTCGACGCGCCGTCGACGAGCTGCTCCAGCGGCACGACGCCGCCGGAGGTAGCCCAGAATGACATGGCGGCCCGCATGGCGCCCATGGCTACCATGGCCAGGAGCAGCGGGTACGGGTCTTTGGCCGGGTCGGTCCCGAGGCGCTCGGCCAGGGCATCAGCCACAACCGTCTCGACCATGGCCATGTGGGCGGCCCGCGCCGCGCCCAGCTCCGGGTCCAGGCGCGACGCCTTCATCCGCTGCAGCTGGCTGGCCGGATCGCCGCCCAGCTCGCACAGCTCCTCGGTCCGGGCGCGCGCCTCCTCCATCAGCACGATGCGCAGCGCTTCCAGGGCGCTCTCGCCGGGCGACTGCTGGATCAGGCGCTGGCGCAGCGCCTCGGTCCGGCCGGGGTCGGCGCCGAACAGCGCCGCCTCCTTGGAGGGGAAGTAATTGAAGAAGGTCCGCGGCGAGACGTCGGCCGCCTCGGCGATGTCCTCGACCGTCACGTGGGCGAAGCCCCGCTCGGCGACGAGGTCCAGGGACGCCCGGCGCAGCGCGCGCCGGGTGGCCAGCTTCTTGCGCTCCCGGAGCGAGGGACGAGGCTCCACGGATGCGACGATTTCGGACGCTACTGTCATGATGCAGTCAGTGTAACATTGCGCTGATGTCAAATTTTCACGTAGGGCCAGACTTGCATGGCCTGTAGCGACGACAGATAGCGCCCTGAGCCAGGCCAGCCCCCTAACCTGGCGTCATGGTCTCGTGGTGGCACCGTGACGTGATCGCGGCCGGCAAGCTGCCCCTGATGCTGTGCTTCCTGGCCTTCGTCCTCACGTTCGCGACGACGCGGACCATCACGCGGCTCATCCGGGACGGGCGCGGCCCGTTCCGGAACCAGGTCACGGCGAGCGGCACGCACATTCACCATGCCGTTCCCGGCCTGATCCTGCTCATGATCGGCGCCTTCACCGCGATCGCCAGCCCGGGCACGCTGGGCTGGCTGTGCTTCGCCGGGCTGGCCGTGGGCATCGGCACGTCGCTGGTCCTGGACGAGTTCGCGCTGATCCTGCATCTCCAGGACGTCTACTGGAGCGGCGAGGGCCAGCTATCGGTCGAGGCGGTGAGCCTGACCGCCGCCTGCCTCGGCCTGGCCCTGGTCGGGTTCAGCCCGTTCGGCGTCCAGGACGTCGACGGCATGGAGCTCTCCCTGCGGCTGACCGCGACCAGCCTGCTGTGCGCCGACTTCGTGCTGTCCGTCATCTGCGCCCTGAAGGGCAAGTACCGCTCGGCCCTGTTCGGCCTGTTCCTGCTGCCGGTCGGGGTGGTCGGCGCCCTGCGGCTGGCCCGGCCCACGTCCATCTGGGCCCGGCACCGTTACCACGGCAAGCGCCTGGAGCGGGCCCGGCGGCGGGCCGCCGCGTTCGACGGCCGGTGGGGACCCCTGATGACGGGCTGGGAGGACTTCCTGGGCGGGAAGCCATCGCTGCCCAACCCGGCGCCGGCGGGCGACCCTGATGCCGACGGCCCGGTGGCCAGCGCCCCGCACGCCGACGACCCCCCGGCGGACCGGTCGCCCGCGGGACGCGCGGATACCTAGCCGCGGCCCCGCTCAGGCGGGCTGCACCCCGGCGGCCTCGGTCTCGGCCTCGGCCTCGCCGGCCGGGCGGAGGTCCTGCATCCGGTCCACCCGGGCCAGCGCGGGGAAGAGGCGGTTCCAGCCCAGGGCGATGAGCACGGTGATGACCCCGCCGCCGACGACGGCGGGCACGGTGCCGACCAGGAACGCGGCCAGGCCGGACTCGAACGCGCCGAGCTGGTTGGAGGCGCTGATGAAGACCATCTCGACCGCGGACACCCGGCCGCGCAGCCGGTCCGGGGTGGCCAGCGCGACGGTGGTGGACCGGATGTTCATGCTGTACATGTCGACGAACCCGCTGACGCCGAGCGCGACCAGCGACAGCGGGTAGAACCGGGACAGCCCGAAGACGACGATGCTCGCCCCGTACAGTCCCACGACCAGCAGCAGGGTGCGGCCGGCGTGGCGGGCCAGCGGGCGGCCGGTCAGCACGGCCGCGGCCAGCAGCGCGCCCACCGCCGGCGCGGCCCGCAGGATGCCGAGCCCGGCCGGGCCGGTGTGCAGGATGGTCCGGGCGAAGACGGGCAGCAGCGCCACGGCCCCGCCGAACAGCACGGCCAGCAGGTCGAGCAGGATCGCGCCGAGCAGGACCTGGGTCCGCCCGACGAAGCGCAGTCCCTCCAGCACGCTGCTCAGCCCGGGCGGCGGCGGCGCGGCGGCACCGGGACCCGGCGCCGCGCGCCCGGCCGCCGGGCGGCTGCTCATCGTGATCAGGGACACCGAGCCGAGCAGGCACATGACCCCGGTCAGCAGGTACACCACGACCGGGGAGATGCCGTAGATCAGGCCGCCGAGGGCCGGCCCGGCCACCTGGCCGGCCTGGGTCGCGATCGAGCGCAGCGTCATCGCGCTGGGCAGCACGTCGGCGGGCACGAGCGCCGGGGCCATCGCCCGGGCGGCCGGGTTGCCGAGGGCCATCGTCACCCCGGCCCCGGCCGCGAGGGCCAGGTAGGCCAGCACGGAGGTCACGCCCGACCAGCTCAGCAGCGCGAGCCCGATGCCGACCGCCACGCCCAGCAGCAGCGCGCCGGCGAACACGAGCCGCCGCGGCAGCCGGTCGGCCAGGTGGCCGGCCGGGAGGGCCAGGACGAACATCGGGATGAACTCGGCCAGCCCGATCCAGCCCAGGTCCAGCGGGCTGCCGTGCTGGGCGTAGACCTCCCAGCCGATCGCGACCTCGAGCATCTGGAGGCCCATCTGCATGGCCAGCAGGGCCAGCCACCAGTGCCGGTAGTCACGGACGCGCAGCGCCGGGAAGCGACTCACGCGGGCCGGCGGGGGAAATTCAACCGAAGCATCCGTCCGTGCCGATGTGCTGCATAATGCACCTGATGGGGCGAAAGCCCAAGTTTATCGGTTCCGTCCCGCAGGACCGTGCCCGGGCGCCGCGGCACCGCTCGCCCGGGTGCGCCCCGGCCGGCTGCGCCGGGCCAGCGCGACGGCGTCCGGATGGAGGGTCCCAGTGACGGCTCCGGATCAGGCGGCCGCGCCGGAAGGCGAGCCCGCGGCGGACGGCTGGGCGGCGGAGGTCGCTGAGATCGAGCACCGCCGGGAGCTCGGCCGGGCCATGGGCGGCCCCTCGAAGGTCTCCCGCCAGCGGGACGCCGGCCGGCTGACCGTCCGGGAGCGGATCGAGCGGCTGGCCGACCCGGGCAGCTTCGCCGAGATCGGCGCCCTGACCGGCTTCGGGACCTACGACCGGGACGGGCGGCTGACCGCGCTGCTGCCCGCCAACTTCGTGGCCGGCACGGCGCTGGTCAGCGGGCGGCCGGTCATGCTCGGCGCGGACGACTTCACCGTCCGCGGCGGCTCCGGGGACGCGGCGATCCACGCCAAGCAGGTCTTCTCGGAGGAGTACGCGGGCCAGATGCGGCTGCCGGTCGTCCGGCTGCTGGACGGGCAGAGCGGCGGCGGCAGCGTCAAGACGGCGCTGCGGGCCGGCGCCACCTACGTGCCCGTCAACCCGGCCTGGGACGCGGTCGTCGACAACCTGTCCCTGGTCCCGGTCGTGGCCGCGTGCCTCGGGCCCACGGTCGGGCTCGGCGCGGCCCGGCTGGTCATGTCGCACCTGGCCGTCATGACGGCCGGCGTCGGCCAGCTGTTCACGGCCGGGCCGCCCGTCGTCCGCGGCGGCACCGGCGAGGACCTCACCAAGGAAGAGCTGGGCGGAGCGGACGTGCACCGCCGCAACGGGACCATCGAGCGCTTCACCGCGACCGAGGACGAGGCCTTCGCGGTCATCCGCGGATTCCTGTCCTACCTGCCCGGCAGCGTGCACGAGCTGCCTCCCGTGCTGGCCGGCGCCGACGAGCCGGGCCGCCGCGAGGAGTCGCTGGCCACCGCGGTCCCGCGCAGCCCGCGCCAGCCGTACCGGATCGGGCCGGTCCTGGAGGCGATCTTCGACCGGGGGTCGGTCTTCACCTATGCCGAGTACGGCGGCAGCATGGTCACCGCGCTGGCCCGGCTGGACGGCCACCCGGTCGGCGTGCTGGCCACCGACCCCTACCGGGGCACGACGATGTCCGCCCAGGGCGCCCAGGCCATGACCCGGCTGGTCGACCTGTGCGAGACCTTTCACCTGCCCATCGTCAGCCTGACCGACCAGGGCGGCATGACGGTCGGCCGGGTCGCCGAGGAGCGCGCGACGATCCGCTTCGGCGCGCGGGCCATCACCGCCATCTACCAGGCCCGCGTCCCGCAGGCCGAGCTGATCCTGCGCCGGGTCTACGGCGTCGGCGGGGCGGGCATCGTCAACCGGCACCGGGCCGCCCGCAGCTGGGCCTGGCCCTCGGGTGACTGGGGCTCGCTGCCGATGCGCGGCGGGATCGAGGCCGCGTTCCGGGCTGACCTCGAGGAGGCCGCCGACCCGGCCGCGGAGCTGGAGCGGCTCCGCCGCGAGCTCGGGGCCGTCACCTCGCCGTTCCGCACGGCCGAGCGGTTCGGCGTCCAGGACCTGATTGACCCGCGCGACAGCCGCCCGCTGCTGTGCGCCTGGGTGCGCGACGCCTACCGGGTCCTCCCCGAGCAGGTCGGCCGCCCGGCCTTCGGCACCCGGCCGTAGCGGCCAGGCCAGCCCGGCAGTAACCGGCGGCCACCGGGGAGTAGTCGCTTGACGTGATGACGCGCGCCGGGCTTAAATGTCTGAAGTCCAGTCCTTTAGGCCGCCGGCGTGGCGAGACACGAAACCAGGGGGCGGTGTGTCAACCGGCTTCGCGTCCGCCGATCCCGGCGCCGCCCGCTACGCGCCGGGCAGCTTCGAGGCCGTCGACCAGGCCATCGAGGACGGGGCCGGGACCGCGTTCGCTTTCCTCGAGCGGCTCGTCGCGGCCCCCAGCACGGTCGGCCAGGAAGCCCCGGCCCAGGAGATCGTCGCCGCGGAGCTGACCCGCCTGGGCTTCAGCGTGTCCCCGGTCCCGGTCCCCCCGGATGTCGCCGCCCGGGCACCCGGCGGGGTCGCCCAGCTGGCCTACGACGGCCGGGCGGACGTCCTGGGCCGGATGAATCCCGGCGCCGGGCCAGCCCTGCTCATCAACGGGCATATCGACGTGGTGCCGGCCCAGGCTGAGATGTGGTCCCGTCATCCCTTCGCGCCCGCGGTCGCCGGCGGCTGGATGACCGGCCGGGGCGCCGGGGACATGAAGGGCGGCTTCGCCATGGCCCTGCTGGCCGTAGGCGCGCTGCGCGCGGCCATGCCCGGCGCCGTCACCGGGGAGCTATCGTTCCTCAGCGTGATAGAGGAAGAGTGCACGGGCAACGGCACCCTGGCCGCATGCCAGGCGGGCGTGCTCGGCGACGCGGTCGTGCTGGTCGAGCCGACCGGGCTGGACCTGCTCCTGGGCGGCGTCGGGGTGCTGTGGGCGGAGATCATCCTGGACGGGGTGGCCGCGCACGCGGAGTCGGCCGACCGGGCGGTGAACCCGGTGCGCTTCGTGCCGGGCATCCTGGCCGCGCTGGCCGGCCTGGAGGCCGAGCTGCGGGCCGGCGCCGGTGACCCGGCCTTCAGCGCGGTGGCCAGCCCGTACAACGTCAGCGTCGGCACTCTGCAGGCCGGCGACTGGCCTTCCAGCGTGCCCGGCCAGGCCCGCCTCGGCGTCCGGGTCGGCTACCCGCGGAACCAGGCGCCGGAGGACGCGCTCGAGCAGGTCCGCGACGCGGTCCTGGCCGTGGCCGCCCGGGACCCGTGGCTGGCCCGCCACCCGCCGCAGGTGCGGGCGGCCGGCTACCGGGCCGAGGGCTACCTGCTCAGCGGCGAGCACCCGCTGGTCACGGCGATGTCCGATGCCCACGGCTGGGCGCACGGCACCTCGCCGGGCCAGTACGTGACCGGGTCGACGACGGACGCGCGCTACTACCTGAACCAGTTCAGCCGGCCGGCGCTCGCCTACGGCCCGCGGGCCCGCAACATCCACGGCGCGGACGAGGCGGTCGAGCTGGCCAGCATCGTCGCGGGCGCCCGCACCCTGGCCCGCTTCATCGCCCGGTACTTCGCCGCGGGCGGGCTGCCGGGCGAGCCGGAGGTCATCCGCCGGGCCGGAGACGGCACGTGACCGGCAGCGAGCCCGCGCCGCCCGTCGCCACTGACCCGTTCGGCCCGCTGCTGGCCCCGCTGACCCTGCGGACGGCCGGCGAGCGGATTGCCGAGCGGTTCGTGACCGCGATTGCGCTGGGCGAGTTCGTGCCCGGCCAGGCCCTGCCGTCCGAGCGCGAGCTCGCCGCCACGCTGGAGGTCAGCCGGACCACCGTCCGGGAGGCGCTGCAGCGCCTGCACGCGGCGGGCTACGTCACCACCCGCCGCGGCCGCGGCGGGGGCACCTTTGTCCAGACCGGCATCGGCCCGCAGTCCGATGAGATGATCGCGCGCGCCCTGCCGGGCTGGGACGAGCTGAGCGAGATCCTCGACTTCCGGCAGCTCATCGAGCAGCAGATCGCCCGGACGGCCGCCGAGCGCCGGGACGCCCATGACATCGAGGTCATCCGGGCCGCCGTGGCCGACTACGAGCGCGCCCCCGACCGGGAGGCCTCCCGGCTCGCCGACGGGGCCATGCACTCGGCCATCACCCAGGCCGCCCACAACGCCCGGCTGAGCGCGCTCAGCCTGCGGATCCGGCGCGAGGTGAGCTTCGGGTTCGACGCCGAGCCCTATTCGCCCACGGCCCGCAGCCGGGCCCTGCACCAGCATCCGGAGCTGGCGCAGGCGGTCATCAACGGCGACCCGGAGACGGCCGCCCGGGTGGCCGCCCAGCATTTCTCGCTGACCGAGGACCTGCTCAAGGAACTGCACGCGCGCATCCGCCTCCGGACCGAAGGAGAGCCCCATGCCCGCAGTCACGATTGACGGGCGCACGGTCCGCTACCGCCTGGACGGCGACGGGGGCGAGACCATCGTCCTCATCAACGGCCTGGCCGACGACCTGGAGACCTGGGACGGCCAGGTCGGCGACTTCCTGGCCGCCGGGTACCGCGTCCTCCGGTTCGACAACCGGGGCGTCGGCGGGAGCTCCAAGCCGGCCGGGCCGTACTCCAGCCGGATGCTGGCCGACGACGCCAAGGCGCTGGTCGACCACCTCGGCGTGACCGGCTTTCACCTCCTGGGCGTGTCCATGGGCGGGATGATCGCGCAGGAGTACGCCCTGGCCTACGGGCCGGACCTGCGCTCGGTGACCTTCGGCTGCACCTACGCCGCGCCGGGGCCGTTCTGCTCCCGGATGTTCGCCATGTGGGCCGACATGGCGCCCGTCCTCGGGGTGCCGTTCGTCATGCGGGACGTGACGCTGTGGGCCTTCACCGTCCCGTTCTTCGAGCAGCGCGCGGGTGAGCTGGCCGAGTTCGAGGTCGCGATGCGGTACCTGGACCAGCCCGTGCCCGCCTACCTGGCCCAGCTGGCCGTGATCCAGGACCACGACACGACGGCCCGGCTGGGCGAGATCACCACGCCGGCCCTGGTCCTGGCCGGCGAGGAGGACATCCTCATCCCGGTAGCGCTGTCGCGGCGGCTGCACGAGGGCATCCCCGGCTCGGAGTTCGCCACCACGCCGGGTGGCCATGCCTGCCTGTGGGAGCACCCGGCCCCGTTTAACGAGGCCGTCCTGACGTTCATCAAGCGGCACGGCCGGGGCTAGCCGTGGCCGCCGGGCCTGATCTCCCCGTCATGTACGTGGCGGCGGACCTCGCGCATACTATGGAATCGGTAAAGTTCCGGCGCTGCGGGGGTGCGCGCCGGGCCGGCGCAGAGCGCCCGGCCACGCCCCGGTCCAGCCCGGCGGCGACGAGCGCCTGGCCACTGATCCGCTGCCGCCGGACGCGGTCCGGACGGACCCCGGCGGCGCCATGAACGGCAGGCCCCTCGCCAGGACTGGGCTGGCGAGGGGCCTGTCCCGCCACGGGCCCGGCCGGGCTACCCGCCCGGGGCCAGGCGGCCGGGTCCCAGGGCGTCCTCGACGGCGGCCAGCAGCAGGGCCTGCGCGCCGGTGATGGCCGCGGCCACGGCGGTGATCTGCGCGGCGTCCCACGCCGGGCCGGCGATCTCATAGGTGCGCCGGGGGCTGCGGATGACCACCCGGGTGCCCGCCGGGCCGGTCCCCCAGGCGTCGTGGACCAGCCGGTTGCGGTCATGGTTGGCCTGGCGGCAGGCGCGCAGCGCACGCAGGATGGCGTCCCGCTGCGCCTGCGGCAGCTCGGCGTGCTGGCGGGCGACCGCCTCGCAGTTCTCGATCAGCCAGTGCGTCTCCTGGCGGCTGGCCACCACCGCCGCGTAGGGGCCCCCGAGCAGGGCCGAGAAGGCCATCCGCAGCGAGATCTCCATGATGGCGGCCGTCTCGACCACCTGGCCGAGCGCGGCATACCGGTCATCGGCCGGAGGGAGGGCAGGCATGCCCCATGATCCCGCAGTCGGGCCGGCCATGAGGCGCGGCCGCGGGCCGCTACCAGTTTCCGCGGTGCTCGGGAACGAGCGGGATCAGCGGGAGGGACAGCAGCAGGATGGCGGCGAACACCACGAACACGTGCGCCTGGGCCATGCCCGGGTGGCTGGCGCGGGCCACCACGGCCGCCGTGACCGAGACGGCCGTGATCGCCCCGGACTGGCGGAACATGCCGCGCAGGCCGGCCACCGCGGCGGCCTGGTCCGGCGCCAGCTGGAGCGTGGCGTTGTTGGCCGCCGGCGTGCAGACGCCCATGCCGACGCCGCAGATGCCCGCGGCTATGGCCAGCCAGGCGTAGACCGACAGCCCGTGCGGGGCGATGGCCAGGCCGACCAGGCCGACGGCGGTCAGGCTGAACCCGGCCACCATCGGCCACCGGTAGCCGGTCCGGCGCAGCAGGTACACGGCCAGCCCGGCGACCGCGATCATCCCGACGGCGCGCGCGGTCAGCAGCGTGCCCGCCTCCAGGGAGCGCAGCCCGTAGCGTTCCTCGGCGTACAGCGGGACCAGGGCCGCGAAGCCGAGCGCGGCGCTGCCGAACAGGAAGTTGAGCAGGTTCATGATCCCGAAGCCGCTCCCGGTCAGGAACCGGATCGAGATGAACGGGTTCTCCGCGCGGGCCGAGTGCCGGACGAAGGCCACCAGGGCCATGGCGGCCACGAGCTCCGGAACCAGGAACTCGGGCGACAGCGGCGAGGTATGAGTGACGACGCCCGCGCCCCGGGTGGCGGTGCCCAGGTAGGCGATGCCGAGCATGGCGGGCAGCAGCGTGGCACCGAGCAGCAGCACCCCGCGGACGTCGAGGTGCTGGTCGCGCTGCCGCACGCTGGCCGGGATGAAGATGAGGCCGAGGATGAGCAGGGTCACCCCGACCGGGACGTTGACCAGGAAGATCCCGCGCCAGGTCCAGTAGGTGACGAACAGGCCGCCCAGCACGGGGCCGATGATGCCGCCGATCGGGAAGATGCTGGAGAACAGGCCGAGCGCGCGGTCCCGGTCTGGGCCGAACATCTGGGCCACGATGCCGGTGGCCGACGGCATGAACGCCCCGCCGCCGACCGCCTGGATGAACCGCAGCGCGATGAGCAGGTAGATGTTGCCGGCCAGGCCGCAGCACAGGGA
>FSXZ01002637.1_pt1 | contig 9975 bp, 6 predicted proteins | sample 1638121 | NCBI WGS metagenome assembly FSXZ01 (sample SAMEA3914788, study PRJEB12502) | metagenome | biome: forest; material: soil | place: Canada | collected 2011-07-03 | depth 0.1 m
GCCGAACCCAGCAGCGCCTCCAGAGTAAGTGCGAATGAACAACCTACGGATAAATCCGAAGCCTGCAGTAATCTCTGGCGCGATCACCCCGCGAGCCACAGACGACTTGCGAGTCCCGGCACCTTCGGAGGCCACGTTGAACCCGCTTCCGCAAGAAGCACGGGAAGGCAAGCGGATACCGAATTCAATGCCGCGCTCGCGCACCAGCCACCCCGCTCTTACCGAGGGCCCAACTGGAACCCGCACAGCTGCGAAGGATCGCCCACGCCAAGCGATCGTCAGTCAGCGGCGCATGGCCCGCTTGAGGCCGGCAGCATCGGCACTCGAATCCTCACCTTCGTGACTACGATGCACCGTCAGATGGACCGGCCCGGAGAGCGCGCAACTGCTTCGTTAGCGTAGGCCCCGCCAAGCCACTCAGCAGCGGCTCGCAGCTGCTGCTGCACGGTCACGCCAGCCATCATATTTTCCCTTCATTTGAGAACTTCCGCTTCAGTGAGGCAGATGGAGCATCCGCCTGTCTTCTCAAGCGCCTACACATTGATAAACGCGATTTGGGCGGCCGAAGTTGCGAAGCCCGAAGAGAATTCTGCTCTTGGCAGAATCAGTGGAATTTGTCGGAGCCGTGTCGTACCTTGGGATCAGAAGCTCTTGCACTACCGCAGTCGATCGGCACTCGCGCCAAGCCGACCACTGCGAAATCGGGAACCTCGAAGGAGGACATGGACTGACGAACACACACCCGAACAGGCCAAAATTCGAGGTCTCGAAGAGGCAGCGGGAAGGAGGGGACTCAGAGGAACTAGGGACCAAGGCATGGCATGGAGCAGCGAGCACCGAGCAGGACTGAGTGGATGGCCACAACTCCATAGCGACATAACTTCATAGCGATGGGTGGGTCGAGAGTCGATTGCTGCGAGAGCCGGGGCCCTTTGTGGCTGGTCATCGCTCCACGGTGCGGTCGGCATCGGTGGATTCCGGCACTGACGGCACCCCGCGCCTCGGGCTCCCGCGGCCCTTCGGCATGCGGCCGCTCGGCATGCGGCCCCCGGTAGTCGAACCCGGTAGTCGAACTCTGCACTCGAACTCTGCACTCGGACGCTGGCGACTCGGCGCACATGGCGCCCACGGCGAGGTTGGGCGCCTTCGCGGGTGGGCGCCGCAGAACTCACATCGGCGAATCAGAGCCTCCATGGACAAGCCGGAGCGTTTACCAGCGGGCCCTCAGCCTCCGCTCTCACTCGTGCATGAGGGCTACGTCGTCCTTGTCCTGGCCGGAGCCGCCGTGGTCGTCGTCTTCGGAAGGGATTTCGGCGAACCGCGCCAGGGCGAGAGCGCCGCCGACGGCGAGGAGGAAGCCGAATACTCCGACGACGCCGTAGCCGGGGCGGGCGCTGTCGCCGAGCAGGGTGAGGCCGATTAGCGCGGGTACCGCGGTCTCACCGACGACTAGGGCCGCCGCGGTGGCGTTCACCGAACCGCGTTGCAGGGCGGTGGTGAAGAACAGGAAGCCCGTGATCGAGGCGATCAGTGCCGCGTAGGCGGCTGGGTCGGTGAGCAGCTTGGCCGGTTCGACCGATGGCAGAATCCGTACGGCGAGGCCGAAGACGCCGAACAGAAATCCGGCCACCGTACCGAGCACGGCCGGGTGCGCGTTCTTATACATGTTGCCGAGCACCAGCGCCGTGGCGGCGAGTGCGATGGAGACGCCTAACAGCACCCAGCGTCCCGTGGCGGTGAATGTACCGGTGCCCTCCGGTCCCGCGGCCAAGCCCAGCAGGATCAGGCCGGCGACGACCGTGAGCACCGCGAGCTTGTCCTTGCGGGTGAGGTGGATGTGCAGGAGCAGTCCTGCCGCCACCGCCGTGACCGCCAGATTCGTATTGACGATCCCTTGGACCTCGAACAGCGGAAGTTGGCGCAGCGCGTACAGATTGAACAACAGGCCGAAGGCGTCCATCCCGGTGCCGAGCAGGAACGGCAGTGAACCGAGCACCCGCATGAGCAGCCTGGGATCCACCCCGTCGGCGCGCTCGACCTTGCGCGCGCCCATCGCCTGGAACACGGTAGCCACTCCGTAGCACAGGCTCGCGACAAGGGCTCCCGCCAGTCCCCAGCTCACGTCCCCGCTCCTCACCGCATTCCGCCGATCTTCCTACAGTTTTAAACCTTACCCGGGGGCGTGATTCACGGCGGGACGCCTGCATGATCTATCTCACGTGGCGCCGTCACGCTCAGCAAGGCATGCTGTAGCAACCCTTCCGCGGAACGCATGGCGGTGCCCTCATCGGGGCAGAATCCAGCGATACCGCGATTTCCCTCCGACCGACTTCACGACAACGGCGTTGTGCGAGAACTGCCGTTTGCTCCGCCGTACCCGAACCGACCCCGCGCACCCGCGGCCGGTCCGCCCCGTCCCGACCCGAAGGAGTCCGACCGGTGCCCACCCTCGCCCCGTCGCCCGCCTGGCAGACCCTCGACTATCCCCGCGTCCTCGACCTGATCAAGGCCGAGATCGACCGGATCGGCGCCTTGATCGCCGAGACGGATGACGGTGACGCGCCCGTGCCCTCGTGCCCCGACTGGACGCTGGCCGAACTGGTCCAGCACATCGGCCACATTCACCGCTGGGCCACCGCGCTCCTCACGCGGCTCCCGCAGGAGCGGATCGAGATCACCGAGCAGGAGCTCAACCTCCCGGAAAGCTGGGGGGCACAGACCACGCAGTGGTTCGCCGAGGGCGGCGCGCTGCTGCTCGCGGCGCTGCGCGCGGCCGACCCCGAGGCGCCGTGCTACGCCTGGGGTCCGGACCAGCACGCCCGTTTCTGGTTCCGCCGGATGCTGCACGAGACCACGATGCACCGCATCGACGTCGAGTACGCCGTGCTCGGCCAGCCCGGCGAGCTCGACGCGGCGGTGGCCTCGGACAACATCGACGAGTTCCTCTCGAACGTGCCGTCCATGGCCCGGTTCCGCCCGGCGGTCCGCGAGCTGCACGGTGACGGCGAGACGATCCACCTGCACGCCACCGACCTCGCCGGCGTCGAGCTGCCCGGGGAGTGGCTGATCACGCTCGAGCCGAACGGCTTCCGCTGGTCGCACGCGCACGTCAAGGGGGCAGCCGCGGTGCGCGGCACGCTCCGTGACCTCGCGCTGTGGGTCAACGGCCGGCTGGCCCAGGACGACGCGGCGCTCGAGCGGCTCGGCGACGAGCCGCTGCTGACCTACTGGCGGGCGAAGAGCTCGTTCTGAAGATCTGAAGTCCGCCTCGTTCTGCGATCTGAAATTCGTCTCGTCGAGAGGTCCGAAGTTCAGATGTTCCGCGGTTCCGAGGTTCGACGTTCTGGGCGGCATCGCCTCCGGGCGTACGAATTCTCGGGCTCAGGCCCGGATTGGGACGGACTGTTCGAGTGGACGGCTTGGAGTGCTCGTTCTGTGCGGGTTCGGAGCGCTCCAAGCCGTCCAGAAGCAGGCTGCCCGCGGGGATGGGGCGCGATGGGCGGGCGCGCGGCTCACGGGTTGTTCGGTGAGCGAATGACGGCCGACGATGTGGACGCGGACGGTAACCGGGTCTAGGCCGCGATGTCGCTCGGCCGACATATCGTCGCTAGGCCGCCAAATCACTGTCACCGACGGCGGACGTGTCGTAGTCGGAGGGCGTGCCGAGCGCGGCGGAAGCGCCGACGGCGAGGCTGGCCGGAGTGGTGGACATGTGGGCGGGGACGACGCTCAAGGCGGGTGAGGCAGCCGTGGCGGCGGACGCGGCGTTGGTGGGGGCCGCAGCACCATGGGAGATGGACTGAGAGGCACGGCTGGCGGTCGGCTCTGGACGGGCCGTGGCCGCTTCGTGAGCCGCGGGCATCGTGCGGATAGCAGACACTGACTGGGCCGGGGACGCCGCCTGAGTCGCGGACCCCGTGAAGGTGGCCGACATGGCCTGTGCAGCTGGTGCGGCCTGGATCGCGGAGGCCGTCTGGGCAGCGGGCGCGGTCTGGATCGCGGAGGCCGTCTGGGCAGCTGGTGCGGCCTGGATAGCGGACACCGATTGGGCAGCGGGCGCCGTGAGGGTGGTGGCCGGCGCGGTCTGGATCCCGGCGGGAGCCATCGGGGACGCCGCGAGGGTGGCCGGCATGGTGCGGGGAGACGACGGGGCTACGGGCTCGGCGGGCGCGGGGGCGTGGGCCGGAGCGGCGGTGTGGGTGGGGATGGGGTCGGAGATGAGGAAACCCTGGGGCGGGACGAGCAGTCCACCGTGCACGCTGAAGCCGGCTTCGGCGAGGTAGTCCTTGGCCTGCTCGAACAGGCCCACGATGCGGCGTGAGACGTAGAAGCAGATCAGCGCACACGGGATCTCGGCGAAGATCGCCATGAGGATCGAGATGATCTGACCGCCGCGGTGTGTCGTGAGCACGTCGAACCATGCGTCGATCAACAGCATCGTGCCGGTCATGGCGGCGGTGACGGCGCCGCGGGGGGAGCGGGTGATCAGGCGGAACGCCGTGACCGCGAAGCCGAGTACCAGGAAGCAGTCGAAGCCGCCCCACACCAGTTCCCAGCGCCGGGTGACGTTCACCGCTTGCGGGACCGTGAACATCAGCACGATCCAGGGGATCAAGACCACCGCGCCGCCGAGGAAGAAGACGACCACCCAGCGTGGGAGCAGCCTTTCCGAGCTCAGTTCGAATGGCACCGTCACACGCTCCTCGTCCTCGCTCCGGGCGCGAACACGCGGAGCACCCGCTCTTAGGGGGATCCCCGGGCTCACCGGTGGGCAACCCTTCGAGCGTGCCCACACGGTAGAGCGACGACCAGCTGGTCAGCGCCGCTCACCCGGTGAACGACGTGCTGGCCAGGATGTAACGGGAACCTTTGCGCAAGCTGGGAAATTCCCGGCCGCAGGCTGGGAGTGTGGGAAGCGGGCGGAAAATACGGGCGGCGGGGACGGGTCCGGCGGCGGGCTCGGGGGACGAGCGGTGGTCGGCGGATCGGCGCACTGGTGGGCGGGGGCGGCGGATTGGGTCGACGTCGGGGGCTACGGGGGGCCGCGGTCGGTATGGTGGGCGTGAAGCGCAGATCTTCTCTACTTTTCTACTTTTCGAGTCAGGAGGGGCGAGTGGCACAGCAGCCGACCGGGCAGGCCGAAACGCAGGGGGGGTTCGGGTGGCCGGTGGAGCAGTTCTCCCTGGACAACGGCCTGCGCGTGGTCGTGTCCGAGGACCGCACCTCACCGATCGCGGCGGTCAACCTCTGGTACAACGTCGGGTCACGGCACGAGTCGGCCGGCAAGCACGGGTTCGCGCACCTCTTCGAACATCTGATGTTCCAGGGCTCCTCGCAGGTGGGCAAGACGGAGCATTTCAACATCCTGCAGGCCGTGGGGGGCGGCGCGGTGAACGCGACGACGAGCGCGGACCGCACCAACTACTTCCAGACGGTGCCGAGCGCGGCCCTTCCGACGGCGCTGTGGCTCGAGGCGGATCGGATGGGGAGCCTGGCGCTCACCCAGGAGAACCTCGACAACCAGCGCGAGGTGGTCAAGAACGAGCGTCGTCAGCGCTATGACAATGTGCCTTACGGCCGGTGGCACGAGATTCTGCTCACCCTCGCCTACCCCGAGGGCCACCCGTACCACTACTCCACCATGGGCTCGATGGCCGAGCTCGACGGTGCGGCGCAGTCCGACTTCACCAGCTTCTACGAGTCCTACTACTCCCCCGACAACGCGGTCCTCACCGTCGTCGGCGACACCGACGCGGAGCAGGTGCGCAAGCTCGCGCAGCAGTACTTCGGCGGGCTGCCGGCCCGGCCGCGCCCGGCGCAGCGCTCGGTCGACCCGCTGCCGCTGAGGCTGGACGGGCCCAAGCGGCTTGTGCTGACCGAGTCGGTGCCGCTGCCGCGGCTGTTCCTCGGGTTCCGGGGGACGCGTTTCGGCTACCCGGGGTCGGCGGAGGAGGAGGTGCTGGCCACCGTGCTCGGGCGTGGCCGCGGGGCGCGGCTGTTCACCGAACTGGTGACGCGGCGTGAGCTGGCCCAGGCCGAAGGTGCCTTCCTCGCGGCCTGGCAGTTCGCCTGGCACGAGTCGCTGCTGTCCGGGTTCGCCACCCCGCGCGACGGGGTGGATCCGGAGGAGCTCGAGGCGGCTTACTTCGAGGTCTGCGAGCGGGCGATGGAGGATCTGCCGACGGACGCGGAGCTTGACCGGGCGCGGTCGCTGCTGGCGGCGGACTGGGCGCGGGAGCTGTCCGCGGTCGGCTCGCGGGCGGATCAGCTGGGGCGGCACGCGGTGCTGTTCGACGACGCCGCGGCGATCCGGGACCGGCTGCCGGAGATCTTGGCGGTCACGGCGCAGGAGGTGCGCGAGGCGGCGGAGCGGGTGTTCGCGCCGGAGAACCGGGTCACGCTGGAGTATCGCGTGGCAGGTGCGGACGAGGCTGACGGCGAAGCGGCGGCAGGCGCGGGCGTCTCGAGCACAGCGGACGCGAACGCAGCAGCTGACGGGCAGGCACCGGCGGCGGGCGGGACGGCCGGCGAAGCTGCGGACGCGGGCGGCTCGGCCGCCGCGACGACGGAAGGGAACTGACGTGACGTCACCTAAGTTGGCCCCGCGGCCGGCGGTCGCCGCGCAGCGGGCGTACGTGTTCCCGGAGGTGCGCAAGTTCGCCTTGGGCGGCGGCGACGTGGTCGCGGCGCATCTGCCGGGGCAGCCGATGGCCTGGCTCGGGCTGGTGCTCGGCGGCGGAGCCCTGGCGGAGCCGCTGGCCGTCCCCGGCGCGCAGGCGCTGGACGGGCTGGCGCGGGCCACGGCCAGCCTGCTGGACGAGGGCACGGAGCACTTCAGCGCGGACGAGTTCGGTGCGGCGGTCGAGTCGCTCGGCGGGCAGTGGGGGGTGGACGTCGGCTGGCAGAGCACGAAGGTGTCGCTGGACCTGCCGGTGGCCCTGGTCTCCTCCGGCGCCGAACTGCTGGCCGAGGCCGTACGCCGGCCCGCCTTCCGCGATGCCGAGGTGCGCCGGTTCCTCGACGACTTGGTCGCGGCCAAGCGGGAGAACTTCGCGCGGCCGGGCGTGCGGGCGCAGCAGGCGCTGCGCAACGCGCTCTACGGCGAGCAGGCCCGGTACGGACGGTTGGCCGGGGGTACGCCGGAAAGCACTGCGGCCCTGGACGCGGAGGCCGTACGCGCGTTCCACCGGGAGTGGCTGCGCGGTCCGGGGACGCTGCTGGTAGCGGGTGACCTGGACGCGATCGATCTGGACGTGCTCGCCGCCGCGGTCTTCGTGGACGCCGTGGGGCCGAACCCGACCACTGCGGACAGCGAAGCGCCGGTGTCGGATCCGGCCCGGCTGGTGATCGCAGACCGGCCCGGGGCGGTGCAGTCGACGCTGCGGATCGGACATCCGGCCCCCACCCGCGGGCAGCTGGCCGCGGCCGGGATCGACGTGATGGCGCTGCGGGTGGGCAGCACGATTCTGGGCGGTTCGTTCAGTTCCCGGCTCAACCACGAGCTGCGTGAGGTCAAGGGGTACACCTACGGCGCGCACGGCTCGTTCGACCTGGGCAAGCCGCAGGGCCTTTACTCGTTCAGCGCGGAGGTGCGCACCGACTCCACGGCGGCGGCCGTGGCGGATGCGCTGCGCATTATCACGGACTTCGTGGAGCAGGGCGCGAACGCGCAGGAGCTCGAGCAGACCCGCTCGTACCTGGCCGGGGCCACCCCGATCGGGTTACAGGGCCCTGGCGCGGTCGGGCAGCGGCTGATCGAGATGGTGCGGCACGATCTGCCGGGCGACTTCGTGACGACCGAGCACGCGCGACTGCTCGAGCTGACGCTGGACGAGGTCAACGAGGCGGTGCGCGCGGCGCTGCGACCGGCGGATCTTGTGGTGGCGGTCGAGGGCGACGAAAGCGTGGTGGGCGCGGAATTGGCCAAGGCCGTGCTCGGAGAGAAGAACTAGGAGAGAAGACCTAGGAGTAGCTGGTAGCTGGTAGCTAGTGCGGGAGCGGCTAGTACGAGGTGACTAGTGCTAGGTACTAAGAAGTAGCGCGAACTAGGTACTACGAAGTAGTGCGAAGTAGTGAGAACTAGCACAGGCGGGAACGCGGCCGGGACGACGGAGTCGGACGGGCGCGGCGGCATGGCAGCTTGAGACGCCCCTGCGGGAGGGATTCCGCGGGGGCGTCGGCGTGCGACGTGGGTAGCCATGGCGGGCACGGCGGGCACGGCAGGTACGCCGCGGGAGCGCCGGGAAACGGACGAGCCGTCAGGGCGCCACGGGACGGCCGGTGCCAGGGAGTATCGCTGTGTGGACAGCGGGTGCCGTTGCGCCGGGGGCTGTGCTAGCCTCCGGAACAAGGTCATGAGTACCAGCGCGAACCCCCGGGTTGCTGGTCGGCAACCCTTCGTCCGCGATGGGGTGCCCCGGGTGAGGACCGGGCTGTGCGGCAGGCGCACGGCAAGCGCGGATTCGTGGTGGCCCATACGCGCCGGTACGTGACTCTTCGAGCCCGTATCGCGGATGAGGCGGTCATCCCGTTTCCCTGGAACCCACTGGGGTGAATGGCTATGACCGACAACATGACTGTCTCCCTTTCGACCGAGTGCGTCGACGCGCTGCTGCCCGTCGTCGGCGCCGGGCTGCCGGTGCCGCTGGTGACCGGCACCGCCGTGCCCTATGCGAACCTCGACTACGCCGCGTCCGCGCCGGCCTTGCGCGCGGTGGCCGAGCATGTGGCCACGGCGCTGCCGTACTACGCGTCCGTGCACCGCGGCGCGGGTTACGCCTCGCAGGTCTCCACGGCCCTGCTGGAGAACTCCCGCGCGTGTGTGGGGCGCTTCCTCGGCGCGCGCGAAGAGGACGTGGTGGTCTTCACCCGCAACACCACGGACGCGCTCAACCTGCTCGCGCACTGCGTGCCGGGCGACGGGACGGTGCTCTACCTGGACATCGAGCACCACGCGAACCTGCTGCCCTGGCAGGGGCGCGGCGACGCGGTGCTCGAGGCGGCGCCGACACTGCGCGAGACGCTGGCCGACCTCGACGCCGCGCTCGCGGCCACGCCGACCGCGCTGGTCGCGGTGACGGGCGCGTCGAACGTCACCGGGCAGGTGCTGCCGATCGCCGAACTGGCCGAGATCGCACACCGGCACGGCGCCCGGATCGTGGTGGACGCGGCGCAGTTGGCCCCGCACCGCCGCGTCTCGCTGCGGGAGACCGGCGTGGACTACCTCGCCCTGTCCGGACACAAGCTCTACGCCCCGTACGGCGCGGGCGTGCTGGTCGGGCGGCGGGACTGGCTGGACGAGGCGCCCGCCTACCTGGCCGGCGGCGGGGCGGTGCGCGAAGTGGGCCTGGCGGGCACGGACTGGGCTCCGGCGCCGGCCCGGCACGAGGGCGGCACGCCGAACGTGCTGGGCGCCGCGTCGCTGGCCAAGGCCTGCGAGGAGATCGCCACGGTCGGGTCGGCCACGCTCTCGGCGCACGAGGAGGCGCTGCGCCAGCGGCTGCTCGCCGGGCTCGCCACGCTGCCCGAGGTCAGGGTGCTGCGGATCTGGGCGCCGGACGAGGACGCGGCGCGGCCGGACGAGCGGGGCGCGGACGCGGTCCGGGAGGACTGCATCGGCGTGGTCTCCTTCACCGTGACGGGGTATCACGCGGGCTGGCTCGCGGCGTATCTCTCGGCCGAGCACGGGATCGGGGTGCGCGACGGGCGGTTCTGCGCGCACCCGCTGCTGGCCCGGCTCGGGCTCGGTGCGGACGGGGCGGTGCGCGCGTCCTTCGGCGTGGGTTCGAGCTCGGCGGACGTGGACCGTCTGCTCCAGGCGCTGCGGACGCTGCTGAGCGAGGGTGCGCGGACCGACTACGAGCTCGTCGACGGACGGTACGCGCCGGTGGGCGACACCCGGCCGATCCCCGACTTCGCCGGGCCGCGTTCGACCGTCTCCTCGCCCTGCCAGGCCGACTGAGCCACCGTCAGGCC
>FSXZ01002437.1_pt1 | contig 9968 bp, 7 predicted proteins | sample 1638121 | NCBI WGS metagenome assembly FSXZ01 (sample SAMEA3914788, study PRJEB12502) | metagenome | biome: forest; material: soil | place: Canada | collected 2011-07-03 | depth 0.1 m
CCACAAGCCTGCACCAGCAGCCCGATCCGATTAGCCGCCACCTCCAACCGCGCCGCGACTTCCCCCCGCACCCCCGAAACCCCCCCCCCAGCCATCTCGCAACCCGTACCCGACTCCCCCAGCACACCCGTCTCGCGGCGCACCGCCACGTCCCCCGATGCATTCACCCCGGTCCGAGCCCCCGATCCCCCGCCCGACTCCGCTGCCCGAGTCCCCACCCGCCGCCGCGCCGCCTCCAGCCGAGCCCGGGACGCCCGCCGCCGCGCGGCTTCCAACCTTGCCGTCAGTCCCAGCTCCACCGTCAGTCCCAGCTCCGCCGTCGCGGCGGTGGGCCTGTTATCTTCTGGTTCGGGCGGTTCGAACCCGTACACACCGTATTCGTGGCCTGCCACGCCGGGCAGCAGCGGCTCGTCGGCGGAGAGCAGCACGGCCATCAGCCGGGCCACCGCCGCGTCCGCCGCCTCGTCGTCGCCGCCGAAGTAGACCCCGGCGACCAGCAGCACGTCCGCGGCGACCGTGTCCGGGTCGGGCAGCCCGAGCGCCTCGGCCAGCACCCGCACCGCCAGCAGCCGGGCGTCGGCCGGGGCGCCGCCGGTGTGGGCCGCGATGGCGGCGGCGCGGGCCGCGGCGCGACGCAGCCGAGCCGGGTCCAGCCGGTCGAGGTCCGCCTCCACCATGTCCCGGCGCCGCCGATGCGTCGGCCCCGCGGCGAACCGGGCCACCGTGGCCCGCAGCCAGGCCGCGGTGCCGGGGGCATCGGCGCAGCCGTGCGGCGGCGGGACGGACCCGGCGGTCGGCTCTGCCGCGCGGGCGCCGGGCAGAACCGGGACGAGCGCCGGCTCGGCCAGCGCCGCGAGGACGTCGGCATAGCGGGAGAAGCGGTGCTCCGTGGCTGCCATACCTCCACGCTAAGCCCGGCTTCGTTCGGTGGCGGCCGAAGCGTCCGACCGGGTGACGGGCCCGGGTGACGGCCGGGCCTAACCGCCGATTCCGTAGAGCAGATACTCCCCCACCTGCTCGAACCCGAGCCGCCGGTAGACCGGTTCGCCCTGCGCGGAGGCCTGCAGCGTGGCGGTGCGGTATCCGGCGTCGCGGGCCAGCTCCAGCGCGGCGAGCGTGATCGCCGTGCCGTAGCCCCGGCGCTGGTGTTCCGGCAGCGTCACGATGTTGTAGAGCCCTGCGACATCGGCGTACAGCAGGGCCTCGGCCGTGCACACCGGCGCGTCCTCGACGTAGCCGACCAGGAACCGGCCGGCGGCGTCGGGCGCGAGCACGGACGGGTAGGCGCTGCTCAGGAAGCGCCGCATCCCGGGGCGCGGCGGATCCCAGCAGGAGCACAGCACCGAGACGAAGTCGGCCCATTCCTCCGCGGTGCGCACCTCGCGGACGACGAGCCCTGATTCCTCCCCGCGCTTGGCCCCGCCGGTCCCGGCGATCGGCGTCTCGAGTGGGCGAATCAGCCAGGGCAGCCGCTCGTCCTGCGCGAGGCCGGCCGCCAGCAGGCGTGCGCCGAGGTCGGCCGGCTGCGCGGCCGGGTCGACCCACCAGACGAAGGGGCGCCCGGTGGCGGCCATCCGGTCCAGCACCTGCCCGATCCGGGCGTGCGCGGTGCGCGGGTCGAACCGCGCGCAGGCGACCCCGTTGAACGTCGGGTCGTCCAGGCCGCTGTCCGCGAACACCAGGTCCGCGGCCTGTTCGACCACGGCCTCGGGCCGGCCGCCGTGCAGGTTGCCGAGGGCTTCGCCGAGGTTGCGGGCGACGGCGGCGGCCAGCCCGGGATCGTCCGCCCGCAGGCGGCTGTTGGAGTCCATGGCGCCCGATTCCACCATCGCCGCACCCGACACACCAGAGTTCTGATGTACCAATCAGGCTACTGATCCGGGTCGGCCGGGGCGGCCCGGAGCCGGAGCCCGGCGGTGGGGGCGGTGCGGGTGGTGCGGGCCAGGTGCAGGGCGAGCACCAGGCAGAGGGCGCAGACCGCGGCCATCAGCCAGGGCACCGAGCCGATACCGAGGTGTTCGATGCCCAGGCCGGTGAGCGGGCCGGCCACCACGCCGCCGATGTTGGCGGTCAGGATGGCGCCGGTGGCGGCCCAGCGCACGCCCGGGGCGGCCTGGTTGAGCCAGGGCAGCGCGACCGGGAAGACGGGGGCGTTGAACAGTCCGGCGCCGGCGAACGCGAGCGGCGCGAAGCCGGGTATCGCCGCGAGGGCCAGGCACCCGGTGGTGCCGAGGCAGCTGACGGTGACGATCGTGGCGGCGCTGTACCGGTTGGTCATCGGCCCGACGAGCAGCCGCCCGACCGTGAGCATGAGCCAGAACCCGGACGTGGCGTTGGCCGCGTACACGGCGCTGTGGCCCATCCCGGTCTGCAGGAAGGTCGGTTCCCAGGCGCCCACGCCGGTCTCCACCGTCACTTGCAGGGCGTAGAGCGTGAGGAACGCCGCCACCAGCACGATCACCGGCCGGCCGCGGGAATGTCCGGGTCCTGCGACGGACCCGGCCGGAGCGCTCGGCGCGGTGGTGACGGTGCGCAGGAAGAACGCGGCCACCCCGAGCAGCCCCGCCGTCAGCGCGAACGCGACCGGGTAGTGGCGCGGGCCGACGAGGCTGATCAGCAGCGGTCCGCAGACGGCGCCGAGGCCGTAGTTGGCGTTGAGGATGCCGAGCATGGCGGGACTGCGCCGGCCGAAGCCGATCGCGAACAGCGAGTTGAGCCCGTAGTCCAGGCCGCCGGCGCCGAAACCGCACAGCAGGCTCGCGGCCAGCGCCAGGGTCCAGTCGCCGGACAGCGCGAAGCCCAAGGAGCCGAGGCCCATCACGGCGAGCGAGGTGACGAGCAGCCGGTTGTTGCGGGTGCGCGCGTGCACCATGCCCGCGACCAGTACCCCGGCCACCGCGCCCACGTAGTACATGCTCAGGCCGAGCCCGGCCGCCGCGGGCTCGAGCCCGAACCGGCTGCGCAGCGCCGGGATCGCCGGTCCGTAGAACGCGTTGATCGCGCCGAGCAGGACGAACGCGGCGCACGCGGCCACCGTCGCGGCGGGCGCGAACAGCGGCCGGTGCAGGTCGGGGGCGGTCGGGGGTGCTTCGGTCCGGGCGGTCTGATCCACAGGTTGACCCTACCGGGCCGTATCGGCGCGCCCGGCCGATTTTCCACCGCCGCCCGACCGCCGCCCGACCGCCATCCGATCGCCGTCCGCGACCGCCCTTGACAGCTTGACACTTAACCGGTTCAGTGAAAGCATCGCGCCGGGATCCGGCCGGAGGCGAAGGAGACGCCATGGGGACGTCCACGCAGCACGTCGGGCACGTCGCGGCGATCGACATCGGCGGCACGAAGATCGCGGGCGGGGTGGTGGACGGATCCGGACGCGTGCTCTACGCGACATCGCGGCCCACCCCGCAGGCCCGCCCGGCCGCGCAAACCACCACGGCCGCCGCAACCGGCACGATCGCCGAGCCCGCGGTCCGCGCCGAGCCGGCCGCACCCACCGACCCCGTTGACGAGGTCATGGCCGCGGTGTACGCGGTGCTGGACGAACTCGCCGCCTCGCCCGCGTGGGACGGCGTGGACGCGGTCGGCATCGGCAGCGCGGGCCCGGTGGACGGGAAGCACGGCACGGTCTCGCCGGTCAACATCCCGGCCTGGCGCTCGTTTCCGCTCCTCGCCCGCACCGCGCTGCATCCGGCCGTCGGTGCCAGGCCCCTGACCTTGGCCGGGGACGCGGTGGCCATGGCCGCCGGAGAGCACCGGTACGGCGCGGCCGCGGGGTACGCGAACGCGCTGTGCATGGTCGTGTCCACCGGCGTCGGGGGCGGCCTGGTGCTGGGCGGACAGGTCGTGCCGGGCGCGACCGGGAACGCCGGGCACATCGGGCACATCACGGTCGACCTCGACGGCGAGCGCTGCCCCTGCGGCGGGCGCGGCTGTCTGGAGCGGCTGGCCAGCGGCCCCTCGATCGTGCGGCGGGCGCTGTCCTTCGGCTGGGTGCCGCAGGGTTGCGCCACACCGGCCGATACGAGCCCTGACGCGGACGCCGACCGCGCCGCCGCGCTGCGCGCCACCCTGGGCCGGTCCACCACCGTCACCCACTCCGCCGAAGCCGTGGCCCGCTCGGCCGAAGCGGGCGACCGGGCCGCGCTAGCCGCGTTCGACCGGGCCGCGCAGGCGTTGGCCGCGGGCATCGCCGCGACGGCCGCCCTGGTCGAGATCGACCTGGTGGTCATCGGGGGCGGCGTGGCGCAGGCCGGCGAGCTGCTGTTCGCGCCGTTGCGCGGCTGGCTGCGGCAGTACGCGACGCTGGCCTTCACCCGGCACCTCACCGTCGTCCCGGCCCGGCTCGGTGCGCACGCGGGCTTGGTGGGGGCGGCCGCGTGCGCGCGCTCCGGCGCCTTTCCGACGCACTACCCTGACGCGCGCCGGGGCGAGTCGGAAGTGCTCTGCGTCTGAGCGACGCGGCGCCCGAGCTGCCGCGCGACCGAGTATGGCCCGCGCCACGGCCGTTCACCCGCCCGTCGCCGCGCCGCCGCGCCCTGTGCGGCTCGAATCCGTCCGGCCTGCCTAGGTTCTCTGCCAGTCAGTACCCTACTTCCCGGTAACCGACGATCCGGTCACCGACGATCCACCGGCAGCAGGAACACCACCCACGGCCCCTCCGGAGGTACCCCGTGTCCGAGCCGATCCATGCTCCCGAAGACCCGCGCGACGACGCCGAGTCCACCCGTCCCCCCGCCTCCGATCTCACCCGCCGGGGTCTGATCACCGGGGCGACGGCGGTGGGCGCGGCCGCCGTGGTGGGCGCGGGCACGCGATCCGCCCAGCCCACCGCCGCGCAGTCCAAGCTGATCGACACGGCGCTCGCGGCGGCCACGTCGTCGGCGAGCCTGAACGACATCGAGCACATCGTCATCCTGATGCAGGAGAACCGGTCCTTCGACCACTACTTCGGCACCCTCTCCGGCGTGCGCGGCTTCAGCGACCCGACCGTGCCCACCCAGACCGTCGGCGGCTCGAGCTACCCGATCTTCGACCAGTTCGGCTACCAGCCGGGCACCGGTGCCTGCTCCACCGGGTACCTCCAGCCGTTCCGCCTGCTCAACGACCCGCCGCTGGAGCTCGGGCAGACCACCAACGACATCGACCACAGCTGGGCCGGGCAGCACAACTCCTGGAACGGCGGGAAGCTCGACTCCTTCGTCACCTCGCACCTGTCCACCGACGGCGCCACCAACGGCCCGGTCACCATGGGCTACTACACCCGGGCCGACCTGCCGTTCTACTACGCGCTCGCGGACGCGTTCACGGTCTGCGACGGGTACCACTGCTCGGTGCTCGGCCCCACCGACCCGAACCGGCTGATGCTGATGTCCGGCTCGATCGACCCGGAGGGCGTGGCCGGCGGCCCGGTGGTGGAGACCTTCTCCAACCGGGTCGGCGAGTACGGCAAGCTGAGCTGGGAGACGATGCCGGAGCGGCTGCTCGCGGCGGGTGTGAGCTTCAAGGTCTACAACGACCCGGTCGGCCTGACCGCGCTGAGCCCGCTGCCCTACTTCAAGGCCTACGACAACCCGTTCTCGATCACCGGCCTCGAGCTGATCGCCAAGGCCCTGACGCCGAGCTACCCGGACTCGTTCCAGTCGGACGTCTCCTCGGGCACGCTGCCCTCGGTCTCCTGGATCATCCCGCCGGTGGCCGAGTGCGAGCACCCGGCCGCGCCGCCCGCGTTCGGCGAGTACTTCGTGCAGCAGGTCCTGTCCATCCTGGTGTCGAACCCGGAGGTGTGGGCGCAGACCGCGGTCATCGTCGTGTACGACGAGAACGGCGGCTTCTTCGACCACGTGGTCCCGCCGACCGCGCCGGCCGGCACCGCGGGCGAGTGGCTCAGTACCCTGCCGTCGGCGGCGGGCGGGGTGAACGGGCCGATCGGGCTCGGCTTCCGCACCCCGGCGCTGGTGATCTCGCCGTTCAGCGCGGGCGGCTATCTGTACTCGGGCACCCTGGACCACACCTCGGTGCTGCGGCTGATCGAGACCCGGTTCGGGGTGGACGCGCCGAACCTCTCGGCCTGGCGGCGCTCGGTGACCGGGGACTTCTCCGGCGCGTTCAACTCCACCGGCACGGCGGACACCACGTTCCCGACGCTGCCCTCGGTGACCATCGGCAGCACCGCCGCGGCGGCCGAGGCGGTGCTGCAGGCCCTGGCCGGCACCCTGGACGTGGGGGTCGCTTTCCCGATTCCGGAGAGCAACGCCATGCCGGTGCAGGAAAGCACTCCGGCCCGGCCGCAGGTCCCGTAGCCGCGCGGCGGTACCGGTCCCCGGCGCGTCGCGGATCCGCGCGCCGGGGACCGGCGGGGGGGGGGGGGAGGGTCGACGGGCATGAGCCCCGCCGTCGCCGCGACCGCCCTCGAACTCGCCGCCCGACGCAGGGGCATGGCCCGGTTGTGGGTGGCGCGCGGCGGGGAGACGGTGCTGGACGAGGCGGTGGGCTGCCCGGCCGACGCGCTGTTCCTGCTCTTTTCCGCGGGCAAGCCGCTGACCGCGCTGGCGGTGCACCACCTGGCCGAGAGCGGACTGATCGAGCTGGACGCGCCGGTGTGTACGTACTGGCCCGAATACGCCCGGGGCGGCAAGCGCGAGGTCTCGGTGCGGCACGTGCTCCAGCACCGTTCCGGCGCCCCCACGTCCACCGGCACGATCGTGGGCGACGCGCGGATCATGACCGACTGGGACCGTTCGATCGCCGCGGCGGAGCGGGCGCATCTGCGCTGGCCCGCGGGCGAAGTGCCGGCGTATCACATCCTTAACTTCGGGTTCGTACTCGGTGAACTGGTCCGCCGGGTGACCGGGATGGACCTGGCCCAGTACGTCCGCAAGGTGCTGCTCGAGCCGCTCGGCCTGCGCGACACCCACCTCGGCCTGCCGCGCGAACAGGAACACCGGCTGGCCCCGCTGCGGGTGCACTCGGGCGGGCCGGCGTCGTACCTGCGCAGCGCCTACTTCAACCGACCGGCGGTGCGCACGGCCGTGGTGCCCGCGGCGACGGTGACCGCGACCGCGGCCGACCTCGGCCGGCTCTACCGGATGCTGCTGCTCGGCGGCACGATCGACGGGATCAGGGTGCTGCGGCCGGAGACGGTGGCGAGCGCGCTGCGCCCGACCACCGCGCGCGGCGAGACGGACCGGCTGCTGCGCATACCGGTGCGCTGGGCCCAGGGCTTCCAACTCGGCGGCGCGGCCGGACGCGGGGCCACCGCGATGGGAACCTCGCCGGACCCGGGCACCTTCGGGCACAACGGGAGCTACGTGTGCAGCGGCTGGGCGGATCCGGGCCGGGACCTGGTCTGCGTGTACCTGACCAACCTGGTGGTCGGGCGCGCGGACGGGGAACGGCACCACGCGGCGGTGAGCGACGCGGTGCTGCGCGAGTTCGGCTGAGTGCGCACGGGCACGGCGCTTCCGGCTCAGTCCTCGCGCACCCGCCCGCGCGCCTTGAGCGCCACGCCCGGCAGCGGCGGGCAGTCGAGGCGGGCGCCGTCGTAGCCGTGCACCTCGCCGAAGCGCTCGCCCGCTTCCCAGGCCGCGCGGTAGCCGGCGATCTCCTCGCCGGTGCGCCCGATGAAGTTCCAGAACATCACGATCTTCTCCTCGAAAGGCTCACCGCCGAGCAGCATCACCGCGCCGCCGGACTCGCTGCGCAGGCGCAGTTCGCGGCGGCCGCAGCCGAGATACAGCATGCTGCCGCGCTCGACCGGGACCCCGTCCACGTCGACGAGGCCGGTCATGGCCAGGGCCGCGTATTCGAAGTCGGGTTCGAGCGGCAGGGCGGTGGCGGCGCCGGGGGCGAGGTCGAGGTCCATCCCGATGATCGGGGTATAGGCGGTGCCGGGGGACGCGGCGCCGTCGAAGCGGCCGAGCATGAGGGTCGCGCTCAGGCCGTGGGCGGTGCGCACCACCGGCAGATCGCTGTGGTGCTCGAAGCCGGGCGCGGTCTCCCGGCTGGCGTCCGGCAGCGCGATCCACAGCTGGGCTCCGTGCAGCAGGGCCGAATGAGGGGCCGGTGACTGCTCCGAATGGGCGATGCCGTGACCCGCCGTCATCAGGCCCAACTCGTACGGCCTAATCGTGGCCAGGCTGCCGACGCTGTCGCGGTGCTCCACCTCGCCCTGGTGCAGCCAGCTGAGGGTCTGCAGGCCGGTGTGCGGATGCGGCGCGACCCGCATGCCGGGCTCCGCGGCGATGTCGTCCGGGCCGTAGTGGTCCACGAAACACCAGGCCCCGACCATCCGGCGATGGATGTTCGGCAACAGTCGACGCACCTGGCTGCTTTCACCCAGTTGCACCGTTCTGGGCGCGAGCAACTCGCGCACGGGCTCGGCGGCGACCTCGGCCAGTCCGCCGCGGACCGTCACCACCGGGCTGCGATCCAGATTGCTCACGGCGCGCTCCTCTCCTTGCTGATGCGAAGATTGTCGTGCACGCGCGCACGGCGGGCGAGGCGGGAGACCGCCGCGCGGGTCGGGCGTGGCCGATCGGCGAGGACGGAGAGACGCGAGCATGAGTCAGCCGCAGACCGAGGACACCGCGGGCGAGAACGTCGAGGTGGCCGACCACCCGGAATCCGAGCGCTACGAGGTACACGTGGGCGGGGCGCTGGCGGGCTTCGCCGAATATCAGCGCGGCCCGGGGCAGATCGCGTTCACCCACACCGAGGTGGACGAGGCCTTCAACGGGCGCGGGCTGGCCGGGCGCCTGGCGCACAAGTCCCTCGAGGACGCCAAGGCGGCCGGGAACGAGGTGCTGCCGTTCTGCCCGTTCTACCGCGGCTACATCGGCAAGCACCCGGAATACCTGGAACTGGTGCCGGTGGACCGCCGCGCCGAGTTCGGTCTCTGAGCCGGCCGGTCGGCCCGGGAGGGAACCGCAGTGGCGCGCAGTGTGTACGTGACCGGGATCGGGCGCGGTGACGGACGGCAGGTGGTCGAACTCGGCCTGATGGAACTGCTCTCCCGGCGCTCGGACCGGATCGGGGTGTTCCGGCCGCTCACCCACCGCGCGGCCGACGACATGGTCGAGCTGCTGCGGGCCCGCTACCGGATCGGGCTGGCCTCCGGGCTGCTCTACGGCATGGACTACGAGGCGGCGGCCGCGCTGCGGGCCGAGCGCGGCCAGGACGAGCTCGTCTCGGCGCTGGTGGACCGGTTCCGCGCGGTGGAGCGGGAGTGCGAGACCGTGCTGGTGCTCGGCACCGACTTCGCCGACACCGCGATCCCGGACGAGCTCGCGCTCAACGCGCGCCTGGCCAACGAGTTCGGCTCGCTGGTGGTGCCGGTGGTGGGCGGGAACCGGCAGAGCGCAGAGACGGTCGCGGCCGAGGCCCGCAATGCCGAGCGCGCGTACGCCGGGCTCGGCTGCAATCTGCTGGCCGTCATGGCCAACCGGGTGCCCGCCGCGGAGCGCGAGGCGACGCTGCGTCAGCTCGAGCACGCCTGCGCGGTGCCGGCCTACGTGCTGCCGGACGATCCGGCGCTGGCCGCCCCGACCGTGGCCGAGGTGGTCGCGGCCACCGGTGGGACGGTGCTGCTGGGCGACGCGGACGGGCTGGACCGGGACGTGCGCGGCTACGTGTTCGGCGGCGCGATGCTGCCGCACTTCCTGGACGCGCTGCACCCCGGCGCCCTGGTGGTGACCCCGGGCGACCGGGCCGACCTGCTGATCGGGGCGCTGGCCGCGCACACCGCGGGCTCCCCGGCGCTGGCCGGGGTGCTGCTGACCATGGGTGAGACCCCGGACAAGCAGGTGATGGCGCTCGCGGCGCGGCTCGGCGCGGGCACGCCGGTGGCGGTGGTGCCGGAGCTCAGCTTCGCCACCGCGCAGCTGCTGGCTCCGCTGGAGGGCCGGATCACGGCCACCGCGCCGCGCAAGGCCGAGTCCGCGCTGGGGCTGTTCGACCTGCATGTGGACGGG
>FSXZ01002955.1_pt1 | contig 9957 bp, 10 predicted proteins | sample 1638121 | NCBI WGS metagenome assembly FSXZ01 (sample SAMEA3914788, study PRJEB12502) | metagenome | biome: forest; material: soil | place: Canada | collected 2011-07-03 | depth 0.1 m
GGTTGCGGGCGTGGTGCACATCGGCGCGCAGGATCGCGTGCCGATCGGCCAACGCGCCGTAGACGGACGCGCTGTGCGTGCGGGCCTGCTGGAAGTGCTGCTGCGGGTCGCCGTGGATCGACCACGGAAGCGCGCTCGCGTACTGCCCCATCGCCTCGAACACCGCGTGCGCCTCTGTGACGAACCCCGACTTGTACATCACGTAGGCCAGGTAGGACAGGTCAGTGATCGGCGGGAAGCGCCGGCGTGCGGCCGACTGGAACCAGCCGTCTTCGAACAGGTTCATCAGAACCTGCTGGACCTGCGGTGTCCTCCACTCCCGCTCGGCAGCGATCAGGGCGCTTGGGTCGCGGGTGATCCGCTCGCGGAAGTGCTCGACGTGAGCGGCCAGGGCGACGGTCTGGGGATCGCTGTCGACGGGGAGGTTCGCCTGTACGTAGTCGACGAAGGCGAACGTCGCCGCGATCGAACCTCCGTTGCGCGGCAGGAGGCACTGAAGGAACCGGTGGTGGGCCTCGCGGTTGTGCGGGTCGATCCGGCCGATTTCCGCCAACAGGTCCCACGGGCCCTCGGACAGGTCGAAGTCGGTCGTGCGCGGCCCGTCCGGGCGTTCGCGAGCGAGCTGCCGCAGGGTCAGCAGCGCCACCAGCGGAGTCGGATCCTGCGGATCGGCCGCCGCCGCCGCTCGGCACGCCCGTTCGGCCATCTTGACGATCGCCGCGCGCTGCGCCTTGGGTCGCGAGCGCTCGCGCAGAGCGAGCGCGACCAACTTCCGGGCATACAGCAGTTGCGCATCCGGGTTCTGCGGCTCTTCCTTGAGCCACTCATCGGCGACGTCGGAGCCCGTGCACGCCGCCGCCAGCACCGCGGAACGATGGCCGCGCAGCGCGGCATCCCCCCGGCAGGACGCGAGGACCTCGGCGATTCCGGCGGTGCGGTCGGCCCAGGCCGAGGCCTCCGCCCGCAGCAACTCGGCGTCCGGGCCGGCCTGGTCGAAGCTGATCGTGGTGTTCACGGCTCCTGCCTCTTTCCGTCGGCATCACCATGCGCGGTGATGCCCCCATACGCCCGCTGGCCGCAAGCCGCCAAGTAACCGGCCATATAACTTCGCCCCTTGATATTCCACTGGCACTGACGCGACGCCGCGTTCGAGCATCCGGGCCGCGGACCCGGGCGTCGGAAGCCGGGCCGCGCTATGGCCGACGAGGCACCAGGCAGCAGGCCCGTGGACGCCAAGCGGCCGCTCGCGCCACCGCGTGCACACCGCTGGCACCGGCTCCACCGAGCCCGAGGCGGCGAGGAACACTTGAAGCGAGGCATCACAGTGTGCGCTGTCACCGACCACCAGGACCCGCTGGCCCGGATGGCGCCGCGCCAAGATGCGCAGGACGGCCACGAGCCGGTGTAGATACTCGATGCGCGACTCACCACCGACGCCCCACCGCGCCTCGGGCGCGTTGCACGGCCAACCGCCGGACCCCGCGGCCACCTCGGTCCAAGGCCGGCCATCGACGTCGGGGCCGAAACGCTGGCAGGCGAGCCGTGCCTCACGCCGCAGCGGCACCCCGAGCACGGACGCGACGATCCCGGCGGTCTCGCGCACCCGCGGCTGACTGCCCGCGTAGACCTGGCACAACTGCCCTGCAGTCTCCTGAGCGAACTGCGCCGCGAGCAACGCGGCCTCGGATCTTCCGTAAGCAGTAAGGCCAGTATCGCCCTTTTCGCCTCCGCCAACGCCTGCGAGATCACACGCTGATTCAGGATGTTGCAGGATCCGCATCTCGCTCGCCAACATCTGGTGGTCTCGCCTCCTCGCCAGGGCTCTGCGACATCCAGGAAACCCCGCCGTGTAGAGCCAGGTGAAGGGGTTGGGTCCGTCAAAGTTGTCAATGTTGCTCCCTGATGTTCTGACGACCGATACTGGTGATGAGCGGAGCGCCGCGGTGGAACTCGAATCACGGGAGAAGTGACCATGGCCGATCAGAGGCCGAACACCGTGCTCGCGGTCCTGCTCACGGAAGCCGGGTGGTCGCCGCAGCAACTGTCGAAAGCGGTCAACGACATATTCGGCGTCGGAACCATCACCCGGACCGCCGGATACGCATGGCTGCGCGGAAACGTTCCGCGCGCCGCCATCGCCCCGCGCATCGCGGCGGCCCTCACCCTCCGGCTCGGGCGCGAAGTAACCGCGCCCCAGATCTGGCCGGAGCTTCCGGGCGGTGAGAGCCCGCGGGTCGAACCGGCCTCCCAAGGTCTGGACGGACCCTGGGACAGAGCTGCCGCCGTGGAAGCGATCCTCGATCTGCTCGCGCCCGGAGACCTCGGCCGGCGCGAGTTCGTGGCGGTCTCCGGCGCAGCGTTGCTGCGAGCGGTCGGGGCCTGGCTCGACCCGCACAGTACCGGCCCGCTCGGGCCACCACCGGCAACCGCGCCCGGCAGCGTCCTTCTCGAGCACGTCGAGGCCTCCATCCCGCTGCTGCAGAGACTCGACGACGCCCACGGCGGAGCAGCCCACCTGCCGTACGTAGAAGCGCAGCTGAGCGCCGTCGCGCTCGTCCTGCGCCAAGGCGGGCATCCGGAACAGGTCACACGCGGTCTGCTCGCCGCCTGCGCGACGATCGGCCAGCTGTGCGGCTGGATGGCGCTGGACGCCGGGCAGCAGGCCGCGGCCCAACGCCACTGGTTCAGGGCGTTGCGAGCCGCACGCGCGGTCGGCGATCGCCCACTCGCCGGGCACGTCCTGGCCGATCTCGCCTTCCAGGCGGCCTGCGGCGACGCCGAGCACGCGCAGGACGGAGTCGTACTCGGCGAGGCCGCGGCGGACGTGGTCTCCCGCTCCCCCGCGACCGTGCGCGCCTCCGTCAGCTCCCGCCTCGCCCTCGCCTACGCGGCCTCCGGCCGGCGCGGCGAGTTCGACGCCGCGGCGGGTCTGGCCCGCGACCACCTCGCCGCCCGGCGCGAGGGGCGCGAGCCGGGCTGGATGTACTTTTTGACCGAGAGCCACCTGGACTGCCAGGCCGGGTACGCGCACATCCTCATGGGACGGCGCCAGATCAGCCTCGGTGACCGGGCTGGACGGGCCGACCTGCAGACCGGTGTCAGCCTGCTGCGCACCGGGGCGCATCAACGCCCCGAGGGCGACCCGTCCGAGCGCAGAGCGTTGTACGAAGGGGCATGGCTCGCGCTCGGGCACGGCTGGCTGACCGACTACGACGAATCCCTGCGCCTGGCGGAGCGCGCGACCGGGCGGCTCTCCCGCGTCGACTCGCCCCGCTCCACCCACATCCTCGACACCCTCGTCGCACACCTGCGCGCGCGCACCGGCAACCGGGAGATCCGCGAGCGACTGCCGGGAATCGAAGCTAGCCTCAACAAAGCCCGCACCCGATAGGCTCGAGCCATGCCACAGTGTCCTGACGTGCTCATCATCGGCGCCGGCGTGATCGGACTGACCTGCGCCGTCCGCCTGGCCGAATCCGGCGCCCGCGTCGAGCTCATCGCCGATCAGATCCCGGGACGCACCAGCCTGGCCGCGGGCGCACTGTGGGGCCCATACCTCGTCGAACCCAGGCAGCAGGTGCGCGAGTGGGCGCTGGCCTCCTACGCGCAGTTCGCCAAGCTCGCCCAGGACCCCTCGAACGGGGTGGCGATGGTCGCCGGCATCGACGCCTCGCGCACTCCGGGGCCGCCGCCGGAGTTCACAGACTTGGTCCCCGACCTCACCACCGTGGGCCCCGGCCGGCTGCCGGACGGCTTCGCCGTCGGGGTGCGCTACACCGCCCCGCTGATCGACATGCCGCGATACCTTGAGGTCCTGCTCGAACGGCTGCACACCGCGGGCGGCAGGGTACGAACGGGCCACCTCGACCGGCTCACCGAGGCGTCCGCCCTCGCTCCTTTCGTGCTCAACGCGACCGGGACGGGCGCGCGGGACCTGGTGCCCGACCCTTCCCTCTACCCGATCCGCGGTCAGCTTCTCGTCGTCGAGAACCCCGGCGGGATCACGGAGTGGTTCAGCGAAGATACCGGCACCTCTTCCGAACTGACGCACTGGTACCCGCACGGCGACATGCTCGTGCTCGGCGGCCAGGCGGCGGCCGGAGAATGGTCCTACGCGCCCGATCCCGCGATCACACGGGGCATCCTCGCCCGGTGCGCAGCGATCGAACCGTCCCTCGACCGTGCACGGATACTCGGTCACAGGGTCGGACTGCGCCCGACCCGCCCACAGGTGCGGCTCGATACCGAACGGATCGGCCGCTCGATGATCCTGCACGCCTACGGACACGGCGGAGCAGGAGTTACCCTGTCGTGGGGCGTTGCCGCGCAAGTCGCGGGCATCGTCCTGGCTCTTTAGACCCCCACGGCAGCAGCCACCGGGCAGAGCCGACGGAGCTTGGAAGGATCCAGGACCCTGAGAAGCGAGGCCTAGATAGCTCGTCGGGCCAGGGCTCACGGCCGAGCTGTCGTCTGCCACGAAAATGTCAGTGCGATTGACACCAGATGTCAGTAGCTCTGTCACGTAAATGTCAGTGGCAGCGATCATGAGCTGGCGCAACGCTGCCACTGACGCGACGGTGCTCGAACGCCTGTCCGCGAAGTGGTCGCGTACGCGACCACTCGCCCCGCCGGGCCGCCCACGCCCGCGGCATGATCGTTTGTGGTGGTCGGCGGGCTGCTGAACGTCTTGTTGAACCGCCTGGCGGTCCGCCGGTCACTTCCTGCCCGCAGGTGCCCGGGTATCCGGGACGGGTCCGCGGCTCAGGAGGCTGTAGAGGATGTCGGGTACAGGGTGCGCTCGGACACCGGCGGCGCGGTGGCCCAGCCCTCGGCCAAGAAGGCGGGCACCGGCGCGCCCGCGGTCTGCCCCGAGCCCTCGACCACGGCCCGGCGTGCGCGCTGTACTGCGGCGATGCTGCCGCTGTAGAACGCGAACGCCTCCCGGTCGGTGCCCGACAAGGTGAAGTGGCCGCGCTGGCGCACTCCGCTGCCCGTCTCCAGCGGGCCCAGCCAGCGCCACACCGTGCGCTCGGTCACCCGCAGAGACTCGGCCGCGAGCTTCACGTGCGCGGTGGTCAACGCGTCATCGGTGCGCAGCGCCTGAAGGCGCGCCACCAGGGCGCCTTTCGCTTCTAGGTTCACCTTCGCCATAGAACGAGGATTCTCAAGGCCCTGTCAGTGCGCTGGCGGAGGTTCGGGCGAAGCTTCACGCCATCGGATGAACCGGCCGCGAAGCGGTTGACGCAGCGTCAGTATCTGTGGTGGTGCGCCTTGCTCAGCGGGGTGGGCGATGCGCGAACGCGCCCGCCCGGCGACGCGGCGCTACTCGCGGACGCGAGCGGACTCGGCGAGGGCGGCGCGCAGCAGCCGGGAGAGCGAGCGCGCGGACGGCCGCTGCCCGGGATCCTGGGCGAGCCCGGCCCGCAGGGCGGCCTCGAAAGGGGGGAAGGGCCAGGGCCGGATCGCGGCGAGGTCGTGTCGGCGGCCGGCTGCGGTGTCGGCCAACTGGCCGGCCCGGCCACCGTGCAGGTCGTGATAATCGGTATCGGTGGGCGGGGTGCGGGTCCAGGACCAGAACAGGGACGCCGCCAGAGACCACACGTCCGCCTCGGGCGTGGCGGTGATGTGATCGGTGGTGTCGAGGATTAGCGAGGCAATCTCGGGGGCGGTGGTCTCGGCCCGACCGCCGCGGTGGGGGTAGTACGGCACCGGGATAGGGCCTTGGGCACAGGCCAGGTCGATGATCCGCACGGCGCCGCCTTCGAAGACGAGGTGGTCGGGCTGGAGGTCGCCGTGGGTCCAGCCGGCGGCGTGTAGCTCGGCGAGTGCTTCGGCGGCCTCGGCGGCGGACGTCAGGATCGAGCGGCGCGCGGCGGGCGTGGCGTCACCGCGGTAGGCGGGTTCCAGGGCATCCCACAGGTTGGTGCCGTCGATCCACCGCATGGTCAGCCAGGTGCCCTGACCGTAGTCGCCGTGAGCCTGGTAGTGGTCGGCGGCTAGGGCTGCGAGGACCTGGCCCTCGCGGCCGGCCATCAGGTCCTCGGTGATCTTCAGGGCGATGTCACCGACCTTGTAAAACGTGGTGCCTCGCCGCTCGTGCAAGAGCTTCGGCTCGCCGTTCAGGCCGAGCTCGATGATCAAGGGGTGCACTGAGATCCTTCCGGGATGGGTGCCGTCCGGGCTGAGTCCTAGTCGGCCAGCCTGCCCGATTACGGCGCCTCGTGCGAGTAGCGGGTGTGGCCACGATCGAGGGATTGCCGCACTCGGGGCGAGCGCGTCGATGGGGCTTGAAGTTGCCCAAGAGGGCTGGAGGTGCGCGGGGACGTCGCACCGCCGTGATCAAACCGGTGTCGGAGTGGGCGGCTCATGGATCGGGCCGGGCCCTGCGGTGCGGGGCCCGGCCCGTGTGTGCCGGCGGCGTTCGGATCAGTCGGTGATCAGCTGCCAGTGGGTGACGGTGATGGCCTCCAGCGGGATGCCGATTTGCTGGTAGATCCGCTGGTGCATCGCGCCGAACCAGGCGCCGCGCCGGTCGTCGAAGAAGGCCCGGTCGTACCAGGCGACGCCGAGCAGGACGGTGCCGCCGCCGTTCGGGTTGCCGGGCTCGGCCTCCCAGTAGGTGGAAGCCCAGTCCCAGAGCATGAGCTCTTCGGGGCGGTTGCGCAGGCGCTCGTCGGACTCGCGCAGCGCCTCGATGGTCCGCTCGGCGGTTTCGGCGTCAGGGCAGTAGTAGGTGCATTCGGACCTGGCGATCGGGACCTTGTCGGCGCGGCGGGCCGCGTCGGCGTCCTCCCCGGTCAGGACGCGGACCCGGGTCACCAGGTCCTCGCGGGTGGCGAGCTGTTCGAGGATGGGCACGGTGGTGCTCCTATCTCTGGGTTGTTGATCCCTCGGGTGGTGCTACCAGCCCGTCCCGCTGACCGGGTCGAGGCTGGGGCTCTTGGGGTCACGGCGGCGGATACCGTCCGGAGCGACGTAGCGGACGTTCAGGCCGACCCGGACGCCGTTGTTCGTGTTGGTGCCGGAGCGGTGCAGCAGGCAGCTGTCCATGAGCACGGCGCTGCCCGCGCGAAGAGGTACGGCCATCGAGTCGTCGGAGGTGAAGCCCGCTGCCTGGTCGGCCCGGCCGCGTTCGCCGCTGTGCGCGGCCTCCTTGGAGACGGGCAGGTAGCCGCCGCGGTGAGAGCCGGCGGCAACGACCAGGCATCCGTTGTCGGCAGTGGCGTCGCTGATCGCCAGCCAGGCGGAAACGGACCGGCCTGGATCGAGTTCGAGCGTGGCGCCGATGCCGTCCTGGTGCCAAGGGACATCGAAGCCCCCGGGCCACTTCACCACGAGGAAGGTGTTCTCCACCGCGACGCGGGGCCCGATGGCGTCCTGGACGGCGGCCAGCAGACGCGGCGCGCGAACCGCCGCGCGGGCCCACTCGACGCTCAGGTGTGGATTGCGGATGATCTCCGTGCTGCTGGCGCTGTGTTCGGCAATGACTCCGGCGGCACAGGCGAGGGCGTGCGCTGGCGTGGACCATTCGACACCGGCCCGCAGTCCGCTGCCGCCGAGGATGCCGTCTGCGCTTGTTCCCATCAGCAGTTTCCTTCGTTGCTCGCCGGTCGGTCGCAGGCGCCGTCGTCCGGGCCACATCCGGCGGCACCCCTGTGCCGTTGCCCGCCGAGATCGTCAGTGGTCCGGTCCACGACGGCCGGACGGCCCGGGGTGATGCCCCGATCCCGCTCCAGGGCCAGCCCCTGCCCGTCGCCGTGCAGCGGGCAGTAGCACGGCATCTCGACCGTGGTGTGTAACGGCAGGTCGGCAGGCGCGTAGGTGGCCGGCCCGGCAAGTTGACGGCGCTGGCCGTCCGGGCCGACATCGTATGCGCTGAGCTGGATCACGTATCCAGTTAAGGGCGGGCGGCGGCGGTTGGGAGTAGCCAGAAAGGGTGGCCAATTTCGCCCACGCGACCCTACGCAGGGCCACAATGGGACCACTCGCTGGAACGAGGGGTAAGGGTACTGAGAAATGCAGGGGATCACGGCCGCGCAGTGGCTGGTCACTCTGCGCCTGGCCGCGGGCCGCACCCAGCACGAGCAAGCCTGCGTCCTGAACGACCTGGCCAACGCCGACCGGTCCGACCACGGAGAGCTCACCAGACACGACATCTCCCGCTGGGAGAGCGAGGGTAACGGCCGAATGCCTGCGCCGTTCTGGCGGGCCTATATCGCCCAGAGTTTCGGCATCGACGCCGCTGAGCTGACGCGGGTCATCACTGCCACCCGGGCCGAACGCCGGCGCCTAGCCCAGCAGGCTGATCCGTACGCGACTGGAACCGAGTTGCGCAGCCGTTTCGTCACGACGCCGCTGGTGGCAGCCTCCCTCGGCCCGCGCCCGGAGACGATAGCGCGCACCGGCGGGCGGATCGGGCAGGAGGCGGTGGACGACCTACGCGCGCGCACGGTCCGGGTGCGCCGCCTGGACGACTACCTCGGGGGCGGGGACACCTACCGGCTCTACGCGGACGAACTGGCCGAGACCGTCCGGCTGATTCACGCGTGCAGCTACAGCGAGCCGGTGGGCAGAGCCCTTATCGCAATCTCTGCACAACAAGCTCAGCAGACGGGGTGGGCCGCTTTCGACGCCGGCGACCACGCCACCGCCCGTCAGCTCTACGAGGCCAGCCGTGAGGCCGCGATCGTGGCGCGGGATGCGGCGCTGGAGGGAAACGCGCTGAGCCTACTGTCCTACCAGCTGATCGACCGGGCGGAGTCCGGCGTGGACGCGGCCGAGCAGTCGGCCACGGCAGCCGGCCAGGCGGCGCCCGGTGTGCGGGCGCTGATGTGGGAGCGGGTCGCGTTCGCCCACGCGCACGCCGGCGACCGGCGTGAGACGGAGCAGGCGCTCGAGGAGGCGCGGCGGGCGCTGGATGAGACGGGGCGCGAGCCCGATCCGGACTGGACAGCGTGGGCAGACGAGCAGGAGTTCCGGCTAATCTCAGGGCGCTGTTGGGCAGAGCTGCGCGAGCCGGGACGCGCAGTCCCGCTGCTCGAATCCGTGTTCGCGCAGCTTCCGGCGGCCCAGACGCGCAACCTCGCGGTCTACTCCACCCACCTGGCGGGTGCCTACCTGGACGGGGACCAGGTGGAGCTGGCCGCGCAGGTGCTGGTGCGCGCGCTCGACCTCGCCGCCGATGTCGCCTCGGTGCGCCCGGCGCGCCGTGTGGCCGAGGTCGCTGCGCGCCTGACCCCCTACCGGGCCAACGCCGCGGTGGCCGAGTTGTTCGAGAGGATGGCCGCTAGGCCTGCGACGACTCCGGCACGGCCGACGGGTCCGTGAGCCACGCGAGGTAGGCGGCTGATCCGCGTGCGATCTGCACGGCGGTGATCTCCCAGTTCTCGCCTGCGCGGGCCTTGATCAGGTGCGCCTCCAGCTCGTCATACCGGTCGGACGTCGTCATGAACTGAATCTTGAACTCCGTGCCTGTGCCGTATTCGCCGAGGTGCCAGTACGCGGAGTGGATCGGGCCGATGATCTGGCCGCTGCCGGCCAGCCTCGCCTGCACTGCGGAGTGGAGCAGGCTCTTGGCCGTCTCCTCGTCCCCGGCCGCCGTGAACACCATCAAAGGAGTAGACATGCTCACACCGTAGCGCCCGAGCCCATCGTTGCGGCCCCGAACGGGTATTCGCTGGTGGGCCGCACCCCGGCGGCCGTTTACGGGCGGATGCGTGGACGAGGTTGCTACGCGGGTCGTGGTTTCGCTGCAGCTGGTCAGGGGGTTCCGTCGGTTCCGCTGGCGATGCGGCCGGGGTTGCCCACTTTGCGCAGATAGCGGCCCTGGGCGGCCTGTTCGGACTCGACGCCGAGAGCGGCGGCGATGCGGTACATCTGCACCGCCCGCTCCCGCAACTCGAGAGGATACCTTCTCTGACCAGCCATCAGGCCGCTCCTTCCATACGTAACCATCAA